>Ga0055524_1000709_pt1 | contig 23001 bp, 18 predicted proteins | sample AraplaCol_mCL_r2_2_FD_55011 | JGI IMG/M metagenome (GOLD analysis project Ga0055524, IMG submission 55011) | Arabidopsis root microbial communities from North Carolina, USA - plate scrape MF_Col_mCL_r2 | ecosystem: Host-associated > Plants > Roots > Endosphere | place: USA: North Carolina...
GACGCACCAGTTTCCCCAAAACAATTGGCATCGCAGTGCGACGAAACGGCGGAGGGTGGCCACGGCACGCCCTCTCCTTATTCCTTGCAAAGCCTGAGTAATCCGCGCCCGAAGCTTTGACGGCTAAGCGGGATCGGGAGTAGCATCCACGCGGCAGCGGCAAGGTGGTCAAAGCGGCCGGCGGTGGAGATGCAATGATGAAACACAGGCCTTTCCTCCTGACGTTCGCGGCGCTCGCATTTTGTTCCGCATGGCCGATTTCTGACGCCTTCGCTGCTGCGCAGCCTATCTTCTGGAGCGCTTTACGGCCGGCCGATCAGCCCAAGGCGACGGTGCCGCTGTCGGGTAAGCCGGTGAGCGGTCCGCAGGGCGAAACACTCGCCTGGCACGGCGAGGAACATCCGATCGAATTGACGGGCTTCGTTCTGCCGATCGACCAGGATGGCGATCTTGTCTACGAATTCATGCTGGTGCCTTGGGCCGGAGCCTGCAGCCACATGCCTTCCCCTCCGCCCAACCAACTGGTTCGGGTCGTTCCGCAAGCGCCTTTGCACCTTACAAGAATGTACGAGACCGTCACCGTGACGGGTGCCCTGCAGCCCGGCCTGGATGAGGCGCAATTCTTCATGATCGACGGTAACCGCGTCCTCACCTACGGTTACAGCATGAGCTATGCCCAGGTAGCGACGGCGACGGCCACGACCGATCCCGATCTGCTGTCACTCTCGCCTTTCGGCATTCTGCCTCGCTAAAACGCACATGTGGCGCCACCCCGCGTCTGCGCGGTGAATGACTCCAATCAAAGCAAGGACGTCTCGCGCGCCTAAGGACTTGGGCGCAGTGGATCTCCGTGACATCACTCGGGTCGAGCCCGAGCACAGAGATGAGGGAGAAGAAGGGCTGCAGTGGAAGCGCAAACCGACCCAAAAAAGAAATGCCTGGGCGCAGCCGAAACTGCGCCCGGGCAAAATGCTACCGATCAGACGAGGTCGAAGCGGTCGGCATTCATGACCTTGGTCCAAGCGGCGACGAAGTCCCCGACGAACTTCCCCTTGGCGTCGGCCTGGCCGTAGACTTCGGCGAAGGCGCGAAGCTGCGAGTGCGAGCCGAAGATCAGGTCGACGCGGGTGCCGGTCCACTTGGCAGCGCCGGTCTTGCGGTCGCGGCCTTCATAGACGCCTTCCTTGCCGGCGAGGGGAACCCACTGCGTGCCCATGTCGAGCAGGTTGACGAAGAAGTCGTTCGTCAGCGTCTCGGGACGCGAGGTGAAGACGCCGTGCTCGGGGCTGCCTGCCTTCAGGACGCGCAGACCGCCGACGAGGACGGTCATCTCAGGTCCGGTCAGCGTCAGGAGCTGGGCGCGGTCGACGAGTGCTTCTTCCGGCTTCATGAACTGATGGCGCTTGTCGTTCACGTAGTTGCGGAAGCCGTCGATACGCGGCTCGAGCGCTGCGAAGGAATGCGCGTCGGTCTGGGCTTCGGAGGCATCCATGCGGCCCGGCGTGAAGGGCACGCTGACGGCGTTGCCGCCGGCCGCTGCCGCCTTCTCGACACCTGCTGCACCGGCGAGAACGATCAGGTCGGCGAGCGAGATCTTCTTAGCCCCGGTCTGGGCGGCGTTGAAGTCCTTCTGGATGCCTTCGAGAACGCCGAGCACCTTGGCGAGCTGCGCCGGCTGGTTGGCGTCCCAGTCCTTCTGCGGGGCAAGGCGGATGCGCGCGCCATTGGCGCCGCCGCGCTTGTCGGAGCCGCGGAAGGTCGAGGCTGACGCCCAGGCGGTCGAGACCAGTTCCTGCACGGTGAGGCCGGTGGCGAGAACCTTTTCCTTGAGGTCGGCAATGTCCTTGTCGTCGACGAGCGGATGGTCGACGGCCGGGATCACATCCTGCCAGATCAGGTCTTCGGCCGGAACTTCCGGGCCGAGATAGCGTACCTTCGGTCCCATGTCGCGATGGGTCAGCTTGAACCAGGCGCGGGCGAAAGCGTCGGCAAACTGGTCTGGATTCTCGAGGAAGCGGCGCGAGATCTTCTCGTAGGCCGGATCGAAACGCAGTGCCAGATCGCTCGTCAGCATGGTCGGCAGGTGCCTCTTCGAGGCGTCGTAGGCATCCGGAATGGAGGCTTCGGCGTTCTTGGCCTGCCACTGCTTCGCGCCGGCCGGGCTCGTCGTCAGTTCCCATTCGAAGGCGAAGAGGTTTTCGAAGAAGTAGTTGCTCCACTTGGTTGGCGTCTGCGACCAGGTGACCTCGAGGCCGGCGGTGATGGCATCCTTGCCGACACCGGTGCCGAACGAGCTCTTCCAGCCGAGGCCCTGATCCTCGATCGCGCCGCCTTCCGGCTCGGGGCCGATCAGGGACGGGTCGCCGGCGCCATGCGTCTTGCCGAAGGTGTGGCCGCCGGCGATCAGCGCCACGGTCTCTTCGTCGTTCATCGCCATGCGGGCNAAGGTTTCGCGGATGTCGCGGGCGGAAGACAGCGGATCGGAATTGCCGCCCGGGCCTTCGGGGTTGACATAGATGAGGCCCATCTGCACGGCGCCGAGCGGTTCGGCCAGCTCGCGCTCGCCACTGTAGCGTTCGTCGCCGAGCCAGGTGCCTTCAGGACCCCAGTAGAGTTCTTCCGGCTCCCAGACGTCGGCGCGGCCGCCGGCGAAACCGAAGGTCTTGAAGCCCATGGATTCGAGCGCGACGTTGCCGGTGAGGATCAGAAGGTCGGCCCAGGAGATGCGGTTGCCGTATTTCTGCTTGATCGGCCAGAGCAGGCGGCGGGCCTTGTCGAGGTTGGCATTATCAGGCCAGCTGTTGAGCGGCGCGAAACGCTGCTGGCCCTGGCCGGCGCCACCGCGGCCGTCGGTGATGCGGTAGGTGCCNGCGCTGTGCCAGGCCATGCGGATGAAAAGACCGCCGTANTGACCGAAATCAGCCGGCCACCAGTCCTGCGAATCCGTCATCAGTGCNTGAAGATCCTTCTTCAGGCCGTCGAGATCGAGCTTCTTGAACTCTTCGGCATAATCGAAGGCCTGGCCCAACGGATCGGCGCGGCCGGAATTGTGATGAAGAATCTGAACATTCAGCTGGTTCGGCCACCAGTCACGATTCGTCCTGGCAGTCGGAGCCTNATGCGTATGTGCAACAGGACATTTGCCTGCGCTGTCAGTGGGGTTGTCCATNATCGTCTCCTTCATTGCTTNATTTGTCTGCCCGTCGAAAAAGATGAGCCGAGCCGGCGCCCGCTCTCTCCCCTGCAGTCTTCATATCGGAAGCGTTTAATAATTTTAAGTTGGATTTACTGATCGTTGCGATAAGCTGAGCTTATGAAGAATCTTACCCTGAAACAGCTGCGTTATTTTGAAGCCCTGGCAAGGGATGGCCGCTTCCGACGTGCTGCCGACGCCTGTGCCATCTCCCAGCCTGCGCTCTCAATGCAGATCAAAGAACTTGAGCAAGAGTTGGGCAACGAGCTCTTCGAGCGCAGTGCGCGCGAGGTGAAGCTCACTCCGTTCGGCCAGACCTTCGCGCTAAGGGTCCGCGATATCCTACGCGCTGTGGACGAACTGGGGGAGCTGGCGCGCGCCTCGCGCAATTCCTTCCTGACGCGCCTGCGCATCGGCATCATACCGACGATCGCACCTTATCTGCTGCCTGTCATCATCAACGACCTGAACAGGACCTTCGCCGGCATCCAGATCGAGGTGCGCGAGACGCAGACGGCGAAGCTGGTTCAGGAACTGGCNCANGGTCAGCTGGATATGGCGATCGTTGCGCTGCCGGTGTCGGAACCCTCCCTCACGGAACTCGAGCTCTTCAAGGAAGAGTTCGTGCTGGTCAGGCGACATGAGGACGAGGGCAAACCGGTGCCGGAACGCGAGGCGCTGCGCGAAATGCGGTTGCTGCTGCTCGAGGAAGGCCACTGTTTCCGCGATCAGGCCCTGTCTTTCTGCAAGATAGGGCCGGCTCGGCCCCGCGAAGTCATGGAAGGCAGTTCGCTCTCCACTCTGGTGCAGATGGTCAGCGCCGGCATCGGCATCACCTTGATTCCGGAGATGGCCGTTCCGGTGGAAACACGCTCGGCGCGTGTGTCGATTTCCCGATTCCCGTCTCCGCAGCCGTCGCGCACGATCGGCATGGTCTGGCGCAATTCGACACCGATGGCCAAACAGCTGCTGCAGGTTTCCGAGGCGGTCCGCCGGTCGGCCGAGACGATGCGCCAACAGTCTATCGTCCGGTGATGGGCCGGGCGGCTCGCTTCAGGGCCGCCGCTTGAATGTATGCTCGGCTGCCGGAAACTGTCGCGACCGGACCTCGTCCGCATAAGCAGCGGCGGCCGCCGCGATCCTCTTGCCCAGTTCGTCGTAGCGCTTGACGAAACGCGGGGTGAAATCGTTGAAGAGCCCGAGAATGTCGTCGGAGACCAGAACCTGGCCGTCGCAGGCCGAAGAGGCGCCGATACCGATGCTCGGTATGTGCATGGCGGCCGTTACCTCGCGGGCGAGCGGCTCCACCGTGCCCTCGATGACGACGGCAAAGGCGCCCGAGCCGCCGATGGCGTGTGCGTCGCGCCGGATCTTCGACGTCTCGTGTTCGGAATGGCCGACGGAACGATAGCCACCTGCGGTCTGGACCTGCTGCGGCATCAGACCGATATGCCCCATGACCGGGACCCCTCGCTTCGTCAGAAAGGCGATGGTCTCAGCCATCTCCTCGCCGCCCTCCAGCTTGACGGCATCGCAGCCGGTTTCCTGCAGGATTCGGACGGCATTGCGGAAGGCGACCTCCTTCGATTCCTGATAACTGCCGAACGGCATGTCGACGACGACGCAGGCCTTGCCGACGCCGCGCATCACCGCCTTGCCGTGCGCGATCATCATGTCGAGCGTGACGCCGATGGTGGTCTCCATGCCGTAGAGCACCATGCCGAGTGAATCCCCGACCAGCAGGAGATCGCAATGCTCATCGAGCAGCCGCGCCATCGGCGTCGTATAGGCGGTCAGGCAGACGATCGGCTTGCCGCCCTTCATCGCCAAGATTCGGGCTGGCGTAAGGCGCTTCTGAATTCCGGCGGCGCTCATCTGGCCACTCCCTTTCCCGGCAAGCTCCGCCCGCCGATAATGCGGTTGCCCCCGGCGACCCTGTTGCCCCCGGCAATCCTGTTGTCACCGATAACCCTGTTGTCGAGAAGCCGTGTCGAGCCGACCCGAACGAAGAGTGCGATGACGACGGGTTCCGCAATCGACGTGACCGGCTGCAGTGTCGAGGCATCCCTGACGGCGACGACCTCCGGCTTTGCCAGAGGCTCGCGATTGAGAAACGCCGTGAGCTTGGCCTCGAGCTTCCCCGGATCGGTAAGGCCGCCGGCGACCAGACGCTCCGCCTCGTCGAGGGTCTGAGGAACGATTACGGCGGCACGCCGCTCCGCTGCGCTGAGATAGACGTTGCGCGACGACAAGGCGAGGCCGTCGGCGTCCCTGACCGTCGGCACCGATATTACCCGCACCGGCACGGCCAGATCGTCCACCATGCGCTTGATGATGACGACTTGCTGGTAATCCTTCTCTCCGAAATAGGCGGTCTGCGGCTGCACGATGTTGAAAAGCTTGCANACGACAGTGGCGACGCCGGCAAAATGCCCGGGGCGTACCGCCCCCTCGAGTTCGCAGCCGAGNTCGGGAACGTCGACGACAGTCAGCATCGGGCGGGGATACATGTCCTCGACGCCAGGCGAAAAGAGGAAATTGACGCCGGCCTGTTTCAGCATGGCGGCATCGCGTTCCAGATCGCGCGGATATTTGCTGAGGTCTTCCGCCGGGGCGAACTGCAGTGGATTGACGAAAATCGAGACGACGACGATGTCGTTCTCAGCGCGCGCACGCGCGACGAGCTCCATATGACCGGCATGGAGATAGCCCATCGTCGGAACGAGGCCGACGGTTCGCCCCTGCCGCTTCAGTGCATCGAGCGTGTGGCGCAGCTCGTCAATACTCGAGAAAACCCGCATATATCCTCCCCGCGGCCGGTCACTCCATCTTGGGCGCGGATATGAAGTGTAATCGATGTGACAGGTCAATGCATATTTCTCGATAAAAACGATTAGATGCAACGGCAGCCGATGACACCAGGCGATATCGACCCCGGAAACGCCATTTCACCACACGGGCTCCCATACCGCTCCTCACCGGCTTGCAGTGGAACCGACGATGTGCGACTTCCGTTACTCGCCCTGTCCGTCAAGATACCATCACAGTCGGTCGCTATGGACGTTACATGGAGGACGCATGGACAAGCCCTGGAAGATCAGCCGCGGACCGATTGCGGCAACCGAGCTCGACGTGGAGAAGGCAAACGCGATCAACATGCTGTTGATCCGGCCGGTCGGCGTCCTTCCGGCCAAGTCGGGAGATNCGATCCGTCCCTTTGCCGTCGGTCTTTTCAACGAGTTCCGTCCGCTCCTGAAGCCCGATGCCGGCGTCACGACCCTGCGGCGNGCGACCGCGGCCTATGTCCACTGCCGGCGCTACTATTTCGCCAGCGCCCAGCCCGATTCCATGCGCNATGGCCTTGACGGCGAACCCGTCGAGCCACTGTCGCCCGAAGACCGGCTGGTCGCGCAAAAACGTTTCCTGAGTCTCAAACAGATCACCGGCAAAGCCGACGCGCCAGAGCAGGCAGCACCGGTTCCCGCTCCCCTGTTGAGCAAAAGCGAACAGATCCGCGCGGCCCTCCTCGGCAAAAGGAACGNCGTCAGCTAAAGCACCCCATATCTGGCTGCAGTCATTGCGCGTTCTTGCGCAAGGCGATTCTACGAGATCGATAGAACAGTATCGTANTCCGCNGCGAATAATATCTGTGTGCGGCCGGCGGCTGTGGTTTCCTCCACCATCGCNGCGTTCTGCCGGGTTACCGAATTGGGCAGGGCGCAGGCCAACACGCGGACCTATCGCGACGCAGCTTGAGCGCATTCGGGGTCGGGGGCGCGGAAAACGCGCCCCCGACCGAAGCCCGGCCGAAGGGGAGGGGCAATCGGCCGGGTCAGTTCAGCGCGGCTTCGCCTGACGTGATCCGCTGTTCGTCTGCGGCGAACAAGTGAACCGCATCGTGGATCGGCGCAATCCTCAGCACCTCGCCGGGTGCCGCCCTGATCCGTTCCCGGAAGACGCAGGTCAGCGTCTGCGTTCCCAGCCGGACGATGACCAGCGTCTCAGAACCCGTAGGCTCGACGACCACCGTCGTGACCTCGATCCCGCCGGGGTCCAACTGGATATGCTCGGGACGAATGCCGTAGGTCACGGCTGCGGGCGGACGTCGCTCGCTCGGCAGCAGCAGGCCGTCGGCAGTTCGAAACCCGTCTTCCGTCATCTTGCCCGCGATGAAATTCATCGCCGGGGAGCCGATGAACCCGGCAACGAAAAGATTGTTCGGACGATCGTACAATTCCAGCGGAGAGCCTGACTGCTCGATCAGCCCATCCTTCATGACGACGATCTTGTCGGCCATGGTCATGGCTTCGATCTGATCGTGGGTGACATAGATGGTCGTCGTCTGCAGCCGTTGATGCAGCTCCTTGATCTCCGAGCGCATCTGCACCCTGAGTTTGGCGTCGAGGTTCGACAAAGGCTCGTCGAACAGGAAGACGGCCGGATCCCGCACGATTGCCCGCCCCATCGCCACCCGCTGCCTCTGGCCGCCGGACAGCTGTTTCGGATATCTTTCCAGAAGGCTCTCGAGACCGAGGATCTTGGCGGCATTGCCGACCCGCTGTTCGATCTCCGTCCTTGGCATTCGTTTCAGCCGCAACGAAAAGCCCATGTTCTTCGCGACGGTCATGTGCGGGTAGAGCGCGTAATTCTGGAACACCATGGCGATATCCCGATCCTTGGGCGCAAGCTCGTTGACGATATGCTTGCCGATCTGAATCTGCCCTGAAGTGATGCCCTCGAGACCTGCGATCATTCGCAGAAGCGTGGATTTGCCGCAGCCCGAGGGGCCGACCAGCACGACGAACTCGCCGTCGCCGATGTCGACCGATACGCCTTTGATGGCTTTGAACGCACCGTAGTCCTTGCGCGCATTGTTGACCGAAACATGGGCCATAACAGTCCTCCAGAAATTGCCGTCAAAGTCCGTTCAGGACATTTCTCAAATAATCGAGCCCGAAGCGCTCGCCCTCTTTTCGCGCGGCTAAGTCCTTGCCTGGCCAGCCATAGGCGGCATCCTCGTGTTCTATGGACAGCGTGCCATCGAAGCCGGAGCCACGCGCCTGGCGCAGGAACCTCGGCCAATCGATGAGGCCGAGCCCGGGCAGCTTGTATTGCCACCAGCCTTTGCCGTGATAGCCGACAGCCTGCAGTATCTCCGGATCGATGGCCGTGTCCTTGGCATGAAGGATGGCAATGCGGTCCTTCACCGCCTCCATCGCCTGATAGGGATCGACGCCGATGCGGATGAGGTGCGAGGGATCGAATTCCAGGCCGAAGCGGGGATTGTCGATCCGCCGAAAAAGCTCCAGCCACCCTTTCGGTGTCGTGCCGATGAAATTGTCCTTCGGACCCGGCCAGTTCTCGATCGCGAAGGTGAGGCCGCTCGATTGCGTCTGCGCAATCAGCCGGTTTGCGAATTCGGCGAAGTCATCATAATTGGCTTCGTCGCTGGCCGTGTCGTCCCGGCCCGGGAAGATCACGAAGATCGGAACGTCCGCTTCTCCAATCGCACTGGCAAATTCGGCGGTCTTTGCTCGAAGTTCCTGGCGTCTTGTCGGGTCGGCATCGAGCTGGTTGCCGAAATAGGTGATCGACGACACGAAGAGGCCGCGGCCGCGTGCAAGCGCGACGGCGCCCGTCACCTGATCGGGTGTCTTGATATGGCCGCCGACATCGATCTCGATTGCGTCGAAACCGGCCGACGCGGCGAATTCCACCACTTGCTCCAGGGGACGATCATTGAATGTCGAGGTGTAAAAGCCGATCTTCACCAAAGTTCTCCGATCTTCACCAAAATCCCTGGGGCCTAGCTGGCCGTTTCAATTGTTCAGGCGATCCATATTCTTGAGTGGCGAACGTGTGCGTTGAGCAGCATCGGCCGATGCGAGCATCAGGGCCGCCGCCATCGGCATGACCGCCGCCCCCATGGCCGAAGCATCCTCTCCGAGCGAGGCACGGTGAAGCGAGGGGAGGTTGGTGTCCTCGGCGTCGAGATGCTCGTGCACATACCGAAGCAGCTCGTCGACGATACGGATCGGCAGCCGGCCGCCGACAAGGACGGCATCGGGATCGACGATCATGCCGATATGCTTGACGGCGACGGCCAGATGCGCGCTCATTTCCTTCAGCCACTGTGAAACCAGGCGCCTGCCCTGTGCATCCAGCGTCAGCAGATCGTGGGGAACGCTGACCTCGACGCCGTGCCGGGCAAGAAAATCATAGAGGAAAAACAGCGAGAATATCTCGCCGAGAAGCTGGACCTTGTGTGCCTTCTCGTCCCGGTCATCGGCAATTGGGAGCCAGCCGATCTCGCCGCTGAGGCCCATGGCGCCGCGATGACCGTTGCCGTCAAGCACCAGGCCTCCGCCCGGGCAGGCATTGATGGCGATGTAGAAGAAGCTGCTGCTTTCAGCACCCAATCCGTAATCGAGTTCGGCAAGGGCCGCGGCATTGGCTTCGTTTTCGATGAAGACAGGATGCTGCGTCAGGTTCTCCAAAGCAGCGCGCACATCGAATGAAGTCCATTCCTGATAGGTGTCGGGCTTGNCGAGGAGCGAAATCTCGCCGAGCCAATCCGGCATGGCGAGACCGATACCGGCCAGGCGCGCGTCGTCGATCAGGCGGCTGCGCTGGAAATGCGAAATCGCATCGGCGGTGAGCTGCAGGAATTCCGCCGGCAGGATGAAGCGCTTTTCGTGATGCACGCGGGCACGGACATTGCCGACGGCATCAACGGCCAAGATCGTCAGATGGTCGCGATCGATGTTGATGCCGATGGCAAAACAGGCATCCGGATTGATCTCGAGTTCGATTGCCGGCTGGCCGCGCAGGCCGTGTCGCCGGCGGGCTTCCATGATCAGGCCTTCGTCCAGCAGGCGATCGACGATCCGGGCGATCGCCGGTTTGGTAAAACCCGTCCGCCTGGCGATTTCGGCGCGCGAAATCGGCGCCTGGCGATGGATGCAGCGCAGGACGACCGCCCTGTTATGCTCGCCGGCATCTTCGACATTGGCGCCGGTCAGATCCGGGGACAGCCTGGCGCCGAGTGTCTGGTTCATCGGGTCAAATCCTTCATCGCGCATGGAGACCGAACCGACCCTCATCCCTTGACGGCGCCGCTGGTCATCGCGCCGAGGATCAGCCGCTGCAGCGACAGAAAGGCCACGATCGCCGGAACGACCGAGATCAGGCAGGCGGCGGCAAGCAGTTGAATGGACGAGTCGGTTTGCATGCCGCGGAAGTTAAAGATTCCGACGCCGATCGGCATCAGGTCATTTTTCGTGAGCAGCAGGAAAGGCACCAGGAATTGCGACCAGCCGGCAATCACCGTGATGATGAAGACCGAGGCGATGCCCGGCGCCGACAACGGCAGGATGATGCGCCAGAACACCGAAAACCTGTTGCAGCCGTCGATCATGGCGGCTTCGTCGAGGCTGCGCGGGATGCCGTCGACCGTGCTCTTCAAGAGCCATGTCGCCAGCGGAACGCCGAGCGCGATATAGACCATGACGACGGCAAAATGCGTATCCAGCAGGCCGAGCCGGTTCATGTAGCGGTAGAGTGGCACCATGATGACAAGCGGCGAGATCATCTGGAAGAGAAGCAGCGCCATCATCGACAGGCCTTTGCCGCGGAATTGAAACCGGGAAAAGGCGTAGGCTGCGGGCAATGCCACGATCAGCACGCCGAAGCCGCTCAAGGCTGCAAGCTTGAGGCCGTTCCAGAGATAGAGCGGAAAATAGCTGTTGTTCAGGACGGTGATGAAATTGTCGATGGTGGGATTGTTCGGAATATACCGCGCCACGCCGCGATAGATCTCGCGCTTGTCACGCATCGCCATCGACAAGAGATAGGTGAGGGGCCCGGCGAAGAATACGAACATCGCCAGCATGAACAGATAGCTGAAGAAATCGCCGAGCCGCGTTCCTGTCCGTCCGCTCATTGCTCTTCCTCCTTCGGCAGGAATGACGCGTAGACGAAGGCAAGTCCGAGGCTGATGATCAACATAAGCACGGAAAGCACGCTGCCGCCGGAGAGGTCGTAGTTTCTGAAGACGATATTGAAGACGTAGAGCGAGATCACCTCGGTCGCGCGCCCCGGTCCGCCGCCTGTCAGCGTGATGATCGCATCGAAAGTATTCACGGTCTGGATGGTGATGAGGATCATGTTGACGAGGATTGCGGCGCGCAGCTGCGGAAGCGTGACGAAGAAGAACTGCTGCGATGCGGTTGCGCCGTCCACCTCCGCCGCTTCGTAGAGCGAGGGATCGATCGCCTTCAGTGCCGCATACATGACGACCATCGAAAAGGCCGTGCCGCGCCAGATGTTCGATATCAGCGTCGACCATGGCGCCATGGCCGGATCGGAAAGCCAGGCGACAACAGGCAGATGCATCAGCCGCAATATGCTGTTCAGCGCGCCGTAAGGCGCTTCGGAAAAGAGCATCTGCCAGATGATGCCGCCGGCAATACCCGGCACGACCCAGGCGACGAGCGCTGTCGTCCTCAGGATGGTGGTGCCGAACAGGCCGCGCTTTTCGCCGCGAATGACCGTGACGGCGACCGCCAGGCCCAGGATCTGCTGGCCGATCACGCTGCCGCCGACGAAGATCAGGGTTGCCCAAAGAATGTCGGGCAGCTGCGGTGAGCTCAGCGCATTGGTGATCGACCCGAGCGTATATTCCTGATTGTCGCCGATCAGCGTCGCATTGGTGAAGGAGAGTCGGAAAACGTCGATGACGGGATAGAGGTAGAAGATGCCGATGACGACGATCACGGGCATGATCCAGGGCAGGGGCGCGCCGGCGAAACGACGCATGAACGTTCTGCTTTGAGGCGGGCTGTCAGCCTCGATGGCAATGGGGCTCATTGGGCCTCTCTGTCCGGGTTGGCAATGTCGACGGCGCCTGAGGGCAGGCGCCGTCGCGATTGGAAGCGTCACGGACGCCCGGCACTACAGCCGCTTGTAGGCCTCCAATGCGGCGTTGAAGGCGGCATTCAAAGCGTCTTCCGGTGTCTTGGTCCCCGAGAGCACGTCGCCCATCATGATCTGGATCTGGTTGGAGATCTCGGGATAGATCGGTACGCCGGGGCGCGCCTGGCCGTCGACCAGAGCCTTGGCGAAGGTCTTGTTGGCTTCGGTGGAGAAGACCTCATACTTGTCGAAGAGCGACTTTCTGGTCGGCAGCTGCTGCTGTAGCGCATTTGCCGGCCCCATATAGACCTCGCGTGCAAGGTTTGCGCACATCTCGATCTTGTCCTTGTCCTTGCTGAAGGAGGCGATCGTCCAGCCGCCCGTGCCGGTCGAGAGTTGATCGGCCGCGGGGCCGGGGATCGGTGAGAAGGTCCAATTCTTGAACTCGTCTTCTTCAAGCGTCGTCTTCAGCTGCGCATATTGCCAGTTGCCGCCGATGAAGAGTGCCGTCGTTCCCGCTGCCGCCGCAGCATTCATGTCGTCATAATTCGCGATCGTGGTGACGCGTTTGGGCGCGGCGCCGGAATCGACGAGATCCTTGAAATAATTCAGCGCCTTCAGGAATTTCTCCTTGTTCTCGCCTTCGCCGAACACAGGCTTGCCGCTATCGTCGACGAGCTTGCCGCCCAGCGCCCAATAGTTCGCCAGCCAGTCAAAGGTCGTACCTTCCCAGCGTCCGCCGTTGAACAGAACGCCTTCCATGCCTTCCTTGGTGGAGGCGAGCGCAGCCTTTTTCAGGTCGTCCCAGGTCTGCGGCGCATCTGATACAATCGACTTGTTGCGGTAGAGCACACGAAGATCGGTATCCCACCACCATGCGCGGACCGTCTGGTCCTTATCGGTGATGCCGCTGCGGATGAAGGGGAAGAGGTCGTCCACTTCCTCCTTCGAAAAATACGGCGTGAAGTCCGCCAGCACGTGATTGACCATGAACTGCGAGAGCACGAAGGAGTCGACCGCGGCGCAGTCGGGCGCGTTGCCGGCCTTGGCCTGCTCCAGCATCTTGGCCTGTTCCGTGCCGATATCCGACGACATGAACTGCATCTGCAATTTCCAGTCGGGATGCTTCTTGATGAAATCGACGAAGAGCTTCTGATAGCCCTCGGCGATGGCCGGATCCGAATTGTTCGGACTATCGTTCGTCAGGCGGACGACGAGGGATTTTGGCGCATCGGCAAGGCCGATCCTGTCCTTGGTGGCAAGTTCCTGGGCAAATGACGTGGATGCTGAAAATAACATTGTGCTCAGCGCAAATGCGCTGACGGTGGCGCTCTTCATGATGGGTCTCCTCCCCATTTGAACGAATACAGCCTGGCGGTCGGTTGACCTCTCCTCAATTCCGTGCTGCATTAATTAGATTAAGTTACTTTGATTTGATGTCAAGCCACAGCTTGGAAGGCCAGAGCCTGGGAGGTTGAGATGCTGGCGACAATCAACAGCAGCTAGCGCATAATTTCCGAAAATCGAGATCGATTTCTGGAAAAGGATCCGCGCCATTAAAGCGATGGAGCGTGCTGTCGGGCGCGTGGCGCATCGACCGAAATTTTCCTGAAGAAGAGGACGAGGCGATCGCGGATGGCCGCGATGGCAGGAGTGCGATTTTGCCCGGCTGCGCTGCCGGAATCAGCTCTGACACACCCGCGTCCGATAGGACGCGCCAAGGGAGGATAAGATGCGTTTACTCATTCTCGGTACCGGCGGCATGGCCAACCAGCATGCCGCCAACTTCAAGGCGATCGAAGGCGTCAGCGTCGTGGGCGGCGTCGACGTCGTCCCGGAAAGGCTTGCCGCCTTCTGCACCGAACATGGCATCGCCAACCATTTCACGTCTCTTGAAGAGGCGCTCGCCTGGGGCGAGTTCGATGCGGTGGCGAACGTCACGCCTGATAGCATCCACCACCCGACGACGCTTGAGGCGATCGCCGCTGGCAAGCATGTCTTCTGCGAAAAGCCGCTCGCCACCGATGCACTCAAGGCCATGGAGATGACCGAGGCGATCGAACGATCGGGCAAGGTCGGCATGGTCAATTTCACCTATCGCAACTCGCCCGCCCTCCAGAAAGGCCGGCAGATGGTGCTCGCCGGCGAAATAGGAGACGTGCGCCACGTCGAGGCGTCCCATCTGCAAAGCTGGCTGGTCGGCCGTCACTGGGGCGATTGGAAGAGCGAAAGCAAATGGCTGTGGCGGCTGAGCAAGAAGCATGGATCGAACGGCGCGCTCGGCGATATCGGCATCCATATCGTCGATTTCGCCTCCTACGGTTCCGGCCTCGACGTTGCCCATGTCTTCGCGCGGCTGAAAACCTTCGACAAGGCGCCGGGGCACAAGATCGGCGAATATGATCTAGACGCCAATGACAGCTTCACGATGAATGTCGATTTCGCCAATGGCGCGATCGGGACGATCCAGGCGACGCGCACGGCGGCCGGACAGATGGATCAGCTGCGTCTCCGGGTCTATGGCGAAACCGGCTCGATCGAGATGATTTACGATACCGGAAAGTCGACGCTTCGCGCCTGCCTCGGCGAAGACGTGCACACGGCGACCTGGCGCGACGTGCCGTTCGATCCGGTCGAGACGAATTACCAGCGTTTCGTCCAAGCTGTGCGGGCGGGCAGGACGCAGGAACCGTCCTTCCGCCGCGCCGCCAATATCCAGAAAGTCCTGGATAAGGCGCTGGCCTCCGATCTTAGCCACACCGATGAAGCGCTCGGCTGAGCCGGCTCTCAAGCGGAAGCCGGCGGCAGCAGTAAAGTGTTGAGGAAGGGCAGGAGGGCAGCCCCCAGCGCAACGCCGCCGCCGCTGAAGCTCGCCGGTTTCATCGGCGAAATCCAGGGTGTCAGCAACGGTCTCGTGGAGGTGTCGCGGCGCTCGATCGAAAGCTGATGGATCAGCGCTTCGATCACGCCCTGCGGCAGATCGCTGCCGATCATGACGACGCTCGGGGCAAGGAAGCCGGCCATGGCGATGATCGGATCGAGCAGATGGCCGGCGGCCTCCCGTATCCATTGCGACAGCGATGGCGAGGAGATTTCCTCGCCCTTCAGCAGGCGGGTGAAGTCCTGGTCGCCGATCCGCGATCGCAGTGACTCGAAACCGACGACGGTGTTCAGCTGAACATTGTCCGGGCCGGTCAACATTTCGCCGATGCTGCCCGCCCTGCCATGCACGCCGGAATAAGGAATGCCGCGGATGAGAAAACCGGCCTGGATGTCGTCATCGATGATGATCATCGCCAGTCCGCCTTCCCTGGCGGAGCTGCCGATCGTGCGTTCGGCGAGAAGGCTCGCCGTGCATTCGTTCTCGACATAGGGACGCGCAATCGTCGACATGGCGGCGATTTGATCGCTTTGTTCGTCCGTCCAGTCGTTGGCGGCGATGCCTAGGCCGATGATCGGCAACATCGCGTGGCGATCGACCATGTCCCTGACGGCCGCGTGCACCAGCTTGACCTTGTCTGCTGGATCCAGGCCGAAATAGACCCGGTCATGCACCTGGCCGCTAAGATCGATGAGGACGATCTCGCCGCGCCTGTGGCGAAGCTTGACGCCGATCGAGAAAGCGCCTTCCGGGCGCAGGGCAAATTCGGTCGCAGTCGCTCCGCCACCCGAGCCGTGGCGGCGGTTGGAGGTGACCAGCTTCTCCTCGGCCAATCGGCGGAGAATATTGGTAATGCCCGGGCCGGTCAGGCCGCAATGGCGGCCAAGCTCCATCCGCGTCAGCGGACCATGGCGGCGGATGGCTTCCAGGATGACGCGAATGTTTCGATCGGCGATTTCACCGGATCGCAGACCGACTGTTTTGGCACGCGGGGCGCCCGTGTCCTGGGTTTGAAGCCGACGCGGCCCTGATCGAAGATACCGCATGGTCGCCGTCCTTAGAGCTACATGAAGCTTGTGTATCACGCCTGCGTCCACCGCAATGAATTTCTTACGGGCTTGACGGGAAATCAAAGTTACTTAATCTAAAGCTCTCGGAATTGCTTGGAGGAGGAGACCGGGCAAATCGCGATGCCGGTCGCACCATCTTCATCTCCCAAAACTATGACCACGGATTGTCGCCGTCGATTTTCAACAGGATAAGCCATGCCTCTGACCATTGCCCAGCGTCTCGATCGTCTGAAAGTCCGCATTGCCGAGCTCGCTCATTGGCGGGATCGACACAGTGCTGCGATCGACGGCTGGACCTTCGAGGGCGAGCCGATCGCACATCACCAGGATTGGCCGCACCGCCAGGGGGTGGTGCATTTTGCTGCAACCGTCGAGGCACCCGAAGCGTGGCCTCTCGACGATATTCGCCTGCAGCTCGATCTCGGTGGCGAGAGCCTGATTACGCTGAGCTATCCCGACGGCGAGACGGAAACATTCGGTCTCGATCCCTATCATCAGGAATTCCCGCTGAAGGGCCGCCGCTTTTCAATCGCAACGGAAACCGTCGCCCGTTTTCCGTTCGGCGAGCCCAATCGCGCACCGCGGCTCAACAAGGCCCGGTTTATTTGGCTCGACGGTCCCGCTCACCGTCTGCATCTCCTGTTGAAGCAGGTTGCCGAGGCGATCGAGGTGCTCGGCGAGCATGAAGTCGTGCCGCATCTGATGGATGCCGCCGAGCATGCGCTGCGCAGCCTCGACTGGCCGTCGGATACGGCGGCTTACATCTCCCGCACGTCAGGCGCGGTCATGCAGCAGAAAATCTGGGAACTGCCGGAGCTTGAAGCTAATCCGGCGGGCCTCACGGACGAGCAAAGCGCTTCGGCAGCTACGGCCTTCGAGGCTCTGACGGCGCGGCTGAAGGAGCTGCAGAAGCGCTTTCCGCCGAATGGAGAACTGCTGCTCACGGGGCATGCGCATATCGATCTCGCCTGGCTCTGGCCCTATCGCGAGACGCGGCGGAAAATGCGACGCACCTTCAATACGGCGCTGTCGCTGATGGAGCGCTCCGATGATTTNCGTTTCAATCAATCGACCGCCCATTATTACGCGCAGATGGANGAGGAAGACCCGGACCTTCTCGAGCGCATCAAGCAGAAGGTCGCCGAAGGTAAGTGGGAAACCGTCGGCGGCATGTGGGTGGAACCCGANACGAACATGCCGACCGGNGAAAGTCTCGCCCGTCAGGTTCTCTACGGCCAGCGTTATTTCGAGAAGACCTTCGGCACGCGCCATACGGTNTGCTGGNTGCCGGATTGCTTCGGCTTCTCCGGCGCGCTGCCGCAGATCCTGAGACAGGGCGGCATCGACAGCTTCTTCACGATCAAGGTCAATTGGAGCGAGACCAACCATATTCCCTCCGATCTCTTCTGGTGGAAGGGGCTCGACGGCAGCCGGGTGCTGACCCATACGTTCGACAATCCGATGCAGGGTTACAACGGCTTCGTGCAGCCCGATTGCTTCGTGCCGACATGGAAGAATTTCCGCGGCAAGACGCAGCACCATACGTCGCTTCTGGCCGTCGGCTACGGCGACGGCGGCGGCGGCGTCACGCCGGAAATGGTCGAGCGCGAAGTGCAGCTGCGCGATTTCCCAGCGATCCCGCAGGCACGCTGGGGCACCGTCAAAAGCTATTACGAGCAGGCGCACCGCACTGCCGGGGAAAAGACCCTTCCCGTGTGGGACGGTGAAATCTATCTCGAACTGCACCGCGCCACGCTGACGTCGCAAAGCGGCGTCAAGCGCAGGCATCGCCAGGCCGAACGTGCGCTGATCACCGCGGAAACCATCGCTTCGCTGGCGCATATGCTCGGAGCAGGCAGGCCCCAAAGCCTCGAAGCCGATTGGCGCGTGGTGTTGAAGAACGAATTTCACGACATTCTGCCGGGCTCGAGCATCCGTGAGGTCTATCAGGATGCCGAGCAGGAACTGGGTGGGGTCATCGACCATGCCAAGGCCGAGCAGGCAAAGTCATTGCAGGCGCTGTCGGCCAATCTGCCGAAGGGCGGGGTTGGAGACGCCCTCGTCGTCGTCAATCCGTCTCTTGCGGCCAGGCCGCTCAGCACAACGCTCTCCGATGGCACGGTCGTCGCGGCCGCCGATCTCGTCGCCCCCTTGTCCGTCGCGGTCTTCGACAAGCGCGCGCTCAAGCCGGCGGGCGGGCTGAGGGCAGGCTCCGACCGTCTCGAAAACGACCACATCTCCGTCGCCATCGGCGGGGACGGCGCGGTTGTCAGTCTCATCCACAAGGCAACGGGCCGGGAAGCGATCGACGGCTCGGCAAATCAGCTCTGGGTCTATCCGGCCGACAAGCCGCGCAACTGGGACGCCTGGGACATCGATGCCGATTATGCCGAAAAGGCCATTCGCCTCGACACGCCGGAGAGCATCGCTCGTCGAAGAAGGCCCGCACCGCGCAGCGATCCGCGTCATTTACCGCTACCGGAATTCAAGCGTCACGCAGACCTATGTGCTGACGGCCAACGCCCGGCGGCTCGACATCGAAACGACGATCGACTGGCACGACCGCCGCACCCTTCTGCGTACGCTGAACCCGGTCGCCGTCCAGGCCCGGAAGGCGACGTTCGAATGCGCTTTCGGCGTCGTCGAGCGGGCAACCCATACGAACACCTCCTGGGAACAGGCGATGTTCGAGGCTGTCGCCCATCGCTTCGTCGATATCAGCGAGCCGGGCTTCGGCGTCGCGCTGCTCAACAATGCCAAATATGGCCATAGCGCCCGCGGCAATGTGATCGGCATGAGCCTGGTGCGCGGGCCGATCTATCCGGATCCGCTGGCCGATGAAGGCGAACAGAGCTTTACCTATGCGCTGATGCCGCATGAGGGTGCCTGGCATGAAGGCGGTGTTCTCGACGAGGCGATCGATCTCAATCAGCCGCTCGTCGCGGCCGAAGCCAACGGCCTCTCCGCCGGCACTTTCGCGCCGCTTACCGTCAACGGCACACCCGTCGCTTTCTCGGGCCTGAAGCCGGCGGAAGAAGGCGATGGCCTCATCCTGCGCCTCTACGAACCGGCCGGCCGGCGCGGCCGGCTCTCCCTCGGCCTGCCTTCCGGATGGGCGGCATCGCAGCCGCTGAACATTCTCGAAGAGCCGATGGAGCGGATTGGACCTGCCGACATCATGCCGTTCGAAGTCAGGACCTGGAGGCTGCAAAAAGCCTGACGCCGCTTGTCTGGGAGATCACGCTCCGCCGCTTCGTTTGCGGCGGAGCAGTTACCGGGCGCAGCCCGTACAACCGGGCTGGTCGCCAGCGATGTCCGCTTTCAGCATTCATTATCCCGATCGCGCAGACAAGTCCCAAGCGCGGCGAAAATGGAACTTTTTATTAGTTTCTTATCGGCTGTTAGTCGGCTGTGGCCACGACAAAAAGNCTCCCCTCGNAAGCGAAGGTGATCTCGGAACGTCGGTCGCATAGGTGGCGATCGAATGAAGTCGATCACCCATTCCGTAGCCGGCAGGGGATATGAGGACTCCTGTTTGCGCTAAGCAGGAACTGACACATGCCCGCAAGTATNTTTTCGCGCATCAGCACCAAACTGGCCATGCTTTCCGCCATCGGCATTTTGCTGGTTGCGGTTATGCTCCTTACCGTCTGGCAGGGAGGCCAGCATGTCGCTCAGCGCGCGAAATACCGGGACGAGCAGTTGATCGTCTCGCGCGATCTGGTCGATGCCAAGGCGTCGTTGCGCGGCCTGCAGGTCGGCGTGCGTGATCTGCGTCTCGCCACTTCCACGGATGAGATTGCCAAGGCAGCCGACTACATCGCCGCACGCCATCACTCNGTTATAAAATATCTGGACGATGCCATGGAGGGGTTGCGATTGCAGGTCAACAGGGACCGGATCGTGAAGCTCAAGGCGTTGGGCGACAGGCTTTATGCCGCCACCGACGACATGGCCGAAATCGTCAAGGCAAAGCTTGCCCTCAAGGCCGGCGATCCTTCGCTTAACGCAAAGGAGAAGGACGTTCAGGTAAAATTGTTGGCAATTTCAGACGAGACAGCCCAGCTGATCGATGAAGGGGTGGACGCCGCNAAGGCGATGGCGACAANGGCTGAGGAAGAGGCGGATGCCGGCNCTCTTCTCGTTCTAAGCCTCAATCTTGGCATCGGCCTGCNGACCATCGCCACGCTGATCGGCGCTGCGGTCTTTGGCGCTCGCGTGATTGCAAAGCCGATCGGCCGGATTACCGCAAGCATGAGCAAGCTTGCAGAGGGCAATCTCGCTGCCGAAATCCCCTTCGCCAATCGACGCGACGAAATCGGCCAGATGGCCCGCGCCGTCGAGATCTTCAAGCAAAACGGCATCAAGGTGCGTGAGTTGGACGCTGCCGGTGCGGATAAGCGGGCGAAGGTCATTGAAATGCAGATGAACATCGACGCGGTCATCACCGCAGCGGTTGCCGGAGACTTCACGCGTCGCGCCGTCGTGGAATATGGCTATCAGGACCTGAACCAATTCGCATCGGGCGTGAATGACCTCGTTGCGGCAGTCAACCGCGGAATCGCCGAGACCTGTCGCGTGGTTGCTGCGCTCGCCGACGGCGACCTGACCGAGAACATGAGGGGCGAATTCCAGGGCGCCTTTGGCGAGCTCAAGGAAAACGTCAACGCGACGATGGTCAGCCTGCGCTCCGTTCTCGGCGAGGTGCGCGCCGCTGTCGACATCATCAACGGCGGCGCCGGCGAAATGCGGATTGCCTCTGGAGATCTGTCGAAACGCACCGAGCAGCAGGCGGCGTCGCTGGAGGAAACCTCCTCTGCCCTGGAGGAGATCACCGTCGCAGTGAAGAACTCGACCGAGCGGGCACTGGAAGCCAGCCACATGGTGGATGAGGCGAAGAAAGGCACCGGGCAGTCGAGCGCCGTCGTCAGCCAGGCCGTTTCGGCCATGGGGCGGATCGAGCAGGCCTCCGGCGAAATCGTCCAGATTATCAACGTTATCGACGAGATCGCCTTCCAGACCAATCTTCTGGCGCTCAATGCCGGGGTCGAGGCGGCACGCGCCGGTGAGGCCGGCAAGGGCTTTGCCGTCGTCGCACAAGAGGTGCGCGAACTGGCGCAACGCTCGGCCAATGCGGCCAAGGACATCAAGGTGCTGATCAACCGCTCCAGCAGCGAAGTCCATTCCGGGGTGAAGCTGGTGACGGCGACGGGTGAGGCGCTTGGCGATATCCAGGGCCAGGTGGTCAAGATCGACGAGCATGTGCGCTCGATCGCCACGGCGGCAAGGGAGCAGTCGACCGGCCTCTCCGAGGTCAGTACTGCCGTCAATCAGATGGATCAGGTGACGCAGCAGAATGCGGCGATGGTGGAGGAATCGACCGCAGCCACGAACCGGCTGGCGGACGAGGCGGCGAATCTCGCCCGATTGATCGCCCGCTTCAAACTGGATGCCGCTCAAGTAGCCCCACGCGCCGTCACGTCGGAAAGCAGACCGGCGATCTCTCCTGCGCGCGCGCTCGGTCAGAGGCTGGCAGGCGCATTTGGCAGATAAGTTGCCGTGGCGGCTGCCGTGATTGCCGCCGGTCGAAAAGCGTCAGGGCGGGCGGCAAAGTTCGCAACCACAAAATCCACGAAAGCGCGGACTTTTGGTGAAAGCTGACGATTGGATGGCCAGACGAGCGAGAGCGAACCGTACGGTACCATGAAGGAGGTGAGGACGGGGACCAAATTTCCGGTTCGCATATCGGGCTCTGCGACGTAGACGGGCAGATGCGCAAGGCCCAAACCGTCCCGTGCTGCTCGCAGACCTGCATCCGTGTTGTTGAATGTCAGGCTTCTCGGCAAAAGCAGCCGCTCGCATGGCGGGCGGAATGCCCACGGCGCGACACGACCGCTGGACGGGTACTTGAAGTGAATGCAGGCATGTCGGGAGAGATCATCCGGGGTCTCCGGTCGCCCATGGCGCTTGAGATAATCGGGACTTCCGCAAACGACGAAATGTTGATCGCCGAGATGGCGGGCAATCAATCGTGCATCGGCAAGCTCACCGCTGCGCACGACGACATCCAGGCCCTCTGCGACCAGGTCTATGACCCTGTCTTCGAAATCGATGTCCAGCTCGATCTCGGGAAATCGCTCGGCAAAGATCGGCAGGATCGGCATAAGAAGGTGATGTCCGACGATATGCGGCACGCTGACACGCAGGCGTCCCCTTGGGCGTTCCCGGCTTCGTGAGACTGTAGCCTCTGCGTCATCCATGTCGTCGAGGATGCGTTTGTAGCGCTCGTAGAGAACGGCTCCTTCCTCGGTCAGGCTGATACTGCGCGTCGTCCGGTTGAAGAGCCGCACGCCCAGCCGGCTTTCGAGGCGCGCCACGGCTTTTCCGATCGCCGACGGCGAAACTCCGGCAACCCTGGCGGCTGCGACATAGCTCTGTTGTTCGGCGGCGTAAACGAAGGCGACAACGCCTGCGAGACTCTCCACATCAACACCCAATTGAAGACATTTTGTCCTTTATGTAAGTCCAGGAGCGGTAATTGATCAATATTGCATAGGAAATATCCTCTGTCTGAATGCGCGGCCAGCCAATATCAAAGGAGTGAGCGATATGCGGGACTATGCAAAAGAACGACCCGAGCACACGGAAAAATACATCGGAGAGAATGACTTATTTCTGGAAATATTTCATGGGCGCGGTGATTCAAGGCAGTCCGTTCGGCCGCCTTTGCTCTTCGTCCACGGCGCCTTTACCGGGAGCTGGATGTGGAGCAAGTACATTCCGCATTTCATATCGGCGGGATGGAACTGCTATTGCATCAACCTGCGAGGCCACTACAAAAGCAGGTCGGCGGATTTCACAAAAATCCTGTTTGAAGATTACCTGGAAGACATCCGGCTGGTGATCTCCGAAATCGTCGAGGAATGTGGAACTCCTCCCATCGT
>Ga0055524_1000765_pt1 | contig 21637 bp, 7 predicted proteins | sample AraplaCol_mCL_r2_2_FD_55011 | JGI IMG/M metagenome (GOLD analysis project Ga0055524, IMG submission 55011) | Arabidopsis root microbial communities from North Carolina, USA - plate scrape MF_Col_mCL_r2 | ecosystem: Host-associated > Plants > Roots > Endosphere | place: USA: North Carolina...
TCCAGCACGTTGGAGTCGCGGTCGAAGTCCTGCTGGTAGATGTGCTCGGTGAGATCGGCCTTCGAGACCAGCTCGCCGGCGTGCATCATCAGGTACTCCAGCACCTTGTACTCGTAGCTGGTCAGGTCGACGTTGCTGCCGTTGACGCTGACGGTCTGCGCGGCGAGGTCGAGCACGACCGGCCCGCATTCCAGCGTCGGCTTGCTCCAGCCGGCGGCGCGGCGACCAGCGCGTTGAGGCGCGCCAGCAGCTCTTCGATGTGGAAGGGCTTGACCAGGTAATCGTCGGCGCCCTGCTTCAGACCCTCGACCTTGTCCTGCCAGCTGGAGCGGGCGGTGAGGATCAGCACGGGGAATTTCTTGCCTTCGTCGCGCAGGGCCTTGATCAGCTCCATGCCCGACATCTTCGGCAGGCCCAGGTCGATGATGCCCAGGTCGAACGGGACTTCACGGCCCATGTAGAGGCCTTCTTCGCCGTCCTGGGCGGCATCCACGGCGAACCCTTCCCGCTTCAGGCGGGCGGCGAGGGTTTCGCGCAGCGGTGCTTCGTCTTCGACCAGCAGAATTCGCATGTGGACTCCAATGTCTGTCGTTCTGTCTAGGCCGCTACCGGAGGGCCTCCGAGAGCGTGGCGGGTCAGTCGTCGTCGCGGCGTGTACGGTCTTCCTGCGGCTGGCGGTCGCGCGACTGCGGATCGTCCATGTAGATGCGGACTCGACCGCTGGAATCGACCACCTTCACGCGGTTGACGTCGCGCCCGTCGTAGGGAACCCGCTCGGCGCTCAGGACCTGTCCGCCGGTACGGCGTTCGACCCGGCGCACCGAGTCGGACAAGGCCTGGCGATCATTGCCGCGGCCGTGTCCACCACGGTCGCCCCTATCGCCGCCGCGCTCCGGAGGGCCGCCGCGATCCTGTGCCGACACGGCGCCGGCCGACGCAAGCAGCGCGGCGAGCAGGACGAGCGACATGGGGCGGAAAGACGGCATCTTCATCGAGGCTGGGCACGCGAGCGGGGCAATATCGCACGACCGTGCGACAGTGTGCATTCTCGAAATCATGCGGTGAATCCGGTCTGAACTTTTCCGATTGGGATCGCCCGGTGTTCAGACCCTGGCACCAGCCCGCCCCAAGCCGAGCCGGGTCTCAGAAGATTTCGGCGATGCAGCAGCGCAGCGAGCCGCCACCGGCCTCGATGGCATCCAGCTCCACCGCCCGCACCTGGAAGCCCGCCGCGGCAAGCAACTGGCGGTTCCGGGGGTCGAGCGCATCGGAGGCGCGGGCGCTCATCCAGACGGTGTCGCTGGTCAGCGAGATGGCATTCCCGGCGAAGGCCGTGTGTTCGGCTTCGGACAGCACGATGGCGTTGGGCGCGTAGAAGCCGGCGATGGCCTGCGGCACCGCTGGATCGGCGAAACCGCGCGGGCTGACGATCACGGCCCGTCCAGCGAGCACGGCCAGCACGACGTTGGCGTGGTATTCGCCCGGCGCCAGGTCGAACATCAGCGTCGCACGCAGGCCCAGCGCCTCGTGCATCAGCCGGGCGCCCTCCTCGTCGCAACGCTCCGACAGGCCGCACAGGCCGATGCCGCGCGCGCGATCGATGACCAGCGAACCGGTCAGCTCGCACGGGTGCGGCTGCGTGGACAGATCGATCTCGGCGTAATCCATGACGCCGCCGAGGAAGTTGCGGATGTCGGCACGTTCGGCTTCGCGCTGCCGCACGGGGTGCCGCATGCGTCCGACGACGTAACGCCCCGCCGCCGTGGCGAACACGTTGTTGGGAAACACGGCATCGGGCGTTTCGGCGTCGCCCGCGAAGCAGATCGTCGGCACCACCTGCGACATCGCGCGGTGCAACGCGCGATGTTGCGTCAGCGCGCAATCGGCATCGAAGCACGACGCCTGCGCCATGTAGAGGTTGTCCTGCGCGGACTGCTCGGCCAGGCAGAAGTCTTCCGGCGCGACCAGGAACGCCGCCTGCGCCGTCGCCGGACCGAAATCGTGCGCGAGCGTGCGGGCGTGCGCGAAGAACGAGGTGGCATCGCGCGTGATCATGCGGCGTCCACGCGTTCATTGGCGAAGGACTCGGTGATCGCGATCGCCTCTTCGATCAACGACCAGTCCGCGCCAGGCTTGTGCGCGCCTTCGCTCAGCACCTGCCGGAATGCGCGGCCGCCACGCTCGCCCGCGAACAGCCCGAGCAGGTGCCGCGTGATGTGCTTGAGGTACACGCCGCGCGCGAGCTGGTCTTCGATATACGGGCGCATCGCACGCAGCAGATCGCCGCGGCTGCGCAGCTCGCCACCGAACCAGGCGACGTCGAGGCGGTGCAGCAGGTACGGATCGTGGTACGCCGCGCGGCCGAGCATGGCACCGTCGGTATGCGCCAGATGCGCGGTCGCTTCCTCCTGCGTCGCGATGCCGCCGTTGACGACGATCTGCAACTGCGGACGCTCGCGCTTGAGGCGATACGCCCAGTCGTAACGCAGCGGCGGGACTTCGCGATTCTCCTTCGGCGAAAGTCCCTTCAGCCACGCATTGCGCGCGTGGATCACGAACATCCCGCAACCCGCCGCGGCGACCGTGTCGATGAAGGCGTTGAAGCGGTCCCAGTCGTGGTCGTCGTCCACGCCGAGACGGCATTTCACCGTCACCGGCACGTCGCAGCTTTCGACCATCGCCGCGACGCTTTCGGCGACCAGCTGCGGCTCGCGCATCAGGCACGCGCCGAAGCGCCCGGCCTGCACGCGATCGGACGGACAACCGCAGTTGAGGTTGATCTCGTCGAATCCGTATTCGGCGCCGATCTTCGCCGCCGCGCCGAGCAGCTCCGGCTCGCTGCCGCCGAGCTGCAACGCGACCGGATGCTCCACCGGATCCATCGCCAGCAGCCGCGCACGATCGCCGTGGATCACGGCGTTGGCATGCACCATCTCCGTATACAGCCGCGCGTTCGGCGCGAGCAGGCGATGGAAGACACGGCAGTGCGTGTCGGTCCAGTCCATCATGGGAGCGACGGAGAGGCGCAGGGTTTCGGCGGGGATGGCGCGGGGCTGCGGCCCCCGGCTCGGGCGGGCGGAAAGGCTCATTCGGGCATTTTACCCCGGAGCCCGCGGAGGGCCGACCGCGGGCCGACGGGCCCCTGCCTCCCCTCAGCCGGTCGGCGCGCAGCCCTGCCGGCTCGCGAGTGCGCTTCGCTCTTCCGGACTACGCTTGCTTGCGGAAACGGACCGATGAACCCTCGGTCATCTGCGATCGCCGCGTTACCTTCCGACCCGTCAGAACGTTCGCGTACGGCGATGGGTTTCGCTAACGAAACCCATCCTACGCGCTGCCGATCCGTCCTGACTCCGTAACCATATCGCTCAAGGTTCGAGCGGTCGGATTTCGCATGTAGCTGCCATTGGTCAAAACGCCGGCAGCTTCATCGGCCGCGTGCATTGTCCTATCAACGGAGAAGACGTTGTTTGGAACAACAAACCCGACAGTTGACAGGCTTGTTGCTGGCTTTATCGCAGTTCTAGAACCTACGGCCGTCAGCAAGCGAGACGCGCAAGGAATATCCCGTGTCGGCCTCCGTTATAGAAAGCTCCCCACTCGTCACGTCGATAGACCACTCTGCCAGCACGTCAGTCGCCACCGCCCACTTCTTCTCTAGATCAGCGGACAGCACAAGGGCGCCTAGCTCGTGAACCACGCACACATCGTCATTCGGTAGGACAGTGAGTGCTAGGAAAGCCCCGTCGAGCCTTCGCTCACGACTCACCGGAGCGGAACCTAGGTGAGCTTGGGAGACCGCGGCGACAAAGGAGTCGAAGCCAACAAATAGGCGATTGCATCGCGGTGCAAAGATGGCCTTTGGCTCAATACCAACGCTTGCCGTAGCCACGCCTAAGCCGTAGTCGATCTCGCCGCAGTCCGATGCCATCGAGTAGCACACCCTGATCGCCTCGTGATCTTGACCCAAGACAATCCACTGACCGCGCGTCTCCCGGAGCGTCTGCTCAAGGCTGGCCAGGTGAGAGAAACTTTGGTTGATGGAAATCATCACTTAGCTCCCGGCGGGTCGATATGACGAAAACGACCCGTTGGCCCAAACAATTCGCCCGTGATCAGGCGATCACCGTCCCAGATCGTCTCGAATTTTACGCCCCCACTCGGCCCCATAAGCAAGGATTCGCGGACAGCACGGCCATTGTCCTGGATACGGACAACGCTACTAGGATCGGCATACACATCCGAGAGATGCTGAGACAGGTGCTGCCGAGTGCCTGGCGTGTCCGGAAAACCGATACGTTCCAATTGGCGGAGCATTCCCTGAGAGCGATCGATATTGTGTTGTGTTCCAGTCGCCCGCCCTAAGAAATACTCCAGCTTGCTCCCAATTTGGGCAGCCCCTTGGTTTGGAACAACAAGCCCGCCAATCGGCGGGCTTGTCCTTAAACCTATCGCTTCATCGCGAGAAAGCCTTGCGAAGAAGCGAGTGAGTAGACGTGGCTGCGAAGGATATGGATTAGCTCGCCTGAACTCGCCGACGTAAACTCTTCGAGCCGATCACCCGATGGAACAAACATCACCGCCCAGGTGCGGACTGAGTTCAACAGCTCGAGCAGTCCTTTCTCAAAAGGATGCGCTTGACTATCCCCCGCTCCCCCAAGACCAGTTGCTAGCCAAGCGGAATACTCCTCCACCCCTTGTCCGTGCATGTAAACGTACTCGACATCACCGGAGGAAAGATCGGCAGTCAGTTGCTTTTTGATGAATGGTGTAACAGGAAAGAGCTGGCAGCGAACATCCTGAAGAAGGCTGAAGGAATACTCACTGTCACCAATCTCACAAACCTCGTCACCCCAAGACCGCGTTTCCCGCGGCAAAGCAGAGAAGTGCTGCTCACGATCCGACTTAAGAAGGACAACCCCAAAGTTCGCGTTCATCTCGACTCTCAATGGCTAAAGAAGGGCTTGGCCGACGACTCGAACCATGCTTTTTGCAAAGGATCGAAATGATACTCATGGATATGCGGGACAGGATGGGGCGGACCCGGGAGATAGTTGTGCCCAGTCCAGTCGACTCTACCCCAAGGCACATCTTGGCCATCCAGCTTGGGCCAAGTCGCACCAGGAAATGTTGCCGTCTGGCGATAGATCGTTTCACCGTCGCTTGCCAACCTAGAACCAATCACCGAGTGAGGCCCTTGGGCCATCGGGTCTGGTAGAGGAATTCTCTGGCCCGAACTAGTTATACGCTCGGCAAGCGGCATTGGCTTTCCTGCAGCATCAAGGGGTATGTAATGCCCAACATTGTCTGGAACCACCTCCGCGAGCTCTCGTGCCCGCGTGATCGGCGCTGCGCCCATGCCTGCAATCGCAGCGGCACCGTATCGCAACCTGTCCTCGTTCGACAAGCTGCTCCACGCGCCCCAGGCGTTAGTAGCGGTCACGACAGGATTCGTCGTGAGTAGCACACCCACCCCCTCCACAAACTCGCTTCTCTTCTTGCGGCTAGTCAATAGCCTGCCTGTGTCTAGCACGCCTCCTACAACTGCATCCGTCACACTGTTGATGGCGTAGACACCCGCCCCGATCGCCGCCATCGCCGGCGAATCCGCATTGTCGACGATGGAGCGTGAATCAGTCCGCAGACTCCCCATGAATGCCTTCACATCAAGGAGGGCGCCATCAAAAACATTCTCGACCTCCATTTCCGCGCCAAGCTCGAACTCAACGGGCTTGATGGACCTGACCTCGACCGTATCGAGCGTCGTGATGTGATCGTCATAGTGGCCGAAATTGATTTCGTTCCCGCGCGGAACGTCTCCAGTAAGCAGAGCCTGCGACGGCCTCAAAGCTGGCTGACCGTTGACCGTCAGCGTCCGAAGATCGTCTGCAGAATAGACCCCGTCACCATTCAGGTCATCGATGCTCATCGATGCGCGCGTCCGCTTGGCTTGCTCGAACAGGAATCTGCTGAACTTCTCCGCGTCGTAACTGCCATCGGAGCGAAGTCCGAGTGCCCGAGCCTGACCCGCATCGGCATCGCGGAGGGTGCCAGGTTGGTCCTGCGGGTACCACGTGTCGTACCCCTCTCCAAAGTGGTCGAGTGAAAGGCCGACGGAAGACGACTCGTTTGAAGCGACGCCATCGTTGAAGGGATCACCATCTGCCCAAACGGCGTCGTTGAGTGAGCGATAAGTCGAACTGCGTTTAGCATTCGCGTCCGTCAGACCTGCACCCCAGGCGTGGCTAAGCGCACTACTGAAGGCGTCCGCTGCAACGCGTCCATAGTCGACCTCGCCATTTCCGGCCACGCGGTTCAGCACGCCGCTGACCATTCCCGTGGTAGCACCCGCCGCCAAGCCCTGGACAAGGGCCGTGTTCCCGGCTTTGTTCGCCGCATAGCCGCCCGCTAGATTCGAAACGGCGCTGATGGCTATCGACTTCCAGCTGAAGCCGGCGTCGATATTCATCGCCTTCTGTCCGACGTAGCCTGCAGCGGCGGTCGAAGACGCAATGCCAACCGCCTTCAGCGCTCCGGCTGCGCCTTCTTTCAGTGCCGAACCCGCAGAACCATAGGCCGCGGTGACTCCGCCGGTGATGGCGCCGGTGATCGCGCCGGCCGCCACGCCCTTCCAGCTAAAGCTGGAAGCGCCCGTGAAGCTCCCGATTGCTCCCGACGCCGCTGATGCTGCCGCACCGGCTACGGCACCTGCCGCCATGCCTCCACCCACCGTGCCGAGAGCCGCCATCGCCGGTCCTGCCAAAGCGCCCCACGTCGCCACGCTCACCGCCACTGCCACGATGATGATCATGATCGTCGCGATCGCATTACAGCTCTGCTTCGGCGGCGGCTGGATATACGGCAGGCTCGGCGTGGTGTTGCCGATGGCTTCGGCCGGGTTGTACGGCTTGAAGGTGTTGGCGTCGTTGGTGTTGACGCTGACGTCGGGGGCATCGAGCAGCGTCCCGGCAGCGACTTCCTGCCCCGGGTCACCGAAGCCGTTGGCCTCGGCCAGCACGTACCACAGCTGGTCGGTGCCGTAGATGCGCTGGGCGATGGAGCGCAGCGTGTCCCCCGCCTGCGCGGTGACCTTGCCGCCACCGGCGCTGTACACGCCGCCGCCGCCCAGGTTCTGAAGCTGCAACGCGTAGTACTGGGAACCGTCGTTGCGCGTGAGCTGGAACGCTTCCTTCAGTTCGGCGATCTGCTGCCCGGCCGCGTGCACGAACATGTAGTTCCCACGTCCCCAGGTAGCGTCCTGCTGGAACGCGCCCTGCGCATTCACGGTGCCTTCGCGACGCGTCAGCACCTTGCCGTCGTTGGTGTAGCTGTACAGCCGCTGGCGGTCGTCGATGCTGCCGCTGCGCAACTGCGTGCGCTCGCGCTGCGACATCAGACGCCCCATCGCATCGTAGGTCAGCGTGTTGGTGGTCGGCTGGTAGTAGAGGTTGCCTTCCGCCGTACCGCTGACGCTCTTCTGCTGGTAGCTCTCCCAACCCTCGTAGCTGGTCGTGTAGTTGTGCTTGTAGTCGCCGCCACCCCAGTTGGTGAAGGCGTAGGTCGTCAGGCGACCGACCGTGTCGTACCCGGTGTAGGCGGTCTGGTTATCCAGGCCGAGCACGCCAATGTCCCAGCTCTGCTTGCCGCCGGAATTGTCGGCATTGATGAGCCAGCTCATGTCGCTCTGCAGGCGGCGACGATTCGTCTGCGCGGTGACACGACCGTCGGCGTCGTAGTCGTAGTTCTCGGCCGAGTACAGCCAGCCACCGTAGTAGTACCGGTCGTAGAACTCGTAGTAGTCGCCCGGCGGCGAAGTGTGGTCCCAGTACGATCCGGCGCTGTAGTACGTGAGCGATGCCGTCATCCTGCCGGCCGCGTCGTATTGCAGTGTCTTCTCGATGCCGCCCTGACGCGTCAGTGCGCCGTTGACGAAGACATCGGTTTCGTACTCGATCACCTTGTTGCCGCGCAGGTCGTACGCACTGCGGTCGACCCAGTATGTGCTGGCGCTGCGCATGCTCGTACGCGAGACCACGTTGCCTACGCGTCGTACGCCAGCGAATAGGAATCGACGTCGTACGTGTCCAGCTGCAGCTGGCCGTTGACCAGCTTGCCGTTGTTGACGATGACGCGATTCTCGGCGTCGTAGGTGTACCAGAAGTCCTTGACCTCGACGGGGATAGTCCCCGTCGCGGCCATGGTCTGCACGACCGCACCGGCAGAACCGTCCATCGCCAGCGCCATGTCCGGCGCCGCTGCGGCGCCGACGTCGAACGACAGGACCTGAACATCCAGCGGAATGGACTGTTCGACCGGGCCGCCCGGCTTCACGTACTCGTACCTGGACTCCACGTAGAAACGCACATCGACCCAGGCGCCACTGGTGTCCGTTGCGCGGATCGTGATGTAGTGGTTGTTCCAAGGCGTGGTGTCGCCGTTGCGCCCCGTGAAGCTGTGGCCTGAACCGGGCGTCCAGGTGTAAGTGAGCCACGCGGGCTTCTCGATGCAGGCGTACGAGAGCGGGTTGTTGTCCGGATCGACAAAGGTGTCCACTGGGAGGATGAACCCCTCCAGCGGTGTCGGCCAACGGTTTGTCGCATAGAACTGGTATTGCGGCGAGGCGGGCTGCCTGTTGACGTACGGAGCACGGTTGGGAATCGGCGCTGGGCTGACGCTGATTACGAAGTACATGCCAGTGACGCCGCCGCGACCGTCGTTGGCGTACACCGTCACGCCATAGTCGCCCGCGGCAGAGGGCGTGCCGCCGATAACGCGCGAGTTCGAATCGAACCACAGCCCCGGCGGCAGGCCGGCGATGCTGTAGGTCAGCGTGTCGTAGTTCGCATCGCTGAAGGCGGGCACGGTGATGCCGAATGCCGTGCCGACCTGCGTGTACTGGGTGCCGAATCCTGGCGCCGTTGGCGCGGAATTTGCGGCGACCGTCAGCGTGAACGAACCGGTAGTGATGCCACCCTGGCCGTCACTGGCTTGCACGTATACGGTGTAGCTGCCGGCCGTCTGCGCAGTTCCATAGATGGTGCGCGTCCCCGAATCGACCCCCATGCCGGCAGGCAACCCCCAGACGGTGTACGACAATGCGTCGCCGTTGAGATCCTGGAACGCAGCGAACTGGAAGCTGGAATACAGGCCCGACTTGACGGTCGCGTTGCCGAGCGTGATTGCGCTCGGCGCAACGTTGTAGTGAACGTTGAATACGCCTTCGGCGGTGGCATTCCCATCGCTTGCGATGATCTTGGCGCGATAGTCGTCCTGCAGGTAGCCGCCCTGCCCCGTGACCGGATGCACCGGCTGGTAGAAGGCAGGCAATGTGCCGCTGATCGTGCCGGTCGCGGGATCGATGGTCAGGCCGGCGACCGTGATCCACTGGGCCGGGATCTGGCGGAACGCCCAAGCGTTATCGGAGGCGTCCCAGAACCACTCCTCGTACGCGGGACGTTCGATCTGCAGGGAGTAGCTCAGGCCATCATTGTTCGGATCGCGGAAAGCGCCGGGCGGCATGGTCCAGCTGACTGCCTGCCCCTGCGTGCCCGTCCGAGCGGGAAGGCCGATGTCCTGCACCGGTGCCGCATTGGTCAGGGTGAGCACAAAACTGCTGGACGCGCTGCCCCCGCGGCCGTCGTTGGCAGTGACGGTGACGGTTGACGACCCCAGCGAACCGCTGCGGCCATAGATCGTTCGCGATGCCGCATCGAATGCAAGGCCGGACGGCAGGCCGCTTACGCTGTAGCTCAGGCTGTCGCCATTGAGATCAGCGAAGGTGTTCGCCGGGATCTGGTAGCTCCAGTCGGTGTTGCGCCACGCCCATTGCGGCTGCAGCGGGTTGATGACAGACGGCCACTTGTTCGGCGTGCTGACGGTGAAGGTCTTGTTCGTGGTCACTCCGGCGCTGTCGGTCACCGCTACCGTCAGAGTCCAGGTTCCTACCGGCGCCGGAACGCCGCTCAACCGACGGGTGGAGGGATCGAACGTCATCCAACCCGGCATGCCGCTGACGACGTAGGTGAGCGGGTTGCCATCCACGTCGCTGAAAGCAGGGATGACATAGCTCCACGCCACGCCAGCCTGTGTCGCCTGGTTCGGGATATCCGGCGCGATCGGCGCCGCGTTGAGCACGTTGAACGTGAAATAGCCCGCGTTGACCGCCCCCTGCGGATCGCGGGCGACGATGGTGGCCTGAAACGATTTCTCGCGCAGATTGGTCGGGGTGCCGGTAATGCGGCCCGTGTTCGCGTCGATCGAGAGCCCGATGGTGGAGATGTCCACCCAGTTGCCTTCGCGCCATACCTGCTCGTACAGCGGCTCCATCGGGTCCGAGGAGGTATTGACCCAGTCCCAGTAACCCGGCTCGCGCACCATGGCGCGATACGTCATGGCATCGCCGTCCGGTTCGACGAACGCGCCCGCAGGCATCGCGAAATCCGCGTAACTGCCATGGTTGAGCTCGCGCGCCGGCAAGCTGCCCGCGTTGTAGATCGGCACCGAGTTGACGAACGGCTGCACCTTGAAGGTGATGTCGTAGTCGCCCGCAACATTCGCCGCGCCGATGCGATTGGTCCAGCCGCTGTAATTACCGCGCGAATCGCGTGCCTGAATGCGGACGACAAACGATGAGGCGGGAGTGCCGGAAGGCACCGTGCCGCTGAGGGTGCGCGTAGCGGGATCGAAACTCATCCAGGAAGGCAGGGCCTGCTGGTAAACCTCCGTCATCGGGGTCGGCGGAATGGTGTCCTCGACCCACGAGTACTCGTATGCGCCGAATGCCGAATAGGTGATCCCATCGCCATCCTGGTCGATGAACATGTCGGCGGGCAGCGTGTAGGAGAAAGGACGTCCGATACTCAAGACCCTGTCGTCCACGGGTACCGAAGTGCGGACCGGCGCGTAGTCGGTGCCGACATGGATCTTCACCGTCGCCAGGCTGGACAGCCCGCCGATGTCGGTGCCGCGAATCTGGAACGAGATGTCTCCGGCGTGCGACGCATTGCTGGTCGGCTTGCCCTTGAACCGGATCAGCCCGGCCGCCTGGTCGACGGTCACCGTCATCCACGACGGCACGTTGATCCAGCTCGGCGAAACCGCGTCGCCTTCGATGTCGCCGAAGAGCGTGGCGATGGCGACGCTGGTGTCCAGCATGTCGCCGATGCGGATCGACGGAAGCGACCAGCCCCCCGGGTAATTGATGGTGGGCGCACGATTCGCACGAACCGTCACGTTGATCGTCACAGTGCTCGCCGCGCCGTCGGTATCGGTTGCGGTGAAGGTGATCGGATAGACGTTTCCGTCCTGTTCGGTGGACGGAACCTGGCCGTCCAGGCGCAGTTGCGGGTTGGCCTGATCGGAAAGGTAGGTGAACGTCATCCAGGAAGGGAGTCCGCTCGCGGTCACGCGCATCGTGTCGGCGTTTGGATCGCTGAACAACGCCGACAGCGGCTGCAGCCACACATACGGACGATTGAGGATCGCCTCACCGCCCGACGGCGAGCCGACGACGTTGGGTGCGGCGTTCGGCGCGACGTTGATCGTCACCGTCTTGACGACCGAAGCCCCCTTCTGGTCCTTCGCGCGCACGTATAGCGTGACCACCTGCGTCAGCCCCTGCGGCGGAGTGCCGCTGAGGCGCAGGACCGATCTGTTTGTCAGGTCCACCGTCAGCCACGACGGGAGGGACGCCGGATCGTTGTCGATGGCCAGCGTGAGACTGTCGCCGACGTCCTGGTCGGAAAAGTAGGTTCCGGCCGCCAGTTCCTGTCCCCATGGGTTTCCGGACTTGGCGTTGAGCAGCAACGGGTTGGCGTCGACGAGCTGTGGCGCGGAGTTCACCCGCGCACGGACGGTGAAATGGACCGGCGGGGCTGTCTTTCCGGAGAAGTTCTCTACCGCCACCAGCTTGACGCTGACGTCCTCGTCGGCCGCACCCGCGTCCGGCGAGGCCGTGAACACGAGTTCCCCGGTGGTTGCATCGAACCGAACCACCAGCCAGGAAGGCAATGCGCTTCCGTCCGAGCGCGTCACCTGCACGCTCAGCGCATCCTGCTCGGCGTCCCGGAAAACATCGCTGACCCGCACGCGGAACTCGCTGGTCATGCCCTTGCGAACCGTGCGATCGGTGACCGGCTGTGCCGTCACCGGCGCCTGGTTGTCGGCGGTGAAGGTGTCGGTATTCGGGCCATAGCTTGTGCGCGTCTGCACACGGCGGCGGTTGCCCACCGCGTCGTAGCTGTAGCTCAGATCGAAAACCGTCTTGCCGGAGGTCACGTCATCCTGGATGACGCGCGCGATCCGGCCATTGCTGTCGTACTGAGTCCTGGTGACCGTGTGGACGGGCTGGCCGTCGCCGTCGAAGGTGCTGACTTCCTCGCGGACGACGTTGCCCGCCGCGTCGTACTCGTAGCGGTAGACGTTGGCGCCGGCGTTCTTGTCGACGCTGCCGTTGTATTCGGTGACCTCGCGGATTCGACCGTTGGCGAAATACTTCGTGATCTTCTGGCCGTTACCGGAGGTGATGGCGTAGCCGCCGGATGACGACTCCACNGTGAGCTGGCCGGACGCGGCATCGTAGGCATAGTCGCTGTCGCGGCCGCTGAGGTTGTTGTGATCGACCAGACGCCCGTAGATGTCGTAGGCCCAGCTGAGCTGGTTCACCTTCGCCGTACCGGTTTCCGGATCGGCGACGGTGAGCGAGCCATTGAGCGACAGCGCATTATCCTCACGCGTCTTGTGGCCCTGGACGTCGTAGCCATACTGGGTGACCACGCCCATCGCGGTCTGGCTGCGGATCAGGCGATTGCTGCCGTCGTAGTCGTACTGCACCGAGTTGTTGAGCGCGTCAGTGACGCGGATGCGGTCACCGTTCTCGTTCAACAGGTAGGACTGCAACACGGCGCGATCGCGCTGAGTGCCGCTGGCGTTGAGCAGATAGTCGCCAATGGTCGTCAGGCGGCCCATTCGGTCGTACTGCTTGAACGTCAGGTAGCCGAGCGCGTTCTGCGCGAAACGCTCGTTGCCAAGCGCGTCGTATGCGTATCGGGTCGAATTGCCGAGGGCGTCGGTCACTTTGACGAGGCGGCCCGCGGCGTCGTATTCGTTTGAACGCAGGTTTCCGTTGGCATCGCGCGTGGCGACCAGACGACCCCACGCGTCGTAGAACCATTGGTTGACCGGTCGCTGCCACACGACCTGGTTGGCGCTGTTCATCACCTCGACCAGTGGACGCTCGTCGCGCACGATCTGGTTGAAGTCGTTGTATTGGTAGTTCGTCTGGTATCCCCGCACATCGACGATCTGCAGCACGTTGCCCCAGCGATCCCACTGCTGGAGGACCATGGGCGTCGTGCCGGTGTCGTTGTAACCCGGGAGGCGCTGCTGCACCGCGCGACCAAGACGGTCGGTGGTGTTCCAGGTCACCGCCTCGACGTTGCTGCCACTGTCTAGGTAGGCGATGCGCGAATGACGCACCTGATGCCCGGCAAGGTTGTAGCCGAACTGCTGGGTCGCACCACCTTCGTTGTTGGACACGAGGCGGCCGGCCACGTCGTAGGCGTATGTCAGCGTGCCAGCGAGCCCGCCCTGCTGCTTGGTGACAACCTCGCCGAAGGCGTTGTGGCCGAGCGTCTCGGACATCTCGATCGTCGCGCCGCGCCTCTGCTCCTGCCAGACCAGGCGCCCCAGCCCGTCGTAGGTGAAGCGGGTTTCGATGCGCGCGTTCTGCGTGCTTCCGGTCAGGTCGTACCAGCGGAAGGTCAGGTTGTCGGCGGCGTCGTAATTGCTGTAGACCGCCTTCCCGTAGCTGTCGCGCGTCATGACCGCGCGGCCCTGGTGATCGTGGAGCGTGACCTCGATCTGGTCCCGGGCGTCGTCGGCGACGGGGCCGGACTGGCCGGACTCCACACCGTTCGCGTAGCGGCGCGTGCGCACGAGGTTGCCGAACGCGTCGTACGCCATCGAGGTGTACGGCGCGGCCTTGACGTAGGACGCGTTGTTCAGGTCGTACTGGATGCCGCCGAACTCTGTGCTGCTTGCGGCAACCGTGGATCGCTCCGGTTCCTTCACGCTCAGCACCCGACCGAGGGCGTCATACGTCGTTGTGGTCGTGCCGGCATCGCCCGAGGCTTGCGTGACACGGCCCTCGCCGTCGTACTGGAATGACGTGGTGACGTCGCGCACACCTGCGCTGCCATCCGTGCGCTGGTAGCGCCGCACGGCCGTCTCGCCAGCCTTGCGACCCAGCGCGTCATACGTCCAGCGCATGACACGGTCGTAACCGGCGACTGCGTCTCCGGGGGCCGGCGCGCCGGGTTTCGCGGTCGTAGTCAGCCCGGCCGTGTCGAGCGCCCGCGCATGCTCGATCGTTTCCACCACCTCGCCGGTCGCGTTGTACGACGTGCTGGTCGCATAGCCTTCGGCATCGACGGTGAGGACATCGCGTCCCAGCACGTCGTAGTAGTGCCACGTATTGGCCCACCGCGCGTTCGCCTGGCCGTCCTCGCCCTCCAGCAGGACCGACTCGAGCACGAGCTGACCGTAGGCGTCGTATTGGAAGCGGGTGGTAGGCGAGCCGTTGGCCAGCGCGCCCGCCGACGTGTAGTAGGCCACCTGCGACTGGACGACCGCGCTCTTCTGGCCGCGCAGATCGTAAGTGGTCGACAGGGTGCGGTCGTTCGCGCCCGAAGCGACGACGCCGGCCGTGGCCATCTGCAGCAGGCCGAGCGCCTGGCCGGCGCTCCAGCCCGTCAGCGCAGCGGTGTTGATCCGCGCGGCGTGGCGCGTAAGACGGGTCTGGTCTCCGAATGCGTCGTACGCGTACGAGGTGACATAACCCTCCGCATCCGTCTCGTACGCGAGGCGACCCAGGGCATCGTAGGTGCGATAGCTGTAGCGACCTTGCACGTCCTTCTGCACGACGGCACGGCCCAGCACGTCGTAGACGACGTCGATGGTGGGCGTCTGCCCGGTCGCCACCAGCTGGTTCGCGGCGTCGATGTAATAGGCATCCGGAAAACGCGTACGAATCTGGTTGCCGCGGTTGTCGTACTCGTAGATCGTCGTGCGCGAGTAGGCGCCCGCCTGAACCGATGCGTCTGCGTCCTCCGTGCGGCTGGTCACGTTGCCCAACGCGTCGTAGCCGATACGGGTGACGATCGAACGCGTGGCCTCGGCCACTGAACCGGACGGGTCGACGATGGCGACGGCAACCTGCGGGCTGAACTCGGCGATTCGCCGGCCTGCGCCGTCGTATGCGTATGTCCACACCGCGCCGTTGCGGTCGGTGTGGGTTGTGAGCATCCCCGCGCCGTCGTAGCCGAAGTATTCGGCCTGGTTCAGGGCATCGGTGCGCACGCGCAGGCGGCCCGCGGCGTCGTATTCCTGATGCGTGCGACGGACTTGCGTGGCTGGCTGCGTCTGCGCCCAGCTGGCCAGCGACGCTTCGCCGGTGGCGTCCACCGGCGCGGCGTTCGCATAGGCCAGGGTGTCGGTCACGCGGCCGGCCGCGTCGTAGCGCGTCTCCGTGACAGCGCCGCTGGCATCTATCGAGAAGCGCTGACGGCCGGCGCGATCGTAGACGAACCGCGTGACGCGCTGCGCCGCCGACTGCAAGGAGAGTGCAAGCTCCGCCTCGGCGTCGGCCGGATCGAACGCGACTTCGGTGCCGTAGGCGACTTGCGCGATCACGCGGCCACCGGCGTCAAACCGGTTTTCCGTAGCCACGCCCATCGTCGCGCCACTGCGGACGACGACGAAGCGTTCGCGTCCCGCGGCGTCGTAGACGCGGTATTCCGCGCGTGCCTGAGCCTGCTGCGATGCGACGCGTGCGGCAACATCAGCCGCGGCCAGGTTGCCATCGGCAAGGGCGGTGCGATCGGCCTGGCTCAGCGGCAGCGTATAGGCGTATGCCCATGCCTGGCTGACGCGACCCGCGGCGTCGTAGCGCCATTCACGCACGCTTCCATCGCCGGCGATGGTGAAGCGCACCCGTCCGTTGACGTCGAGAACGCTGGAGTCGATGCGGTCGCGTGTCGCATCGGGAACGATGCCTGCGAGCAGATTGGCCGACGTCGCGTCGCCCGCTTGCAGGGCGGCGCGATACGAAGGCAATGCCAGGGCATTCGCATAAGCGCGCGTCTGCACGGCGCGTCCTGCCGCGTCGTAACGCGTTTCGATGACCGCCCCCACGCCGTCGACGCGCAGGCGAACGCGGCCATCGCCGTCGTAGACCGTGTAGTTCTGCACGTCGCGGGCGTCGTTGACGCTCAGACGCGCCTGAACGGCAGCGGTGGTGACGACGGCAGGAAGGCCGGCAAGGTCGATGGCTTGCGCATACGCGCGCGTCGCGACCACGCGACCGTTCGCGTCGTACCAGCTCTGCACGACACCGCCGGCGCCATCGACGGTGAAGATCCGGCGATTGGCCTCGTCGTAGGTGTAACGGATGGTACGTCCCGACGCGTCGGTGCGCGAAACGAGGTTGTCGTTGCCGTCATAGGCGTAGGACGTGGCGAGGTTCAGGCGACCCGCGCCCGGATCCACGGTTTCGCTGATGCGGCGACCGAGCATGTCGTAGGCGTAGACCGTGGTGCGCGCGGCGGCGGTGCCGGCGGCTTCGGTCACGCTCAGCTGCGATCCCCGACCATCCCAGGCGTAGGTGGTCTTGAGGCTGAGCCCGCCCTCGTCGACCGTGCGCGCGACCAATTGCCCGGCGCGGTCGTACGCAAGTGTCGTCACGGTGCCTGTCGCATCGGTCACGCGCACCTGGCGACCCTGGCCGTCGTAGGCGTAGCGGGTCGTCAGCGCGAGACCCGACGGATCCTCGATCCGGCTGAGCACGCGTCCCGCGGCGTCGTAGGTGTACGCCACACGCCGGCCGCTCGCGTCGATCGACGCGATCAGCAACCCGCGGGCGTCGTACTGCTGCTCCGACGTAGCGCCGTCGGCGGCGATCGTGCGAAGCAGCCGGCCGTCGCGGTCGTATTCGTAGCGCATCGACTGTCCGAACGCGTCCGTAACACGGACGGTGTCGCCATGCGCATCGTGCTGCGTGGTGATGCGCACGTTTTCCGGCGTGGTCACCGTGACGCTGCGCGTGGCGTCGTTGTAGGCGTAGGACGTCACGCGACCGAGCGAATCGGTCTGGGTCAAGACGCGGCCATAGGCATCGTAGGCGCTGGACTGCTGCTCCAGGCGCCCGGAGATCGTTCGCGACTGCGTGACCTGCCGGCCAAGCCGGTCGTATCCGAACGTGGAGACGGTGCCGCGGGCGTCGGTGGCAGTGTCCACGCGCCCGAAGGCGTCGTAGCTCCACGTGGCGCTCTGCCCAAGCCCGCCGGCATCGGCGAGCCGGCTGCGCAGCAGGCCGCGGCGGTCGTAGGCCATGTCGACCTGCAGCGTGCGCGTCGCGTCGATCTGCACGCGCTGGCGAATCTGGTTGCCGAAGGCGTCGTAGCCGTAGCTCGTCAGGAAGCCTTCCGCGTCAACACTCGACGCCAGCAATCCGCGATGGTCGTAGGAGAACTGCTGCCTGCTGTCGGCCGAGGCCACGTACTGCAGCGTCGAGACCGCACTGGCCACGCTTGCGCGCGAGCCTGGCGTGCCGATCGTGATGCGCCCGGTATACGTGATCGTTTCGCGGACGTCCCCGAATGCGGTGTATCGCGTTTCGGTCACCTCGCCTTCCGCGTTGGCAACGCCCTGGGAGTTGGCGACGCCGCGAACCGTCTGCGTCAGTCGGCCGGCACCGTCGTAGAAGTACCAGGTCTTGTTGCCACCAGCGTCGATGCTTTCGATGCGACGGCCAAGCGCGTCGTAAGCGTGGCGCACGCCGTACTGCGCATAGACGGCATCAATTTCCGCCGCCGACATCAGGGCCGTCAGCTTGCTCGAACCTTCATCGCCGAGTTCACCGGTCAGATTGCCAAACGCGTCGTAGCGGCGGCTGGCCACGCGTGCATCGCTTGTGCCCGCTGCTGCTTCCGTCTTCAGCAGGCGTCCATCGGCGTCGTAGGTGTAGCGCGTGACGGTGCCCTCCGGGTTCACCTCCACCAGCACGTTGCCGAAAGCGTCGAAGCTGCGGCGTGTTTCGCGTAAAGCGCCGGTCTTCGCCTGTGCGCTCAAGGTAGCGAGCGATTCGTTGCCCTGCAGGCCGGCCAACCGCTTCGCGTAGGCCAGTACAGCGCGCGCGTTGCGCGCGTCGTCAACGACGTACTCGGTCAGATACCCCTCGGCATCCAGCTCGGCCACGACATTCCCGCGTCCGTCGTAGAACGTGCGCGTGATCTGGTCTGCGTCGGTCGGCGGGCGGCGGAGTGCGGAAAGCGCTCCATAGGCGCGGTCAGCCACTGCGGTCGCGGTGGCGTAAGCGGTGGTTCGCACGCGGCGTCCCGCGCGGTCGTATTCGTATTCGACCAGATAGCCTTCGGCGTCGAGCTGCGCGACTTGGCGCCCGGCCGCGTCGTAGAAGTAGCGCGTGACCCTGGCCGTCGCGGCGGTACCTGCCGCATCGGTCGCGGTGGCGCGGACCAGGCGACCGGCACCGTCGTAGAGGTACGTCGTGATGCCACCTTCGCCGTCGATCTGGGTGACGACGCGACCGTCGGCGTCGTAGGTCGTCGAAGTGGTGCGGTCGTCGGCATGGCCCGCCGGCAGAACCGCCGCAAGCGAGGTCGGCACGACGGTGCCGCCGGACAACCAGCTGCTCGTGTTCACGGCGGTCGCATAGGTCGTGGTGCCGACCACGTGTCCTAGTCCGTCCCGCACGTAACGGATCACCGTTCCGGTCGGTCCGACCTGCCCCTCCAACTGGCCCTGCGCATCGTAGAAGAAGTACGTCCGCGCGCCGCCCGCGTCCTGGCTGGCGCGCAGCTGGCCGTTCGCGTCGTAGTAGTTGCGTGTAGTGAGCGTTGCACCGCCCTGGATGGGCCAGTCGCTCGTGGTGACGACCTGGCCGGCCGCATTGTGTACCTGCGTGCGCACCAGCTTGGATTCCAGCAGCATCGTCTGCACGATGAACTGCGAGTCCATGTAGGTCATCGAGGTGGTACGCAGCACGCGTTCGCTGCCACCGTCGAGCTGCTCGCTGGTGACTTCCGACAAGAGCCGTCCCATGCCGTCGTACACGTAGCGCGTGATCTGCGCGGTGTCGCGACCGTCGTTGGCTGCCGCCGTCGAACTGCGCCGCGCGATCTGCTGGCGCAGCAGTCCCTGTGCGTCGTAGACGTACTGCGTGACCGACATGGTATCGTCTTCGACGCCATTGCCGGCTCCATCGACGCTTGCGAACGCGCGCGTCTGCGCAGGCCGTCCCTGGATGTCGTAGGTCGTTTCGGTGAGCGAGCTGCCTGCACGCTGCGCCGTTGTCGCCCAGGCTTCCATTTCGGCCAGAGTGAAACCGCCGCTGTATCCGGCAGCCAGGTACTGGCGGGCATACGCCAGTTGCCCGACACCATTGCCGCTGCCTGCGTATTCGAACTCGCGCACCTCGCCCAGGGCGTTGATCGCGAAGCGCAGGCGGTCCTGGCTGTCGTAGACGTAACGGGTCGTTTCGCCGCCGGTCGGTGCGTCGAGGCTGCCGGAACCATCCGCGTCGGCGTTGGCGAACACGGTTTCCGAAGCGATCTGGTTGGTGGCCGTGTACGTGCGCTGGATCGCCCGCGCGGAAGCGCGCTGGGACGGGTCCTCGGCGTGCCACTCCCACACCACGTTGCCCTGCGTGTCGTACTGGTAATCTACCCGGGTGAGTGCGACGCCACCACGGCTGGTCGCGACGCGCGTGAGGTTTCCATCGCCGTCGTAGCTGTAGGCGGTGACGCTGCGCAGGCCGTCGCTGGCCGGCGACTGCGTCTGCGTCAGGCGGCCCTGCGCGTCGTAGGTATAGCTCCATGCGCGACCGCTGGCGTCGCTGACATGCGTGGTGAGATTGGCGGTGTCGTAGGCGAAGTGGAGCGTCTGGCCCACGCCGTCGCTGTCGTCGGCATTGACATCGCCGCGCGTCATCGTGGCAATGCGGCCCTGCGCGTCATAGGTATAGCTGACCAGCGTGCCGTCGCTCTGGCGCACCTGTGCGATGCGAAGGCTTGTCGCGTCGGTGTAGGTGTAGCTCGTGCGGAACAGGTAGCCGTCGTTCGCGTAGGCGCTGGTTGCATCCCATGAGTCGTCGTCGCCGACGCCATCTTCCGGCGTCAGGTCGACCAGCACGGACTCCAGGCGTCCGATGCTGTCGTAGCCGTAATCCACCTGTCCGCGAACCACGCCGCCTTCGCGCGTGGAAATCGAAGCGACACGCCCGGCGGCGTCGTATCCGAACACCAGTGCGTCGCCGCTGCTCGTGCCATCCACCGCACGGACTTCGCCGATGCGATCGTCGAGGTCGTAGACCACTTCCCACGTGGTCGGCGCAGCGGCATCGGAGCGAAGGTCGCGGATATGGGTCAGTCGGCCGTCCAGATTGGCATCTGCGTGATCGGCATAGCGCTCCTCGCGCCGACTGCTGCCTTCCACGTAAGACCAGGTGCGGGTGTTCTCATCCCAGGCCAGCGTGTCGTGTGCGCCCTCACCGCTGGTGGCGCGGTACAGGTTCGGCGCGACGTACTCGAAGTCCTGCACCGACCCGTCGCCGACATNNCGGCGCATGATGCTGCCGGTCTGGTTCAGCGCGCCGGAAAGCAGTTCGACGTGGCGCTCGAAGCCGGTGANCCAGCCGTCGCTGCCCACCTGCCCGCTCAGGCCCAGGCTGTTGTAGGTGCGGACCTGTCCGATCGAAAGGCCGCGGAAGAGCAGCTGCTCGTCCTGCGCCTGCAAAACCAGGTTGCCCGTGGCGAGATTGATGGACTGTCGGTCGGGCCCCTGACCCATGCGTGCGTCGCCGCCCGGCAGCGAGCCCCAATCGGCTCCGAAAAGTCCCAGTCCATTCCCCGTGAACACTGCCGCCATGGCGATCCCCTTGCGCTATCCGTCGTGGGCCGCGACTTTTCGCGGCCTCCATTGACGACAAGTCCGAGGGAGTCCTTCGTCAGTTTAGAGGCGCGCCTTCAAACGCCACGATCCGCAAAGAAATGCGCAACGTTCATCACGCCTCGGCCAGAACAGATCGGCCTCTTCAATCCAGCGCGATGCGCGCCCTGAGCTGATCCATCGCCGCCCGATGCAACTGCGATACGCGTCCCTTCGTCACGCCCCATTCCTGGGCAAGCACGTTGAAGGGCACGAACTCGAAGTAATGGCGCACCACGACGGTCTTCAGACGCGGCGGGAGCGCGTCGACCGCCACGAGCAGCTGCGTGGATACTTCATTGCGCTGCGCGAAGGCGAGCCCGTCTTCGGGCTCGACCAGTGCGCTGTCGGCCAGGGCATCGAGCATGTAGCCAACACTCAACCCGACGATCGAGTCGACCACGCCATCCATGCCATCGTCCGTGCCGACGCCGGCAAGGTATTCGAGCCGTTCGTCGAATCGGGCTGCCTGTCCAGTGCCGCCAAGCAGCACACGTATGCCATTGAACACCGCACCGCGCACGCGCACGGCGGCATAGGCGCGGAATTCGATGCCGCGTTCCGGATCGAACCGGTCGATCGCCTCCAGCAGGCCGATGCCGGCGTTCTGCACGAAGTCGTCGCGATCGACCGTCCAGGC
>Ga0055524_1000776_pt1 | contig 21442 bp, 25 predicted proteins | sample AraplaCol_mCL_r2_2_FD_55011 | JGI IMG/M metagenome (GOLD analysis project Ga0055524, IMG submission 55011) | Arabidopsis root microbial communities from North Carolina, USA - plate scrape MF_Col_mCL_r2 | ecosystem: Host-associated > Plants > Roots > Endosphere | place: USA: North Carolina...
GAAAGCCTGTCAGCCCGGGACTTGACGCAGCGCGCACCGGTCGATGGCGCTCACGCCGACATTGCTGCAGCGCTGAACGCGGCCCTCGACAACCTCCAGACGGAATTTGCTGCGATTGCCGAGCGCAATGCGAAGGCCGAAGCCGCAACACAATCGCTTGCCGGCGCATCCCGCAGCTTTGCCGGCAATGCCTCCGGTCAGGCCGGGCGCCTGCAGCTTTCCGCTGCCGCCCTTGCCGGCATTGCCGAGCGGGTCCGCGAGGGTGCAGCGGGCAGCCGCGCTGCCGAAAAGGCGGCCGCAGCCACGCGTGCCGCCGTCGAGGAAAGCGGCGAGGTCGTCGGCCGGGCAATCAACGCCATGGCCGATATCGAACAGTCTGCGGAGAAGATCGGCCAGATTATCGGCGCGATCGACGAGATTGCCTTCCAGACGAACCTGCTCGCCCTGAATGCTGGCATCGAAGCCGCACGCGCCGGCGAATCTGGCCGCGGCTTTGCCGTCGTGGCGCAGGAAGTGCGGGCACTCGCCCAGCGCTCCGCAGAAGCGGCCCGTGAAATCAAGACGCTGGTGACCACCACCAAGACGCAGGTCGATGCCGGCGTGCAGATGGTCGGACGCACGCAGGATTCGATTGCCAGCATCGTCCGCCAGGTGACTGACATCAACGCCGCGATCGCCAATATCGCCAGCGAGACCGGTGAACATGCCGCCGGCCTCGAAGCCGCGACTGCCGATGTAAAGGGTCTCGGCGGCGAAGTGGCAGACAATGCAAGCTTCGCCGAGCGTTCTGCGGAAGGCGCCGATCACCTCTACACGGTCATTCTCGAGCTTGGCCAGACGATCCGTGAATTCCGCATTGCCCGTGAAAACACTTATGCAACCCGGCNGCAGCCGGCACGTGCCGCCCCGCCNCGGCAGGTTGCGATCGCGGCGCGTCCGGAAGCGGTCGAAGACGAATACGAAAACGANGATTTTACCATGCCGTTGCCTGTCGCGAGAGCGGGAGGTGGGCGGAATGTTTACTAACCTATCGGATTATGACGCCGGCTCGCTTTCGCGGGTTGGGGACAAGGGGACAAGGAAAAGCTGATGGCAGCAAAGAAGAGTGCCAAGACGCTGGAGTTGCCAGCGGTTCTTGATCTCAATGAGGCGTCCGCATTGCGNGACAAGCTTCTNTCCATGCGCGGAAACCCTCTGGCGATCGATGCTTCGGCAGTCGAACGCATNGGCGCTCTTTGCGCCCAGGTTCTGATGGCCGCCGAGAAGACCTGGGACCAGGACAAGCAGTCGATCACCTTCTCGAAGGTGTCCGACGCATTCACGAAAACCATGCAGTTGGTTGGCGTCGACATCGACCATCTGCTTGCCAAGGAGATCCGGCAATGAAGAAGAAAGTATTGACGGTGGACGATTCCCGTACCATCCGGAACATGCTTCTCGTAACCCTGAACAACGCGGGTTTCGAGACGATCCAGGCTGAAGACGGCGTTGAAGGCCTCGAGGTTCTCGAAGAGTCCAATCCTGACGTCATCGTTACCGACATCAACATGCCGCGCCTCGACGGCTTCGGCTTCATCGAAGGTGTCCGTCGCAACGAGAAGTACCGTGCGATCCCGATCCTGGTGCTGACCACTGAAAGCGACGCGGAAAAGAAGAACCGTGCCCGCCAGGCTGGTGCCACCGGCTGGATCGTCAAGCCCTTCGACCCCGCCAAGCTGATCGATGCCATCGAGCGTGTAACCGCCTAAAAAGCCCAGGATTTGCTCCTATGGATATGAACGAAATCAAAGAGATCTTTTTCCAGGAGTGCGAGGAACAGCTCGCCGAACTGGAATCCGGTCTCCTGAAAATGAATGATGGCGATCGCGACCCGGAAACCGTCAATGCGGTTTTCCGCGCGGTNCATTCGATCAAGGGCGGTGCCGGTGCCTTCGGTCTGGATGACCTCGTCGCCTTCGCCCACGTCTTCGAGACCACACTTGATTGCGTTCGTTCCAACAAGCTTGAGCCGAACCAGGACGTCCTGAAGGTCATGCTGAAGTCGGCCGACGTGCTCGCCGACCTGACCAATGCTGCCCGCGATGGCGGCAGCGTCGATGAAAGCAGAAGCCGCGGCCTCGTCAAGGAACTGGAAGCGCTTGCCCACGGCGAGCTGCCGTCTCCTTCGGCAGTTTCCGAGGCGCCCGCACCGAAGCCGGTTCCCAAGGCCGCTGCTGCTCCGGCTGCCGCAGCCCCGACTCCGAAGCCGACCGACGATAGCGGCTTCCAGCCGATCCCCTTCTCCTTCGACGATTTCGGCGGTGAAGAGAAGCCGATCGATCTGCCGGCCTATGAAATCATCTTCAAGCCGCGCTTCGAACTCTATTCAAAGGGTAATGACGCCACCCTTCTGCTGCGTGATCTCTCCCGCCTCGGCGAGATGAGCATCTATTGCAACACCGATGCTCTGCCCGGCCTCGATGAGATCGATCCGGAAGGCGCCTATTTCTTCTGGAACATCACGATCAAGACGGACAAGGGCGAAGACGCCATCCGCTCGGTCTTCGAATTCGCCGAATGGGATTGCGATCTGACCGTGAGGCCGGCAGAGGACACCAAGCCCGGCGACACCAATGAAGAACTGCCGATGATCCCGGTCCCGTTCGATCTCTCGATCCTGGATGATGGCGGTACCTCCGAAGCACCGGCTGCTGCCGAGACCACGGCCGACGATACGGCTGCGGCCGTTGCTGCTGCCGAAACGGCGACCAACGTCACGCAGATGGCTGCTGCTGCCGCCCGTGTCGAAAAGAAGGAATCGGCTGCCGCCGCTGCGGCTGCAGCAGCAAGTGCTGCCGCCCAGAACAATGCCGCTGCCAGCGCCGGCCAGACGATCCGCGTCGATCTCGATCGCGTCGACCGCCTGATCAACCTCGTCGGCGAGCTTGTCATCAACCAGGCGATGCTCTCCCAGAGCGTCATCGAAAACGATACGACCGGCACGTCCTCGATCAATATGGGCCTCGAAGAGCTGCAGCAGCTCACCCGCGAGATCCAGGACTCGGTCATGGCGATCCGCGCCCAGCCCGTGAAGCCGGTCTTCCAGCGCATGTCGCGTATCGTCCGCGAAATCGCCGACATGACCGGCAAGTCGATCCGCCTGATCACTGAAGGTGAAAACACCGAAGTGGACAAGACGGTCATCGACAAGCTGGCCGAGCCGCTGACGCACATGATCCGCAACGCCGTCGACCACGGTATCGAAACGCCTGAAAAGCGTGCTGCTGCCGGCAAGAACACTGAAGGCACGGTCCGCCTGACGGCAAAACATCGTTCGGGCCGCATCCTGATCGAACTGGCCGACGACGGCGCCGGCATCAACCGCGAAAAGGTCCGCCAGAAGGCGATCGCCAACGAGCTGATCTCGCCTGACGCCAACCTGTCGGATGAGGAAATCGACAACCTGATCTTCCTGCCGGGCTTCTCTACGGCCGACAAGATCTCCGACATTTCCGGTCGCGGTGTCGGCATGGACGTCGTCAAGCGCTCGATCCAGGCGCTCGGCGGTCGCATCAACATCACCTCGAAGCCGGGCCATGGCTCGGTCTTCACGATGAGCCTGCCGCTGACGCTCGCCGTCCTCGACGGCATGGTGGTCACGGTCGCCGGCCAGACGCTGGTCGTGCCGCTGACGGCCATCGTCGAAACCCTGCAGCCGGAAGCCGCCGCGATCCACTCCTTCGGTGCAAGCCACCGCCTGATCTCGATCCGCAATTCCTTCTGCCCGCTGGTCGATGTCGGTCGCATCCTGAACTTCCGCGCCACCCAGGCAAACCCGTCGAAGGTGTCGCCCTTCTCGTCGAATCCGAAGGCGGCGGTCAGCGCGCCCTCATGGTCGATGCGATCCAGGGGCAGCGTCAGGTCGTCATCAAGAGCCTCGAGGCGAACTACACCCACGTTCCGGGCATCGCTGCCGCAACCATCCTCGGTGACGGCCGCGTGGCCCTCATCCTGGACGTGGATGCGGTGGTCGGCGCCTCGCGCGGACAGTCCCTCAAGGCGGAAATGTCTCTGGCGGCAGTAGGATAAGAGGCAATGTCGTACACGGCGAAAAATCTGACCCTCGGCGGAAACGAGCTTATCGCATTCCGCATCGGCGATCAGGAATTCTGCGTGAACATCATGGCGGTCCGCGAGATCCGGGGCTGGACCCCGGCGACCGGAATGCCACACTCGCCATCCTATATGGTGGGCGTCATCAATCTGCGTGGTGCAGTGCTGCCGATCATCGATCTGTCGGCCCGGCTCGGCATGAAGCCGACCGATCCGAGTGCCCGTCACGTCATCATCGTCGCCCAGGTCCACCACAAGGTGGTGGGCCTGCTGGTCGATGCTGTTTCCGACATCCTGACCGTCACTGACGATGACATTCAGCCGACACCCGAGATCTCCTCGGACCTTCAGCGTCAGTTCGCTCGCGGCATTCTCTCGATCGAAAAGCGAATGATCTGCCTGATCGAACTCGAAGCCCTGTTCCCAGATACCGAAAGCGAAGCCGCATGAATGCACTTGGCGTAAAAGATCAGAGGCAGCCTGGTGCCGACGAGGTTCTGGCGAGCGGCGAATACCCGCTGACGCGCCGCGATCTCTCGGAAATCGCCGCCATGATCTATGCGGATGCCGGCATCTTTCTCAATGAGACGAAGGCTTCGCTGGTCTACTCTCGTCTGTCGAAGCACATCCGCAATCTCGGCCTTTCGGGCTTTCGCGAATATTGCGATCTTGTCGCCTCGCCGGCCGGTGCTGCCGCCCGGCGCGAGATGCTGTCGCACCTGACGACAAATTTCACGCGTTTCTTCCGCGAGAACCATCATTTCGAACATCTGCGCGACCACGTGCTGCCCGATCTTCTGAACCGGGCGCGTGCCGGCGGCCGCGTTCGGATATGGTCGGCTGCGTCCTCGGATGGGCAGGAGCCCTATTCGATCGCACTGACCGTCCTCTCAATGATGCCGAATGTCGCCGACTACGACTTCAAGATTCTCGCGACCGACATCGACCCGAAGATCCTCGCGGTCGCCCGTACNGGTGCCTACGATGANAANGCGCTGGAAACCGTCTCGCCTGCCATGCGNAAGCAATGGTTTACCGAGGTGGAGATGCAGGGGCGCCGCAAGTACCAGGTCGACGACCGCGTGAAACGTCTCATCACCTACAATGAGCTGAACCTGATGGCCCAGTGGCCGTTCAAGGGCAAGTTCGACGTCATCTTCTGCCGTAACGTCGTAATCTACTTCGATGAGCCGACGCAGATGAAGATCTGGCAGCGCTTCGCCGGCCTGCTGCCGGAAGGGGGNCATCTCTATATCGGTCACTCCGAGCGAGTTTCGGGCGAAGCCAAGAACGTCTTCGACAATATCGGCATCACCACCTATCGCTATATGACCAAGGGTATCGGGAGGAAGGCATGAGCGCTCCGGCAAGAGTTCTCGTCGTTGACGACTCGCCGACCATGCGCGGCCTGATCTCGGCCGTTTTGAGCTCGGATCCCGAAGTCGATGTCATCGGTCAGGCCGGCGATGCCCTGGAAGCGCGCGAGGCGATCAANCGGCTGAACCCGGATGTGGTGACGCTCGATATCGAGATGCCGAACATGAACGGTCTCGAGTTCCTCGAGAAAATCATGCGCCTGCGGCCCATGCCCGTCATCATGGTCTCGACGATGACGCATCGCGGCGCGGAGGCGACACTCGCCGCCCTCGAAATCGGTGCCTTCGATTGCGTCGGCAAACCGCAACCGGGTGAACCGCGCCCGTTCGGCGACCTTATCGAGAAGGTGAAGGCCGCCGCCCGCACACAGCGCAATTTCGCCAAGCCGGCCATGCCTGCCGCCGTCACGCCGACCGCNGTGGCCGATTTCCGCGTNGGNCGCAAGATCGTCGCGATCGGTTCTTCGACCGGTGGCGTGGAAGCCCTGATCGCCGTGCTGCANAAATTCCCGGCNAATTGCCCGCCGACCGTCATCACCCAGCATATGCCGCCGACCTTNACGAAGAGCTTTTCCGAACGGCTGAANCGCCTCTGTGCGCCGGTCGTGGANGAAGCGACCGATGGCGCCCGTCTCGAGATCGGCAAGGTCTATCTNGCACCCGGCGGCGAACGTCATCTGCAGGTCTCCAANGCATCGGCGCCCTGCTGCCGGCTGGTGGAACGGGCGCCGGTCAATGGCCACCGCCCGTCGGTCGACGTGCTCTTCGATTCGGTTGCCGAACTCGCCGGGCGCAATGCCGTTGGCGTTATCCTTACCGGCATGGGGCGCGATGGCGCNGCCGGGCTGTTGAAAATGCGCCACGCAGGGGCAAGAACGCTCGGTCAGAACGAAAAAACCTGCGTTGTTTACGGAATGCCAAGAGTTGCCTACGAACTTGGCGCAGTTGAGCAGCAGCTACCGCTGACTGCTATCGGCGAAGAAATACTGAAAATGACAGCCGCCCGAAAGGAAGGGACAGAATAATGTCGATCGCGGAGAAAATCAAAGTTCTGATCGTTGACGATCAGGTTACAAGCCGCTTGCTGCTCAGCGACGCACTGACGCAGCTGGGCTTCAAGCAGATCACCTCTGCCGGCGANGGCGAGCAGGGCATGAAGATCATGGCGGAGCAGCCCCATCATCTTGTCATCTCCGACTTCAACATGCCGAAGATGGATGGCATCGGCTTCCTTCAGGCCGTGCGCAGCAACCCGAACACCAAGAAGGCGGCCTTCATCATCCTCACCGCACAGGGCGACCGTGCGCTGGTGACCAAGGCAGCGCAGCTTGGCGCAAACAACGTTCTGGCAAAGCCCTTCACCATCGAAAAGATGAAAGCGGCCATCGAAGCCGTGTTTGGAGCCCTGAAATGATCACTGAGGGTGCGGCCCGCCGCGTGCACATCATTCAGGGTGAATACAAGGTCTTGAGTGATCCGGATGCGGTGCTTTCGACCATCCTTGGCTCGTGCGTGGCAGCCTGCCTCAGAGATCCCGTCGCAGGTGTCGGCGGCATGAACCACTTTCTGCTGCCGGGGACAGGCAACACCCCGATGACCGGCGGCGATGCCACGCGCTACGGCGTGCATCTCATGGAACTGCTGATTAACGGCCTCCTGAAAAAGGGCGCGCGGCGCGACCGGCTGGAGGCCAAGATCTTCGGAGGAGCGAAGACGATCTCGACATTCTCGAATGTCGGCGAGCAGAACGCAGCCTTCGCCATGCAGTTCCTTCGAGATGAAGGCATTCCGGTGGTCAGCTCCAGCACGGGCGGTGAGCATGGACGCAAGATCGAATACTGGCCGGTGTCCGGCCGTGCCCGGCAATACCCCCTGACCGGCGCCGAAACCCAGAGAACTGTCGCTCTCGAGCAGCGCCCCGCCGCTCCGCAAAAGCCCGCCGAGACCAGTATCGAATTCTTTTAATGGCGAGGATTTTTATATGACTTTTACACCGATGATCGAGCCGCCATCGCCGGTTGAGGCGCTCAGCGACGTATTGATGCGCATTGTCTCCGAGCTTCACGANGTTGCCTANCTGATCGAACGGATCGAACCTCAGCTGATCGAACTGGGCGGCTCGGAAATCCTCAATTCTCCCGATAGCATGAAGGTGATGCAGGGTATCGATCTCGCCGTGCAGAAATCGCGCGGTCTCGCCGAGTTCATCGACACCATCACCGGTGAAATTCCGCATAACTGGTCGATCGATGTCGCGACCGCACTCAGCCTCGTCAAGCTTGCCGAGATGCAGAAAGCGCTCGGCGGCGGTACGCGCCACGGCCACTCCCAGCCGCTCAGCAAGGCTGCCGGCGACTTCGATTTCTTCTGATACTGCAATTCTCCTAGATGCGCTGAACGAAACGCTCGCACAAGTTTCGGCGTCTATTCGTCAAATGAGGCAATAAGCCTGCTTTGTCTTTGACGGATCGTGCGAGAACAGAATGAATCTGTTAAATCAATTAGTTCAGATTATTAAGAACTTTGGTTCCCTTGGGCGGACGCGTTTGATGATCCTTGGTGGGGTCGGCGCCGCTTCCATCGCAATCATCCTGGCGGCCGCAATTTTCGTCAACAAACCGGCCCAGGAAACGCTTTATGTCGGCCTGGAGACGACTGATCTCAATCAGATCAGCATGGCNCTCGCTGAAAGCAATGTCGATTTCCAGGTCGGGACCGATGGCTCCAGCATCACCGTACCGGCCGGCATGACCGGCAAGGCCCGTCTGCTGCTTGCAGAGCGCGGCCTGCCGAACAGCGCCAATGCCGGCTACGAACTCTTCGACAATGTGGGCTCGCTCGGCCTCACCTCCTTCATGCAGGAAGTGACCCGCGTCCGTGCGCTCGAAGGTGAAATCGCCCGCACCATCCAGTCGATCTCAGGCATTACCGCCGCACGCGTCCACATCGTCATGCCCGAGGTCGGCAACTTTCGGAAGGCCGAACAGAAGCCGACGGCTTCCGTCATGATTCGCGCCAGCGCCGCGACAGGACGAAACGCGGCCACCTCGATCCGCCATCTCGTCGCCTCGGCCGTGCCGGGGCTCGATGTCGCTGACGTGACGATCCTCGATTCGGCCGGCCAGCTTCTCGCTTCCGGCGATGATGCCGCCAACGGCACGCTGAACCGCTCGCTCAACATCGTCCAGAATGTCCAGCAGGAAGTCGAATCCAACATCGACAAGGCGCTCGCACCTTTCCTCGGCATGGACAACTTCCGCTCCAGCGTCACGGCCAATCTCAACACCGACGCCCAGCAGATCCAGGAAACCACCTACGATCCGGAATCCAAGGTCGAGCGCTCCGTTCGCTCCACGAAGGAAGCACAGCAGTCGCAGCAGAATCAGTCCGACAATGCGACGACGGTCGAGCAGAACATTCCGCAGGCGGCCCCGCAGGCCGGCGGCGCAAATGGTCCGCAATCGCAGGACAAGTCCGACAAGCGGGAAGAACAGACCAACTACGAAATCAACAGCAAGACCACGGCCACCACGCGCAACAGCTACCGGGTCGAAAAGCTCTCGGTCGCCGTCGTCGTCAACAAGGGCCGTATCGCCAAGATGGTAGGCGAGCCCGCCGACCAGGCCAAGATTGACGCCTATGTNGCCGAGATGCAGAAGATCGTCGCCTCGGCCGCCGGCATCGATCCGAACCGCGGCGACGTCATCACCGTCACCCCCATGGATTTCCTCGAAAACCAGCTGCTCGACGATGCCAACNGCGGTGTCCATGTCATGGATATNCTGAGCCGCAACCTCGCAGGCATCATCAACTCGCTGGCCTTCGTTGCGGTAGCCTTCGTGGTNATCTGGCTGGGCGTGCGTCCTCTCATCCGCACCGTCAGCGGCTCGGGTACATCCTCCGCCGCAGTCTTCGGCGACGCCACTCCGGAATCGGCCGGCCTGGAACTTCCCGACTTCGCACCGGCGGGTGCTGCGGCGGGCGGTGCTCTCATGGATGGCTTCGGCTCCGACTTCGGCTTCGACAGCACCGAGGATCTGCTCAGTCTCGGCGACGACGACGGCAACTTCAACCGCCGCGTCAAGGAAGGTCCGGAACGCAAGCTTGCCCGTATGGTGGAGATCAACGAGGAACGCGCTGCGAAGATCCTCAGAAAATGGGCCATCGACGAAGCTGCATGATAACAAAGGCCGGGAAACCGGCCTTTTTCTTTTTCAGCTGTGGATAGGCCGATCAGTAACGGAAACGTTATCGGCACCGGTAGCCGGCCCGTAAGGACCCGATTACTTTGTAACGAAGAATTCGGATGTAGAGATCCTGCGGCAAAGAGATGGCGTCGTCTTCGCGACGCTGAAGCCCTGCATAAGGCGGACGACGTAAGTATGCTTCCAATAGAACAACAGGTCGTTGCTTTCACGCGTTTGATATTTGCTTCCGTTGGGCGATCGGTTTCGGCGCGTCCCTAGCCGGAACTGTGATAATTACGCCATTCAGACCGATAATTCCGCACAGCCCCACTCGCGCATAAGGCGAGGAACATTGCCGCCAAAGCCAGAATCATCCTACTTTATCTATATTCGCGAGAGTGGAGTGGTGGTCGAATCACCGCATGGAAGGCCACAAAAGTAAATCCCCAGAAGTCGGAGATGGTGATTTGCGGTGGTTGGCTTACCCTTAAGTGATTCGAAATGGGATTCGCGTGGGGCATGTGTTTGAATCCTTTTCCTAAAACAGAACTTCTTTGCGAGAATCGATAGTTTCTCAGCCGCAGGTCACTGCTAATGGATATGGACACATTTCAGGCGAATAGAGGCGAGAAGCAAATGGCGAACTTCGTCGGCGCCAATGTGCCGGATCTTCTGCCGCGCCACGAGCTGATCAATCGTCTGCGCATCATCGCCGAAACCGGCAAGTTGCAAGCCGGCTTGCAGGCGCTGACCGAATATGTCGGTGCCATGCATTATCTGATGGCGCGCTGTGACCTCATCCAGGAAAGCGGTCTGGACTTTATCGTGTCGTCCGACTGGCCTTTCGATCTGGTGAAGGAGGTCGCCAATGACCTGGTATCCGGCTATGCGCGCTCGACCGAATTCGAAAAATGCATGCAGGTGCTGCAGCCGGGGTTCGCGCTTTTGCCCGACAGCGTTGAAGTACCACACGGCGCAAGCCGGCAATATTGTTCTCTGACCTTCAATGTCGGCCGATCTCGGTTGGCATTGATGTTCCTGTTCAGGGAAGGTTTCGTGCTTTCGCCGGAACGTCTCCGGGACGTGGGCCTTCTTGCAGGCTATTTCGCAAGCTTCCTTCGGTGCGGGGGCACGAAGGTCGATCGCGATTTCGAGCTGACGGAGCGGGAGCTGGAATGTCTCTTCTGGATCGCGGAAGGCAAGACAAGCGACGAGATCGCCATGATCCTCGGNATCTCCCGGAATACCATCAATAACTATATNACCAGCGTGATGCGCAAGACTGCAACGAAGACGCGTTCCGAGGCGATAGCCTTCGCCGTTCGCAACAATCTCGTTTGAGGGGAATTATGGGGCATCAACCAGGCAGGGCGATAGGCAATACGGACCAGATGCGCATGGTGCGCGTGAACAGGATTTCCAGCCGGTCTGACCTTTTTCCGCGCCTGATTGCCATGCAGAAGCTCGCGGATGCGCAAGGTTTCGCTGTCTTTCGTGTCACAGGTTCCGGCGTGCCGGCAAAGCAGCGACTGATCTGCGAGCTGGAAAACTGGGGTCCCTCGAATGCCGGCTTCGGCAAGGCCTTCGTCGATGCCCATGGCGAGGCTTTGCTCGATCACATCGATCGTTCGCTGCTGCCGCTGTTCTGGGCGGGCAGCCATGATCGCGCGGCTCCGGGTCCTGCCGACTTCTCACCTTTCATGGTGAGGCTGAAAGACGGGGTGGTTCCTTTCTCCGGTCTTGCCTTTCCGGTGCGTCTCGGCGCTATCGGCAACGGCTTCGTGCTCTTCACGGGCGACGATCTCGATCCCCTGAGCGACACGATCATCGAGCTGCACGGCCGATGCTGCAATGTCATGATGGACCTGCTGTCGCTTGACGAACGTCGTGCGGCGGCAACGGAAGCGCTGAGCGAGCGTGAGATCGCCTGCCTTCAGCTTGCCGGCGACGGCCGTATCAGCGAAGAAATCGCCGACAAGCTCGGCCTTTCCGTCCACACGGTGAACGCCTATCTCGGCTCGGCCACCATCAAGCTNGATTCGGTCAACCGTATCCAGGCGATCGCCAAGGCGATCCGGCTCGGCTACATCAGCTAAAGAACGGCAAAGCCCGGCGCCTTGCGGGCCGGGCCTGATATTCCCAAGCGTAAACTGCTTTAGCCGGCGAGCGCCTGTGGCTTTGCCACGATATAGCGCGCTTCGTGCAGGCTTCTTTGCAGAAAAGCCGTGTTTGCGTCCGGATCGCTGGAAGCGTTCTGGAAGGAAATATGATTGATCTCGATACCGGCATGGTCCTCGGCCAGCGTCAGCTGCGCATAGACGGTCACGCCGCGCGGCTTGATTTCCAGATCGAGCACGACTTCGGGCTTGCCGCCCCATTCCAGCGTATAATTNCCCCCCAGGCCGAAGTTGACGGTGCCGGGATGGAAAAACAGTTCCGCTGCGGAGGCGACGAGGTCGGCGAGATTGCCGTAATACTCGAAACGCAGCAGAGAAATCAGATCGGATGCGTCCAGAAGCCNGAGCTCGGTTGCGACCGGGCTGATTGCTTCTGCAAGGATTTTTTCACGCTGGGCAGAGTAGGGGCATTTTTTCATTCGACTTATCTTACCCGTTTGTTCTTGGCCTCCGCGGCGTAAACCCGGTGAATGAGTTCCGCGACGGCCTTATAGAAGACTGACGGTATGACACTATCCACCGAGACTTGCGCAAACATGGAGCGTGCGAGAGGTGGATCCTCGAACACGGGAATGCTGTTCTCTTCGGCGATCTCTCTGATTTTCAACGCAATAAGGTCCTGGCCCTTGGCCAGGACGACCGGTGCATCGTTTTCCTCGCGCACGTAGCGCAGCGCCACGGCATAGTGCGTCGGGTTGGCGATGACGAGGGTGGCGCGCTGAACGCTGGCGATCATGCGCCGGCGGGCGCGGTCACGCATGACGGAGCGCTGTCTGCTCTTGACGAACGGGTCGCCCTGCGACTGCTTGTTTTCTTCCTTCACCTCGTGCTTCGTCATCTTCAGTTCGGTGAACCAGTGGTAGCGCGTCCAGAACACGTCGGCGATGGCGACGATGGCGGTGGCGATCAGCATCACGATGATGATCTTGCGCATGGCCGTCATCATGCGAACCATGATCGTCTGCGGGTCGGAGAACATCGCATCGATCGAGCCGAAATATTCGCTTCTAAGGACGAAGAAGAGAATCACTCCGACGACGACCACTTTGAACAGCGACTTGCCGAATTCGACGAGCCCCTGGAGGCTGAAGAGCCGCGACCATCCCTTGACGGGCGAAATACGCGAAGCCTGAGGACGGATGCGTTCGAGAACCGGTGTTGGCAGGTTCTGGAAGACGGACGAGGCGATACCGAACACTATGAACATGATGAAGGCCGGGGCAAGAAGCGCCGCAACGGCCCAGCCGAGCTTCACAAAGAGCGAGATGACGTCAGGTCCGGTTTCGATCTTCCACTGGTCTGGCTGCTCGAAGATGTCGCGCAGGGTCTCGGCCATGTGCGACGTTGCGCTGGGAAGGAAGAAGACGAGGTAGATGAAGGTCGCGAGAATCGTCGTGAAGATCGAAATTTCACGCGAGTGGGGGGTATTACCTTTTTCGGCAGCATCAGACCGCTTTTTCGCGGTAGGGGCTTCTGTTTTGCTGTCCTTGTCTTCATCGGCCAAGTCTGCGGCCCTCCGTCAAAGAAAAAGGCCGCTGCTAAAGCGCGGCCCGTTTCCAGGAAGGGTAGACGTGTGCGTCTTGTCGATCAACCGCCGCCTTGCCGGCCAGTCGAATTGTCAACAGCTGCGATGGTTTAGGCGGCCGCCGGACCGCCTTCCTTTTCCTTGAGCTCGATCTGGCCGGCATTGGCCAGGCGAATCGCTTCCTGCGCCACGGCGCGCCGTGCAATCGCGATCTCGCGCGGATTGACGCCGGCCATGCCGCTTTGAAGATCCGATTCGATCATGCGGCGCTGGCGCGGACTGATGGAGGAAAGAACCGATTCGCGGATTTCCGCCGATGCGCCACGCAAGGCGACTGTGAGGACGTCGGTCGAGATGTCGTTGAGCAGCATGACGCGGCTGCGCTGCGGCATGAACATAAGATCTTCGAAAAGGAAGATCTTCGGACGAACCTTGTTGACCGCTTCGCGATTGATCGATTCGAGCGAGGTGAGCAGCGTATCGACCTGCGGCTTGTCCATCTCGTTCATCAGGTCGGCGACCTTGGTGGAGCCCGATGCGTTGCGTTCTGCGTCGATCTCGGCAAGCAGCGTCATCACCTGGTTTTCGATGATTTGTGCAGCCTTCGGGCTGACACTCTTCATGTTGACCGTACGGTTCATGATGTCGGCACGACGGTTGTCGGGAAGCTGCAGCAATACCTTCGCGCCGAAGGACGAGGGCATCATGGATAGGATATACGCAACGGTCTGGGGGTGTTCGCGCAACAGGAACTGGGCGACGAAAGCAGGTTCCGCCTCGGCCAGACGATCCCAGATGGAGGTTTCGTAGGCTGGAAAGCGGTGCGGCGGCCGAGAAGGCTGTCGACTTCGTCAGGGGTCAGCCCTTCCTCGAGGATGGCCTCGATCGCCTTGGCGTTGTCCATCAGACCCGCGCCTTCGGTGAAGAGATCTTCGAATTCGCTGACGAGCTGGAGGAGCTCGTCAGGCGGGATCGCACGAAGCGCCTGGGCAGATCCGATAATGGTCTGCAACTCGGCCTGCGTAAAATATTTCAGCAGCCGGCCGGCGACCCCCTTCCCCATAGCGAGAAGAACTGCCGCCGCCTTTTCAGCCTGGGTCAACGGTTTCCCGGCAAGTGCGCCGCCGAAATCGTCAAAGTCCATCATGGTCTAACCTCTCCGTCCCACACAGGGATCAGGCTTTTTTCGTGCTCAAAACTTCTATCAGTTTTACACCGAATCGCGTGTCGTCGTTATCAAGAACCGTAATCTCGCCGCGTGCAATCCTGCGGCCGTTCACCATTATTTCGACCGGCTCGCCGATCTTCTTGTCGAGCGCGATAGTGGCACCCTCGGTGAGGTTCATCAGGCCGGAAACCTGCATGCGGCTCGTCCCGAGCACGATCTGGACATCGATAGGAATGTCCATGATCAGGTCGAAGTTCGAGTTCAGCGCGCTGCCGAGCGGTGCCGGAGCGGACTGGAAGGAATTGCCGCCGAAGCTCGGCGCAGCGTCGAGGCTGGGAAAGCCTGCTGCACCGGTGCCGGCAGCATCGTCGCCGAAATCGCCGCCCCCGAAATCGCTTCCTGCGAAATCGGCACCGCCGAAGGATGTTTCGCCGGCATCACCGCCGAATGGCGAGAGGTCCGTTCCTGCTGCGAAAGCATCGTTCTGCAGGTCGTCGCCGAACTGCGGAAAGTCGCCGTCCGTATCTTTCTTCAACACGCCGCGCAGATCGTCGATAGCCTGATCCAGATCGGCTTCATTGCCCGGCATGTCCAGGGAGAGGTCACTATTCTGCTGTGTCTTCTTCGTAGCCATGAAATCACTATTCCAGTTGAAACTTGCCTCAAACTGCCTTTGTGGCACTGAGAGCGAGAGAACCGATTAATTCATTAAGTGCCGGATCAGCTCGTCATCCGAATTCATGGTGTCTTTCACGCGCACCATGTAGTTGTCGCCTGAACGCCCGAACTCGCACACATACAATTCCCGGCTGTTGGCGCTGACTTCAACGCGCACGTCGCCGCTGTCCCGGAAAGGAATGACATCGCCAGCCATCAGCTTGGAAATCGTCCGCAATGTCAGATCCTGGAGATGGATCTTCGCTTCGAGGGTGACCTGCGAGCGGCGAACCTGGTCGCCGATCTGCTCGGTGAACTCGGGCGATTTGCTGGGCTGCTTCTTCGGCTTCGGGGCCGAAACCGTCGTCTTGAGCAGCGCCGTCTGCGGCACGATCAGGCTGATTTCGGAAACGATGCCGGCAAGCGTGATCGACATGTTGATCGCAGCGGCAAATTCGTCGGTGCGATCTTCCGGCGGACGCACACGGGCCTCATGCGCGAAGGGCGCCGAGAGGCTGGGCTCGAATCCGCCCGGCGCATTCACGGCCGAACGCAGCACCTTGGAAATCTTGTCGAACACCATGCCGGCGAGATCGAGTTCGATAATGGAGAGAAGCCGGTCGGCCGGCTCCTCGATCGTTTCGGCAGTGGCCCCAAGCAGGTGCTCCATCAGGGTGATGATGAAACCGTTGCCGCAGCCGATGGTGATGTTCTGCGACCAATTGCGCAGCGTCGCATCGACGAGCGTCATGTTGGTGCTGAGATCGTCGATCAGGTGATTCTTGTAGCCGATCTCGCAGCCAAGATAGCCGACTGTCACATCGAGGCCGGTTTCGCTTTTCAGGACGTCGGGAAAGAATTCGCTGTATATGTCGCCGAAGGAACTGCAGAGCTTGGCAACCCTGCCCCTGTCGCCGAGACCGCCGGTCAATTTGGCAAGAAGGGCGGGATCCATTGTCTGGTTGTCATGCGAAGCATTGCTCATAGTCATTTAAGCTGCCTTGTTTTCGCCACCTGGGTTCATCATTTCCTGTTCCACTGCGTCGATCGACGGGCGNTCATACGCCGAGATCGTCTTGCGGCCGTATTCGAGGGCGACCTGCGGCACCGAGCCGTTCATGTAGGCAAGCAGGGTCTGCTTGACGACAACGTAGAGGCGGTGCTGCTTGGAGCGGACGACCTTGATCTGGGAGACCAGCGGGGAGCAGACGCAGTAGGAAAGCAGAATGCCGAGGAATGTGCCGACGAGTGCCGAACCGATGAGGTGNCCGAGCACTTCCGGCGAGTCATTGATATGCGCCATGGCCTTGATGACGCCGAGAACCGCCGCGACGATACCGATGGCGGGGAACGAATCGCCCATGATCTGGATCGCGTGGTAAGGCTTCATCTTGTCATGAAGGATGGTGTTGATTTCTTCGTCCATCAGCGCCTCGATCTCGTGGGAGCGGGCATTGCCGATGATGATCAGGCGCACGTAGTCGCAGATGAAGGCCGTCAGTTCCTTGTTCTTCAGAACTGTCGGAGCCTGCTGGAAGATCGTCGATTCAGCCGGNTTGTCGATATGCGCTTCGATTTCGTTGCGCGATTTCGTACGCAGGTCGCGCATCAGCGAATAGAGCACACCGAGCGTGTCGAGNTAGTTGCGCTCCTTGGGAACGGAGTGCTTGAAGGCTTCGCCGAGCGCCTTGCCGGAGTCCTTCACCACCTTCATGGGGTTCGCCATGATGAAGCTGCCGAGGCCGGCGCCGCCGATGATCAGGAATTCGAAGGGCTGAAAAAGAGCATCGACTTCGCCNCCCATGGCCATGAAGCTACCGACGATACAGCCGCAGACAACTACAAATCCGATAATAATATTCATCGTCAGCCCAATCTGAACGTTGCTTTTCTTTGCGACGGATAGGATTTGTGCCTTGCGTGAGGCTGATGAATGCCGTTTTGGCGTATGCATTTGCGCTGCCAGTTTCGCGCAAGGATTTGCCTTCATATTGAACGTGACGAGTGGGCCTATGCGCGCCCATGTCTGAGATGCCGCTCAGCGGAACCCGTGGCCGAACGAAAAGGAGCCAGGTGTTTCGTCCCGTTTATCGCCAATGTGGAGCTTACCGACATGCAATCCGGTCTTTACGTTTCCCTGTCGTCGCAGATGGCTCTCGAAAAACGCCTGACGACGATCGCCGACAATATGGCCAACGTGAACACGACCGGTTTTCGCGGCACCGAGGTAAAGTTCGACGAAATGATGGCGAACAACGAGAACAAGACGAACACCAAGGTCGCCTTCGTCTCCCAGGGCAACGACTACATGGACACTTCCCATGGTGAGATGCAGCACACCGGCAACATGCTCGATTTCGCCATCAAGGGCGATGCCTGGTTCTCTCTCGACACACCGGCGGGCCGCGTTCTGACAAGGGACGGCCGCTTCACGATGCGCGATACCGGCGAACTGGTTTCCACCCGCGGCTACCCGGTTCTCGATGCGGGTGGTGCGCCCATCGTCCTCAACACAGCCGGCGGCGAACCGAAGGTCGGCACCGACGGCATCATCTACCAGAACGACCGCCAGGTCGGTTCGCTTGGCCTCTTCGAAGCGGATCTCAACAAGGGTTTCCTGCGCTACGAAAATAGCGGCGTCATGACAACAGAGCAGCCGCGTGCCGTCGTCGATCGCTTCGATGTCGGTGTCGAGCAGGGCTACCTCGAGAATTCCAACGTCAATGCGATGCATGAGATGACGCAGNTGATCGAAGTGAACCGCGCTTTNGAAAGCGTCTCGTCCCTGATGCGCGACAGCGAAGATTCCTTCAAGGAAGCGGTTCAGACGCTGGGCGGCAGCCGCTAAGGCAGGGCGTGAAGCATGAACACCACGCTGTTGACCGAAGACGCACTCTCGCCGAAGCTGACGCATCTCGGCGCCCTTGCAGAACGCTATGCCTCGCCAGAATTCTCGGTGACGCATGGTGGCCGCGTTCATACGATCGCTGCCGGTCATTATACCGTGCGCGGCCTTTCGAGATATGTGCGTCTTGGGGAGTTCGTCGCCCATAAATCCGCGACGGGCATACATCTCGGCGAAGTTGTCCGGGTAGAGCCGGATCTGATCTATGTCTGCCCGATCGAACCGGGCGAGCCGATCGGCATCCATGACGTTGTCATCCGCAAGGGTGCCTTCCGCATCTCCCCGTCGGACAGCTGGTGTGGTCGCACCATCAATTCCCTCTGCGAGCCGATCGACGGGCTCGGCCCGATCACCGAAGGCCTGGACCGCCGGTCGATCTCGAATACTGCGCCGCCTTCGATGACGCGCCAGCGCGTCGAAAAAGGGTTCAAGACCGGCGTGCGCGCGATCGATATTTTCTCGCCGCTCTGCCTCGGCCAGCGTCTCGGCATCTTCGCCGGCTCCGGCGTCGGCAAATCGACACTGCTGTCGATGCTGGCTCGTGCCGACGCTTTCGACAAGGTGGTGATCGCGCTGGTCGGCGAACGTGGTCGTGAAGTCCGCGAATTCATCGAGGATACGCTCGGCAGCGACATGAAGAAGGCGATTGCGGTCGTTGCCACCAGTGACGAGAGCCCGATGCTGCGCAAGATGGCGCCTCTGACGGCCGTAACCATCGCCGAGCACTTCCGCGACAAGGGTGAAAACGTCCTCTTCATCGTCGACAGTGTTACGCGTTTTGCCCATGCCATCCGCGAAGTCGCGACCGCTTCCGGTGAGCCGCCGATTGCGCGCGGCTATCCGGCCTCCGTCTTTACCGAGCTGCCGCGCCTTCTGGAGCGCGCCGGTCCCGGTGCGGAAGGTGCGGGCACCATCACCGCGATCATTTCCATCCTTGTCGATGGCGACAATCATAACGATCCGATCGCCGACTCCACGCGCGGTATTCTGGATGGTCATATCGTTCTGCAGCGAAGCCTGGCGGAGGAGGGGCGCTACCCGCCGATCGATCCGCTCGCATCCATCTCGCGTCTTGCCCGCAAGGCCTGGACCCCGGATCAGGAGAAGCTGGTTTCGCGCCTCAAGGTGCTGATCCACCGCTTTGAGGAAACGCGCGACCTGCGCCTTATCGGCGGCTACCGTCCGGGCGCTGATGCCGATCTCGACATGGCGGTCAGGCAGGTGCCGATCATCTATGACGTCCTGAAACAGTCTCCCGGAGACCGAGAATCGCTCGATGCCTTTGCGGATCTTGCCGGTGCTCTGAAGGCCGCGGCCGGCGTGCCCACTCCGAGTGCGCCTATTCAAAGGAGGGCCTGATCATGGCCGATTTCGAAGACGAACGGATAGCCGCACTGAAAGAGCGCAACAAGGGCGTGCTGCTCGATCGCGCGCTGACCTTTTTGGGTCTGGCACTTGCCGGTGCGTCCGCCTTCTTCCCCTGGTACGTCTTCTTCAACGAGGACAAGTTCGGCATCAACGTCGCCGACAGCAATGCCTCCCGCGATTTGCCGGACTGGCCGGCGCGCAACGTCTTCAGCGTGTCGCCGCTCGCCATGGTCAACAAGAACGATGAGGGCAAGAAAGTCCCGCCAATCGACAATTTGACGACGGCAACCGTTTCCGAGCTCGGCAAGGAGCGCAACGGCGACGCCTTGATGGAGGACCAGCCTTTCCCCGGCAAGGGTTCTTTCCGTTTGCTGCACGTGGCCAACGGCCGGGCCCTCATCGAGGATNCCTCCGGCATGTATGTCGTGCGCGTCGGCTCGATCCTGCCTGACGAAAGCCGCCTTGCCACATTGGAACAGCGCGATGGCAAGTGGGTGATCGTTACCTCCAAGGGTGAGATCTACCAGAACAACTAAAGCATGCCGCGCAAAACCGGGCAGCGGTTCTGCGACAAAGACGTGCGAAATCAAAGCCTGAAGTGTTGGTGGCGAACCCTGAGGATCGTGACACGCTTCAGTTCAGACAAAAGNTGAAACGCTGCAGGCCCGTGTCGGAGAAACGGTCGGGCGACGGTTGGTCGATGTCTGCAAGTAACCTCGAGCAATGGCCTGCAAATCCTGCATTTACCGTAAGTCCCACGCAAGATTACCGCCCTAGGTTCGGCCTAGTAAAAACGGAGAGTTCTCATGCAACCGATTCAACTTTTCGACTTGGCTTCAAAGCAGGCGGAATGGCTGACGATCCGTCAGGAGGTTGTTGCCGGCAACATCGCGAATGCAAACACGCCGAAGTTTCGTGCAAAGGATGTGACGCCTTTCCAGGCCGTGCTCGACCAGTCGGACGTGACCATGGCGCGCACCAATCCGATGCATCTGAGCGGCAACGATTTCAGCACGAGCGGCGATATCGACGTCAAGGACGCCGCGCTCGATCAGGAAATCGGTGTCCAGGAATCCGGCAACACCGTTGGTATCGCCGAAGAACTCTCCAAGTCGGGCGAGATCAAGCGTCAGTATGACCTGAACACCTCGCTCGTCAGTTCCTTTCATCGAATGATGTTGATGACGGTAAGGAAGTAGACGGATGGATCCGCTTTCAGCAGCAATGAAAATCGCAGGCTCCGGGCTCGAATCGCAGTCGACACGTCTGCGTATCGTCTCGGAAAACATCGCCAACGCNCGTTCGACCGGCGACACGCCGGGTGCCGATCCCTATCGCCGCAAGACGATCACCTTCGGCCAGCAGCTCGATCGCACCAGCGGCGTCGAGACTGTCAACGTCAAGAAGATCGGGACCGACGAAGGCGATTTCACCAAGGAATACGACCCGAGCAACCCTGCTGCGGATGACAAGGGCATCGTCAAGATGCCGAACGTCAATATCCTCATCGAGATGGCCGACATGCGTGAAGCCAACCGCTCGTATGACGCCAATCTGCAGACGATCAAGCAGACTCGCGACCTTATCTCCTCGACGATCGATCTCCTGAAGAGCGGACAATAATGATCAGCAGCGTACAGAATGTCAGCAATCTTTCGATGACCCGCGCCCTCGGCGCCATCGATACCGAAAATTCTGCCTCCTCCACGACTGCGGCCTCGTCTGCTGCGGCTGGTGCATCCGGCGGCCTGAGCTTTGCTTCCGTCATGGGCAACATGGCGACCCAAGCCGTCAGCAGCCTGAAGGGTGCGGAAAACATGTCCTTCGCCGGCATCAAGGGCACGGCTTCCACGCGCGAAGTCGTCGATTCGATGCTGCAGGCGGAGCAGACCCTTCAGACTGCAATCGCCATTCGCGACAAGGTCGTTTCGGCCTTCCTCGAAGTCACCAAGATGCAGATGTAACTGATTTGAGGACGAACACATGA
>Ga0055524_1000781_pt1 | contig 21321 bp, 14 predicted proteins | sample AraplaCol_mCL_r2_2_FD_55011 | JGI IMG/M metagenome (GOLD analysis project Ga0055524, IMG submission 55011) | Arabidopsis root microbial communities from North Carolina, USA - plate scrape MF_Col_mCL_r2 | ecosystem: Host-associated > Plants > Roots > Endosphere | place: USA: North Carolina...
GAGCAGTTCTCGATGCCGGCGGCGGTGCAATGGCGCGGCGTGGCGGAGATCATCGCCAACGGGCTGCACAGCCTGCCGGCGTCGGCGCTGATCACGATGGCGATCGCGGCGGTGTGCGCGGTGGCGATCGAGCTGATCAAGATGGCGACCAAGGGCAAGTTCCCGCTGTCGTCGGTGGCGATCGGCCTGGGCGTGGTGCTGCCGCCGGAGTCGACCTTCGCGATGTGGGTCGGCGCGATGATCTTCTTCGTCATGGGCAAGGTCCACAAGACGCCGGGCACGTCGGGCTGGAAGCGCTGGGTGGACGGCTGCGAGCCGATCTGCGCGGGGCTGATCTCGGGCGCGGCGCTGATGGGCATCGGCAACGCGATCGTGAACGTGCTGATCTGATCTTCAGCTTGTCGAGAGTCGATCGACCATGGATCGACTTCGAACCGTTCCCCGGCCGCCGGTAACGGCGGTTCGCATGGCACAATCCGGGCCCTTCGGAGGCGTGGGAACGCCCTCCCGGGGCCCGAAGTCCGTTCTGGACGAAGGCATCGATCGGTCTACCGATTTCCGTCTGCCCGTAGCTCAACTGGATAGAGCAGCTGCCTTCTAAGCAGCAGGTCGGGGGTTCGAGTCCCTCCGGGCAGGCCAGCCATGCGTCAGAGCATTGCGTAGGCAAAGCCACTACGCCGCATTCCTGGATGTGCGACTGATGCGGGCATTCGCGGGCAAGCACACTGCCCCCGCTGCTTCTGGCTTTGCTTCTCGGTAAAGGGCTGTCAGCGTCAAGGCTGATCATGACCCTCGTGGGCCACCGCATTCTCATCGTCGACGCCAACGTCGACGCCGCGACTCGTCTTTCGCTTCACCTGCAGCGCCACGGCTGTGAGGTGGCTACCGCTCCAACGCTCGAGAGCGCAGTGCCGATCGCATCGGTACTCGGACCGAAGGTCGTCATGGTGGATGACCAGTTCGGCGTTTCGCGCTTGAGAAGCCTCCGCGGCGTTCTGCTGGGCACCGAAGCCTGCGACCACACGACGAAGTTCGTCTGCCTGGTTCGAACGCAGGCAGCAGCGCAGGTGATGTTGCTGACCGACTTCGATGCCGCTTTTGCGAATCCCGTCAGAGCGGATGACCTCGTGGCCTACATGACCGAGGCGCTGGTCACGCCCGCCTCGCGCACCGCCAGCCAGCCCTAGCAGCCGCGATGTCCGACTGGAAGACATCTTGCTCATTTGCCATCGACGCGACCTGGATCAAGCGTTCTCCAGCATCTCAATCGTCAACTCCAGCACGCGAACGACGTCGTAGGCGGTCACCTCCACCTTGACCAGCGGCAATGCGTCCGTTTCGGCCGGATCGATCGACCGCGTGAGCAGATGAAGCCGACCCCGATACGGAATCAGAAAGCTGAGCCAGCCGTCGGTAGTCGCGCCGAAGTCCAGGACACGACATGCGCTGAACACCTCGCCTTGGTCCGCCACGAGCTGTCGATAGGCCTCATCCAGTGATTGATGGAGGAACAGCGGCTCGAAGCTCGCGTAATCCATCTTGCGTTTCAGCGCCTCGGCCGCTCTGCGCAGCGAGGTCACGAACTGCGGCACGTAGACCGTGTTGTCGGTTTCGCTGATGTTCCGCCCGCCGACATAAGTGTTCACGACGCGCATCGATCGATGACTCGGATCAAGCGGGCCGATCTCCATGGCAAATTTGCCGGCGTCACCCAGCATCTTCGTCTGGCCTTCTCCCGCAATTGGAACGGAGTCCTGACTGACCATCTGGATCTCGAGCCCCAAGAGCAGCAGTGTGCTCACGCGCAACGCTGCTTCGATCTCCTCACGCGAAAGTTCGGGACGACGTGCCGCCAGAAGGTCCACGACCTCCTCGCGCTCCAGGTCGTAGGCAATGTCGGAGAGGAGTGCGTCTTTCCCTACGATCTTCAATCCGAAGGTCCGCTTGAGTTCCAGTCTCTTTTCTGGAGAGCCCGAATACTCGACATGTTCCGAGCATGCAATGTTGTAGGGTGTGCTTGACGCCTGCCGCAGCAATGCAGCGCGAATGCCTTCATTGTCGACCGCACCATTCGGGTCGGTCTTGAGCCGCTCCATTACCGACTGCACGGCACGCACGAAGTCATCGCGAATCTGAATCATGGCCCAGCGTTCCCGAAACGCCACTACAGCCATTCAAAGTCCAGTCCGGAAAGCTCCTCAATACGCTCAATCAGACCTTCTTCTGGCGCACCTACATACAGCATCTCTGAATTGAACAGATATGCAGCAATCAGCGGCGCCGCAGCATCCCGATATATCAATCCCACGCGATGCCCGCCCAAGCGCAAGCTACGCTCACCAATGTAGTCAAATAGCGCTTCGATCTTCTTCAGTTGCTTCTCCGGAAGTTCGCACCGAGCCGTTTCTTCCTGAGACAACAACGCCTGCCATGCCCCTATCCCGAGCAAAAAAGCTGACAGCTTGGATGATTCGCTGAACCACTTCAGGGCGTTGCCGGCCTTCCCTTCGACCCTGGGATTGGCCAAAGTCAAAAGGTTATTGCGGTGAATCCCCCACACTGCGCCGCCCTGCGACTCCTCGCAAAACACCAAGTAGTCGCCTTCGATGCGCAACTTTTCCGGCGGCAACAGATGAAAATCCTTATCCATCATTTCCCGATAGCCGCCGGCGACCAAGTAGTAGTCTCTCAAAGCCTCCGGCAACGCCACGCCCAGGCATTTCTCCGCCGCATCAATTTGATCCCCAGAAATGGTCGAGCCGGCATTCCGGCCTGCAAACGCGGCCGCCACCGTCAACTGAAGAGGTTCAACAATCATCTCTCACTCCAATACAAAATCATCCACAACCCCCGCCTTTGACGCGTTTGGATTTCCAAACCCCGGTGGCGGACTGATAGTATCGCCGGACCGTCTTTCCATCGCCCTCTATCACCTCTAGAACAACATCCGCCGAAGCCCGTGGGAATTCGCCCGCCACTGCCGGACGAAACACCCACGTGCGGCCAGTATCGGACGCGACGTAGCGCACGGACACGCCTTCCTGATGCACAACATCGCGCAATAGCGGGCGACAACCCGGACTGCACGGATCGAGAATCCCCTTCATATGCACCACATCACCTCGTTGAAGATCACCACTGACTTCACGAAGATATTTTGGTTCAGTGTGTGAATTCAAGCCATAGCGTCCAGCTTCTTCCTTGGTGAGACCCCCGCTTTGCACGGTCGCACGAGTTCCTGGCACCTCTTCACCATTTCTTTCTATCCAGGCTTCCAGTTCATGCCGGTCGAGCCCCAGCGGGTCGACCCAAGTGAAAATGTTCGGCCCATATTGGTAGCAGCCGAGCCCCCCCGTTAGACCGATGGGATCTTGACTGATGAAGATACCAGCCGAGGGATCGAAATAGCGATAACGGTTGTAGTGGAGGCCTGTCTCGTCGTCCTCTTGCTGCCCTTGCAAGCGAATGGGGTTCGCGACTTTGTCAATCGCGACATTGACTCGCCCCCCCACATCATATTGCGCCGACCATACAACCTCTCCGTCACCGGCGATGAGCCGAGTTGGAAACCCGTTTGGATCGGTGTTATAGCGGTAGCTGATTCGACCGTCTATCAGAGCCAGCGGCACAAATGTGCGCGGGTAGTAGAGATATTCTCGCTGCGGCAGGTCCTGCGATGGATCTCCGGTATTCTCAAGCACTAGCGCATCGCGATCCCACCCAAACCGAGTGGAACTGTCTCCAGTTCGCTTGAAAATGCGTCGTCCCAGGGGGTCATAACCGTAGAGGGTTTCCCTGACCGTCTGGCATTCATCGGCAACAAGCCTCATGCGGCTCCGAACCAGCCGCTGATTCGCATCCCATTCCAACGAAAGCGTCGTCGACTCCCCGGTGTCATCGAGGGGGCGTTCGTCGCGCCGTTCCGCCAGGTTGCCCGCGGCATCGAAGCCGTAATGCACTCCCTCGCACCAGCCTTCGCGTCGCCACAGACCATCGCCTTGCTTCACACCAGTGCTCAGGCGGTCCCCCGCCGGATCATGGAAGAACTTCTGGAGCTTCCCTTGCGGATCAATGTGCTCGACGACCTGCCCCAGCGGGTCATAGCGGAACTGATCGAGCCCATGTTGGCTGTCCTTGCGGTGGGTGAGATTGCCTGAGAAGTCATAGGCGTACTGCGTGCTGAACAACCAATCGGCCTCCCGCCGCACACCCTGCCCCGTCATACGGCCTTGGGCATCGTATTGATACTGCCGCTCGAGGCCTGGTGCCAACGTCTCCTTGACCACCTGCCCAGTCTCGTCGCGCTCGATCGTGATCGGCGGTTCATCGTTGATGCGGATGGAGGTCGGTTGTCCGAGCGCGTCGTACTCGTAGGCGATGGTGTTGCCTGTGCTGGTCTGGCGACGGAGGCGCCGACCGAGCGCGTCGAACGAGTTTCTGACGACAAGGTCGCCCTGCTTTTCCTCCAGCAGGCGACCTTCGACGTCGAGCGTCCGTTGCACCTTCACGTGCTCGTTCGCGCAGGCGGTGAGATTGCCGTTCGCGTCGAAGTCGAAAGTCTCCTCGAATTGCCGTCCCGGGTCTAAGGGATGCTGGAAGCGCTTGCGCCGGATGCGTCCGAGTTGATCGGTCGTGTAGTCGATGGCCCGGCCCAGCGGGTCGATGCTCTGCTTCAGATGCCCCGTGAGGTCGAAGACGTATCGCGTCGCTTGGCCCCAGTAGTCGACCTCCTCCACCACGCGCCCGAGTGCATCGCGCCGGAGTTCGTATGTCTCGCCGCGCTGGTTGCTCACACCGACGATCTGCTCCTCGGTGTCGTAGTGGTACTCCACCACATGCCCATCGCTCTGGTGTCGCTTGGCTACCAGCCCTTGCCCGAAATACTCGAAGCGTGTCCGGAGACCGCGCTCGTCTTCGTAATGCGTCAAGTTGTCCTGAGCGTCATAGACGCAACGGACACGTCCACCGGCCGGCATGAGGGCCTCAATGAGCCGACTCTTCCGGTCGTAGGTGTAGCGTGTCCCACGGCCCAAGGCATCCAGACGGCCAAGCGCGTTCCCCAGCAGGTCTCGCTCAAACCGCGTCACATGCCCCAGCGCGTTCGTCACGCTGGTCAGATAGCCATCGGTGTCATAGCCCAGCCGCGTCGTCGCCTTCAGCGCGTCGCTCACGCTGAGCAGCAAGCCGTCCGCGCTGTACTCGTAGGCCGTCACCGCGCCGAGCGGGCTCGTCTGCTCGGCCAGCAGCCCGCGTTCATCCCATCGCTGACGCCAGCTCGCGCCATTGGGATCGGTGATCGCCACCGGCTTGTCGCGCGCGTCGACCTCGATCGACATCGCGCTGCCGTCCGGCCGCGTGAGCTTCAGCAGGTTGCCGCGCTCGTCATAGGCGTATTCGGTCCGGTGATTCGCCGCGTCCACCACCGCCGTCGTGCGGCCCACCTCGTCGTACTCGAAGATCGTGCGGCCGCCCAGCGGATCGATCTCCAGGATCGGCAGGCCGTGCTCGTCGCACTGGACCGTGGACACATGCCCCAGCGAATCGGTGATCCGCACCTCGCGGATCGCGGGCCAGTAAGCGAACTGGTAGTCGTACAGCCCGCCGTCGCCCCACGCGCGCACGACCTGCCACTCCTCGCCGCCTTCGCCCTCCTCGCCGCGCTTGTCGTACTCGTAATGGAAGGACAGCCCCGTCCGGTTGGTGTGCCGCACCATGTGGCGGCCGTCGTAGGCGAATCGGTAGGGATGGTCCAGTTCATCGCGGACCGCCGTCAGGCAGCCCTGCGCATCGTGCTCGTAGCTGACGAAGGTGTGGCTGAACTCGGCCTCGGCCACGTACAGCGAGAGCGACCGGATGAAGCGCCCGGCGTACTCGACCAGCAGATGTCGTCCGCCCGATTCGCGGATCGCGCTCAGCCGGCCCTCCACCCATTCGTAGAGCAGCCAGTTGCCGCACAGGTCGCTGACGCGGCCCAGCGGCACTTCCCGCAGCTGCCCGGTCACGGGGACCGTCAGCGACTTCGGGAAGTGATAGGTCAGATCGCCCTTGGTGCGCACCCGCCACTCGTCACCGTGGTCGCTGAGCCGCGCGCCATCCATCAGCTCCAGCACCGCCGCCGCGTCGCCCTGCGCGGCCGGCAGCGCGGGAAACAGCGCCGGCCCGGCATCGGGATGGAAGAACACCACGCTGCCGTCGGCCGCGTCGATCTCCAGCCGCGCATCGGCCGGGCTCTCCCAGCCGACGCCGCACGCCCCCACCCGCTCGCGGCCCGAGGCGTAGTTGCGCACCCAGTCCATCGGGACGCGCCAGGGCAGGCTGAAGTCCACCTGCTCGACGCTGACCTCGCCGGTCAGGATGTTCACCGGCTCCGCGCGCAGCACCTTGCACTTCAGGAAGCCGGGATCCATGTTCTTGAAGAGCTTCTGCCGGAACTTCTTGAAGCCCGCGCCCATCGCCTTGCCGAGCCGCGACTTGGCCAGCTTGCCCAGACCCGCGAAGGCGCCGCGCGCGATCATGCCGGCCATCGAGATCGTCGGCGCGCCGCCCACCTTCACCGTGTTGGGGATCGCCAGGTTGAAGCTGGTGGGCAGCAGGTTGGGCAGCTTGAGCTTTTTCTTCTTCGGCCGCGGCGGGCTGGGCATGCCCGCGATCTGGCAGCCCAGCACCGGCAGCGCGAGGTAGGACAGCGGATCGCCGTCGGCCACCACGGTGGCGCTGCCCATGAACAGCTCGTCGTCCTTGTCCGGAATCATCGGCGCGAACGGGAAGCCGGGCGGGATGTGCACCACGATCGCCGAGGTGCCGGCCGTCGCGCGCTTCATGCCCATCACCTTGACGGTCGCGCCGATGAAGGGCAGGTAATCGAAGGGATCGAACACCACCGACAGATGCGGCGTCGGCAGCGGCACCGGTCCGGCCGGCGTGGTGCACAGATGGATGTCGATGCCCAGCTGCGGGTCACCGTGCTTGGCGGAGAGATTCATGCGGCGGGTCCTTGGGCGGTCGACGGCGCCGCGGCGGGGCCGATGGCGCCTGGCATCGCGATCGGCCAGGATGGACCGAACAGGCCTCGTGCCTGTTCGAACAGCTCGAGGAAGGCGGCGCTGCCGCCGGCCGCCTCGCCGTCCGCCCTCGCCTGCGCCGCATGCTGCAGCGCCTGCTCCCCGTCGAGGTGCTCGCGCTCGACCCGGCGCAACTCGGCCACATCGGCGGACGACTCCAGCGCCGCGGCCTGCTGGTCCAGACGCCCTCGCCGGCTCAGCTGCTCGCGGTCGAGGTCGCGCCGGATCGCCTCGATGCGGCCAGCGCGCTCCGGATCGACGAGCCGCAGCAGCTCGAAGCAATGCAGCGGCAGCGTCGTCATCGGCCGCGAGGCGGGCCGCAGCCCCTCGCCGACGGCCAGCGCCGGACGCCCGAAGGCCAGCGCCGCGTCAGCATCGCCGGCACGCGCCAGGCAGAAGCTGCCCATGCGCAGCGCCTCCAGGCGCATCAAGGGATTGGGCAGCGCGGCGGCCAGTTGCTCGGCGGCCTGGTAGCACGGCACCGCCGCGCGCGGCTCGCCGGCCGCGATCAGCGCCGCGGCCTCGCCGAACCAGGACTGCAGCACCAGCTGACCGCCCGCCGGATGCCCCGCCTCGCGAGCGGCTTCGGCGGCAGAGCGCGCATGGCGGTAATGGTTGACGGCCTCGTCGCAGCGCCGCTCCTTGAGCATCACGCCGGCGGTGAGCAGCCGCACCGCCACCTCCTGGTCGGACCAACCCTGCTGGCGCGCGAAGGCCAGCGCGTCCCGCGCCTTGAGCTGCACCTGGTCGGCGGAGCCCTTCTCCGCGAGCGCGAACAGTCCCGTGAGCAGGCTGCGGAACACGCCGCCCGGCCCCACCGCGGGCTCCTGCGCGAAGGTTTCCTGCGCCACCGCCCACGCATCGAGCGCCAGCGGCTGCACCAGCACATCAGGACGATCCTCGCGCGCCAGCCGCTCCAGGCGCGGCGCGCCATCGGCATCGGGCACCAGCAGGCGCACGCCATCGGGCACGCCGGCGTCGAGCGCGCGGGTCACCCAGGCGGCCCAGGCCTCGTCGTCGGTCACGCTCGCGGGCGAGAGCACGGCGACGAGCTGCCCGAACACCGGGTGATGCCCGGCCAGCGCGGCCAGCGCGCGCATGAAGGCCGCGGCGGTGTCGGGGACCTCGTCCGGCTCGAAGCGCCAATCGGGCGTCTGCCCGGCCTGGCGCAACTCGTCGTGGCTCGCGGCGTACTGGCCGGCCAGCGCTTCCTTGAGCGCGCGCGAATAGGCGATGGACTGCTCGAACGGCGCATCGAAGACGACGAAGGTGTCGCCGCCGACGCCGCCGGTGGCGTCGCCCGCGGGCGCATGCCGCTGCATCTCGAGGAAGGCGTCGAGCAGGCGCCTGCCGCCGTCCGGCACCTGCCACAGCAGCAGGCGCTTGTCGGGCTGGTCGACGAACGCCTGCCAGTGCTGCAGCAACTCGGCGAGCCGGCGCTGCACCGGATTGATGGCCATGGCCATCCTTTCTTCAGCAGTTCAGGGAGATTTCCGTCCCGTTGACCGACACGCCACTGGCGTCGACCTTGATGACGGAGCCGCCGGCGCTGATCGTGATGCTGCCGGCGTCGATGACGACGGTCGACGAGCCCACGCCCAGGGTCAGCGCGCTGGCCGAGGTGTAGCTGCCCGCGCCAGTCGCATGCAGGGCCATGGTCTCGGTGGCGCCCTGCGTCAGCGGGCCGCTCGCCTGGACCGCGAGCGGGCCGGTGACGGCCTGGCTGTAGCCGCCGGTGACGGACTGCGTGTAGCCGCCGGTCACGGTCAGGCGCTTGCCCGCGCTCACCGTCTTTTCCTCGCCCGCGGTGACCGTCTCGACGAACTGGCCGTTGACGGTGTTCTCGCGCTTGCCGTTGACGGTGTTGGTGACATCGCCATGCACGGTGCGCGCGGTCACGCCGGTGATCGTCTGCGTGTAGCCGCCCGCGGTGACCGTCATCTCGTGGCCGGCGTTCACCGTCTCTGCCAGCTTGCCCACCACGCTCATCGTGCGGTCGGCATTGACGGTCAGGGTGTCGTTGACCGACACGGTCGTCGTGCGGTTGTTGTTGACCGTGTTGGTCTGGTCGTGCAGCACCGTCGTGGACATGTCGTACTGCGCATGCAGGGTCATCTGCTCCTGTCCGGCGGTGTCGTTCATCGACAGCTCGTTGTAGCCGGCGCCCTTGTGCGTCCTGGACTTGATGCCGCTGACCACCGCGCCCTCGGGCAGGGTGTAGGGCGGCATCTGCTCGGCGTTGTAGAGGCGGCCGACGATGAGCGGCTGGTCCGGGTCGCCCTCGAGGAAGTCGACGACGACCTCCTGCCCGATGCGCGGGATGGAGACGCCGCCCCAGCCCTTGCCGGCCCAGGGCTGCGACACGCGGATCCAGCACGAGCTGCGCTCGTCGCGGCGGCCGCGCCGGTCCCAGTGGAACTGCACCTTCACCCGGCCATAGGCATCGGTGTGGATCTCCTCGCCGCCCGGCCCGGTCACGGTGGCGGTCTGCGGCCCCGGCACGATCGGCTTGGGCGTGCGGCGCGCCGGCCGGAACTGCTGCGCCGCCGGGATCGCGGCGAACTCGCAGCGCAGGTCGGTTTCGCCACTGCCCGATTCGCTCGCTGCCTGCCGGACGATCAGTCGGGTCGACGTGATCAGGTACTGGCCGTTCTGGTCATCGCGCGGATGCCGCGTCATCGCCAGCAGCCGGCCGACGCACACGCCCTGCGCATTGGTGCTGCCCGCGAGCAGGCTGAAGGCGCTGTGCAGTTCGTCCAGGCGGTCTTCCGCGTACTGCGCGCCGTCGGCGGACTGCAGGTAGCCGCCCGGGAAGTCGAAGATCTCGCCGTCGGCCAGGTCGTGCGCATGGGCCCGCGACTGCTCGGTCAGCAGCGAGGTCGAGGGCCGCTCGAAGTCGTAGTCGGTGAGGACGACCTTGCCGGGCTGCATGCGCTGCTCGCTGGTCCAGCGGCCGATGTGCTCCAGCAGCGGCGGCGCCTGCTCCACGTTGCCGTAGAACGGCAGCGACTCGCCCCCCGGCGCGCTGTCGTGCGCGCTGGCCGCGTCGCAGAGCACCAGCTTGTGGCCGCGCTCGTCGTGCTCGACGTGCCAGTAGATGCCTTCGTGCTCCAGCAGCCGCGCGACGAAGTTGAAGTCCGTCTCGCGGTACTGCACGCAATAGGTCCAGGGGCGGTACGGCCGCATCAGCTTGAACTCGAAGCGCGCCGCCGCATGGTCCTGGAACACCGCGGCCACGATGTCGGGCACGCTCATGTCCTGGAAGATGCGGCAGTCCGCGGTGCGCGTGAGCAGCCACGGCCAGGGCCTGAGCGTCATTTCGTAGACGGCGTGGCGGCCCTCGAAGCCGCCCTGCGCGAAGCGCGCGACATGCCCGCTCAGCCGGCGTGGCGCCGCATCGCGCAGCGCGATGACGACGGCCACCGGCTTGCCGAGCAGGTCGCCGGCGGCGATGTCCAGCCGCTCGCTGAGCAGGCGGAGCTGGATCTCGCCGAGCTCGCTCAAGGCCTCGGTGGCGTGGCACTCGTGCACGCGGAAGGTGCCGTCGGGCAAGGGGGATTCAAGCCGGAGGGAAGCGGTCATGTCGCGCGGTGCTCGGTGGGGCCTGCATTAGAGGCAGCGGCCCCCGAGGGGGTAAAGCGACGAAAGTCACCAGCGGCCGGCACGCCAGCGCAACGGCACCGCCAAGGGGTGACCTTCCGCATGGGCGCGCCGCGGCGCGCCCGCGTCCGCCGCGGTGCCCGCGGACCTTCCACGCGTTGCGACGCGTTGCGATTCTTTCCGTCGTTTGCACCGCATACTCGCCACCGTCCGCCGCTTCCAAGCCCCTCGATGCTGTTGTCCGCGCTGCGCCAGTTCCTGACCTTGCTGCTGTCCCTGCTTCTCGCCGCCGCGCTGCTGGCCGCCTGGGGCCTGTTGATCGAACCCCGCTGGGTGGCCGCCCGGGAAGTCCAGGTTGCGGTGCCCGATTGGCAAGGCCCTCCGGGGCTGAAAGTCGCCGTCGCCTCGGACTGGCACATCGCTCACGAGTTCCGCCACGTCATGACGATGGCGCGCGCCCAGGCGGTGGTCGACGCGATCAATGCCGCGGCGCCGGACGTCGTGCTGCTGCCCGGCGACTTCATCCACGGCCGCGGCGAGGACGGCACCACGCCGGAGCAGATCGCCGCGATCCTTGGACGGCTACGCGCCCGGCATGGCGTGTACGCGGTGCTCGGCAACCACGACTGGTGGACCGACGGCCCGCGCTTCACGCGCGCGCTGCGCGCCGTCGGCATCCGGGTGCTGCTCAACGAGGCCGTCCCGCTGCCGGGCACGGCCGTGTGGGTGGTGGGTGTCGGCGACCGCATGTCCGGACACAGCGACCCGCGTCGCGCCGTGCGCGGCCTGCCGCGCGGCGCGCAGGCCCTGGTCCTGATGCACGACCCGGCCAGCGCGCTGGACCTGCCGCCCCTCCCCGGGCTCACCGTGGCGGCTCACACGCACGGGGGTCAGGTGCGCGTGCCGTTCTACGGCTCCGTCGTCGCGCCCCACGGGTGGCCGAAGGACAAGACGCGGGGCTGGGTCGACGTCGGCCGGCAGCCGGTCTACATCACCAGCGGCCTGGGCGTGAGCATCTACCCGATCCGGATCAACGTGCGGCCGGAGTGGGTGATGTTCACGATGGGCTCGACCGGCGCGAAGGCGCGTTGACGCGTCACGCGTCGACGAGCCGCTATGCCACCCACAGCGCGCGGGCGGCCGGCGCCGGCGCTGATGCCGACGCGCCGCGCGGGGGCCCGCCCGCCGGCCCTGCGGCCACGCCGAAATGGAGACGGCCCTTGCCGGCGCGCTTGGCGGCATACATCGCCTCGTCCGCGCCGCGCATCACCGCCGCCGTGTCGCAGGTGCCGAGCGCCAGCACGATGCCGATACTGGCGCTGATGGTCACCCGGTGTCCGCCGCCGATCGCGATCGGCCGCTCGATCTCCGCCAGGCAACGCTGCAGCACCGCGCGCGCGCCGGCCGCGTCGCCGCTGGCGGGCAGCACGATCGCGAACTCGTCGCCGCCCAGGCGGGCCACGATGTCGTTGGCGCGCAGCGTCTGCTGCAGCCGCTCGGCCACCTGCCGGAGCACCTCGTCGCCGGCCTCGTGGCCATGGCGGTCGTTGACCGGCTTGAAGCCGTCCAGGTCGAGGTAGCAGACCGCCAGTCCCCGGTCCGCCCGCAGCGCGGCGGCCTGGGCGTCCACGAGCTTCTCCTCGAAGAGCCGCCGGTTCGGCAGCCCGGTCAGCGCATCGCGGAAGGCCATGCCGTAGGCCTTCTCCTCGCTCTGCTTGAGCGCGTCGATGTCGACCAGCATCCACAGGCTCTCGTCCTCGGAGACCAGGCTGCCGCTCAGGTCGATCCACAGCGGCGTGCCGTCCTTGCGGCGCATCTGCACCTGCGTGCGGAAGCGGCCGCCGGCCCGCAGCGCCGCGTAGCCGACCCGGCCGATGTGGTCGAAAGTGGCCTCGTCCAGGTAGAGCTCGCGCATCGACTGGCCGCGCAGCTCGCCCGGCGCATAGCCCAAGATCCGGCCCAGCGCCCGGTTGTCCCAGAGCACCACGCGATCCCTCAGCCGCGCCATGCCGATCAGGTCGTTCTCCAGCATCAGCGCCTGCTCGCGGGCGGTGCGGTCGGCGGCCAGCCGGCCGTCATGCTCGCGCTTCTGGCCGCGGTAGAGCAGCACCGAGATGCCGCCGATCAGACCCACCATCAGCGCGACCAGCCCGGCGAGTTCCGCGCATTGCCGGTACCAGGCGCCGAGGTACTCCCCGGTGCTCAGGCCGGCGTACATCGTGAACGCGTAACCCGGCACGCGGCGGTAGGCGGTGATGCGCTCGACGCGGTCCAGCGCGGTGGTCGTCACGTACCAGCCGCGGTCGGGATTGCGCTTGAGGTTGGCGCGCAGGGCGTCGGAGACGATGGCCTCGCCCAGGCCCTTGACCGAGCCGGGCTCCGACACGGAGTGGCGCGCGACCAGCAGGAAGCTGTCGTTCGTGCGCATCGCCATCGCGCCCGAACGGCCGAGCTCCATGCCGGAGAAAAGCTGGGCGAAGTGGGCCGAGGTCAGCTCGGTCAGCACGATGCCGTCGAACTGGCCGTCCGCGTTGATCAGGCGACGGGCGGCCACGATGCACCACTCGCCGGTGACGCGGCAGCGCAGCGGCTCGGACACGACGGTGGCGTCCCGGGCGCGCGCCCGATCGAAGTAGTTGCGGTCGCCCAGGCGGATCGGCGTCGCGGACGGCGCCTCGTCGTGGACCAGCACCTCGCCCGTCGCATCCGCCACCCGTAGGGCGCTGACGTGCCTGAGCAGCTCGCGCTGCTCGTCGAGCATCTGCGCCAGGACGCGGGTCCGGTCGGCGGCGTGCGCCGTCTTCGCATAACGCTCGGCCATCGTGGCCAGCGCGTTGTCGATCAGGCGCAGCTCGGCGGCGACCTCGCCGCTCATGCTCGCGACCAGGTTCTCCGCGGTCAGCTGCGCCGCGCTTTCGTCGCCTTCCCGGGCATTGCGCAAGCTCAGCCAGGCGGCCGCGCTCAGGGTCAGCGCCAACGCCAGGTTGCCCGCCACCAGCCAGCGGCGCAGCCGGGCCGGGGAAGTCGTTCCAATCGTGCGTCGATCGAGCATGGGGGTCCTTTTGGGGCGGAGCCCCGGGCATGGCGATCCAGGCCGGCGGGTCCGTATCGCCGTTGTACGGGCGCCTCGATCGGTGCGCCATCCAGCACCGGATGAACCTCGTGTAGGGCGATCCACGACGGGCGTTACCCTTTCGCCTCCGTTCGCTGTCCATTTCCGCCCTCTCCCTCCCCCGCTTCCGCCCCTGTCCCGTCCCGAGCGCCGGCGGCCACGGAGCACCAGGAGAAAACTCACGATGCACATTCCCACCCTCGAATCGGAACGCCTGGTCCTGTCGCCCCCGGACCGCCGCTGCGAGGACGCCTACCGGCGCTTCTATGCCGATGCCGACGCGTCGGGCGCCTACGGCGGCCCGCTGGCGCCGGCGGCCATCTGGTCGCGGCTGGCCTTCGACATCGGCGTCTGGACGCTGCAGGGCTTCGGCGTGTGGGCGATCCGCCGCCGCGACGAGGACGCGGTGCTCGGCATGTGCGGTTTCTGGCAGGGGCCGGGATGGCCGGTCGAACTCACCTGGTGGCTGCTGCCCGAGGCGCGTGGACAAGGACTCGCGCTGGAAGCTTCCCGGCTGGTCGTCGCCCACGCCCATCGCGTCTGGCAGTGGCCTTCGGTGCAGACCTACATGCGCGACGACAACCACGCCGCCCGCGCCCTGGTGGCCCGTCTGGGCGGACGCCTGGTCGAGCGACGCGCCTTTCCCGATGGCGAGAGGCGCGATCTCTTCGAGATCCCTCTCGCCGCCTGAACGCGGGCCCTGCCCCTCGCCGAACGGCACCGCACGCCGAGGCCGGGCGCCCCTCGGGCGCGTGATAGCCTCGCGCCCCATGTCCCAAGACCCCACTGTCGACGCAGCGTCCCCGACGGACGCCGCCGGCGACACCGAGCTCCCCGGCAGCACGCGCGCCCGCGCCTCGATGGCCGAGGTCCTGCTGCTGGCCAGCGTCTTCGTCATCGCCGCCTGCGGGCTGGTCTACGAGCTCGCCGCCGGCGCGCTCGCCAGCTACCTGCTCGGCGACTCGGTGCTGCAGTTCTCGACCATCATCGGCGCCTACCTCTTCGCGATGGGCCTGGGCTCCTGGCTGTCGCGCTACATCGACCGCCAGCTGGTCGCGCACTTCCTGCGCCTGGAGCTGCTGGTGGGCGTCATCGGCGGCCTGATGCCGGCGGCGCTGTTCACGGTGCACAGCCTGCTGCCGCCCTCGCAGGCGCTGGCCTTCCGCGTGCTGCTCTACGGCCTGGTGCTGCTGGTGGGCACGCTGGTCGGGCTGGAGATCCCGCTGGTCATGCGCATCCTCAAGCGCCACTTCCGCCAGCGCTACGCGCTCAAGGAACTGGTCTCGCAGGTGCTCACCTTCGACTACCTCGGCGCGCTGCTGGTGGCCGTCGCCTTCCCGCTGCTGCTGGTACCCCAGCTGGGCCTGGTGCGCACCGGCCTGTTCTTCGGGCTGCTCAACGTCGCCGTGGCGGTGTGGGCGCTGTGGCTGTTCCGCGCCGAGCTGCGCGCCTGGCGCTCCCATGCGCTGACCTGCGCCGTGGCCATCGCGCTGCTGGCCGCCGCGATGGCCGGCGCCGACCGCCTCAGCACCTGGGCCGAAGACCGCTTCTACGGCGAGCAGATCGTGTTCAAGGAAAGCAGCAGCTACCAGCGCATCGTCGTCACGCAGGGCGCCGGCGGCACGCGGCTGTTCCTCAACGGCAACCTGCAGTTCCACTCGCGCGACGAGTACCGCTATCACGAGGCCCTGGTCCATCCCGCGATGGCCGCGCAGGGCGCGCCCCGCCGCGTGCTGGTGCTGGGCGGCGGCGACGGCATGGCGGTGCGCGAGATCCTGCGCTACCCGAGCGTCGAGCACGTCACGCTGGTCGAACTGGACCCGCACATGACCACGCTGTTCTCGACAATGCCGCTGCTGCGCCAGCTCAACCAGGACGCGCTGCGCAGCCCCAAGCTGGAGATCGTCAACGCCGACGCCTTCGGCTGGCTCGAGGCCTCGCGGGCGAGCTTCGACGTCATCGTCATCGACTTCCCCGACCCCAGCAACTTCGCGCTGGGCAAGCTGTACACGGCCAGCTTCTACCGGCTGGTGGACCAGCACCTCGCGGCCTCCGGCTATGCGGTGATCCAGGCGACCTCGCCGCTGGTGGCGCCGCGCGCCTACTGGACCGTGGTGACCACGGTGGAGTCGGTGGGCCTGACGGCGACGCCGTACCACGCGCATGTGCCGAGCTTCGGCGAATGGGGCTATGTGCTGGCGAGCCGCCGGCCGTGGTCCATGCCCCGGCAACTGCCGCCGGGCCTGCGCTTCCTGAGCCTGGAGAGCCTGCCCGCGCTGATGAGCTTCCCGCCGGACATGGCGCGCCCCTCGGGCCTGGAGGTGAACCGGCTGTCCAACCAGGTGCTGGTCCACGAGTTCGAACGCGAATGGGGCAAGCTGCATTGAAGCGGCGCGACCTGCTCGTGCGCGCGACGGCAGCCGCGCTGCTCCCGATGCTGTCCGCCTGCGGGCGCGATGCGCGCCCCGTCGCCGATCGCCTGGCCGAGCGGCTGGCCGGGATGCCCGGCGGCTGGACCGGCGCGAACTGGGAAGGCGGCCATCGGCTGCGCGGCGCCCTGCCCGACTGGTCGACCGCCACCGCACCGCCCCGGCGCGCGCAGGTGCTGGTGCTGGGCGCCGGCATCGCCGGCCTGGCCTGCGCGCGGCGGCTGCGACTGCGCGGCGTTGACGTCGCGCTGCTGGACGTGGAGGACGTCCCCGGCGGCAACAGCCGCGGCCACCGCATCGGCGCCGGAGCGGCGCTCGGCGAGGGCCTGCGTTGCCCGCTCGGCGCGCACTACCTGCCCACGCCCGGGCCCGAGGCCGTCGAGGTGCGGGCGCTGCTGGAGGACCTGGGCCTCGCCCGCGAGGAACACGGCCGCTGGGTTTATGAGGAGCGCTGGCTGTGCCACAGCCCGCAGGAGCGGCTGTGGTGGCGGGACCAATGGGTCGACGGCCTGCTGCCGCCCGCGGAGTCGCCCGAGGTCCAGGCGCAGTACCGCCGCTTCGGCGAGCTGGTCGAGCAGGCGCGGCGCGAGGTCGGCTTCGCGATGCCCAGCACGCATCACGCCTGGACCGCGGCGCACCGGTCTCTGGATGCCAGGACCTTCGCCACGTGGCTCGACGAACACCAGCTGACCGCGGCGCCGCTGCGCTGGTACCTCGACTACTGCTGCCGCGACGACTACGGCGCGGACGCCACGCAGGTGTCGGCCTGGGCCGGCCTGCATTACTTCGGCAGCCGCCATGGCTTCATGAGCGGCGAGGAGCGCGAGGCCGTGCTGACCTGGCCGCAAGGCAACGGCTGGTTGTCGGAGCGCCTGGCCGCGCCGCTGGCCGAGGCCTTCCACGGCGGCCGGACGGCGCTGCGCGTGCGCGAGGAACGGCATGGCGTGCAGGTGCTGGCCTGGAACGAGGCGGCGCGACGCGCGGAGCGGTGGGAGGCCGACCAGGTCGTGATGGCGATGCCGCTGTTCATCGCCGCGCGGCTGGTGGAGCAGCCGCCGGCCGTGCTGACCGAGGCCGCGCGCGGCATGCGCTACGCGCCGTGGCTGGTCGCCAACCTGCTGCTCGACGCGCCGCCGCTGGAGCGGCTGGGCGCGCCGCTGTCCTGGGACAACGTCGCTTATGGCGGCGAGGCGCTGGGCTACGTCAATGCCGGCCAGCAGGACCTGGACCCCAGCCGCGGACCGCTGGTGCTGACCGCCTACCGCGCGCTGCGCGAGTCGCAGCGCCGCGACCTGCTGCAGGACGACTGGCGCGCCTGGGCCGGTCGCGTGCTGGCGGATCTCGCGCCGCTGCACCCCGACCTGCCGGAACGGCTGCAGCGCATCGAGCTGATGCGTTATGGCCACGCGATGAGCATCCCGCATCCGGGCCTGCGCGGCTCACCCGCGCTGGCCGCGCTGCGCGAGCGGGCGCAGGGCCGGCTGCAGTTCGCGCATGCGGACCTCGCCGGCTACTCCGTGTTCGAAGAGGCGTTCACGCAGGGCGAGGCGGTGGCGGCGCGGATCCAGGCCGGGGCGTCGCGCTGAGCGCGGATCATCCGCCCGTCACCGGCGGGAAGAACGCGACCTCCGACCCGTCCTTCACCGGCGTGTCCTCGGACAGGATCTGCTGGTTCAACGCGCAGCGGATCGCCCGCCCGCGCGCCAGCGCCTCGGCATGCGCCGCGTCGCTCGCGATCAGCGCATCGCGGATCGAGCCCAGCGTCGCGCCGGCGTGATGCGCGATGCGCTCGTCGGTCCCCAGGGCCTCGCGCAGCGAAGCGAAGTAGCGCACGGTGATCGTCATCTCGGTCAGCTTGTCGAAGGAAATCGCGGTCCGGCCGCAGCAGCGCGGTTGGTCAGAACAGCTCGTTGAACGGCAGGAAGCGCAGCAGCTGTCCGGGCTCGACGGTGCTGCCCGGCGGCAGGTCGATCAGACCGTCGGCCCAGGCGGCCGAACTCATCACGCCGGAGCTCTGGTTGCCGAACAACTGCAACCCGCCCGCGTCGCTGAGCTTCGCGCGCAGGAACTCGCGGCGCTTGTCGGCCTTGGTCCAGGTGAACTCGGCCGGCAGCAGGAAACCGCGCGGCGTCAGCTGCGTCGCGCCCTGCAGGCGCAGGAGCACCGGCCGCACGAACAGCAGGAAGGTCACGAAGCTCGACACCGGATTGCCGGGCAGGCCCATGAACCAGGTACGGCCGCCCTGGCTGGTCACCTCGCCGAAGGCCAGCGGCTTGCCCGGCTTGATCGCGATCTGCCAGAGGTCCAGCCGGCCTTCGCGCTCCAGCGCGGGCTTGAGGTGGTCTTCCTCGCCGACGGAGACGCCGCCCGAGCTGAGGATCAGGTCCGCATCCTTCGCCGCGTCGCGCAGCGCGGCGCGCGTGGCGTCCAGCGTGTCGGGCACGATGCCCAGGTCCCGAACCTCGCAGCCCATCGCCAGCAGCAGCGCATGCAGCGTCGTGCGGTTGGAGTTGTAGATCTGGCCGGGGCCGAGCGGCTCGCCGGGCAGCACCAGCTCGTCGCCGGTGGAGAACAGCGCGACGCGCGGCCGGGACGCCACCGTCAGCGCCGCCGCGCCGGCGGTCGCGGCCAGGCCCAGCGAGGCGGCATTGAGCCGCATGCCGGCGCCCAGCACCGGCTGGCCGACGCGCAGGTCCTCGCCACGGCGGCGGATGTGCAGGCCCGCGACGAGTGGCGCGTTGATACGCACCCGGCCGAGGCCGGCGCCGCTCTCGGGCAAGGCCTCGCACATCTCCTGCATCAGCACCGCGTCGGCGCCTTCCGGCACTGTCGCGCCGGTGAAGATCCGCGCCGCCGTGCCGGGCTGCAGCGGTGACGGCACCGAGCCCGCCGCCACGCGCTGCGACACCGGCAGCACCGCGCCTTCGCCGCCGAGCGCGGCCACGTCGGCCGCGCGCATCGCGTAGCCGTCCATCGCGCTGTTGTCGTAGGGCGGCACGTCCAGCGGCGACACCAGATCCTGCGCCAGCACGCGCCCGCGCGCCAGCGGCGTCGCCACCGATTCGGTACGCCCCAGCGGCGTCACCTGCGACAGCAGACGCTGCAGCGCGTCCTCCATCGGCAGCATCGGCGCGCGCTGCGCCACGGCGCCAGCGGTCGGAGCGGGCTTGGCGTCAGACATGGTCGACGATGAACTGCTTGACTTGGTCGACGGAGACCGGCAGCACGGTCACGCGCTTGGGGCGCGACTCCAGGTCGTCCAGCGCGGCGGGCCGCGGCGGCACCAGGCCCAGCGCTTCCTCGATGGTCGCGGCGAACTTGGCCGGCAGCGCCGTCTCCAGCACCAGCATCGGCACGCCGGTCTGGCGCTTGTCGAGCGCCACCTTCAGGCCGTCGGCGGTGTGCGTGTCGATGATCACGCCGTACTGCGCATGGCATTGGCGGATCGTCGCGACGCGGTCTTCATGGGTGCTGCGGCCCGAGACGAAGCCGTAGCGCTCGCCGATGCGCGCGCGCTCCTCGGCGGTGATCTCGAAGCAGCCCTTGGCCGCCAGCTCCTCGCCGAACAGGCGGTTCACGCGCGCCGCGTCGCGGTCCAGCAGGTCGAACACGAAGCGCTCGAAGTTGCTGGCCTTGGAGATGTCCATCGACGGGCTGGAGGTCTCCAGCGTGTGCTCGGCGCCGCGCGGACGGTAGACGCCGGTGCGGAAGAACTCGTCGAGCACGTCGTTCTCGTTGGTCGCGACGACCAGTTGCTCGATCGGCAGGCCCATCATGCGCGCCACGTGGCCCGCGCAGACATTGCCGAAGTTGCCCGAGGGCACGGTGAAGCTGACCCGCTCCGCGTCGGTCTTCGTCGCCTGGAAGTAGGCCGCGAAGTAGTAGACGACCTGCGCCAGCAGCCGCGCCCAGTTGATCGAATTGACGGTGCCGATGCGATGGCCGCGCTTGAACGCGAGGTCGTTCGAGACCGCCTTGACGATGTCCTGGCAGTCGTCGAACACGCCCTGCACGGCGATGTTGTGGATGTTGGCTTCCTGCAGGCTGAACATCTGCGCCTGCTGGAACGGGCTCATGCGCCCGTGCGGGCTGAGCATGAAGACCTGGATGCCGGCCTTGCCGCGCATCGCGTACTCCGCGGCGCTGCCGGTGTCGCCCGAGGTCGCGCCCAGGATGTTCAGCGTCTCGCCGCGGCGGCCCAGTTCGTACTCGAACAGCTGGCCCAGCAGCTGCATCGCCATGTCCTTGAAGGCCAGCGTCGGCCCGTTGGACAGCGCGACCAGCGCCAGCCCTGGCGCCAGCGGCTTCAGCGGCGTGATCTGCGGCGTGCCGAAGACGGCCTCGGTGTAGGTGCGATGCACGATCGCCTTCAGGTCCGCGGCCGGGATGTCGTCGATGTAGAGCGACAGGATCTCGAAGGCCAGGTCGGCGTACGGCAGCCCGCGCCAGCGCGCGAGCGTCGCGGCGTCGATCCGCGGATAGGCGGTGGGCAGGTACAGCCCGCCATCGGGCGCGAGGCCTTCCAGCAGGATGTCGCAGAAGTGGCGCTCGGCCTGGTCGCCGCGAGTGCTCAGGTACTTCACGCCAGCTCTTCCTTGCGCAGTTTCACGATCGGCGCCAGCACCGTCTCCAGCGCCTGCATCTTGGCCAGCGCCTCGCTCATGCGGCCTTCCTGCGTGTCGTGCGTCAGGATGATCAGGTCAGTCTGGCTCTCGCCTTCGGCCGATTCGCGCTGCAGCACCGCATCGATGCTGATCTCGTGCTCGGCCAGGATGGTGGTGATGCGCGACAGCACGCCCGCCTGGTCCGCCACGCGCAGGCGCAGGTAGAACGCGGTCTGCACCTGCTCCATCGGCAGGATGGGCGTGTCGTTCATCGCGTCCGGCTGGAAGGCCAGGTGCGGCACGCGGTGGTCCGGATCGGCCGTCGCCAGGCGCGTGATGTCGACCAGGTCGGCGATCACCGCCGAAGCCGTCGGCTCCGCGCCCGCGCCCTTGCCGTAGTACAGCGTCGTGCCGACCGCGTCGGCCTGCACCAGCACCGCGTTCATCGCGCCCTCGACGTTGGCGATCAGGCGGTTCGCCGGGATCAGCGTCGGATGCACGCGCAGCTCGATGCC
>Ga0055524_1000793_pt1 | contig 21010 bp, 17 predicted proteins | sample AraplaCol_mCL_r2_2_FD_55011 | JGI IMG/M metagenome (GOLD analysis project Ga0055524, IMG submission 55011) | Arabidopsis root microbial communities from North Carolina, USA - plate scrape MF_Col_mCL_r2 | ecosystem: Host-associated > Plants > Roots > Endosphere | place: USA: North Carolina...
TGCACGTTGGCATCCAGCGGCAGGTTGGCCATATGCAGCACCGAACTGGCGATGTGGGCCACATCCATCAGCGGCTCCGGGCGAATCTCGCCGTTGGCCTGCGGCACGCCGCGCGCCATGCGGTTGGCCATGTCGGTGCCGGCGTTGCCGATGTCGATCTGGCCGCAGGCAATGTCATGCGCGCGGCCGTCCAGCGACAGGCTCCTGGTCAGCCCGGTAATGGCGTGCTTGGTGGCCGTGTAGGGCACCGTGTTCGGACGCGGCGCATGCGCCGAGATCGACCCGTTGTTGATAATGCGGCCGCCGCGCGGATCCTGCGCCTTCATCAGCGCGAAGGCGCCCCGCGCGCACAGGAAGGCACCGGTCAGGTTGGTGTCGACCACCGCTTTCCACAGCTCCACCGACAATTCGTCGATGCTGACGGCCGGCGCGTTGATGCCGGCGTTGTTGAACAGCACGTCCAGGCGGCCAAAACGCTCGCGCACCTGCGCATAGAGCGCATCGACCGAAGCGGGATTGCTGACGTCGCACTGCACCGCCAGCGCCGTCTGGCCGGCGGCGGCGGCCTGGTCGGCCAGTGCCTGCAGCGTCTCGGCGGTGCGCCCGGCCAGCACCACCTGGTAGCCGTCGGCCAGCATCGCCTGGGCCACGGCCTTGCCGATGCCCCGGGCCGCGCCGGTAACCAGTGCAACCTTTGTCTGCTTTGTCATCCCCATGTCTCCCTCGGTGTGCCTGTTGTCGGATGTCCGGCGCTGGGCCGAAGCCCGCGGTCATCGTACATCACCGGGCGCCGGCCCGCCTTTCAAATGCCTTGCAGCGACAGGCCTTACCAAGTGAAGTTCTAAAGATATAACAACAATGCATTTGGGCCGGGCGGCCGGTTGTCGTACGATCCGACGCTCGCCGGACGAGGGCAGGGAGGCTCTCGCCCATCCCTTTTCACCAGGCCCTCCAGAACTACAACATGTCAGTCGATCTCGCCCTGTCGCCCGCCGGCGCACAGGCTGCCAGCCAGGCGGCCACGCCGTCCAAGGCCGTCATCCGCTCCGCCGCCGATGTGGCCCGCCTCGTCAACGAAGGCGGCGCGTCCGTCAGCAATGCCCGCATCGTGGTGGCCATCGCGCTCGGCGGCATCTTCCTCGATGCCTACGACCTCGGCGCCCTGGCCTTCGGCCTGAAGGACGTGACCAAGGAATTCAACCTGACGCCGGCCGGCACCGGCATGGTGGCGTCGGCCATCACGTTCGGGGCGATTGTCGGCGCGTTCCTGGGCGGCTATTTCACCGATCGCATCGGCCGCTACCGCGTGTTCATGGCCGACATGCTCTGCTTCGTGATCGCCGCCATCGCCTGCGCGCTGGCACCGAACGAGTACGTGNTGGCCGGTGCCCGCTTCGTCATGGGCCTGGGGGTCGGCATCGACCTGCCCGTGGCCATGGCCTTCCTGGCCGAGTTCTCNAAGCTGAAAGGACACGGCAACAAGGCCGCCCGGGTGGCGATGTGGTGCCCCACCTGGTATGCGGCGATCTGCGTGTCTTATCTATTAGTGCTGGGCTGCTATTCGATCCTGCCCGAGTCGCACAGCGGCCTGCTCTGGCGCATCATCCTCGGCTTCGGCGCGGTGCCGGCGCTGATCATCATCGCCGTGCGCAGCCGCTACATGAGCGAGTCGCCGGTGTGGGCCGCCAACCAGGGCGACCTGGAAGGCGCCGCCAAGATCCTGCGCACGTCGTACGGCATCGATGCCGAAGTGGCCCCCGACGCCGTGGTGGAACCGCCCAAGCGCCCGGCCTCGTGGCGCAATTACGGCCTGCTGCTCAAGGGCGTGTACGCGCGCCGCACCGTGCTGGCCACGATCATGTCGATCGCGTCGTCGTTCGCCTATAACGCGGTGGCGTTCGGCCTGCCCGTGATCATCGCCAGCTTCCTGGCGCAGACCATGCTGACCACGATCCTGGTGTCGCTGGCGCTGAACCTGCTGTTCGCATTCGTCGGCGGCCTGATCGGCGTGCACCTGGTGCCGAAGACCGGCGCNTGGAAGCTCACCGTCACCGGCTACGCNTGCCAGCTGGCCGCGCTGGTGGGCCTGGCGCTGGTGGGCAAGCCCGATGGNGCCGCGCAGGTGGTCACGGCAATCTCGTTCCTGGCGCTGTTCCTGCTGGGCCAGGGCTTTGGCCCCGGCGCGCACACCATGACCTATGCCTCGCTGAGCTACCCCACCTCGCTGCGCGGCGTGGGCGTGGGCTTCAACCAGACGCTGATGCGCGCCAGCTCCACGGCCTCGCTGTTCCTGTTCCCGGTGCTGGCCGCCGCGCTGGCCACCAAGGTGTTCTGGGTGATCGCCCTGGCGCCGCTGGCCGGCCTGCTGGCGCTGCTGGCCATCCGCTGGGAACCGGCCAACTACGACGTGGACGCCGAAGACTTCCAGTCCTGACGTCAACGGGCGGCGGCCTCCACGACCTCCGCCCGTTCCGCCACGATGCGCAGGCGGTCGAAATTCATGTTNGCGCCCGACGTGATCGCCACCAGCGATTGCGGCNCCGCCCCCGGCGGCAACTGCGCGGCGTAGGCCTTGAGCCCCGCCACGGCCAGCGCGCCGGCGGGCTCCACCAGGCTGCGGGTGTCCTGGAAAATGTCCTTGATCGCCGCGCACAGCGCGTCGGTATCCACGGTCAGCACGCCATCGAGCAGGTGCCGGCAGAGCCGGAACGTTTCCTCGCCCACGCGCTTGACCGCCGTGCCATCCGAGAACAACCCCACCGAATCGAGCGTCACGCGCTCGCCCGCCGCCATCGAGCGGGCCATGGCGCAGGAATCCTCGGTCTGCACGCCGATCACCCGCACCTCGGGCCGCACGGCCTTGATGTACGACGCCACGCCCGCCGCCAGGCTGCCGCCGCCAATCGGCACGAACACGGCGTCGAGCGCGCCACGATGCTGGCGCAGGATCTCCATGCCTACCGTCCCCTGCCCAGCAATCACGTCCGGATCGTCGAACGCCGGGATGAAGGTGAGCGCCTGCTCGCGTTGCATCGTCATGGCGTGATCGTAGGCATCGGAATACGATTCGCCGGCCTGTACCACCTCTACCATGTCGCCGCCGTGGGCGCGCACGGCATCCACCTTTACCTGCGGCGCCGTCTGCGGCACCACAATGACCGCCCGCACGCCCAGCCGGGCGGCCGACAGCGCCACGCCCTGGGCGTGGTTGCCGGCCGAGGCCGTGATCACGCCGCGCGCCAGCGCCTCGGCCGGCAGGTTGACCATCTTGTTGTAGGCCCCGCGCACCTTGAACGAGAACACCGGCTGGTGATCCTCGCGCTTGAGCCACGCCCGATGGCCCAGNCGGGCCGACAGCGCGGGCGCGGCATCGAGCGCGGTTTCGCGCGCCACGTCGTACACGCGGGCGGTCAGGATGCGCCTCAGGTAGTCATCTGCATCGATCGCCTCGGCTTCTGCACGCAGCGTGGCCGCCGGCAAGGGGAAGGTGGGGACGGTAGGGGCGGTGGACGCGGTAGGGACGATAGGGGCGGGAACGGCGGTCGGCGGCATGGAGCACTCCTGTCTGGTGTCGGGGTTTTCCCAGGAGGCGGCCATAAAAAAACCCGCCTGGCTGGGCGGGTTGTTTGTCTGTTTCGGACGCGCGCTAACCCACCATTCGAGGAATGGTGCGAATAATCGCGATGATTTGCAGGCCGAAACAGGTCATGGCAGCGAGTGTCACGGATTTCGGCATGCGGTGTCAATCCCGGCGCGGCGTGGCGGCGCGGCCACCTGCGTGCGTGTTGCGGCCACGCCGATTCCCGCAATCCATTGGCCCATGCGGGTATTCAGGCGGATGCAAGGTCGTATTAGAATCGGCGCTGTCGTATCGACCGGCCCTGTCAAAGCCAGTGGTCATGTTCCGGGCAGACGGCTGCGCCGGACTGGTTTTGCCCTGCGGGGNATCCGGTTGCTTCAGTTCCANAGAATTCCATCCGATATCTGTCCTGCGTCCACGGGACTTCGGGCCAAAAACATTCATGACCGCGCTTGCATTCGATGTCGCCCTGGCACCCGAGCCCGCCAATCGCAGGCCAGCGGCGCCCGCCCCGTCCTGGGGCGAGGCATGGGCGTTGCTGGAAGCTTCCGGCGCGCTGGCCATGCGGGTCGACATCCAGGGCCACATTCTCGAAGTCACCGAGACCACGGCCGACCTGCTGGTCTATCCGCTCGACTACCTGCTTGGCGCCTCCGTGCTCGACCTGATCGCACTGGAGTCTCGCGAGCGCGTGGCGCGCATGCTCCAGGGCTGCGCGCAAGACCACGCGCCGCGCCGCGACCGCGTACGCGTGGCCGTGGGCAGCGGCGGCCCCGGCTGGATCGACCTGCGCGTGAGCCATTACCGTGCGGCCGGCGGCGCCGCCAGCCTGCTGCTGTTCGGCCATGACATCAGCGACTGGGTGGAATCCGAACGTGAACTGACCGAGCGTGCCTTCCTGGATCCGCTGACCGGCGTGGGCAACCGCGCCTACCTGCGCAAGCGGATCGAGGAATACACGTCCGGCGCGGCTGCCGGCCAGCCGTTCGCGCTGGCGCTGATGGACCTGGACGGCTTCAAGAACATCAACGATTCGCTCGGCCACGAAGTGGGCGACGCGCTGCTCAAGGAAGTGGGCGCCCGGCTGCAGGACACCGTGCGCGCCCACCAGAGCGTGGCGCGCCTGGGCGGCGACGAGTTCGTGCTGCTGCTCGAAGGCGTGACCTCCGAGGCCGACGCCACGCGGCTGCTGGAGCGCGTGATCCATGTGTGCCGCCAGCCGTTCCTGCTGGCGGGCTGCCACGTGCGTATCACCACCAGCATCGGGCTGGCCTTCTCCACCGANGCGCGGCAGAGCGAGTCGCAGTGGCTGCGCCGCGCGGANCTGGCCATGTACGAGGCCAAGGCGCTGGGCAAGAACCGTTACTGCCTCTACACCCCNGAGCTCGAACGCCGGCTCGACGAGCANTTCCGCATCGAGCAGAGCATGTTCGAGGCCGTGCAGAACGGCGAATTCCTGCTGCACTACCAGCCCATCGTCTGGCCGAACTCGGGCGAGATCTGTGCGGTGGAGGCGCTGATGCGCTGGGAACACGACGGGCAGCAGATCCGCCCCGACGTCTTTATCCCCGTGGCCGAGAAGAATGGCCTGATCAAGCATCTGGGCGCGTGGGCGCTGCGCTGCGCGTGCGCGCAACTGGCCGCCTGGGATGCGCAGGGCATACACGTGGGCCACATGTCCGTGAACGTGTCGGCGGTGCAGTTCCTGCATCCGAACTTCTTTGACAGTGTGCGCGGCGCCATCCAGGACGCCGGCATCGGCGCCGACCGCCTGGTGCTGGAAATCACCGAGAGCGCGCTGATGACCGACCCGGCCGCGGCCGAGCAGCTGCTGCTGTCGCTGCGCGCGCTCGGCATCCGCTTTGCGGTCGACGATTTCGGCACCGGCTATTCGAGCCTCTCTTACCTGCGGCGCTTNCCGCTGTCCGCGCTCAAGGTAGATCGCAGCTTCGTGGCNGACATGATCGACTCCCCGCACGCACGCACCATCGTGTCGGCCGTGCTGTCGCTGGCGCGCGAGCTGGGCCTGGTGGCCATTGCGGAAGGCGTGGAGACCGACGCGCAGGGCAAGCTGCTGGCCGCCCAGGGCTGCGACCTCGTACAGGGCTGGCGCTATGCGCGGGCGCTGAGCCCGACCGATTTCGAGAGCGCGGTGCTCGATGGCCGGCTGATCATGGGCGAAGGCGAAGTCTTCGCGCAGCGGGTGGTGGCCTGATGTCCAACACGGCGTTCTTCGAGACCCTGTGGGCGCGGATGGCCCAGCAAGGCGACTTCCCGACCCTGCAGTACTGCGTCGACAACATCTTCAAGACGCTCAACGCGGACCTGACGGTGGGCGAGATGGCCACCAGCGTGCTGTCCGATTTCAGCCTGTCGCAGAAGGTCATCCGGCTGGCCAACTCGGCCATGTACCGCTCGTTCGGCGGCGAGGTCACCACGGTATCGCGCGCCATTCTGGTGCTGGGCGTGGAGGCCATCAGCCATCTGACGCTGGGCATCCAGCTGCTCGACTACTTCCACGGCGTGGCGCCCAAGCGTCCGCAGGCGGCCAAGGCGCTGCAGCGGGCCCTGATCGCCGGCGAGATCACGCGCGCGCTGAGCCAGGCACGCGGCATCAACGAAGGCGAGGAAGCCGTGGTCTGCACGCTCATGCACCACATGAGCCGCCTGCTGCTGGTGTTCTACTTCCCCGAGGAATGGGAGCGCGTGGAGGCCATGTGCGCCGCGCATCCGATGACCGAGAACGAGGCCGCCAAGGAAGTTCTTGGGGTTTCGCTGGAAGACATCGCCGAGGCCGCCGCGCGCAAATGGCGCCTGCCGGGCCTGATTGCCCACGCCATGAAGCCGCGCACGCTGGCCGCCGATACGGTGCTGGAAACGCATGCCGACTGGCTGGCCGCCATCGCCCATGTCTCTTCCGAGGCCGCCGTGACGATGGTGCGCGAAGGCACGCAGGAATCGGTGGAGGCGCTGCTGAGCGCGCACACCAAGATGCTTGGCCTGAACGCCAGCGACGTCAGCGTGGCCGTGCGCCAGGCCGACACGCTCAATACCTCGATTGCCGCGTCGGAGGCCGCGCTGCCGGCCGACGGCGCCGCCCCCCATGGGCCGCAGCCGGCCGACGTGCTGGAGAGGCTGCAAGCCGGCCTGGCCGAGGTGCGGCGCGAAGGCGCCAGCCTGTCAGTGTCGCAACTGGCGCCGATGGTGCTGGAGACGAGCATGCGCGCGCTGGACTTCTCGCGCTGCTTCCTGATGATGCTGAACCCCACCACGCGGCGCTTCCACGCCCGGCTGGGCTTCGGCGAAGGCATGCGCGAGGCCCTGCCGGCGCTGTCGTTCGAGGAAGGTTTCGTGCCCGACGTGTTCCACTTCGCCGGGCTGGCGGCCCGGCCGCTGTTGATCGAGGACACGTTCGACGCCGAAGTCTCGCACCGCATGCCGCGCTGGTATCGCGATGCCATTCCCGATGCGCGCTCGATGGTGCTGGCGCCGGTGAAGATTCGCAACCGGTGCATCGCCATGATCTACGGCGACTGGGGCGCCGCCCGCATGCCCGTGATGATCGGCGACGCCGAACTCGAAGCCATCGGGGCGCTGACCGACGAGATCGCGGCGGGCGTGATGCGCGCCGCGCCCGAACGCACGCCGCCGCCGCGCCCACGCTAAGGCTTCACCGGCCGCGCGTTAGTGCCGGCTGGCCTTGCGCGCCGCCTTGTTGCGGTACATCGCCGCATCCGCCTCGGCCAGCATGTCGTGCACGCTGCCGTGGCGCAGCGGATCGAAGGTAATCACGCCCGTGCTGAACTGCAGCGCATAGCCCATGGCATTGCGCGTGTTCCAGGCATCGATCTGCAGATGCAGCCGCGCCAGCGCATCNTGGCAGCCGGCCGCGTCGGTATTGGTCAGCAGGGCCGCGAATTCATCGCCACCAAGCCGGCCCACCACATCGGATTCCCGAAACGCCGCGCGCATTTCCGCGCCAAACGCCGCCAGCGCCCGATCGCCCTCGGCGTGGCCGAAGCGGTCGTTGATCGGCTTGAAGCCGTCCATATCGAAGAACACCAGCGTGGCCGGACGGGCCAGGCGGCGGCACAACTCGATGGCGTGCTGCCCCAGCACGGCAAAGCCGCGACGGTTGGAGAGCGACGTCAGCTCGTCCAGCGTGGCCAGCTGGACGGCAGCCAGCTCCTGCTCCGCCATGTTGGCCAGGTCGTGCAGCAGCGCCCGATCCTCGGCATCGAAAACACGCGGCTTGCTGTCGATCAGGCAGAGCGTGCCGAGCTTGGCNCCGTTGGCCGCCGCCAGCGGCCGTCCGGCGTAGAAGCGGATGTACGGCTCGCCNGTCACCAGCGGGTTGTCATGAAAGCGGGGGTCTTGCGTGGCGTCTGGAATCAGCAGGATGTCGTCGCCGCAGATGGCATGGCCGCAGAACGACGTGCCGCGCGGNGTCTCGGCGACATCCAGCCCCTGGCANGACTTGAACCACTGGCGGTTGGCATCGATCAGGCTGACCACGGCGATGGGCACNCCNAACAGGCGTTTGGCCAGCCGCGTCAGGCGGTCGAAACGCTCCTCGGGCGGCGTGTCGAGAATGTTCAGCGACCGCAGCGTGGCCAGGCGTACAGGTTCGTCGGAAGGAATCGGGGGCAACTGCATGGACGGATCGGCAGATTCGCGCAAACGGACACGACAACATTAACGGCAATCCGGCGCAAAGGTGCACGGTGTACGGTTTGTTTCACTTTTCACCGTTTCAGGCGGCCGATGCGGTGGCATTGACGTCCGGATGTTCGGCCAGCGGCACGAAGCGGCCCGTGCGGCCATCCAGCGCATCGATCGCGCCGGTGCCGATATCGTAATACCAGCCATGCAGCGCCACACGGCCTTCGGCCAGCGCCTGGGCCACACAGGGATGCGTGCGCAGATGGGCCAGTTGCTCGATCACGTTCTGCCGCACCATGTCTTCCACGCGTTCGCGGTCAGACGCATGCGGCCGCGCCAGGCTGACCTTGCGCGCACCGCTGGCGTGCTCGAGCCATTCGGCCACCGAGGGCATATGGTCCAGGCACTGGCACATGGCCACCGCCGTCATCGCCCCGCAGTTGGAATGGCCGCAGATCACGATGTCCCGCACCTTGAGCCCGGCCACCGCGTATTCGACGCTGGCCGACACGCCGCCCGGCTGCACCGCATAGGCNGGCACGATATTGCCCGCGTTGCGGATCACGAACAGCTTGCCCGGCTCGCTCTGCGTGAGCAGCGCGGGCTCCACGCGGCTGTCGGAGCAGGCGATGAACAGCGTGCTCGGGCTCTGCTGCGTGGCCAGTTCCTGGAACAGCGAGGACAGCTTCGGAAACTCCTCGCGCTGGAATTTCAGGATGCCCTGAATCAGGTCTTTCATGTTTTCCCCCCAATGGACTACCAAGCATGTCGAAATGCCCCGCGTTGCGGATCACGAACAGCTTGCCCGGCTCGCTCTGCGTGAGCAGCGCGGGCTCCACGCGGCTGTCGGAGCAGGCGATGAACAGCGTGCTCGGGCTNTGCTGCGTGGCCAGTTCCTGGAACAGCGAGGACAGCTTCGGAAACTCCTCGCGCTGGAATTTCAGGATGCCCTGAATCAGGTCTTTCATGTTTTCCCCCCAATGGACTNCCAAGCATGTCGAAATGCNCGCCATTGGTCAAAGACCGGATTATTATGATCGCCATTGGCAATACCAATACCGAGAATCATGCTGCTGCGCCACGTTCGCTACTTCCTGGCCGTTGCCGACGCCGGCAATTTCACGCGCGCGGCAGAGGCGCTGCACGTGTCGCAGCCAACGCTGTCGCAGCAGATCCGCCAGCTGGAGGCATCGCTGGGCGCGCCGCTGTTCGATCGCAGCGGCCGCACCGTGCGGCTGACCGACGCCGGCCACGCCTACTACGTGCACGCGCGGCGGGCGCTTCAAGACCTGGAGGCCGGGCAGCGCGCCATTCACGATGTGGGCGAGCTGACGCGCGGCAACCTGCGGCTGGCCATGACGCCCACGTTCACGCCNTACCTGGTNGCGCCNCTGATCGTCGCGTTCAACGAGAAGCATCCGAATATCACGCTGAGCCTGCGCGAAATGCCGCAGGAGCGCGTGGAGCCGCTGCTGGCCGACGACGAGATCGACATCGGCATCGCGTTCGACGACATCCACCTGCCCGACCTGGAAGCCACGCCGCTGATCGAGGAACCGCTGGCCTATATGGTGGGCGCCACGCATGCGCTGGCGCGACGGCGAACGGCGCTGGACGCCGCCGCACTGGCTGGCGTATCGATGGCCATGCTGACGCGGGAATTTGCCACGCGCGGCTATATCGCACGCTATTTCGGGGCGCTGGGAATCGAACCGCGTATTACCTTCGAGGCCAACTCGGTGAGTGCCGTGCTGGACGCCGTGCGCAGCGGACGCCATGCCACGGTGCTGCCCGAGGCCATCGCCGCCAGTCATCCCGACCTGCGCATCCTGAAGCTGGCGCGGCCGCTGCCGCCGCGTCACGCGGCGCTGCTGCAGCGCAAAGGCGCCTACCGCACGGCGGCGGCGCGCGCCTTNGTCGAATTCGCGCTTGGTACGTTNAAAGGTCGGGAGTCCCCAGCGCGCGGTTGATGCGCAGCGCGATCAGCGTGCCGGCCACGCCAGACAGCAGGTACAGGCTGACCGCCCCCAGGCCGAACAGCGACGACAGGCCCAGCGCCACCAGCGGCGCGAACGCGGCGCCGAAGAGCCAGCCGAANTCAGTGGTCAGCGCGGCGCCGGTGTAGCGGAAGTTGCGGTCGAAGTTCGACGTCACCACGCCGGCNGCCTGGCCGTACGACAAGCCCAGCAGGCCAAACCCGACCAGGATGAAGATGTCCTGNCCCGTCGCGCCGCCGTCGAGCAGCCATGGCGCCGCCAGGCTGAAGACGCCGATCAGCACCGCCATGATGGCCAGCGTGGTGCGCCGGCCAATGCGGTCGGCCAGCCAGCCCGATATCAGCGTACCAATGAAGGCAATGGCCGCGCCGACGATTTCCACCGCCAGCACGTCGGCAATGTCCTGCGTCTTGTGCAGGACCACCCACGACAGCGGAAACACCGTGACCAGGTGGAACAGCGCGTAGCTCGCCAGCGAGGCGAACGCGCCGAGGAAGATATTGAAGCCCTGCGCGTTCACCATCTGCAGCGTGCTGATCGGCTCGAGTTCGTCTTCCTCCAGCAGCCGCGTGTACTCGTGCGTGACCACCAGCCGCAGCCGCGCGAACAGCGCCACCACGTTGATGGCGAACGCCACGAAGAACGGATAGCGCCAGCCCCAGTCGATGAATTCGGCCGGCGTCAGGCTCACATGCAGGAACAGGAACAGCGCGCCGGCCACGATGAACCCGGTGGGCGCGCCAAGCTGGCCCACCATCGCATACCAGCCCCGCTTGTTCTCGGGCGCGTTCAGCGCCAGCAGCGAAGGCAGGCCATCCCACGACCCGCCGAACGCGATGCCCTGCAGAAAGCGGAAAAACGCCAGCAGGTAGATGGCCGCGCTGCCGATCGACGCATACGAGGGCAGGAACGCAATGCCCACCGTGGCGGTACCGAGCAGGAACAGCGATGCCGTGAGCTTGGTGCCACGCCCCCAGCGCCGCTGCACGCGCATGAACAGCGCCGTTCCAAACGGGCGTCCGACAAACGCAAACGAAAAGATCGCAAAGCTGTATAGCAATCCGGCCAGTTCGCTGGCGAACGGGAAATAGACGGTCGGGAAGACCAGCACCGAGGCGATGCCGTAGACGAAGAAGTCAAAGTACTCCGAGGCCCGCCCAATCACCACGCCTGTGGCGATTTCGGCAGGTGCCACCTCNTGGTGGCCGGGCGCCGGAGGTGCAGTCGGCGACGCGCGATGCTGGTGAGACAGACTGGCCATCTGAGAGTCTCCATCAAGTGCGGAAGGAATGTCGTACTGCACTTAAAGTCCCGCAGTAACAAGAATAGCGCCTAAACTGCCATTGGAAATCGAAAGATTGCTACGTCAGTCCAGGTTCGACGTTCATCAAACGCCACTTCCAAGACCATGCCACGCTCCGAAGCTGCAGTGCCGAAGTTAAGTGTGACGGGAAAAGTACTTGCGAGAAGTGCCGCAATCGCCATGCTCCTGGCGCTTGCGGGATGCAGCAACGCGGTGCTGTTATCGCCCTCGGGCGACATGGCGGTCAGGCAGCGTGACCTGATCATCATCGCCACCTGCCTGATGTTGCTGATCATCGTCCCGGTGATCATCCTGACCCTGCTGTTCGCCTGGCGCTACCGGGAAAAGGGCGACGCCCCCTACAGCCCCGAGTGGGACCACTCCACGGTGCTGGAACTGGCCATCTGGGCCGCCCCGCTGCTGATCATCATCGCGCTGGGCGCCGTGACGTGGGTCAGCACCCACCAGCTCGACCCGTACCGGCCGCTCACCCGCATCGACGAGAACCGTCCCGTTACCGCGGACGTCAAGCCGCTGACCGTGGAAGTGGTGGCGATGGACTGGAAGTGGCTGTTCCTCTATCCCGAGCAAGGCATCGCCACGGTCAACGAACTGGCCGCGCCGGTGGATCGGCCCATCGCGTTCCGCATCACCGCCACCTCGGTCATGAACACATTCTTCGTGCCGTCGCTGGCCGGCATGGTCTACGCGATGCCCGGCATGGAGACCAAGCTGCACGCGGTGATCAACAAGGCCGGCGTCTACGAGGGCCTGTCGGGGAACTACAGCGGCGCGGGCTTCTCGCACATGACGTTCAAGTTCCACGGCCTGAGCAACGGCGACTTCGACCGCTGGGTTGCGCAGGCAAAGTCGGCCGGCACGCCGCTCTCGAAAGACGCCTACCTGAAGCTGGCCCAGCCCAGCGAGCGCGAGCCCGTGCAGCGCTACGCCAGCGTGGCGCCGGACCTCTACCACCAGATCCTGAACCGCTGCGTGGACGGCGGAACCTGCATGGCTGACACGATGGCCCAGAACCGCAACCCCAGCCGCCTCAGGTTCGATCCGTCGTCGGCGATCTGCACCGCGAGCAACACCCCGGCCGCCGCGCCGGCGTTCGCGCCAGACGCCGCACCCGGCGACGGCAACCGGCTGCTGCGCTGACGCGCGCCCCGTGCTGCCCCCTGCTGCGCGCGCCGACTGCCCAGCCCGCATTCGTCTTTACCAAAATTCATCGGCCCTGACGGGTCGATACCGGCCCAGGTGACAACCATGCCCGAGCGCTCCGAACTCGCCAACATGATTTTTGGCCGCCTGTCCTGGGAGGCCATCCCGCTGCACGAGCCGATCCTGCTCGCCACCTTCGCGGTGGTGGCGCTGGGGGGCATTGCGCTGGTAGCGCTGCTGACCTACTACCGCGTCTGGGGGTATCTCTGGCACGAGTGGTTCACCAGCATCGACCACAAGAAGATCGGCATCATGTACATGGTCCTGGGCATCATCATGCTGCTGCGCGGCTTTGCCGACGCCGTCATGATGCGGATCCAGCAGGCCATTGCCTTCGGCGACAACCTCGGCTACCTGCCACCGCACCACTACGACCAGATCTTCACGGCGCATGGCGTGATCATGATCTTCTTCGTGGCCATGCCGCTGGTAACGGGGCTCATGAACTTCGTGGTGCCGCTGCAGATTGGCGCGCGCGACGTGGCGTTCCCGTTCCTCAACAACTTCAGCTTCTGGATGACCACCGGCGGCGCCATCCTGGTGATGATGTCGCTGTTCGTGGGCGAGTTCGCGCGCACCGGCTGGCTTGCCTATCCACCGTTGTCAGGCATCCTGCACAGTCCCGACGTAGGCGTGGACTACTACATATGGGCGCTACAGGTGGCCGGGGTGGGCACACTGCTATCGGGGATCAACCTGCTGGTGACCATCGTCAAGATGCGCGCACCGGGCATGACGCTGATGCGCATGCCCATCTTCACGTGGACGTCGCTGTGCACCAACGTGCTGATCATCGCCGCGTTCCCGGTGCTTACCGCGGCACTGGCGCTGCTGTCGCTGGACCGCTACGTCGGCACCAACTTCTTCACGGTGGACCAGGGCGGCAGCGCCATGCTGTACGTGAACCTGATCTGGATCTGGGGCCACCCCGAGGTGTACATCCTCGTGCTGCCCGTGTTCGGCATCTACTCCGAGGTCACGGCCACGTTCAGCCGCAAGCGCCTGTTCGGTTACGCGTCGATGGTCTACGCCACGGTGGTGATCACGGTGCTCTCGTACCTGGTATGGCTGCACCACTTCTTCACGATGGGGTCGGGCGCCAGCGTGAACTCGTTCTTCGGGATCACGACGATGATCATCTCGATTCCGACCGGGGCCAAGATCTTCAACTGGCTGTTCACGATGTACCACGGCAAGATCAAGTTCGAGGCGCCGATGATGTGGACCGTCGGCTTCATGGTCACGTTCGTGATTGGCGGCATGACCGGCGTGCTGCTGGCGGTGCCCCCGGCTGACTTCGTGCTGCACAACAGCCTGTTCCTGATTGCCCATTTCCACAACGTGATCATCGGTGGCGTGCTGTTCGGGCTGATGGCCGGCATCTACTACTGGTTCCCGAAGGCGTTCGGCTTCCGGCTGGTGGCGTCGTGGGGCAAGGCGTCGTTCTGGTTCTGGCTGTCGGGCTTCTACTTCGCGTTCATGCCGCTGTACTGGCTGGGCCTGCTCGGCGTGACGCGCCGCGTGAACCATTTCGACGATCCCTCGCTGCAGATCTGGTTCCTGATTGCCGCGTTTGGCGCGTTCCTGATTGCGTGCGGCATTGCCTGCTTCATCATCCAGCTGGTGGTCAGCTTCATGCGCCGCGAGGAACTGCGCGACACCACCGGCGACCCGTGGAACGGCCGCACGCTGGAATGGTCCACCTCGTCGCCGCCGCCGCAGTACAACTTCGCGTTCACGCCCGTGGTGCACGACACCGACGCCTGGTGGCAGATGAAGCAGCACGGCTACAAGCGTCCGCTGGAGGGCTTCATCCCGATCCACATGCCGAAGAACACCGCGGCGGGCATCGTGCTGGCGGGCCTGTCCACGGTGATGGGCTTCGCGCTGATCTGGCACATCTGGTGGCTGGCGGCGGTCTCGTTCGCGGCCATCATCATTGCGGCGATCATCCACACCTTCAACTACAAGCGCGACTACTACATCCCGACCGACGACGTGGTCCGGACCGAGGCAGCGCGCACCCAACTGATGGCTGGCCATGGCTGATACGACCCTCCCCCTCCATGCGAACGGTTCTGCCGCGGCGGACGACGTGCCGCCGGGCGGCTACCAGTTCCACCTGACCGAGGAACACCACCCGGAGAACGGCACGCTGCTCGGGTTCTGGCTTTACCTGATGAGCGACTGCCTGATTTTCGCGTGCCTGTTCGCCGCCTATGGCGTGCTGGGCCGCGAATACGCGGGCGGCCCCACCGGCGCCGAGCTGTTCGAGCTGCCGCTGGTGGCGCTGAACACCTCGTTCCTGCTGCTGTCGTCGATCACCTACGGCTTTGCGATGCTGCAGCTGCAGCAGAACCGCGTGGCGGGCACGCAAATCTGGCTGGCCATCACGGGCCTGTTCGGCGCCGCGTTCCTGGCCGTGGAGCTGTATGAGTTCGCGCACCTGATCCACGAGGGCGCGGGGCCCACGCGCAGCGCCTTCCTGACGTCGTTCTTCGCGCTGGTCGGCACGCACGGGCTGCACGTGACGTTCGGCATGGTCTGGCTGATCGTGCTGATGGTGCAGGTGGGGAAGCACGGGCTGATCACGGCGAACAAGCGCCGGCTGTTCTGCCTGTCGATGTTCTGGCACTTTCTGGACGTCGTCTGGATCGGCGTCTTTACCTTCGTCTACCTGATGGGAACGCTGCCATGAGCGCACCAGACCATGCACTGAACGGGCACGGCCATGACCATGGCCATCATGAAGAGGACATCGGGCCGCACGCCACGCTGGGCGGCTACCTTACCGGCTTCGTGCTGTCGGTGTTCCTGACGGCGATACCGTTCTGGCTCGTGATGGGGAACGTCTTCGAGAAGTCATCGACCACGGCCGTGGTGATCCTGCTGATCGGCGCGGTACAGATCGTCGTTCATATGATCTTCTTCCTGCATATGAACGCGAAGTCTGAGGGGGGGTGGAACATGCTGTCGCTGATGTTCACGCTCACGCTGGTGGTCATCACCCTGTCGGGCTCCCTCTGGGTGATGTACCACCTGAACAGCAACATGATGCCTTCGATGCAACACAAGGCACCGGCTGGCGAAGTGGGCGGCAAGATTGTGCCGCCCAAGACCCAGTAGTCGTTTCCGCTGGCGCTGTTGCCGGGGCGGCTCAGGCCGCCAGGCGGAAGGTGGCCACGGCTTCCTTGAGCCGCTGGGCCTGCTCTTCGAGCGAGCCCGCGGCCGCCGCCGCCTGTTCCACCAGCGCGGCGTTCTGCTGCGTCACGGTGTCCATCTGCGTGACGGCCGTGTTCACCTGCTCGATGCCGGCGCTCTGCTCGGCGGACGCCGCGCTGATCTCGCCCATGATGTCGGTCACGCGCTTCACCGCGCTCACGATCTCGTCCATGGTCTGACCCGCCTGCGCCACCAGCGCCGAGCCGCGCTCCACGCGATCGGCGGAATCCCCGATCAGCGTCTTGATTTCCTTGGCGGCGTTGGCGCTGCGCTGCGCCAGGCTGCGCACCTCGCCGGCCACCACNGCAAAGCCGCGGCCCTGTTCGCCGGCACGTGCCGCTTCCACGGCGGCGTTCAGCGCCAGGATNTTGGTCTGGAANGCGATGCCTTCGATCACCGAGATGATGTCCACCACCTTGCGCGACGAGGTGTTGATCTCGTCCATCGTATGCACCACCTGGCCCACCACGTCGCCGCCCTGGGTGGCCACCTCGGAGGCATTCACGGCCAGCGCGCTGGCCTGACGGGCGTTGTCGGCGTTCTGGCGCACGATGCTGGTCAGCTCCTCCATGCTCGACGCGGTCTCTTGCAGCGAGGCTGCCTGTTCCTCGGTGCGTTGCGACAGGTCGGTGTTGCCGGCGGCAATCTGGCTGGTGCCCGAGGCAATCGACTCGGTGCCGTTGCGCACTTCCTTCACGATGCCGAGGATGTTGCCGTTCATCTCGCGCAGCGCATCCAGCAGCTGGCCGGTCTCGTCCTGGCTGTCCACCTCGATGCGGCTGGTCAGGTCGCCGGCGGCCACGGTGCGGGCAAAGCCCACGGCGCGATGCAGCGGGCGCGTGATGCCGATGGTCAGCCACCATGCGAATGCCACGCCAATCGCCAGCGCAATCAGGCCCAGCGTGATCAGGCCATTGCGCGCGTTTTCATAGATACGGTTGATCTCGACGGCGGTGGCGTCGATGGCGCCGCGCTGGATGTCGAGCAGTTTCTGGATCTCGGCCAGGTAGGCGTCGCCGGCCGGCACGAACTCGGTCTCCAGCACCTTGTTGGCCTCGTCGGTCAGGCCCTCGGCCTTGAGCTTGGTGATCTTGTCGCGCGAGTCGTTGTACGGGTTGCGCACCACCTGGATCTTCTTGAAAGCGGCCTTTTCCTCGTCCGTGACGAGGCGCGGCTCGATCTTGTCGCGCAGTTCGGCAATGGCCTTCACCGAGTACGCGGTCTCGGCCGAGAAGAACGCGCCCAGCGACGGGTCGCCGCTACGCGCCACGGCCGTCGTGCGGCGCACGCTGGCGTACATCAGCCGGTACCAGTCGCTCACCAGCCGCTCCTTGGCCAACGGATCCTGCATCATCGCGTGCGTACGGCCCGCAACTTCCTGCAATCGCACCACGCCAAGCACGGTCATCAACGTGGACAACAGCAACACCACGCCAAAGCCGATGCCAAGGCGCACACCAATACCAAGATTCTTCATTGCTTCTACCTGATTGATTGGTTCGTGGCAGGCCGACGCTCACAAGCGCGCCCGGCCGCTCCTCCTGCGTCAGCCGGGCGGGTCAATGTACGCTCGGCCAGACATTGGAAGACCTAACGGCCGCGCGTAGAAGAAACTTGAGCAAAAAATCAGGGAAAACGCCGATTGCGGGCGCTAATCGGCATTGAAAGCCAACTGTAATGTTGACGCTTATGTTTGGTGCGGCGACGGCTTGGTGGCGCTGAACCAGTAGGGAATCAGCGAGAGCGCTACCACGGCCACGGCCGACAGGAAGATTGCCGAATAGGTATGCGCCACGGGCCAGGCGCGTACCTGNCCGAGGTTGGCGATCAGGCCGAAGCCCCACGAGGTGAGCGCCGAGCCCAGGAACACGAACGTGTTGAGCAGGCCCANNCCGCGCCCGCGCTTGGCCGGCGGAATCAGCGCGCGGCCCTGCGCCATCACCAGCGGATGGAGCATGCCGATGGTCGACAGCAGCGCCATCATGCCCACGCCCGGCACCACGCCGGCATCGGGGAACAGCGTGAGCAGGATGCCGCCCACCATCGCCAGGCAGGCCCAGCCGCCGATCGTCGCCTTGAGCGTGGTACGCCGCACCAGCACCGGCAGCACGAACGCCGTGGCGAAGCCGGCCAGGCTGAGCAGCGTCAACGCCACGCCGCGCGTGCCGGCCTGCAGGCCAAACACATCGGCCAGGTAAGGCCCGCTCCATGCATTGCGGAAACCGGTGCCCGCCGCCATGGCCACACACAGCGGAATCAGCAGCCACAGCGGCGCCATCGCGAGCAGCTTCACGCTCTCGCCCAGCAGCGCGCCCATGGGCGTCTGGCGCGCCTGCGCATGGCCGCTGTCGCGCACATGGCGCCACACGCCGTAGCACGCACCCACCATGCCCAGCGCCGAGATGGCCAGGGACGGCCGCCAGCCGAAGTGCTGCGAGAACCAGCCCAGCGGCGCCGTGGCGCACAGCGCGCCGATCATGCCCAGCGCATTGGACCGGCTCACCACGCGCATGTACGCCTTTTCCGACAGTTGCTCGGACGCATAGTGCAGCAGCCCCATGAAGACCGGCGCACAGGCCAGCCCCAGGCCCAACTGGGCCACGATGGCCACGCCGCCNGTGGGCGCCAGCACGAAGCCGATGGCCGANACCGCGCCCACGCCCAGCAGCCACGCGGTGGGCCGCCCCACGCCATAGCGGTCGAAGGCGATGCCAACCGGAATCTGCGCAACGGCGAAGGAGAGGAAGAAGCACGATGACAGCGCGCCGAAGCCAGCCGGCGACAACCCGAAATCGTGCTGGAGTTCCGGCGCGATCACGGCCAGGCAACTACGGTAGAACTGGCTGAGGATGAACGCGAAGGTCAGCAGCGCGATGCCGCGCGCAGCGATGCGTTCCTGATCTGCGAGGAAAGCGGGCGAAAGCCGGTCTGCGGCCGGTTCTGTTGCCGGGGAGGTCATTGATGCGGGTCGTGGAGGGGCGCCTGGCCCATTTTTGGCGACCATTCTACGTGGCCCAGGCCGGCGATTGCATACAAGGGCAATAAAAGCGGTCGATCACCGCCCGCTGTTTCCGCCTGGCAATTCCGCCTGGCAACCTCGCGTTAGGGCGCCGCGCCGGGCGTGCGGCCCAGCTTGCAGCCCCGGTCCAGGAAATCGCTCGCGTGCCCCTTGGCGCCGCTGGCGCGGTCCACCGGCTCGTCCACCACCACAAACCCCGGCGTGCCGCCGGGCGGCCGTACGTAGGNCACGAACACGCCGCGGTCGGCAATATCGCCGCCCACGTCNTGCCGCACCACCCGGAACGGGTTCACCGGCAACGTCGACTGGTCCGCCGGAATCAGCACCGCGCGCACCGGCTTGCCGTCGAAGCGCAGGTCGCGCCATTGCGTGCCGATATCGCCGGCCGCCAGAAAATCGCGCGCGCGTTCGCTGATGCAGTCNAGGTGGATGTGAAGCTGGTCCTGGCTGCGCGAGGCGCGGGCATTGATGGCCAGCCCCACCAGNGTGTCCGGCAGCGGCCGCCCGATCGCCGTGGCCACGGTGCCGCGCGCCTGCCANCCGAACGCCCAGGCATTGCGCTGGCCGTCCTGCCATACGCGCGGGTCGTCCACGCCGGCCACGGTTTCGTCCGGGATGACCAGGTAGTGCGAGGCCCCGATCATGTCCTTGTACAGCACGAAGCCCTGCTGGCGATCGACGATGACGCAATCTGCATGTGTGGGCGCGGCGGCGGCCAGGCAGCGCTCCTGCACGTTTTTCCAGAGGGAATCGCGGGAAAAACCGCCGACCAGGCGTTCGAGGAAGCCAGACTCGGCACGAAGCGGCCCCGACACCAGCGCGAGGGGTGCCAGGCAGCACAACAGCAATCGTTTCATTACGGGGAGAGGCGAAGCGTGTCAGCGCGCGGTGCGACCACCGTAGTACGTGCCGTTGCGCGGATTCGAAACCATGTAGTGATGGTTGCGGGCCCAGCGCTGGGCAGCCAGGAAGGCGTCGGGTTCACGCTGACTCCATGCACTGACCATCAGCGGCGAAGCATCATCCTCGGTATTGAGGTAGACCGCCGCCCGATGCAGTGGGCCCCGATCAGGGGATCCGGGAATCGTCGTGGTTCGAATCGTCACGCGCATCAGATCAATTCTTGAAGCCCAGATGTCACGATTATGCATACCTGCCCGTGACATGTGAATGACCCTGTGGCGGCCACGCCGCGCATGTGGACAGTTCTTTTCCTAAGCTGGTCAGACGGCCGCGCCAGACCGGGCTTTCCGGGCGGGTGCGGGTAATTCCCAACGTGGCGTGCACGCCACGGATTCATGGTTCAGGAGGATCAGACGATGACGCAATCGTCCACGCTCACCCCCGCCAAGGCACTGGCCGAACGCAATCGCGCGCACTTTCCGAACGAAACCACCGCCTACCGGCAGGCCCGCAATGCGCTGCTGGCCGAGGAAATCGAACTGCGCCGCCATGTGGAACGCGTGGCGCAGATGCGCCGCGCACTGCCGCCGGGCGGCGAAGTGCAGAAGACCTATCACTTCACCGGCGAAAACGGGCCGGTCACACTGGCCGAACTGTTCGGCGACAAGGACACGCTGGTGGTCTACAGCTACATGTTCGGCCCGCAACGCGAGAAGCCCTGCCCGATGTGCACCTCGCTGATGGCCGCGTGGGAGGGCAAGGTGCCCGACATCGAACAACGCGTGGCGCTGGCCATGGTGGCGCGCTCGCCCATCGACCGGCTGAAGGCCGCCAAGGCCGCGCGCGGCTGGACGCAGCTGAAGGTGTTTGCCGACACCGATGGCGATTTCACGCGCGACTACGTGAGCGCCGATGATGAAGACATGCCGGCCTATACCGTCTTCACGAAGCGCGACGGCAAGATTCGTCATTTCTACAGCATCGAGATGAGCGGCGACATGGCCGACCCAGGACAGGACCCGCGCGGCGCCCCCGACCCCGACCCACTCTGGACGCTGCTCGACACCACGCCCGAGGGGCGCGGCAACTGGTACCCGAAG
>Ga0055524_1000807_pt1 | contig 20779 bp, 26 predicted proteins | sample AraplaCol_mCL_r2_2_FD_55011 | JGI IMG/M metagenome (GOLD analysis project Ga0055524, IMG submission 55011) | Arabidopsis root microbial communities from North Carolina, USA - plate scrape MF_Col_mCL_r2 | ecosystem: Host-associated > Plants > Roots > Endosphere | place: USA: North Carolina...
ATGCCCCATATCACGCCTGCGGTTCGCTGACCGCTTCGGCACCCTCCCGCCGGAGCCTGGTCGCGCCGTTCCCCTCGAAGCTTTTGGCTTGATGCCTCGGCCTCTACTTGGCCGGCATCCCTCAGGGATGCCGGCCTTTTTTTTATCGGTCTCGCCCGGAAAGAGCTCACCCGTGTGGCGGAGCGGCGGCGCCCTCGGCCTCAATCGCCATCTCGTGAAGAATACGCCCCACGTCAGGTAGGCTTTTGCAGTTGGAAGCGCTCGAAGGGCAGGCGTAAGGTGACGCGATCCGCACCTGAAAGCAGGAGCACGACATGCAGCAGGCTGTCGTCGCCGTGACTACCCGGGTTGGAGTGAACGGCGCCTTCGATGTCGACTTACCCCTCGATGCAGCCACGCTAAATGAGCGCCTCTTCGATATCGGTCTATGGCTGATCGACCGACACATTCCGCACCAGGCCCGCATCCTCTGGGAGCCCTATCGTCGGCGGATCCGCGTCAGTTTTCCCGACGCAGAAGATGCAGGTGCTTTTCGCCAGTGCTTCGGAGCGCCGCTGCACTGATCATCGTCCATATGGGCAATAGCTGATCGGCGGCCCGCTGGTATCGAGCCGTCCGATCTCCCTGCTGCGTGCGCTTATCAGGCGACGGTGTCGGCCAAGTCCTTCGCGACCTTGAATTTTACGACAGTCTTCGCCGGGACGTCGATCATGGCGCCGGTCGAGGGATTGCGAGCCTGACGCGCTTCCCGCTTGGCGGAGGATAGCTTGCCGACGCCGCCGAGGGTGACGTCGCCGCCCGACTTCAGCATCTTGGAAACGACGCCTGCAAGCGAGGCAAGCACGGCCGACACGTCAGCCTTGGACTTTGCAGCGTCATCAGCGATCGCGGCAATCAGTTCGTTCTTGGTCATATTTCACTCCAGCTCGTTGCGAAGTGCCTTTGAGGCAATCAGTTCGACTTGGTGGTCTTGGCCCGGACCGGCGCTTTCCGCCGCTGCTGACCCAAGCCCATCTTTTTGGCCAAAGTCGAACGGGCCTCGGCATACGCTGGGGCAACCATAGGATAGTCGGCCGGCAAACCCCAGCGCGTGCGGTAATCCTCGGGCGACATGTTGTAGGCCGTGCGCAGGTGGCGCTTCAGCGACTTGAACTTCTTGCCGTCCTCGAGACAGATCAGAAACTCTGGCGTGATCGACTTCTTGATCGAAACGATCGGGGTCGGTCGCTCTTCGACGACCGGCGCGGGCGGTGTGCCAAGGCCAGAAATCGCCGCATGCGTAGTGGCAATCAGACCGGGAAGCTCAGCCGCCGGCACGCTATTGTTCGAAACGTAAGCCGACACGATATCGGCCACGAGACCGATCAGGTTTCCGTTCTCTTCGGACATGATCCACTCCGTGAATTGGCGCACTCAATCCGCAATCTTACGTGCGAATCGATGCCCTGCGCCTCGACCTATGCCGATTGAAAGCTCGATTCAAGACTTCAACCCTCGACGCCGCAATAGACGTGACCACTTGATTGCATCGAACTTGCTTATATTGATGTGATTTAACAATGCAGGGTTGGATACCAGGACCCGTCAAAACCCGTCAGTGGCGTTTAATTCCGATGAAGAGTTTTTGGATTTTTTCACCGCGAACACGAGCCGTGTGGCTGAGAACGCTTGTCGTCATCGTGCTCGCCGCAGGGATGATCACGCCGGCGGTGCTTTTTCGGTAAGTGACGCTCATCTATCGCGGGCGAGCCGCCGCTATTCAGCGGTGGTTAGAAGCGCTTATCGCTCGGCCAACTCTGCAACTTCCTGATCAGTAAGCTGACGTCCGCCAACCTGCATGGAATCTGGCCGAACCGCTTCAGCTCCATAACTGCACCGGCATACGGTCAGATCGCCAACGCTTTCTGACGCCAGGTTAGAAACCTATATGTTTCTTGAGTTGATCACCCACCTCAGCCATCAGCTGGGGCTGAATGCGACCAAGTGTGTGAGCGTGGGCCGCCTCGATAGTCGCGATCTTGACAGGACGGATCACACTCGGAGCCGGCAAGCCAGCCTCCTGATAGAAGCGTCCCAGCGACACATCCCCGACCCAAGGCCGGTTCTCAGCGCTCGTGATCATAACAACCCACAATAGGGCATTCCCCTCCCCGATCGCGCCGTTGCTGACGACAAGCGCCGGGCGATGTTGCCGGGTGTTGCGGTCGGTATAAGGAAAAGGCACTCGGACAATGTCGCCCTGCTGGAAATCAGAGGTCGGCATAAGCTCTCCGATCCGCCTCGCTATCCCACTCGCCGAACGTGCCGAAGGGATCCTCAGCCACGACCGAGGCCGGCGCCTTGCGGATCACGACGGCTGCGCCTTCAATGCTGTAAGCAATTTCGTCGCCTTCCCGCAGCTGCAGCGCTGTCCGAATGGACTGCGGGATCGTCGTCTGCGCCTTACTGGTTAGCTTGCTCGTGATCATGATGAGTCCTCGTAAGGAAAGTCCTTACAGTAAGGAAAATCCTTTCTAGACGCAAGCCTACGACCTTCATGCTATGAGCACCACCCGAACAGCCGCCGCGAGCCCAACCGCCGGGCTAGAAGTTCCATAAATGACCGCGGGCGGCTTTTGGGCGCTTCGCCTCATCGACCTAGCGCAGACATGCGCGAAGGGCACTCAGCGACGTTCCTACGAGGTCGATTTTTTCGCCTCCGGCCGAATTCGCGCGCCTACGGTCTGCTACAACTAGCGGAGTAGTGGCAATGCGACACCCGCGGCAATCGCTACGACGATGGCGCTCCGAATGAGGATGCCGTTGATCCGAGCCATTGAGGCTTCCGAGCTGTCAGGCGTACGCACGACCTCGCCTCCCTCTCTGCCCAGCTTCGGTTTCATCCTGGCCTCGCGCAATCGCGATTGTTCGCAGCCTGGCAGACTCTCCGCCCGTGTGGCCAGGCAGCCACACGGCCATCTCCCTTCCCTCCTCCACAACGATCAGTTCGCGGAGCGAACGAGGCGGCTAGCGTAGAGACTGAGGTCTGATCTTGGGCCCGGGACGTAGGAACGATCAGCCGTGTTCACCTGTCGCGCAGAATGCTAAATGCCCAACCGGGCCGGTAGCTCAATGGTTAGAGCTCGCTGCTCATAACAGCGCCGGTGCCGGTTCGAGTCCGGCCCGGCCCACCATCATCTCAAAAAGGCTGGCCGTCCCGAAAACGGAGAGGCTTCCGGCTTCTCCCCTCAGTTGTCACTGAAGCTGCCAGGACGCTGTAGCCACGCCGGGTTTTCCTGAGAAGCCAATCCTGCAGCGCCTCGGCTGCAGTTTCTTGATCGCCGTAGAGATCCAGTCGTCGCCGCCCAGAACAGCCCTTGCGCCCCCATTCGCGAACGAGCGCGACATCACCGAACAGGGTTGGCTCAATCGCAAGCACATAGAAGCGGGCCATATTCTGTGCTGGATCAGATCGGTCCAACACCAACATTTGCAAGCGCGGCACGTCTTTGACGAAGGAGCTGTCCATGCGCGCATCTCGCGCTCATGGCAGACACCCGTCCAACGCAAAGGATGAATCAATCCCGCGCTTATGATTCACCTCATTGATGAGCCGTATGCGGTCCAGCAGTCCGGGATGCAGGACTTTGCCTCCATCGCACACTCAGATCACAGACCTAGCACGTAGGTCCTCAACCGTCGCCGCACTCACGAGCTCCGCCTGACCCACGAGCACACCGCTCTTCATCACCGAGCAAGCGGTCACGCCTGGACGCGCTTGCATATCCCGGTACCGCCGAAGCGCCTCCACCGCAGAAGGGGCTGCCTCCTTGACCTTGCTACCCCGGATCGTGGCCTTGATCTGAACACGTCTACTTCCTTGAACCGTCGAGAATGCCGAGCGCCGCCTCCAACGTCGGATCGGCCGCGGCCCCGCGCGCGGAGTGATACCAGATCCACGCTGCACGGACTCCGACCGGTGCCGGAAATTCGGGCGACCATTGTTCACCTTGGCTCCCGGAAGTTTGCCGCGACAAAATTGGCGAGCATGTCTCCTGCGACCATCGTTCACCCCGGCCCTACGCTCGCTTGGGCTCACGCCGGCGGCTTCCGATCAGCGCCATCAGCATCGGGCCGATCGAGAACTCGTTGGCTTCAGCTTTCCGCGTCAGGCCGCGCAGATATCCGCCGGCACTGGAAATCGCCTCACCACGCTGCAGGATGGCAGCAACGACGATCGACGCTTCCGTTTCGCCCATCGCATTCTGCGCATCGAGCCAGGCGCTCGGACTAATTCCGAGCATCGATCGCACCATCGACGCCGTCGCCAGGAAGTCTCGCCAGCTGGAAATCCCGCCGCGGGCATAGTCGATGATATCCGGACAGGCATCGAGCACCATTCCCAGCGGGAAGGGCCGTTCCGGCTTCCTCACCGGTTCAGGATCGTTCTCGACCTCGGCGCCCCTGCTTTCTGGAAAGCGAGGTTCAAGATCAATAAGAAAGTCTGGATTTGAATTCTGTTTGTGGCGCTCAGAATGAGACTCATTGCCGCTTAGATTTTGAGTTTTTGCATGAAGTTCCAGCAGGTTGAGGACTTCATCGGCCAGCATCGCCAATTCGTCGGCGATTGGTTCCAGCGCCTCTCGCGGTGCCGTGCGCGGAATCCGGTCAACGATCCCTCGATAGAGCGCTTGGATCTCCTGCCAGGTCGACGGGCCCTGCCCAGCCTGGTGTGCGGAGACATTCTCCTCGATTGCCATGGCGATCATCTTAGCGATGTCGCGTCGACAGATCGTGATCCGCTCCCGAACAAGTTTGAGCGCGCGCTCCTCGATCCGAACATTCTCGGCCGCGCCCTCGATCTCTGCGGACCGAACGACAAGGGGAGATAGATCGAAGCCGAAGGCGAGCTCGATGTCCCCTCCCCTGCCCTTCCGGGCATAGCGCTTCCCGTTGGGGCTATCGCGGCGAATGATGAGTCCGGAATCGACAAGCACCGCAAGATGACGCCGCAAGGTCGCCGGCGACATGCCGTGAGCCCGGAGCGCTAGCTGCTGGTTCGAGGGAAAGACGACGAGCTGTTCCCCCGTCAGCACTGTCTCTGGATGGAAGGTCAATAAGGCGTCGAGCACCGCCAGGGCGCGCTCGTTCACGCCCAGCTGAGCCTTAGCAGTGCAGATATCCCGAAACAGATTCCATTTGTGGACCGCCTTCTCGGGCGACCGTTCCTTTGCAAGCGCCTGATTTGCCACATGGGCAAGCGTCAGCGTTCGCCGCCCAAAGGGCGTCGTTGAAATATGAGAAACCACGTTCCTTCACCTGTGATTAGGCAAAAGAATCCCGCCCACCAAAATGGCGCTTCGTCTCCAAGAGACTCTTGACGGCGATTCGCGGAAGTGCGATTCTCAGGTCACCACACGAGAGAAGGGCTTCCGGGACACCGTTTCGGGGGCCTTTTTCTTTTGCTGTTTTCGGAACCGCCACATGTCGCCAACGCATTCGTGGCTCAATGTAGCGCTCTGTTCGACCACGCCCCTCCTCTCCGACCTTGTCAGCTGACAAGGTTCTTTCGTTCAACGCTCGCGGCGCGACGCCTCGAAGCGCTTCATCAGATCAGGCAACTCTGCTTTGAAGAACGCAGCAAACTCGCTGGCGGAAGCAGCGTCGACTTTCAGCTTGATCTCGCGATTGCCGAACACTGCCTTGCCCAGGCTATCTCCGCCGCTCGCAACCAAATCCAGAGCGACGTTCTCCGCAGGCGCTTTGACTGTCGATAACGCGCTCAGCACCAACTGGAATCTAACATCGGAGATTTGTGAGCGAACCTTGTCACCTGACAAGGTTTCACGGACTACCGCCAACTGGGACGGCGCCTTCGCCACTTCCGCGGCGAGCTCAAGCCAGCGCGGGCGCCCGATCTTCGGCGCCCGGCCAATGGCTGAAATGACATCGTCAGGCAGAGTTCGCCACACAGACCGCATTTTTGCCAGTTCTGCATCGTCGATGGACAGCGCTCCTCGAATGTCGCGCGCTCGGACACCAGCACCTTCCATGCGACGCGCGAACACCGCCCGCTCAACCCAACTCAAATCCTGCCGGCTGGCGTTCTCCAAGCCTTGAGATACGACGAGGTCTCCGTCGCTTAAATCCCGTACGATCGCCTTGACCGAAATCCCAAGTTCGCGCGCTGCGCGGACGCGCCGATGACCGTAAACGGTCTGGTATCGGTCTGGTACCTCTGGATGGCGCCGAACTTGAACGGGAATCCGCTGACCGTCTTCAGAGAGCGAGCGCTTGAAGTCTTGAAATGCGACATCGTCATCGTCAGGAAGACGATCAGGAAACGGCGAGGGATCAATGCGCTGAGCGTCGAGTTCAACAATCCCACCAACCCCAGCGTCGACAATCGCCTGGAGCCGATCACGTTCTTCGCGAATATCCGATAAAGTTCGCTGGGTCGCCCCAATCACTCCCGCCGGGACACGAGGCGCGACCGCGGCCAACGCATCAGCCGCGCCGTCTTCGCGCCGACTCTCACCGTCACCTTCGGATGCTGTTTGAGACAGCAGGCCAAAACTGGCCACAATCGATTGCCGCGCTGGCTTCTTAGTCACCGCCGCCCCCAGCTCTCGTTGATGAGTCCGACGATCGCTTCGTTCACAGCGTCAAACGATTCACGTGCGCGCTTGAACGCTTCGCGCCCGATCTCTCCAGTTTCCAGCTCATAGATGCTCCTCTTGGCTAGCCCAGCCGCTTCAACGGCCGTGCTTTCGACCGCAGCCGGCACGAGAACATCATCGGGGAAGAGCATTCGAAGCATCGAGACGATCTCGGTCTGCGGCTTATCGTATGGATTATGGCGAGTGATCAGATACCGGAAGAAGTCCTGCCGCATCGATGCCCGCTCGCGCGAAATGACATCGATCAGATCACCCATCATCAGCAAGAACTGCCCCATGGATGCTACGTCGAGCATAGCTGGGTGAATGGTCACGATCATGCCTGTCGAGGCATAAATCGCGCCCAAAGTGAGGTAGCCGAGCGACGGGGGGGTATCGAGCACGACGACGTCATAGTCATCTTCGACTTCGCGGATAGCCAAGCCCAAGCGTTCGAAGAAGAGCGAGTCTGCCTTGCGCGCCTGAGCGAGCATGCGGGGCGTTTCGTACTCGAACTCCATCACTTCCAGATTTCCTGGAATAAGATCCACACCTGGGAAGTAAGTCTTTCTGATCACCTCCCGAAGAGGTCGGCGATGCTCATCATACCGGAGGGCAGCCCATACGGTCTCATTCGCAGCGACATCCATCTCTGGCTGAGCGCCAAACATTGCTGAAAGCGATGCCTGAGGGTCTAGATCAACCGCGAGAACTCGATAGCCCTGCAAAGCTAGAAAGTGCGCCAGGTGCACGCTCGTCGTGGTCTTGGCTGATCCGCCTTTGAAGTTTGCGATTGCCAGAATTTGCAGGTGCTCACCACGCCGTCGGTGCGGGAGAAAACGGAGCGCATCAGATGGCTTTTGGGAAGCGAACAGCTGCCTAAGCTCATTGACCTGCGAAAGGGTGTAGGCGCGGTGGTTGTTTTCCAAGCGAGCGGGGAGGGGCCCCTTTCCCTCGTTCGACATAAGCTTGAGTGTCGAATCGGGAATGGATGTGAGTTTTGAAACTTCATTCGTCAGAAAATGCCGCAGATTCTTTTGCGCATGCGGCGGATACATCCGCTCACGCAGCGCGTTTAGCTGCTGCGATAGAACCCTCGCATGCTTCCACACCCGCTCTGCGGGCGCCAGCGGCGATCCAATTTTCTGCGCCACGGCTTCGGGCATTGGCGTAAGAATTCCTCTTTATCGGGCAAAGGCCGTTTTATCGACCTTGTCCCGACAAGCTACGCCATGATTCTAGCCGCTGGTCCAGAGGTTTAAGGTTAACGAGCTCTTAACGGCACAAGGATTCTCAGGCAGCTCGCATGGACTGGCATGCAGCGAAGAAGGATCGTCACTCCCATCCATGAGATGATCGGACGGAGACTCTTTTGCAGAGCATCCCATGCTCATAGGGGAGGGGGCGTCTGCGGGCCGCCAAGTCGATCTCTCCGATCGAGGGGGATCAGGATGCTCACCGCGACGCATCACCCAGGAGCTAAGGCATCCATTTGCTGTTAACGGTTTCGAAACTTCTATAGGACATTATGTCCTGGTCAAAGGCTTCTTGCGCATCTCGTAAAGCAGCCTGGCAAAGCAGGCTATCGCACCAGCTGCGGCCATTTCTTGGGGCCAGCCGGCATGAACCGCCCGCTGAAGCCAAGCTTGAAGAGATAGCTCGAAGGCCCCTGCAGCCTCGCCGACGCCCCCATCCGTGGCGGTCCAGACGAGCTCATGCGGTTCCGGGACGAACTGACCGGTCATGGCGCGCAAGAAATACGCGACGTGCTCCGGAGGGCCGGAAATGACCCATCGCTGTACTGTTCGGGACGTTAGTCCGAGTCCACGCGCGAATGACGAGTGCGTAAAGCCCAAGCGGCGTATGGCCTCCTTAAACTCATCTCCGTCCATCTGCGTCCTGTCGAGTAGAGCAGCGGTACGAGTCGGTCGGGCACCAAAAACGCCGGCCTGACCCCGCTTCCCTCAAACTCTGAGTGCGCCTCGGTTAACGGGGTGTTGAGGCCGGCTGAATCACTGGCTTCAAGAATTAACACTTCATTCATTCAAAGCGACACGGTGTCGCCTCTCAATCCTTGTGGACGACGCCAGTGTCACGGCGCCGAACCAACCCCTTTGTCGCCTCCAAGAATCCCGCACAGGAGTTCAAGATCGTGTTCGATAACCCGGGACAGCGCGCCATTGCGCTTGCAAGAATAGGTGTCCTTCGGCGGCTTGCCGATGATCTCGCAGCCATCGTTGACGGGAGGAAGCCGACCCGCGAGGACCTGGCCGCCGCGGTTTCAATCCAGGGCACGATCGGGCTGCGCTCGGTTCCCTGTCTCATCGGCCACGCAAGCAATCACCCGAGGCTCGGCGATCGCATGATCACCACGTCCCAGCTGTTCATGGTCGATCCCAACGGGCGCTGGGCGCGGACCCTCTCGCGCTTCTATCGCCTCCACGACGATTCCCAGGTCGTGGGTCGCGAAGAGGTGCTCAAGTGAGAATGCGGGGAACGAAAGCGTGCGGCTCGTTCAACTGCGACAAGGACGGAGCCTTCGAACTGCTCGTGCATATGGAAGCGGATCCGCTGGTCGCCTCCTATGGCGAATTCGATTTCGAGACCGTGTTGCCCAGCGACGAGGCGGCAGAGCTGGACGAGGTCGCCGGCTTTTTTCTCAATCACCAGGCCGGGCTCTTCGTCGTCTGCTCCGTAAGCCCCAAGATCGAGCGCAGCGCTCGCTTCCGCTCAGCCTGGCAGCACGCCGATTCGACGTTGGCCCAGCGGGGCACGTGGCTGTTCTCGACCACGGCGCAGAAGCTGAGGCGCGAGCCGAAATGGACGCGGGCCCAAGAGCTCGCGCGTTGCGCGGAGGTGTATGTCGACCGTGGCGACGAAGAGCGCGTCGTCGACTTTCTCTCCCGGGTTCACCACGCTCCGATGCGCGCTTGCGCGAGCCTTTGCGTCAACGGCGCCGACAGCCTCGATGCACTCTACAAGCTCATCTCGGCAGGCGTCGTGTTCCTCGGCTCCGAAGACGACGTCCTGCCCTCGGGAAGCGTCACGCTACGCGCGCCCGAGCCCGTTTTCGATCGCTCGGCCATCGGTTGGCTTCAAGAGCCGTCAGGTGCGCTGGTGAGCCGGACCGCGGGGTTTGCTGCATCGCTAGCGCCATAGACCTAGCAACCCATTCCGGGCCTCTTAGCAGCGCGGAAGCCGCTCGGCGCCGCCTGCCAGCCTCATCTTCATTTCGGGAGCCGCTTCGCTTGAACGACCTACCCCAACCACATGACCGTCTCCGGCGGATCAAATCCGTTCAGGTCATCCTCGAGAGCCACGATCCCCTCGGTCCTTCGATCCGGCGATTGGGAAACTCCGATGCGATCGGAATCACCTTTCCCCGCGATGCGCTGCGGCGGGTCGCGGACTGGCCGGAGCTGTCTCGGCGCGGCGTCTACATGCTGATCGCTCCGGACACCGGCGATCGCGCGATGCGCATCTATGTCGGCGAGGCTCGAAACCTGTTGACGCGCCTCTCGAGCCACGAACGCGACCGCCTGTATCCGCGCTACGTCCAGATCGCGATCGTGGTCAGCACCGACAACCAGCTCCGCGAAGACGTGGCGCAGTATGTCGAACAGCGTCTGGTCGAGGCCTTGATCCAGACTGGCATGGTCGAAGTGGAGAACAAGCCCCCGGCCTATCCGGATCTACCGCTCGACGTGCGTGTCGTCGCCGAGCACTTTTTCCGCGACGCCCTGCTGCTGTTCGGCCCCGTCGAACCGATGACCGGAATGGCCTGCGCGACGATCCTGCAGCAAGAGCGCCTGAGCGATTTCCTGAAAGACGATCCCGCTCCGCCGCCACTCGGTATCGAGAGCAACGTCGTCTACGAACTGCGCCGCGAGCACTGCCATGCGTTCGCGGTCAAAGCCGAGGATCGCACCATGCGAATCCTTGCCGGAGCAAGAATCGCCGGAGAAATCCATTTCTCTCTGCCGAAGCGCGGCCGGGAATTGCGGGCGCGGCTGATCACAGCAGGCACGCTCGTTCGCGAGCCGGACGGCGATGCCTACATCCTGCTCCAGGACGTATCGGTCTTCAGCTATCGCGGCGCCGCCGATCTCGTCACGGGGCGCAAATCGGACGGTTATCACAGCTGGAAGCTCGCCAACTTCAACCTCGGAGAGGGAGACGAAAAATGAGCGGCACGACCTTCAAGGAGCTGCTCATCGAAGACGACGTCGAGGAAGACGACGCAGCATCGCATTCGCCTTTCCTCAAGAGGCGTTTCGGGGAGAGCACGCCCACCCCCGGAGCGCATATCGCGCGACGCATGTTGTGGGCGGCGTGTCCGGCGGCATGTCGCAGGGACATCGAACGCAGGCGGTCGCTGGTCGTCATCGTCGAGGCGCCGGCGACCTGGATCGATCTGGTTCAGGAAGCCGCCCGGGATCTCATTCGTCCGGCGGACTTCGTCGTCAACGAACGGAAGCCGGGCCCGAGAACTTTGTCGCTTCAGGAACTCGGCTTGCGGAATGCGATCGGGTTGCGGCGCTCGTTCGTCATCCTGACCACGCAAGGTGTGAGCGGCATCAGTCCATCCGTGCTCGCGGCTGCGGATCATCATATTCGGGTCGGGCCTCCTGATCGACCGATCCTGGCTGCGGCCCTCAAGGCTGTCTTCGGCCTCCGGCGAACCCCTCCATTGCCAGCCGACATCGACGTCACGGGCGACGGCAGCGCGATTGTCGCAGCGATGCGTCCCGGCGAGACGGCGGGCCGCGCGATCCGCCGCTTGGCGGCCCTTTCCAAGGATCGCGCGACGCCGATCCTCGATGTGCCCGAAGGACCGAGCCTGTCGGACCTGTATGGCTATGGCGCGGCCAAGGAATGGGGTCTGACCCTCGCACGCGAGATCGATGCCTTCCGCGCCGGCGCCGTCGGATGGGCTGCGATCGGCAGCGCGGCGATCCTGCATGGGGCGCCGGGCGTCGGGAAGACCTATTTCGCGACGGCGCTGGCGAGGAGCTGCAAGATCCCGCTGACGACGACCTCGCTCGGCCGGCTCTTCGCCTTCACCGCCGGCAATCTCGATTCGATCGTCAAGGGACTGGATCTGGCTTTCGAGGAGGCCCGCGCCAAGGGACCGAGCATCCTGTTCATCGACGAACTCGACGCTCTTCCCGATCGAAAGACGCTGACGGGGAGGGGGCGAGACTTTTGGTCGCCGATCTGCAATCACTTTCTCAAATTGCTCGACGATGCCCGCGACCGGGTCGTCGTTCTCGCAGCGACCAACATGATCGACCGGATCGACGACGCGATCCTTCGCCCCGGCCGCATCGATCGCCATTTCGAGATCGCGCTGCCCGATCACGATGCCCTCGTTCAGATGTTCCAGCATCATCTGGGGGATGATCTCGCCGGACGAGATCTCGACCCCGTCGCGCGCCTTGCTCAAGGGCACACGGGAGCGCGCGTCGAACTCGCGGTGAAAGCAGCGCGATCAGTTGCGAGGCAGGCGGAACGGGCCCTCGCATTCAAGGACCTCGTCGATCAGTTCTTGCCCCGATCGCAGGATTTGCACGAGCTGCGAAGGATCTGCGTTCACGAAGCCGGGCACGCGGTCGTCGCCCATCTGCTCGGTCGGCGCGTTCGATACGTCACCACGCTGGGTGACGACCGGCGCGGCGGCTACGTCGAGATGGAACCGCTGGAAGGGGCCGTGTCTCGGCGCCAGATCGAGGATCAGGTCATCGTCAACCTGGCCGGCCGCGGCGCCGAAGTTCTCTTGCTGGGTTGCGCCTCCTCGGGCGCGCATACCGATCTGAAAGTCGCGACCCAACTCCTGGCCGCCATGCATGGATCCTTCGGTCTGGGCAACAGCCTGATCCATCTGGCATCGGCGCTAGATCCGTCCGTGCTCGTGGCGGATCACCGGCTCCGGGCGATCGTCGAATCGGATCTCCAGCGCCTCGACGAAAGGTGCGCCACGTTTCTGACCGAACACCGCCCGCAGCTGCAGGCGGTCACCGACGCGCTGGCGCTCGCGCGCGTGCTCGACGGCGAAGAGCTGGCACGGCTGGTCGCTTCGCGATGAGCGATCTGACCCACGAGGAATGTGAATTGCTCGTGAGGACGGCGCTCCGCGTTCTGTCCAACTGGCAGGTCGGGGATGAGGATGGCCGCCGCATTCTCGGTGACGTCGACAAGGCCACCTATGCAGACTGGCACAGCGGGAACTTTCGCGATCTACCGACGGCCACTATGGCGCGATGTGCGATCCTGATCGGGATTCACAAGGGCCTGCGGCTCATGTTTCCTGAACCGGCGCGCGGCTATGCCTGGATGTCGCGCGCCAACGAGATCCTCGCGGGCGCGACCCCGATTGAGACGATCCGCACCGGAAACCTTCACGCTCTGCGACGATTGCGCGACTATGTCGCGGCCCAATCTCAGCTCTGGTGAGGATCCTGCAACGCATTCCTTACCAGTTGCCGCGAGGATGGGATGATCGGGAGAAGGATGCCGACATGCCTTCCAATCTGCCGGAAGCTCTCGCTGCGCTGGTCGAAAGCGTGGTGAAGGACATCGTCGCCAAGCTCGAACCCCGGCTTCGCGACGAGCTTCAGGCGCTCGCCCGCAACGCCCTCGCCGAGGAGCATCGTCAGCTCGCCCGGGGCCTCGAAGCGCGGTCGGCGACGTCGGCGGTGGATGTGCCGCAGCCCCGGCCGCGCCTAAGCCAACGCCAGCTGATCATCCAGGTGCTGGAAGCGCGCGACAACAAACCGATGAAGATGCCGCTGCTTCTGCGGGCCGTCGCCGGCGATGGCGACAGCAATTCCACGCGCAGGGCAATCGCGCGGATGAAGAGCGGCACCGAGCTCGTCGAGACCCAAAAGGGCCTCAAGCTGAACCGGAACACCGAATCCTAGGACGCCCTTCCGGCCGCGCCAGTGACGCCGGCCCCGACGAATCGGCGTCGGGCCGGGCCTGTCCGGACGAGCGGATTTGACATGTCCAGGACGGCACCGCTCGCCACCGGCCTCGATCCTCGGACATGTCCAATTGTCCGACCTTGTCGTTGTCCGATCGCGGTCCTGTCCGGCCATTCCCTTGCGGTGTCCGATCGATCCTTGCGACGCGTCCGACTGATTCTTCAGCGATTAGCTGTGAGATATCAGATGCTTAGCCTGCTTTTCAGTCTTTTCCCAGCAGCGGAAGCGGCCTATGGTTGAAACATGTTCGGCGACGCCTCCCAGGGTAGTCCGGCGGCCCGATCCAGCCCAATGGGAGCTGGACGAGCTCATGACCCTGCCCGAAGCGGTGGCGCTGTTCTGGCCGGACGGTCCGTTGACCGTCAGGTCGCTGCGAACCGCGATTCGGGATCGACGCCTGCCCGTCAGCGTCGTAGCCGGCAAGCACCTCGTCACCAAACGCGCACTGGCGGAGATGTCAGCATGCACATTTTTGAAAGGGCCCGCGCCGGCCCTACTGACTGAGTCCCCTGTCCCGACTGGCGTGGCGGCTCCTGCGGGCGAATCCTACCGCAGGCTGATGCGCGCCGTCGGCAAGGGTTGATCGACCTCATTCCACCCCGAAGCGAGACATGACGGACCCACCGCCGGCGCGCGTCCGAAAAGGAGAACTTTGCCATGACCGACGTCGACCATCTGAACCCGACCGAAACGGACGCGGCCTTGCCGATCGGCCCATCGGCGTTCACCGGCCTCTCCGACGAACATAAGCGGATCGCTCTGCGCATGGTGCCGGAGGAGTATGCTCTGCTCCGGAGCCACGGGCTCGCCATCGAGGACGTGTCCGTCTGGGCCCCGGGCGAGCCGAAATTCGTGCCGCGCGTCGAGCTGCGAAAGGCCGATCGCGCCCGAAAGCGCGCGATCTATTACGGCGTCATGTCGATCGGGGGCTGCGAAACCCGCTTCTCGACCCAATGCTCGGACTTCGAGGGCGCCATCGCCTTCGTCCTGGGCGCGATGGCCCGCGCGGCCGCAGGCTTCCAGCAGAGAATCGCGCCCGAGACGACGGAACTCTGCGACGTGCTGGCGCGCTATGCGGAGATCGTCAAGGGCCAGATGGAGCGCGGGGACATCGTCAAGCGTTCCGGCTCCGGTTACCTGAACAAGCTGGCCCTTCTGGCCCGCTGCTATGGTCCCAGGGCCACGGTCGCCGAGGCGCAGCGCGGCGGGGCACGCAAGGTCATCGAATGGTCGCTGGCGCTCGGCTACAAGCACAACACGGCCATCGAATCGGCCCATGTGTGCAAGCGGGCGGTCAATACCGTCATGACGGAACGAGGGTCGCCCTGGCGCCTGACGTTTCGGATCCCCCTGCGCAAGCCGGGGCCGAAGCAGCCTTTCGAGCCCGACGAGGTTGAACGGATCACCGATCACCTGGAGACCGGCACGATCTACGGCAAGGACAACCAGCCCTTGCTTCGGTGGGACGAGGCGTCCTCCAGCATGGTCCGCGTGCGGTGCACCACGCAACAGATGCTCGCCAACATTCCCTTCGTGATGGCTGTTCCGTTCATGCTGGAAACGGCGACGCGCAAGCAGGCTGCCTGCGAGGTGACCTTTACCGATCCCACCGGTCCCTTCCTCGATCTGGACCTGGGCACGCTTCACCGCCGCAGCGCCATGACTAAGGACAGGAGGAACAAGCGCCGCGGCTCCTGCGTCCTGTCGAGCGCCTACATGGCGCGGCTTCGTCCGATCGCCGAGCAGTTGGTCGCCTCCGGCGTGGACCATCTCATTCATGATCGTCACGGACGCAAGACGCGGCTGTCCCCGCGCATCTGGCTCCGTATTCTCGCCCACGCCAACGTGGAATACCGCACGATCCATTGCCTCAAGGATACCGCCGTCCAGATCGCGCGTCGGGAGGGCGTCAGCCTGCACGACGCGGCCGAGCGGTTCTCGACGAAACCGGAGACGCTATCCGAATTCTACGGGGCCGACTGGGATCTGGGAAACCAGATCGACGCCGCGGAGGCCCAGGGGGAACGCCGCCGCTGGCGACGCGCCTTCGAGCGAGCGCGGGCACGCCGCGAATTGGCGGAGGTGAGCCGCCGCGCACGCACCGGAGCCGGGGGACCGCGCGGCGATGGGATAGCGGCGGCCGCCGCGGTCGCGGCGCTCCAGCCTGATGCGAACGAGGGCGTCGGGCCCGCCCAGGCCCAGGCCGCCATCGCGGCACCGGCAGAGGTCGGACCCGACTGGCTGACGATCAGGGCGGGGCTGAAGTTTTCACCCAGGCCTCCGCTCCCGCGGCGCGACAGCCAGCCCCCGGGACGCAGGCCCCTCTATCGGCGACGCTGACGCGCCGCCATACGCCACAGACGAGGCCGTCCGGAGCAATCCGGGCGGCCTTTTCGTTGCGGTGGCCGCTGTGCGCATCGCCGATGGAGGGACGATCGGGCGGGGCACGCCTGCCGGTCGCCGTGCAAGGGCTCCGAGGCGGCCTCGGAAGGTCGAAGCCGCCTCGGCGCGACCGGTCGGGGAGCCCCGAATTTCGATCCCGTTCAGAACCCAGCCTGCAGGTGCCGCGATCCGTGGCTCGTCGCCGCCCGCGGGCGCTGGTATGCCTGCGGCCATTCGATGCCGATATGGCCCGGGTCATCGTGCGCGTCCCCTTCGCGGAGATGGATGGCGCCGTCATCCCAAACCTCCAAAACCCTTGTCCGCAAGATCGTCTTCAGCTCGGCCATCTTCACGAGGGCCTGCTCGAATGGGGGCTGACGATCGCGACCGACCCTGGCGCCGCGGAGACGATCCTCAGCGGCCGGGCCATGCGATGGTCCGGGCGGGATCGCCGGCTATGGGGACGACCCGGGATGATCGGCCCGACGGCATGGCAACGTCGAGGCGGCGCCACAATCGGCGAGGGTAGGCAAGCGTGGGCCGAGGGGCGTCTCACTCGTCCCGCGGCGACCGCCGTGCTCGAACCCGTATGATCCGTCGCGTCGGGTGCGTTCTCGGCTCGCGCACGACCGATTCCGCGTCGGGCGCCTCCGCTCGAAAGCGCCGGCCTATCAAGGCGTCGGCGCGCATGTGCCTGGTTGTTAGTGAACTTTAATCACCGGATGATGGTGCTGTTCCGGTTCATTTTCATTCGCCGCCGTGCGATCTCGGCCACGGAGAGCGCCATCTGAATCGTTGCCGACCCCTTTCCGTCCAAAAACCGCGGCTCATTCGCGGGCGCCAAAACCCGTATTATACTAAAGTCTAATTCCCCATCTGTCCGGGTTTTGTCCGAAAATCGGCGGGCCTATCGGGCCGTTCCTCAGGAGGTCAATTCTTGAGGCTTGAGCCTAGTTCTGGCCTTGAAGAAGAGCGGTCAGGGCGTTGTCTATCCTTGGCCCCGGTCTTCCTCGCGTTGCACACGCAAGTGTCAGCGCGTGTTAAGCGGGCGGGACATCGAATGCGGAGGGGCAACTCACTCCTATAGTTTGATGGGTCAGCGGAAGCGGCGAGGGGAGGGCGCGATCTCATTTAATAGCGGAAACTTTTGGGCGGTCGAAGGATCAGTTCATCGTTCCTTGATGACCAAATTTGAAAGCACCCCCAATCAGCGCCCAGGCCGCGTTAGACCCCAAGTTTCGGCAGCGGATTGGGCGCAAGCCTACTCTCGGCAGCTGGCTCGAACCATTGCGGAAACTCCAAATTCCGAAGGCCGAGTCGCCGGCGAACCACCCGTCCCGTGTCGCAGCGGCGCGCCGCCTTCTGCTGCGCTTCAATCGTCCTCGAGCACAATCGCGCGGCGCCGGACGTTTCGGCGTCAGCAGGCGTTGCGTCTGGGCTGATCTCCTTCGCTCAATTGCCGGTTCTTCTAGCCAATAAAGTCGCGCGGTGTAGCTCGGTTACACGGGTGCTATGGCCTGCGGCCTAGCGGTTGGAAGCCACGTGTGGCTTGCAAAGGACCAGGTTACGATTCTCGCCCACGTCAAGAAGCGAGGACAACATGGATATTTTCGACCTGTTCGGCGAACCACTTCTGGAAACCACGGCCGATGTAAACCTTTATATGCTCTCGCGGGAGGTGACCCCTATCTTTCCGGGATCGACCGCGCTCTCTGAGTTCGAAAATGGACTGACCCTCGGACAGGAAATGAAGTCTTTGAGACGCGACTTGTTTCGGCTGGAAGGAGGATGGAAACCCAGCGCCAGGGATCTCATGAATTCGCCGCTCTTGAAGGAATGGGGAATTCTAGATGCTGGCGAAGTGCTCCCTCGGATTGTCGGAGAGCTAATCGGCGCGTCAGCAGTTGGTGCTCGATTTGCGGAAGGCCAACAGATAGCTACCCTCCAAATCTTGGCGATCGACAAGGAATTCGGATGGGCCCGGGATCGCCGCGGCTTCTATCGCTTAGATTGCGACCCAGCGGGTGAGGCTTAGAATGTGCGCCCTCGAAATGCGCTCGCGTGCTCGGCCTCGCCGAGAGGTGTCGTTCAGCGGTCAGTTCAGCAACCCATTTTTGCTTGGTCGTGCGACTGACTTCAGCGCCACCACGTTCCAATTCCTGCGGTTTCGGCGCTTGTTGCTCTGCCGCCAAACGGGCTTTTCGACATCGGATCACAGGCCTGAGCGCCGCTGGCACCGCCACGTGCGTTGCGCTCGCCAAAAGATATCGATTGTTGCGCTCGACCCAAGGCGGCTTCTCGCCAAGGCTATGAGAATACGTTGAATCCGAGCGTCGACGGCGATGGCTTCAGCCGAAAAATGCAACACATACGAAACCGCCGTGCTGTTCCATAATAAAGGTTATGCGAATGGATAGTGGGCGGCCTGCGCTCGGATAGCCGCGTATGCCGTGTAGCCCGATTGGCCGTCGTTTATCCCATATAATCGCGCGGTGTAGCCCGATTAACCGTCGCGTGTGATGTTGGCTTCCCGTCAGCCCAGTGCCCAAGCATTGGCTTGGGTTAGCTGACCTGTCCCGCGACCACGCAATCAGTACAGCAGTTTGGTCCACCACGTGGTCGATCGCCCTCGCCTCAAAGCAATTCGCCGCTCTCCAATGACCGCATGGAGTTCCTCACGCGCGGCCTCTGAGAGCGCATAGGGTGGGTCAAGGCCCGCTTGGCGCCGGCTGCGCCGCTTCGGCCCAATCCGGCAGCGGAGAAGCGGTACGGAGCCCCTATTTTTGAGAATTCTGGAGAGCTTCTCGGTTAATTTCGAGGTGGTCGCGAAACGTGAAGAGCATCGCCTCATCCATAGGAAGCCACGCGGATCCCACCAGAAACTCCGCGGCGACAATCGATTCCGCTTCGATGTCGATCACAAATCGCGTTTCCGTCTCGCTAAGCCCGGGCCCGAAAAAGGTTCCCCACAGGCGGCTGTCGTCGTCCGCGATCACGTAACGATCTTCGGCCATCCCGTCCTCCTTGGATTCTGCGTGAGGTTAGACGTGGCCGTTGCGAACCACCAACTGGCAATGCCAGGATTGGTGGGTTGCGTAGAGCGTGACCAACCCGAAATGTCCGGATCGGCTGAATACGGTCATTCGGGCTTCACCGCGCTGGCAATTGGGAGCCGCCTCGGCCGAGTTCGGTGAAGAATCCAGGACGGCGGCGCCGATTATCGGGCTATGCCGCCCGCTTGCCGTGTAGCTTGATTGAGGGTCGTACCGCGGTCTGGCGGTTGTAGTCACGCTCCGTAGCCCGTGCTAGGTTACATGTAACCATGAAGGAGCATGATTATGGCGTCAGCTTCGAAGCCCAAGCCCTCCAGAGTGAAGGTGCGTGACTATCGCGAACGGCTGCGTTCGCAAGGATTGCGGCCCATTCAAATATGGGTGCCCGACGTGCGTGCGGCATCCTTCAAGACGGAGGCCCACCGCCAGTCGCTCGCCGTTGCGTCGAGTAAGCGCGCCCAAGAAGATCAGTCGTTCATCGACGCGATCTCGGATTGGGGCAATGAATGAGGCGTGGCGAAATCTGGACCGTCGCTGGCGGCAAGGAGTATGCGGCCAAGCCCCGACCGGTCGTCATCGTCCAGGATGACAGCTTTGACGCAACGGATTCAATCACCATCTGCGCATTCACGACGGACGGAACCGAAGCGCCATTGTTTCGCCTGCCGGTGCATCCCAACGAGCGCAACGGCCTGCGTGCCGCATGCCAACTGATGGTAGACAAGATCACCACTGTTCCGAAATCAAAGATCGGAGCTCGCATCGGGCGATTAGACGATGACGACCTTCTGCGCCTGAACCAGGCTGCTCTCGTGTTTCTCGGGCTGGCCATATCGCCGAGGACAAAGGGACCGGGTTGACGTCCAGACTGCTGAAGGCAGCGGCTACGAAACCGGCCCGGTGTCGCCCCCGAGCGAACGTCGTGCCGCATACAACGCTTAATCGGGCTACATACCGGACTGCACGACGTTCAATCGGGCTACACCGCGTGCACAATTGGGGGCCATTGTGCCGGGTTCTTTGGCGAATTGGGCATCGCAGCACCGCTTATCGGGCTACGTGGCAGGCTCATGGCACGGCATGGCCGCGCCGGGTAATCCGAAGCAGCGGCCATGGGCCGGCTAGTCGCCTCGGCGCCACAAGCTGACCTTGGCATTCTGCCGCAAAGAAGACGAAGTGCTCGATGCCGGTGGTCAGCAGAAGCGGTTTTGGCCCTTGGACTGCCTACCTCAACGCGCCGCGAGAGCCCGTGGGCTGTGGGATAGGATTAAAACTCCTCCCATCCGGAATCGCTGGCCCGGCCGTTGCCGCCATTGGCGACCTTGCGTGGGGCGGGCGCGGTGCGGGACTGCACGAAGGCGGCCTCCGCGAGCTGGCGCAGGCGCGCCGGTTCGCCGGCGGGAGCTGCCCGCATCGGCGCCTTGACCGCGCGCGGTGCCGTCGCGGCCGGCTGGGCGTAAACCGCATGGCCGGCAGGCTCGCGCCGGGTCTTGAAGGCCGCGACCAGCGCGTTGAGCTGCTCGATCCGGCCCGACAGCGAGTTGGCCGAGGCCGCGCTCTGCTCGGACAAGGCCGCGTTCTGCTGCGTCATCTCGTCGAGATGCGCGACGGCCTGGCTCATTTCGTCGATGCCGTTGGCCTGTTCGCCCGACGCCGCCGAGATGTCGGCGATCGTCGCCGCGACCTTCTGCGAGGCCGCGAGGATGCGGGCGAGCTGGTCGCC
>Ga0055524_1000822_pt1 | contig 20541 bp, 17 predicted proteins | sample AraplaCol_mCL_r2_2_FD_55011 | JGI IMG/M metagenome (GOLD analysis project Ga0055524, IMG submission 55011) | Arabidopsis root microbial communities from North Carolina, USA - plate scrape MF_Col_mCL_r2 | ecosystem: Host-associated > Plants > Roots > Endosphere | place: USA: North Carolina...
TTCTGGTAGGCCGTGCGGGGCTCGAACCTGCGACCAACGGATTAAAAGTCCGCTGCTCTACCAACTGAGCTAACGACCCGAAGGGCCCGAATTATATAGAGCCCGGATCGTTTCCGCAAGTGCTCGCGGCAGATCGTCGCAAGGGCCGCCGACCGCCTTAGTCAGGGCGATTATAATCAGCAGCTTCAACCTGCTTCACCCGGAATAAATCATGACCTACGAAGAATATCTCGACGAAGTGACCACCCTCATCTTCGAAAAATACAACCTGAAAGACACCCTCGCGGTCAAGCTTGTGATGGATGCTCAGGATGCAGAGTTCTTCGTGCGCCATGACGATGACAAGAAGCTGCGCAATATCGACCAGGCGCACAAGGACGCCAAGACGATCTACGAAGCCTACGCAGCAAAAAGCCAGCGCCGTTAAGTTGGAGATAGCCCCGGATCGCTGGTGCAACAGCTTGCCGGCTGGCCCGCCTCGACCGTTAGTGCCTGGCCTGCTGCATGGCCAGCTTTTCTTCCGCCTGCGCCAGCACGTTCGCAATGCGGCGCGAATTGCGGTCCCGCCAGCCCGGCTCCAGCGACACCCTGGCGTGGAGTTCGCGGCATTGGTTCAGCAAGGTCCACGCCTGCAAACGTGCGGCGCCGAGATCATGGTGACTGGCGTCGGCGCACGCGGCGACGGCCTTGCGCAGGCGGGACAGGGCCTTCTTGAGGGCCTGGCCTTCGCGCTCCGGCCACAATAAGGTGTACACGGTGATCGACACCGCCAGCCCGAGCAGGATGCCGACCAGGCGGTCGCGGATTTCGGTCAGGTCGGTGACAGGCCCGAAACTCCCCAGCTGCGCCAGGGCGAAAGCGAACATCATCTGCACGCCAATGTAATTCGAACGCGGTGAGCCGACAGCAATCCACGCGCCGGCTGCGATAATCGGCAAGGCCATTCCCAGCAGGCCAACGATGCTATCGAGATGGGGCACGACGAACACCGTCGCCACCAGCGCCGCCAGGCTGCCCAGGCAGCACCCCAGCAAGCGGTTGATGCCCTTGTGCGTCGTGGCGCCCAGGCTCGGCAGCGCCAGGATGATGCAAGTCTGCATGGCCGTGCTGATGCCCGGCCACTGCAGGCCGGTGTAGATGATGTAGGTGATCATTGCCGCCAGAACGGTCTTGAATGCGAACTGCGCGTAGACCAGGTGGCGATGGGGAATTGCCGCCGGCGCCGGTCCTGGCGCGGGAGCTGCCGCGCTTGAGCGGCCGGTGCTCTCCGCATCCGCCGCAGCACGCAGCGCGCGCTCCATTTCGCGCATGACCGCACCATTCGCTTCAGGCGCGCCCGCCGCGCCGGCGTCAGGTAGCGCAGACGGGAGGGTGAAGGGAGCATCGTGCCCCAGGCATTCGCGCAGCGATGCGCAAGCCTGCCGGATGGACAGCATCTGCGCCCGTTCCTCCGGCGACGGTGTGAAGGCCGCCTGCCGGGCCAATTGCGCAGCGGCGGCATGCAGGCGGCTCACGGCCGCTGCCCGCGCTTTGCTGCGCTCGGTGTTGCCCAAGGCGGCAAAAGCCAACTGCCGCTGCACTGCCAGTACTCCGCGCCCGATGCGGCCGCTGTGCAAAGGAGGCGGCGTGTGGCCCGCAATGCGTGCGTCAAGCTGGTGCTCGACCTCGTCCAGCTGCCGCGCATACTCTTCCACCAGCAGCCTGACCGGAAGCGCCGGCCGGAACAGGCGCTGGATCGTCAGCGTGACCAGCACCGGATAGGTGGTCGCGACCCAGACCCAGAGCTGGCTGCGGAGCAGGGTTTCCGGATCGGTGTAGTTATCTGCCATGCCTTGGGCATTCACCACAAGCAGGGCCACCAGGAAGCCGATCGCCCCAAGCTTGCTGGTCCTGAAAAAATACATGCCGCAAAAAGCGATCAGGCCGGCGCCGAGGATGCGCAGCATCGGTACATCAAGCGTGAACTTGAGCAGGACAATGGAGGCAATTACTGCCAGCGTACTGCCGGCCAGCAGGGCGATCGCGCTCATACGGGTGAGCACGATGTTCTCCTGCGCAGTGAAGAAGACCATGATCAGCGACAGCGAAAGCAGCGGCAACTGCAAGGTCATCGAACAAATGATCACTACCGTGCAACTGGCCAGCAGGCGCCACACCGCATCCATGCGGCCGGGGAAGGGCGCCAGTTCCGTGCGGATGCGCGCAATCAGGGCTTCCATGGCGCTCACTTTGCGTTCAGCATCGCCACGGCGGAAGCGCCGATGCGGAACGCCGCATCTGGCTGCTCGACCAGGATGCGCACGGGGAAGCGTTGCGCCACCCGCACCCAGTTGATCGAACGCGGCACGCGTGGCAGGCCCGCCACTTCGCTGCCGCCGTCGTCTGGAAACACGCCATAGCCGATGGATTCGACCGTGCCGCTGTAGCGCTTCGAGGTGTCGCCAAGCAGGTAGACCTGGGCGTGGCGGCCGGCCTTGATCCCGGCCAGGTCGGTCTCGCGGAAATTCGCCACCACATACCAGCGGTTGGAACTGGCCAGCGTAAATACCGGATGGCCGGCGGCGGCAAATTGTCCCACCGAGGTTTTCAGGTTCAGCACGATGCCGTCGCCCGGCGCCCGTACTTCGGCGTAGGAAAGGTTCAGGCGCGCCAGCGCGATCTCCGCCTTCACCACTTCGCGCTTGGCCGCCAGTGCATCGACGCCGCTGACGGAAGCCTCGGCGCGGCGCGCATCCAGCAAGGCTGCGCTGAGCTGGGACTGGGCGCTGCGCCTGGCGGTGCGTGCCTGGTCGATGCGTTCGGCCGAAACGAAGCCTTTGGCGAGCAGGGGTTCCAGCCGCGCCAGCGTGTCGCCTGCCTGTTCGGAGGCCGCCTTGGCATGTTCGACGTTCGCCTGTGCCGCAGCGGCGGCAAATTTCTGCGCATCGACGGTGCGCTGGGTCAGCCTGATTTCGCTGTCGAGCGCTTTCAGGCTGGCTTCTGCTTTTGCCAGGGTTTCCTCGAAAGGCAGGGGATCGATGCGGAACAGCAGGTCGCCCTTCTTGACGCGCTGGTTGTCTGCCACTGGCAGCTCCACGATCCGCCCATTGACTTCGGGCGCCACATTGATGGTGTCGGCATAGACGTAAGCATCATCGGTGCGCGGCGCCTGGTCGATCGAGCGCACAACGTAGATGGCAAGGCCGATGGCTGCCAATGTCAGGCCCAGGACGATGGCGGTCCAAAGGCGGGGGTTCTTGGTCTTCTTCATGACTTCACCTTAATGTTGGAAAAATACGAGCCAGGCCGACAGCGACAGTACGGTGGCGAGCGCGGGATAGCCCAGTGCCAGCAGGTGCGAGGGTGCGCCCGCCAGCAAGCCGCGCTCATTCAGTACTGCGTGGAGCAGGAAGCACAGCGCGGTGGCGCCGGCAATGCAGAAAAGCCAGTCGGGAAAATAGGCTCCCAGCACATTGATCGAAGGTTCCATATTTATTCCTTAATGTAAGATTGCCTAGGCAACCTTTTGGGCAAAAAAAAACCGCCTACTTACCGGCGAACATTTTCACCAGCAGGGACTCGAACGTTTGCAGTTCCTGCGCACTGAAAGTGCCGAAGTACTGGTCGATCACGGTGCCCGAAGCCTCCAGCAAGCTTGGGAAAAGGCGCCGGCCTTCTTCGGTCAGTTCCAGTTGCACGGTGCGCCTGTTATCAGCGCTAGGCGCCTTCTGGATCATGCCTTTCTGCTCCAGCCGGTTCAGCATGCGGGTCATTGCGCCGGGACTGTATGAAAGCTCCTTGCAGATCTGCGCGGCGATATTGGCGCGGCCGCCGTGCAGGGTAGACAGTACGACGTACTGCGCCGCAGTGATATCGAAAGGCGCGAGCTTGACGTCCAGTTCTTCCTCCAGCGTTTTCTGGGCGCGGCTGATCAGACGGGCTACGCGACGAGGGTCGGTGTGTTTGTTCATAAATGAAATATACGTTGCCTAGGCAACGGTTGTCAAGCACCTCGCGCACGCTTGCGCGATTCACAAGCTTGTCATCTTCGCTACCTACAATCCGCCACGTTTTCAACTTACACAGCGGGGCAACGATGAAAAAGGCAGTAGCAGGCGCGGTAGCAGCGGCGGTATTGGCGGCATGCGGTGGCAGCGCGGTGACGCCACTTCTCACTTTGGATGGCAAACCGGCCGTGGTGGTGGCGCACCGCGGCGCCAGCGGCTACCTGCCGGAAGAAACGGTGGAGGCTTACGCCAAGGCCATTGAGCTGGGCGCCGATGCGATCGAGCCGGACGTGGTCTCCACCAAGGACGGCGTGCTGATTGCGCGCCACGATCCGAACCTGGCCTTCAGCACNGACGTGGCGCAGCATCCTGAATTCNCTGCCCGCAAGCGCAAGNTGAGCGTCGATGGCGAAGTGCAGGAAGGCTGGTTCGCCAGCGACTTCACGCTGGCCGAGATCAAGACCCTGGGCGGTATTTCGACCGACGCCGAGCGCCCGCAGCAATTCAATGGCCAATACAAGATCGCGACCATTCAGGAAGTGATCGACATGATCAAGAAGAGCGGCCGCAATATCGCCATCTACCCTGAAACCAAGAACCCGACTTTCCACCGCCAGCAAGGCTTGCCGCTGGAAGACAAGCTGCTGGCAATGCTGGCCGCCGCCGGCTGGACCGAGCGTGATTCGCCAGTGTTCATCCAGTCCTTCGAACCGGGCAGCCTGAAATACATGCGCAGCAAAGGCTCCCGGCTGAAGATGGTGCAATTGATCGACGCCGATGACGTGGACCTGAAAACCGGCGCCCTGACTTACGCCGCACCCTACGACAAGCCGTTCGACTGGGCACAGGCCGGCGACAAGCGCCTGTTCAGCGATATGGTGACCCCGGCCGGCCTGGCCGAAATCAAGACCTATGCCGACGGCATCGGCCCATGGAAGCGCTACATCGTCAGCGTCAAGGGCGCCGTGGACATCAACGGCGACGGCAAGGTGAACGATGCTGACACCACCACCATGGAGCCAACCACGCTGGTGGCGGACGCACACAAGGCGGGCCTGTTCGTGCACCCGTATACCTTCCGCAATGAGAAGCGCCGTCTGGCCAGCAACTACAAGGGCGATCCTGTGCTGGAGTACAAGCACTTCTTTGCCCTTGGCGTTGATGGCGTGTTCAGCGACTTCGCCGATACCGCATTGGCAGCCCGTGCAGAATACCTGAAGGAAGCAGGGCGCTGACTCAGAACTTGTGGTTGTATTCCGCTGCGAAGCGCACCTGGCGTTCGGGTGCGCGTCCCAGCACCTGGCCATAGTACGGGCTGACCGTGTTTGCGCCAGCGTTGTAGACCGGCTGGGTGGCCAGCGTGGTCTGGCGGTTCAGCAGGTTGAACACGTCCGCCTTCAAGGCCAGGCCCTTGAACATGCGCGGCATGTAAGTAGCGTTGATCGCGATGCGGAAGTCGGTTGGCATGCGGCCGAGGGAGCCGCGTGGCGCCGGCTTGTCGTCGCAATAGAACACGGCGGCACCGTAACCGGCGGCAGGGTTGGTGCCGTTCGGGTTGAGCGCAGCAGGCAGGTTGCCGATGCAGGACTTCGGCGCGCCTGTGACGATGTTGATATTGCCGCCCACCGTCCATTCCTGGCCAAGCTGGTAATAGCCGAAGGCCTTCAGCACATGGGTATGGTCGTTTGGCAGTGGGCCGCTGGCGTAGTCCATCAGCTCCGGAAAATCAAAGGAGGTGGTAGCGGCGATGTCGGCCTGGCCGATATCGGACATGACCTGGCCCTCCATATTGCCCCTGGTGCGCGACAGCGTGTAGTTCAATTTTCCGTACCAGCCATTGCGCATCGGGTGCTCGATAAAGAGATCCAGTGCCGTATAGATGCGGCTTACTTTCGGCAGGCCGATATCTTCGGCCGTCAGCGGGATTGACACCAGCTTGCCNTCGCCGGCCAGGTCNAGCGTCAGGGTNTTGGCGCGGCCTGGATTGATCAGCAGGCATGGCATCTCGTATTTGCTGGTATCGACGTTATTGCGCTTGCCCCAGGCACGCAANGGCCGNGAATCGCACCAGTCTTCAATGGTATTGCGCAGCGTGCGGTAAGTGAACTTGCTGCCAACCGTGTACTCCTGCGTTAATGCTGCCTCGAAGCCAAATGCCAGTTCGTCCTGGTAGGTCGCGCCCAGGTTGCTCGACGCAACCTGGCGCGGGTCCTTGGGAGTGCCCCATTCGTTGCCGCCGGAGACCGGCGGGGAAATTTCGGTCAGGCCGGTTGGCGCGCCGGTTTTAGGGTCGATGCCGGTGTAGGTGTAGTAGTGGTCGATGTGCACCGGGTTGCCGGCCAGGCGCAATGCGACGCTGGTCGGGATCTGGAGATGGTAGCGGCCCAGGTTGGCGAAGGCTTTCAAGGTGCTGTCTCCGCGTACGTCCCAGGATGCGCCCAGGCGCGGCGCCAGCATGTGNCGTTGTGCCGCGTATGCCTGGCCGAAGCTGTTCNTGTTGGTGAACTGTTCGTTGCGCAGGCCCAGATCGAGCAGCAAGTTGTCGGTGACCTGCCAGCGGTCCTGGACGTATTGCGCGGACTGGTCGGTCTTCGGAGAGGCCGAGTCGCTCTGGTGGTATTCGTTCACATAGTAGCCTTGCAGGCCGTAGCCGCCGCCCGAAGCAGGCGTCCTGCCGCCAGGGACCGGCACGTTCGGATCGCCGTGGATGTAGTTCCAGCTGCCGCCGCCTGCCAGCTCCGAGCCGTTGATTGAAGAAACATTGTTGCGGTCGATACCTGCGCGCAGGGCATGATTGCCCAGCTTGTATTCCATGTCGAGCCGCAGCGTGGATTGCTTGTCTTCCGCATTCGGCACCTGGATGGTGCCGCCGATGGCCTGCGGGTTGGTATAAACCAGTCCTGGTACCTGGGCGTTGACTGGGGCATTGACCTGGTACACGCCAGGCACGTAGTCTTCACGCGATTGCGGATAGGTGGACTTGAAGCGGCCCGCCAGCGCTGTCACCGTCAGGTTGTCGCTCAGGAAGCCGGTGTACTTCAANATCGAGTCGTTGGTCTTGGCGCCATCGCCGGTGGTGCCGCCGGCGCGCNTGTCGTTGCGCTGCAGGGTGGCGTANTCGAAGNCGTAGTTTTGCTGCGTCTTCTTGTTCTCGTCGTGGATCTGGGTGAACTCGAGGCGATGGTCGCCGCTGATGTTGTAATCGAGTTTGAGCAGGTAGNGCGGGGTGCGCGATTCGCGCTCGGTCCAGCCGTTNGTCTTGTTGAGCGAATCGGAATCCTTGCTGATGTAGCCGGTGCTGAAGCGGTCCTGTTCGATATTGGCGAACATGAACAGTTTGTCCTTGACCAGCGGCCCGCCGACGTAGGCGCTGCCAAAGACATCCGTTGCGCTATTGCTGCGGCGGTAGGTGAGCAGCTTGCCGTCGGTCTTCGGGTTATGGCCGGTGTTCGGGTAGTACGTGTTTTCCGGCTTGGCGCGCAGCCAGTCGGGCGTGTATTGCAGCACCGCGCCGGCTTCCCAGTGATTGGTGCCGCTCTTGGTGGTGATGTTCACCACGCCACCGGTCGAGCGGCCGAACTCCGCGCTGTAGCCGCCTTGCAGGATCTGCGCCTGCGCGATAGCGAAGAAGGGCAAGGTAGTCGAGCCGATCTGGCGATAGACGTTGGTGACCGGGAAGCCGTTGATGAAGTAAGCGTTCTCCGTGACGCCGGCGCCGCCGAAGCTGTCGCCGCCAATGCGCGGGTTGCCGCGCGAGGTTCCCGGTGCGAGCTGGATGATGCCGGACAGGCTTTGCGAAATTGGCAGCGACGTCAGTTGGCGCGCGGTGAAGACGGCGCCATTGTTGGTGTTGCTGACGTCGATCGTCGGGCGGCGGCTGCTGACCGTCACGGACTGGACGGTTTCGAAGGATGCTTCGACACCCTGGCCAATCAGCGCTTCCACTTCCAGCTCGCGTTCTACTGCGCCATTGCGCATGAGGATGACCTTGTAGACGCCCGGCGGCATGGAGCTGGCGTTATAGCGTCCGTTGGCATCGACGGTGATGGCGCGGCGCGCGCCAGTGGCGATGTTCTCCAGCACCACACTGGCGCCGTTTGCGTTGGCGACCTGGCCGAAGATGCTGCCGGTGGCGTTCGATTGTGCATGGGCTGGCCCAGCGAAAGCCAATGCAAGAGCGTGTGCCACCAGCGTCATGCGCACACGTTGGGAATGGTTCGTCATTGCGTCTCCTGTTGTGGTTATGATTCGGCCGCCCTGGGGCGGCCGATGGAGACATGCTAGGCAGGACGGCGATGGCGAACAATTGAATGTTTACTCGCCATGTATGCCCAAACGGTTATATCTAGTCGGGAACGGTGACGAGCAGCGGTGCTTTGCCGTCCCAGGCATGGTCGAGCAAGGTCTTTTCATTGAGCCGTACCAGCACACGCTGGCCTTGCTGCGTGCGCGTGGTGACGATGTCGATGCCGCTGCCGTCCCGGCCAGCACCGAACGCACGCATATTCCGAAGTGCCATGCGCGGCCAGCCTTTCGGCAGGCGCGGTGCGATGGTGAAGCTGCGCAAACTGGTCGCTTCGATACCGAACAGGCCTTCCGTCATGACTCGCGCATACAGCCCGCTTTCCGCGGACAGGTGGCGCTGCTGGCCTTCCGGCCAGGCTTCTACTGCATACGGGACATGATCGCCGAGCAGCCGGCGGCCGGAGTAATAGCGCAGGTAAGGCATGGTGCGTTCCAGTTCCCCGGCTTTGAGCAGGCCGCGCAGCGCATACAGGGTCGCGCGGTCCCAGAAGGTTTTGTCGCCCGCCTCGGTCAGCACGCCGTTCTCGCTCCACAGTTGCGGCGACAGCAGTGCGTCGACCGTGCCGCGCTGGCGCTCGTCAATGCCTAATGCCAGCGGTAGCGCAATCCAGGCGCGCAGCTTGTCGTTGCCGTCGTAGTAGCGGTAGGTGTCGAAGCCACCCATGCGCGCTCCGAAGTAGTGCTCGATGGCCTTGCGCTGCGACTCGGCTTCCTGGCGCAGCGCGGCAGCACGTTGCGCGTCGCCCAGTGCTGCGGCCAGCCGCGCGGCTCCCTGCAGGCCGCCGTAGGCGAGCACATTGGTCGACAGGTTGGCGTTCCCGGCAGGGAAGCGGCCCTCAAGTTCGTCGCTGTCCGAATGCACGATGCCCTGGCCATCGCGCTTGCGACGTGTGAATTCAAGGCACCAGTCGATCAGGGGCAGCAACCGGCGTGCGATACCGCTGTCCCCCTGTGCCAGTGCGAACTGGCTGGCACCGTAGGAGATCATTGCGCAGTCGCCGCGGTCGCCGGCGCCGTTCCAGTAGCTGCGTCCTTCGGCGATGATGGAAGAGGGGATCGGCTTGTACTCCGCGTTCATGTAGCGCGCGAACATGCCGAAGCTGGTGAGGGCGCTTTGCACTCCGGCGTTGTCGCCCAGGTAGGGGAAGAAAGGATTGATGTATTCCGCCTGGTCGTTAGCCCAGATGGCGGCGTAATAGCGTGTGCCGCCGGGGCCGTGCAGCAGGCCGCCGCGTGTGGCGAAGACGCTTTCTGCGGCGCGGATTTTGGCGAAGGCGAACATCGCATCGAGTACGGGCTCCGGCGTTTCCAGCACCAGGCTGGCGCGCCATTGCGCCACCTTGCGCGCGCGTTCCTGCAGGGCTTCGTTACCGTCTACGTAAACCATTTCGTTTTGCAGGCGGCCGCTGATGATCACGTCGACGTGCACGCGCGCTCCCGGCGCCAATTCGCCGTCGAGTGCAGGGGAGCGCACTTCGANCACGTAAGCGCCGTGCGTGCCGCGCTCCGGCGGCGTAATCTCGCTGCGCTCCAGTGCGCCGAAGTTGTAGCGCCGCACGGCCGGGCCGGAGTTGGACAGCTCCAGCCGCTCCACCAATGCCGGCTCGCCGGGCGATGGCGTCAGCGTGCGGGTCAGCACCAGGCCGGGCGCCAACTGTGACTGCAGCGCGAGGCGGCCATCGAAGCGCACTTGCTGCAGGTGCTCGGCACCTGCGGGCCGGCCGTCGATGGCGATGGTTGGCGAGGCTTCGGCGCCGAACTTGCGAATCAGGCTGGCATGGGTGTCGTCCGGGATGGTGCGCAGCATCGGCCACACCACGGTGCGCGCCAGAAGCAGCGAACCATCGGCCTGGCTGCCGTAGTCGATCACCGCCGACACCTGGCGGCCGCTCATTTCAAGCTGGTCGCGATGGATGTCCTTCACTTGCCAGCGAATGGTGTCGCCATCGATTTGCCAGCGCGGTGTGAAGGCCGGCGGCGCTGCGTGCACCCAATTGGCGGCAGCCAGGGCGGCCCCGATCATTGCCGCACGTATGCGTGAAATTCTTTGCATCTGCTACTCCTGTGTCGTCTTGCGGATAATCGCCGCCCAGCCGCCGCCGGGCGCCAGGCGCATCGCCGGCCGGCTGCCGCGGGTGACGCTGGCGCTGGATTTCTGCACGTCGGTAGCGAAAACGGCGGAATTCGGCCCGTCCTCCATGCTGTCCAGCCGGTACGCGCCTTCGCCCAGGAAGGACAGGTCCAGTTCCAGCTCACGGCCATCGGCGCCGGTCATGGCGCCCACATACCAGGTGTCGCCGCGGCGGCGCGCCATGGCGACGTAGCGGCCAAGTTCGGCGTGCAGCACGCGGCTCTCGTCCCATTCCACAGGCACCTGGCGGATGAATTCCAGCGAAGAGGGGTTGGCGCGGTACTGCGAGGGGCTGTCGGCCAGCATTTGCAGCGGGCTTTCATAGATGATGTACATCGCCAGCTGGTGCGCCCGCGTTCCCTGGCTCATGGGGCGGTCGAAGCTGGCGACGAAGTCCTTGCGATGGGCATTGCTCATGGCGCCTGGCGTGTAGTCAACCGGGCCTGCGAACATGCGGATGAAGGGCAGGGTGACGTCGTGTTCCGGCGTCTGTTTGTCGCTCCATTTATTGTTTTCCAGGCCTTTCACGCCTTCGAAAGTGAGCACGTTAGGCCAGGTGCGCTGCAAGCCGCTGGGCTTGAAGCTGCCGTGGAAGTCCACCAGCAGGCGGCGCGCGGCCGCTTCGCGCGCCACGCGCTCGTAGTAGTTCACCATCCACTGGTCGGCGCGCTGCATGAAGTCGACTTTGATTCCGGCCGCGCCCCAGCGCGCGAACTGGTCCAAAGCCGCCGTCATCTGGGTGTCCAGCGTTTTCCATGATACCCACAGGATGATCCCGACGCCGCGCTGCCTGGCATACGCCATCAGCCCGGGCATGTCGATTTCCGGCTTGACTGACAACAGGTCGCCCAGCTTGTACCAGCCTTCGTCCATGATGATGTATTCGAGGCCGTTGTCGGCCGCGAAATCGATGTAGTGGCGGTAGGTGCGCGTATCGAGGCCGGATTTGAACGGCACGCCATACAGCTTGTTTCCGTTGTACCAGTCCCAGGCGACTTTGCCCGGCTTGATCCAGCCGGTCTCGTNCAACGCTTGCGGTTCGGCCAGCAGATAGGGCATCTGGTTCAGCAGCAGGCCGCCGGCATTGGACGAAATGCCAAGGATGCGCCAGGGGAAGCTGCGCTTGCCCTCGGTGCGCGCGATATAGGCCGCTTCCTGCGTAACCGGCACATTGCGGTCGTCGCGCGCGGTATCGGCCAGCGCGACTTTCGGGAAAACCGCGCGCAAGCCGCTCGCCTCGCCGTGCAGGTACGCTCCGGGGTAGTCGCGCAGGCCGGATTCGGTGAACACCAGGTGCACCCCACCACTCTGCACGAGCGCCGGCACGCCAACCAGCTTTCCGGCCGCCTCGCCAACGCTCAGTGCCTGGTAATAGTGTTCATTATGCGATTGCATGGACTTTTCCTGCGGCCAGTACAAGGTGTCCTGCGGCCGCAGGTTGACGCCGGCCTGCTCGCCTTCCACCGTGACCTGTCCGGGAAGGGCGGTGCGGAAGCGGTAGGCGATGCCTTCGTCGTAGGCGCGTACTTCCAGGGCATAGCCGCCCGCGAATTCGAGTTGCAGCGAGTTGTAATGGTCGCGCACTTCGCGCGATTTCTGCGCCACCACGGGGCGCACGGTGGTATCGACACTGCGGCGCTGCTGCCCGGTCAGGCGCGGCTTGTCGCCAAGGGTGCCGATGTTCGTCAAGGTCATGCCGATTGGCGTGGGCAATACCAGCTCGGTGCCCCGGTGGCTGACGGCGAAGGCCAGGTGGCCGCTGGTGTCGATTGTTACGCGCAACTGGCGGTCGGGGGAGCTGAGTTCGAGCGGGTGCGCGGCGTGGCTGCCCAGCGGCGCGAACAGCAGTAGCGTGCCGCACAGGCGGCGCGCAAGGGACGTATGGTTCAAGGCAAGTCTCCGGATATAGGTATGCCGGTCCATGCTATGCGCAGGCGCCGTTGCCGATCCAATGACTTTTTACGCGAGAGCTATGTCGTAGAGGTTATATGGCGCTGGCCCAGGCTCCGGCTGCGGGACAGTTGCCGGGGCAGATGGGGGCTGTACCGATGCTTCACGCCGGATCGCCTGCAACAGCAGCTCGGCGCCCGGCGACAGCACGCTATCGCGCCTGCGGATAATGCCGAAAGGGTCCATGCGGCAGTCCAGCTCCAGCGGCAGGATCGCCAGCAGCCCCAGCTCCTGGTAGCGTCGCGCCACATCCTCCGACATGATGTTCAGCGCATCGCTCATTTGCAGCATGCTGGTGATCAGTACAATCTCGCTGGTGTCGACGACATCGCCCGGCGGCTCGAGGCCGGCGCTATGGAACAACTGGTCGAAGCGCTGGCGCAGGATGCTGCCCGGCGGCGGCGTAATCCAGGGCGCATCTACCAGCTCATGCAAAGCCAGTGCTCCGCGCCGGGCCAGTGGATGGTCTGCCCGAGCCACGATCACCACAGGCTCCGGCGCCAGTTCCTCGTACTGCAGTTCCCCGCAATCGTTAAAGCCGGTAAGGCGCGCCAGCAGGAAATCAAGCATGCCGCGCTGCAGTCGGTCCCGCAGTTCATTGCTGGATTCGATCTGCACGCCAATGCGGAGCTGCGGCACTTGCTGTTTGATGCGTGTAATGGCGCGCGGCAGCAAGCTCAATGCCGGCGTCATGATGCTGCCCACATTGACCTGCCCCGCCAGGCCGGCCTTGAGTGCCACGATATCGTCATGCGCGCGCGCCAGGCTGCTCAAGGCCATGCGCGCGTGGCGGATCATGCTCTCGCCATAAATGGTGGGCACCATGCCGCGCGGATGGCGTTCGAACAATGCGATGCCGAGCATGTCTTCCAGTTCCTTGAGCTGTTTGGACGCTGCCGGCTGCGTCATGCACAGCGCCTCGGCAGCGCGCAGGATATTTCCCGCATCGTCGATAGCAATCAACAGCAGGAGCTGGCGGGTCTTGAGCCGTGCGCGCAGGTACCAGTTCGGATTTGGAGCGGTCATTGCATTGCCTTTCGGGTCGATTGGCGTTTTTATCATGTTCAAATTGGTATCGGTGTCGCCAATTTGTCGATTGGATGCATATCGTGGCTCCCTTTAACTTAATCAGCACAATGCAGCTCGTGTTAGACTGCGCCGTCCAATTGCTAATTTTGTAATGATGAAGATCCAGCAAAAACTGCGCTCAGTCAAAACTGCCCTGTCCGAACGCCGCGAAGTGCGCAAGCGCCTGCGCGGCCCCGCCCAGCTGCGCTATGCCATCGCCGACTCCATCGGCATGCTCGATGCAGGAGCATGGAAAGAGCTCACGGCCCAAGCGGGCTTCTTCCTGTCCTATGATTACCTGCGGTCGCTCGAGACCGTGCTGCCGACCAACCTCGATCCGCGCTATGCGCTGATATATGAGGACGACCAGCCGGTTGCCGCACTTTATATGCAGCTGGCCGACATCAAACTGGCCCAGGCCAGCAAGACTTCCTTTGGTTCGCTGGGCGAAAGCCTGGGCCAGCGCGTGCTCACCTGCGGCAACCTGCTGACCTTTGGCCAGCACGGCATCGCCATCGCCCCCGGCGTCGATCCTGAACTGGCGTGGCATGGCGTGGCGGAAGTGCTGTACCGCGTACGCCAGGCCGAGAAGCTGGCCGGTTCGGCCAACTTCGTCATGATCAAGGACTTGCACGGCCCGCAGGCGGAGGATGCTGCCTTCCTCAAGAACCTCAGCTACCGCTTCGTGGAGACCGAGCCGAACATGGTGCTGGCCCTCGGCGAGGACTGGAAAAGCTACGACGACTACCTGGCCAGCCTGGCCTCGAAGTACCGCGCCAACGTCCGCAACGGCATCCTGAAGCCGATCGAGGCCGGGCAATGCACGGTGGAGCACTTCACCGACATGGCGGCAATGAAGGACGAGATTCATGCCTTGTACAAGGCAGTGCAGGTAAATGCCGGCTTCCGCCCCTTCGAACTGCTGCCGGACTACTTCCCGGTGCTGCAGGAAGCGGCAGGGGAGCGCTTCCGTTGCAGCGTGGTCAAGCGCGAAGGCAAGATGCTGGGCTTCCTGGTCACCATCGCCGACGGCGAGACTGCCATCGCCTTCCACATCGGCTTCGACCGCGCCGCCGCCGCCGACCTGCCGATTTACCTGCGCCTGCTGCACGCCGGCATCGCCGACGCCATTGGCCTGGGCTGCAAGCGCGTTTCCTTCGGCCGCACCGCGCTGGAACCGAAAGCGGCGCTGGGCGCACGTCCGGAAACGTTCGGCGTATTGATCCGCCACCGCCAGCCTTTGATGAACAAGGTGATCAAGCATCTTCTGTTGAATATTGACCACGATGATGCCCCCGATCGCAGCCCGTTCAAGAAGGCTGAAGGCAAGGCCGCGTAACATCTGGTTACTTACGCGCTGCTAGGCGCGCGCCTCTAATCTGCTGAGCTCGGTTATCATGTCGACCTTTTGCATAGTCGGCAGCAGATGTAATGAAGTATGGCGTGATCAATTTGTTAAAGGCTGTTGCAGCACAACTAATTGTGCTGCATCACCTGGCGTTTTACGGGCCGATGGCGGACCACGTGCGCCTTATCCTGCCAGACCTGATCGACTGGCTGGCAGGCAGCGCTCGCATTGCCGTACAAGTGTTCCTGGTGGTGGGCGGCTTCCTGGCCGCCAAATCGCTGGCGCCCAGCGCGCAGCCGGTAATGGTCGATCCGCTGGGCGCTGTGTGGCGCCGCTACGCCAAGCTGGCGCCACCTTTCATCGCCGCGACCCTGATCGCTGCGGCGGCATCCATGTTTGCAGCCCAGTGGATGGACCACCATTCCATTTCCGCCCCGGCGACTGTCAGCCAGCTCGCAGCGCATGCAGTGCTGGCGCATGGTGTGCTCGGTTTCCCGTCGCTGTCGGCGGGCGCCTGGTACGTCGCCATCGATTTCCAGTTATATGCCATGGTCGTGGCCATCCTGTGGCTGGCCGCCCGCATCAGCGGCCCGGTGCGCCGTGCATGGCTGGTGCCAAGCCTGGTCGCTATCGGCAGCGTGCTATCGCTGCTGCACTTCAACCTGGACCCGGATTGGGATAACTGGGGGCCTTATTTCTTCGGCAGCTATAGCCTGGGCCTGGCCGCATGGTGGGCCGGCGATCCGCGCCGCAAGACGCGTGGCGCAGTCCTGGTGCAGGCTGCGATATTCCTGCCGGCCTTGCTGGCGCTGGCCGTGAACTTCCGCAGCCGCCTGGCGCTGGCCATCATGGTGGCGTGTGCACTGGTGATCTTCGGCCGCATGCAGTTCAGTGGGGAAGGCCGCCTGCTGGCCGTCGTCAATTTGCTGGCTCGTACTTCTTACTCGGTATTCCTGATCCACTTCCCGGTTTGCCTGATGGTGAACGCAGCCTTCACCCGCTTCGTTCCTGCCGATCCGGTGCTGCAGGGCGTCGGCATGCTGGCCGCCTGGGGTGCCAGCCTGGCTGCCGGTGCAGCTTTCCATCGCTGGATCGAAGTGCCGCTGGGACGCTTGCTGCAGTCTTCTTCCGCTACAGCAAGCGGCACCCAGCGCGCCTAACAACGCGACGACCAAGCATCAAAAAAACAACTTCAGGCGCAGGCCGGCGCTGCATTAATGATTACATATCTTGCTGATATGATATCATCTCGGCATTGCCTCTCGGAAATTTAGTGAAGGGGTGTTTTTCTTTTGCGCTGGAGTTTTCAAGTTGAAGATTGTTCGAAAGTCATTGGGCGTCGCCCTGGTTGCGTTAACCGGATTCGCAAGCAGTACCGGATGGGCCGCGGACAATCCGCCAGCCGCGCCGATCAGCGTTTCGTCGTTGGGAGTCAAGAAAACTACCCAGTTCAAAATCTGGAGATCCAATATTGAGCACACCTCTTCAATTGGCACTTGGGGACGTGGACTGTTCTGCTCGGACAAGTCAGATATCTATTACAACAAGAATATCGACAATTACAATGTAGCGCAGTTTTCCAAAGCCTTTTCCGAACGGCTGGCTACCCTTGGCTATCCGAAGTACGAAGGCGAAGAATCGGCGTTTGCCGACAAGCTTGGGGATGAACCGGACTTCAAGGCCGGCTTTACTTTGCTGGCGATGAACTACGAAGGCTGTGGCGAGCCCAAAGATATGCATGGCAAGGGCACCATCAAGCTGAAGGTGGAACTGTTCTCGTCGAAGACAAAGAAGGTGGCTTACAGCGCCACCCTGAACGGCAGCTATGCAACTGAAAATTCCACCAAGATGGAAGCGTTCGACGCAGCGCTCTTCACAAACGCGTTGAATGGAATGTTCTCCGATCCAAAGTTTGTCGACCTTTTCCGTGAAGGTGGCGAGGCGGTTTCGGCTTCGTTCAATGAAAAGATCGATGTCGCAAATGGCGCCAGGATTCCGGAAGGCATGGGCAAAAGCTCGAAAGAACTGCTGAATCTCGTGGTCACGGTGGATGCCAGTCTTGGCAGCGGTTCTGGCTTCTTTGTCGGGAATGGCGGTTACATCCTGACCAATTACCATGTGGTCGGCGAGGCCAAGTATGTCAAGGTCAAGTTCGCAGGCGGTATTTCGACGGTCGGGGAAGTGGTGCGACGCGACCCGGTGCGTGACGTGGCCTTGATCAAGACCAGCGTGGAACCCGGACGCAGCATTTCCATTCGCCGCGGCCCGATTAAGGTCGGTGAGGAAGTGTATGCAATTGGCTCGCCATTTGGCGACCAGTTGAGCGGCACGACCACGCGCGGCATCATCAGCGCCGACCGCATCATGGAAGACCTGCGCTTCATTCAGAGCGACGTTTCGATCAATCCTGGCAACAGCGGTGGGCCGCTGGTAGACGCCGCGGGCGACGTGCTGGCAATTGCCGTACTGAAGAAAGAAAACGCTGCCGGCATCGGCATGTTCATTCCGATCACCGAGGCATTGGAAAAACTGGGCCTGAATTTGAAGTAAGTGCCGCCCTCATGGTCCAGGACCGCAATGGTCCTGGACCGGCTCTTTTCGGCTAGGCATCGCGTCATGCCTGGTATATCGTGTAAGAAGAGCAGGGAGGGCATATGTGGCGTCGGCGTGCACCCGGAGTCCTGTCGCGCAAATGGCTTTGGCTGGCCATGGCCATGAGCTGCGCTGCGAGCGCGCAGGAGCCGGCCATGCAGGAAGTTCACGTTGGCATGGGTTTGCCCAAGCCGCCTTACGTCATGGAGTCAGGCACCGCGGGACTGGACTATGACATCGCCAGGCAAGCCTTGGCTTCCGGCGGTTACAAGCTGGTGGGACACATGCTGCCGCAAACCCGGGCGCTGGCGATGCTGCGCGCCGGCCAGCTCGATGGGCTGTTGTCGATCAGTGAAGGGATTGGCGGCCAGGATTATTTCACGGACAACTACATCGTCTACCAGAACGTCGCCACCACGCTCACCCGCCGCAACCTGAAGATTCAGCAAATAGAGGACCTGGCCAACTACTCAGTGGCGGCGTTCCAGAATGCCAGCATGGTGCTGGGAGACCGCTTTAGCATGGTGACCAGCGGCCACTCGGATTACAGGGAAGTGCCTGCCCAGATCACGCAGAACAAACTTCTTTTCACGGGCAGGGTAGACGTAGTGGTGGGGGACCGCCTGATCTTCCGCTATTTCACCGAAAAACTGGAACCTCAAATTAACGCCAGCCAGGCGGTGACCTTCCACAGGATTTTCCCCGAAAGCCCGCGCAGGGCAGTGTTTCGCGATGCCCGCGTGCGCGATGCCTTCAACACTGGCCTGAAGAACATCCATGCCAATGGTGTTTACGATGCGCTCATGAAGCAGTACCTTGGCCCGCGGCCCTGACCCTAGCGAGCATGTGGCCAAGGATTTGTCCGGGTGTTGCGGTCCTGGCGGCGGCCTTCCTCGTTTGGGAAGACAAAATACGAGCGGAGAATCAGGCCAAGTGTCCAGCTGGCCACTTCCCGCGATTTCTGGGCGGGCAGCCGGTACGCTTTTTCGTAATACTCGGCCAGTGATTGTTCTGCATCTGGATAAGTTTTCCTTATTTCGTCATACAGCCGGCGGCGCGCTCGATTTGTATCAGCCCACTGTTCAAGGCCTTTATCGACTTCACTACGGGAGTTATATGCATCGGTGTCGGCGAGCGCCCATGGGCGAAGCGCCGCGTTGGCCAAGAGGTGTTGGGCCGCAATTCTTATGCCGGCCGTTGGTTGCAGCGTACCTTCATTATTGCCGGGGCCGAGGACCTCATCCAATCTTCGGGTAAATGCCAGCAACTGCTTGGGCAACAAATCAGCAGGATTTTCGGCGCCAGGGTGAAAGGAGATCGTGCAGACTGGACGTCCCTCTTTAGCTGTGTACACGTTCCAGTCTCCAAGGGCGATAGCAGGATGGCCAACGTCAATGAACCATTTCGTGCCTTGTTTGTCGCGCTGGAAGACCAGCGGTGGACGCCATGCCTGTGCGATGATTGGTTTTTCCAGGGAACTTGCCTTCTGCGCGGCGGGATCGAGGAGGTAGAGGTCGTAGGGTAATCCCCCCATTTTTGACGGACGCCAGAAGTAGGGGTTAGGCGGCGAGAGCGAGCTTCTGTTTTGGTGTTATCCCGCCCAGGCCCATATTGGGTCGCTCGTGATTGTAAGTCCAGAGCCAGCCGGTGGCAAAGTCCTGGATCTCGTCGAGCGATTCAAACAGGTGCTGCGCAAGCCAGTCGTAGCGCACGGTGCGGTTGTAGCGCTCGATGTAGGCGTTCTGCTGCGGCTGTCCAGGCTGGATAAATGCAATCTCGATGCCATGCTTCTTTGCCCATTGCGCCGTGACGCCGCTTATGTACTCCGGGCCGTTATCACAGCGTATCGTTTGAGGCTTGCCACGCCATTCAATGACTTGGTCCAGCGCCCGCACAACGCGTTCCGATGGCAGCGAGAAGTCCACGTCGATAGCTAGTCCTTCTCGGTTGTAATCGTCGATCACGTTGAACAATCTGATACTGCGACCGTCGGCAAGTTGGTCATGCATGAAGTCCATCGACCAGGTCTGGTTGATGGCCGTCGGCACGGACAACGGCACTGGCTTTTCCCTCACGATGCGCTGTCGTGGCTTGATGCGCAGATTCAGCTCCAGCTCGCGATAGATTCGATACACACGCTTATGGTTCCAGCCGAAGCCCTTCACGTTGCGCAGGAACAGGAAGCACAAACCGAAGCCCCAGTTGCGCTGGTTGTTCGTCAGGCGAACCAGCCAATCGGCTATGACCTCATTCTCGGCATTGAGCTTTGCTTGATAACGGTAGCAAGTCTGGCTGATGCCGAAGGCCACACAGGCGCTCTTGACGGTCATGCGGCCGGCTGCGACGTAGTGTCGTGCCATCTCACGTCGGCGAGATGGCTTCACCACTTTTTTGCCAGCGCTTCCGCAACGATCTCGGCCTTCAGGCGCTCCTCCACGTACATCTTCTTCAACCGACGATTTTCCTCCTCCAGCTCCTTCATTCGGGCCATCAGGGAGGCGTCCATGCCGCCGAACTTGGAACGCCATTTGTAGAACGTGGCACTGCTCATGCCATGCTCGCGGCACAGCTCAGGAACCGGGGCACCGCCCTCGGCCTGCTTCAGGATGGCGATGATCTGGCTTTCGGTAAAACGGGACGTCTTCATGCGGTAGAACCTTCAATTTCAAAGTTAGAAAATTCTACTTCCTGCGGCGATCATTTGGTGGGGGGACTACCGTAGGTATTTCCCTGCCAGCTCATAGGCATGTCTTGCACGACAATTCGATGTCCTTCGCTTGGCTTGGCAGCCCAGTAGATGGCGCCTGAACCGCGCGGCAGCTTTTCAAATTCGGGCGAATTGGTAAGGGCATCACCGCCGGAGATATCGAGGTCAGATGCGCCAAGGATCAAGCGGCTTTCCATTCCTTTCGGGACCGACAAAGGTGCGTACAGGCGCGGAGCTGTGGACTCATACATCGCCTTGCCAAGCCGCATGGCGTCGATACACTCTGGACGCGAAGGATCGCCCGTGGCAACCGGCGAGGAAGCAAAGGCCGATGCGCCTTGCAGCAGAAGCCATGTAGAAATAGCCGCTCGCATAGTCATCTTCCTAGCGCAGGAAACCGTTCTGCCGAGCCATGCGCACCAGTGACGGCGGAGCACTGAGCCAAGTGGTGAAT
>Ga0055524_1000826_pt1 | contig 20457 bp, 18 predicted proteins | sample AraplaCol_mCL_r2_2_FD_55011 | JGI IMG/M metagenome (GOLD analysis project Ga0055524, IMG submission 55011) | Arabidopsis root microbial communities from North Carolina, USA - plate scrape MF_Col_mCL_r2 | ecosystem: Host-associated > Plants > Roots > Endosphere | place: USA: North Carolina...
CTGGCCTACACCCACAACCGCGTGGAAGGCCGCAGCGAATACACCCAGCTGCTGTATATCCCGGCCAAGGCCCCGTTCGACCTGTGGGACCGCAACAAGCGCGGCGGCATCAAGCTGTACGTCAAGCGCGTGTTCATCATGGACGATGCCGAGCAGCTGATGCCGACCTACCTGCGCTTCGTTAAGGGCGTGATCGACTCGGCCGACCTGCCGCTGAATGTATCGCGTGAAATCCTGCAGGAATCGCGCGACGTGAAAGCGATCCGCGAAGGCTCCACCAAGCGCGTGCTGGGCATGCTGGAAGAACTGGCTAACGCCGACGAGCAGGAAAAGAAGGACAAGTACGCCGCCTTCTGGACCGAATTCGGCCAGGTGCTGAAAGAGGGCATCGGCGAAGACTTCGCCAACAAGGAGCGCCTGGCCAAGCTGCTGCGCTTTGCCTCGACCGCCAACGAAGGCGACGAGCAGACCGTGTCGCTGGAAGCCTATGTCGGCCGCATGAAGGAAGGCCAGGACAAGATCTACTACGTCACCGCCGACAGCTTTGCCGCCGCAAAGAACTCGCCGCACCTGGAAATCTTCCGCAAGAAGGGCGTCGAAGTGCTGCTGCTGACCGACCGCGTCGATGAATGGATGCTGTCCTTCCTGAACGACTTCGAAGGCAAGGAACTGCATTCCGTGGCCAAGGGCGGCCTGGACCTGGGCGCGATGGAAGACGAGGCGGAGAAGAAGGAACACGCCGAGACCGAAACCCAGTACCAGGAACTGGTCGGCAAGATGAAGGAAGCGCTGGCCGGCAAGGCCAAGGACGTGCGCGTCACCTTCCGCCTGACCGACTCGCCGGCTTGCCTGGTGGCCGACGAGCACGAGCTGTCGGGCAACCTGCTGCGCATGCTGAAAGCGGCCGGCCAGGATGCGCCGGAATCCAAGCCTATCCTGGAAATCAACCCGCAGCACCCGCTGGTGACGCGCCTGAAGTATGAGGATGCCTCCAGCGCGAAGTTCGGCGACTGGGCCCACATCCTGTTCGACCAGGCCTTGCTGGCCGAAGGCGGTACCCTGGCCGACCCGGCATCGTTCGTCAAGCGCATGAACGAGATGCTGCTGTCTAAGTAAGCACCTGCCGCTCCGGGTTGGGCACAGGCCCGTCCCGGAGCCGTTTCCTGCAGCAGTAGATCATTCCGGCCAGTACCAGCGGCGCAAGCTGTACCGGCGCCAGCAGCGTGAGGGCCAGCGATAGCACCGGCAGCAGCCACGCCAGCACCAATAATTCCCTCTCTCCCGGCAGCCAGCCGCGCTGCATGCCGTCCCTGGCGATCCACGCGATGGGAAAAGCAAGCCAGGTCAGGTCATAGTCGAAGCCGTAGGGGCTGACGAAGAAGCTGGCGCACATGAGCAGCGAAGCGCGCAGGGGCAGTGGCCCTTTGTCGCGCCAGCTGCGCCACACCAGCCATCCCACCACCAGGGCCGCCAGCAGGTGCGCGCCATATGCCAGCGCCGGCGGCATGCCCAGCGAACGCACAGCGGCGAATACGCTGGGCATCTTGAACAGGGGCAGGTCGCCGGTTTCCACCCTTTGGCTGGCCAGGCCCAGACCGGCATGGAAGGCACTGAAGGTCTCCACGCCCAGCACCAGCGCGCTGGCCGCCACAAAGATGGCGGCAGTCACGGCGGCGGCCGCGAAGGCGCGCCAGGCGCCTGCCGCGACCAGGGCCAGGGGGAAGAACACGGCAAGGTGCGGTTTGACCGCCAGCAAGCCGATGCAGGCGCCGGCCAGCAGCGGCCGGCGCTCCAGCTGCAGCATGGCGGTTCCGGCCAGGACGGCGGTCAGGAAACCGTTCTGGCCGTGCATCAGGTTGATCCAGACAGCGCCGGAAGCGAGCAGGCATAGCATGCCGTCGCTATTGCCGATGACGCGCCAGCCCAGCCACAGGTAGGCTCCCAGCGTGACGGCCATGAAGCCGATGAAGGCGGCGGCATAAGGCAGGCTGGCGAGCGGGTACACGGCCAGCAGGAACGTGGGCGGGTAATACCAGGCACGCGAGGGCACGCCCGGCACCGCGATCCGCTCCGCCTCCGTCAGCTTGCTGCGGTCGTATGCGTCCTGCGCGCGTCCTTCCTGCGCAAGGCGGGATGCACCCCAGAATGTGACGAAGTCGCTGCCCAGGGTGTAGCTCGGCCCGGCAGCCGGAGGCTTCGATGTCGCCATGATGCCGATGGCAAAAAACAGGAAGCAGGCCAGCGATAGTGCTGCCCCGGCGAACATGCGTTTCCGGCTAAGCCAGTGTGGCGGGTTGCGCATGCAGGGACTCTCCATCGTCGGATGAACGGATGCGCCGCCACAGCAGCCAGGTCATGGCAGCCAGCACGGGCGGCGCGGCAAGCAGGTAAAGTTTGGCCAGTGGCGCCAGGGCGGCCGGCAGGATCCACAGCACGGCCAGCAGCTCGCGTTCGCCTCGCCGCCAGCCGTGTGCGATGCCGTCCAGTGCCAGCCAGGCGGCAGGGAAGGCCAGCCATGCCAGGTCGTAATCGTAGACATACGGGCTGACCAGCAGGCAGGCCGTCATCAGCAACGCGTTGCGCAAGGCGGGCGACGCATTGCCGCGCCATGCGCGCCAGACGAAGCACGCTGCGGCGCAGCTGCAAACCGCTTGCGCGCAGTAAGCCGCAAACGTGGGCAGCCCAACCAAGCGCATGGCGGCGAACACCGAGGGCATCTTGTGCAAGGGCAGCTTGCCGTCTTCCAGCATTTGGCGCGCAAGGCCCAGGCTATCCAGGAAGGCGACCAGCGTCGGTACACCTAGTACCGACACGCTGAGCCCAGTCAAAGCCAGGGCCGTGACGGCGGCGACTGCAAGCGCGCGCCATGCGCCGGCGGCAAGTAGCGCGATCGGGAAAAGCAGCGCGAGGTGAGGCTTGATGGCCAGGGCGCCAAGGCAGATCCCGGCCAGCACGGGGCGCTGCTTCAGGTTGAGAAGGCAGCAGGTGGCAAGTGCGGCGGTAAGGAAGGCGTTCTGGCCCTGCATGATGTTCAGCCAGGTGCCGCTGAAACCGGCCAGGCACCACATCGCCGCATTCCCGGTCGCGATGCGGCGGAAGACGGCAACGTAGGCGGCAAGCGTGGCGGAAATGTACACACCGAAAGCCAGGAGGTATGGCATCAACGCCAGCGGCAGCACCAGCAGGAAGAAGGTCGGCGGGTAAAACCAGGCGAACACCACGCGCAAGGCCGGCACGCCCGCCTGTTCGGCGCCAAAGATCGCTTCCGGTTGATATGCCGCCGCCGGGTGCCCGTCGAGGGCCAGGCGGGAGGCGCCCCAGAAGGTGATGAAGTCGGTCCCGATCGGACGGCCCTTGGCATCCACCAGGGCGGGGGAAAGCCATAGCAGGGCTGCAAAGGCAGCCACGACGCCGATCACGACGGTGCGGGAATAGAGCAGGATGCGCTNACGGCCAAGCCAGTGCTGCTGCTTCATCGAGGTCCTCCTTGGGCTTCTACGGTATCATTGTTTGACCAGAGCCCACAAGGAACTGCCCGATGCCGAACCACTGGTGGAACCGCAAGCGCATTGCCGTCTACACAGGCGCCATCCTGCTGCTGCAATTGGCGGTGCTGGCCATCGGGATGCAGAAGGCCGACATTGTCGCCACCGATTTCCGTATTTTCCGCGCCGGCGCCGGCCTGGCGTTTCAGGGACAGGCCGCCGCTGCCTACGATCCGCAAGCCTTGTTCGCCGCCATGCAGCAGTCCACGTCGGGCGTACTGAAGCCCAACCCGGCCTACCGCTGGTTTTATCCTCCCGGTTTCTTGCTGCTGCTGATGCCGCTGGCCGTCCTGCCTCTGATAGCGGCATACGCAGCATGGACCATGGCAGGCCTTGCGGCAGTCTTCGCGGTCCTGCGCCGCATTCTGCCGCAAGGCGGGTTCATCTTGCCGGCGCTGGCGTTTTTCCCCTTGTTCCATACGGTGGTGGTGGGCCAGAACGCCTTGCTGACAGCGGCATGCGCTGGCGGCGGCATGCTGCTGATGGAGCGCAGGCCATGGCTTGCCGCCTGCTGCTTTGCGGCGCTGTCGGCCAAGCCGCACTTGTTTATCCTGCTGCCCGTGCTGCTGGCCTGCAGCGGCACCTGGCGCCTGTTGTTCATGACGGCCGGCGTCGCCGCGGCCGCGAACCTGCTGGCCATCGCCATCCTCGGGCCGGGCCTGCTGCCTGAATTCCTGCACAGCCTCGCCGCGGCGCGCCAGCTGGCGGAAAGCGGCGACCTGCCGGCGGTACGCATGCCGACCGTCTTCGCCATGTTGCGGCTGGCCGGAGCCGGATCGGTGGCGGCGCTGGCGAGCCACGCCGCCGTTGCCCTGCTGGCAGTTGCTGTCGCCTGCACGGTCTGGCGCAAGNGCCCGGACATTGCCCTGAAGGNCGCCGTGTTCATGCTGGCGACGTTGATGTTGAGTCCGCACCTGTTCGAGTACGACCTGACGTGGTTCGGCATGGCGCTGGCATGGCTGGCCAGCCACTGCCGGCGGCACGGCTGGCCGNATGGCATGCGCACGACGCTGGCGGCNGCCTGGCTTTTCCCCTTGCTGAGCGAGATCTCGTCGCAGCTGCTTCATCTGCAAGCCATGCCCTTGTTGCTTGTCGCCCTGTTGCTGGTGATTTTCAGGCTGGCTGCGCTGCGCCGGCAGCGCGAATGCGCCGCCANAGCATCCACATGAAGGCGAACAGCAGCGGCGGCCCGGCCAGGATCGGCACTGCCTTGCCGAGCGGCGCCTGGACGATCGGCAGCAGCCACAAGGCAAGCATCAATTCCCTTTCGCCCGCATGCCATCCTTCACGGGCAGCATGCAGGCCGAGCCAGGCCATGGGGAACGCCAGCCAGGCAAGGTCGTAGTCATAGATGTAGGGACTGATCAGCATGCTGGCCGTCATCAGCAAGGCGTAGCGCAGGCCGGCCGGCGCCGCACTGCGCCAGGCGCGCCAGACCAGGGCAGCAGTGGCGATGGCGCCGGCAGCCTGCGCGGCATACGCCAGCCATAAAGGAAGCTGCATGACGCGCATGGCAGCGAACATCGACGGCATCTTGACGAGGGGCAGCAGGCCCTGTTCGAGCAAGGCGCGGGCAAAGTCCAGTTTATCGAAAAACGCTGTCAATGTCGCCGGCCCGAGTGTCGCCACGCTGGCGATGGTCAAGAGCAGCGCCGTGACGGTCGCCACGGACAGCGTGCGCCACGCCCGCGCGGCAACCAGGGCGAGCGGAAAGAGCAGGGCCAGGTGCGGCTTGACCGCCAGCAGGCCGAGAAGCACTCCGGCCACGGCCGGACGGCGCCCGAGGCAGTGCAGCGCGGCGGCCGCCAGCGCCGCCGTCAGGAAAGCGTTTTGTCCCTGCGTCAGGTTTAGCCACAGCCCGGAGAAGCCAGCCAGCGCCCACATGGCTTCCGGCCGGCGCACCACGCGCCAGAACACAGCGCAATACATGGCCAAGGTAGCTGCCATGAACAAAGCATACGCCACGATGTAAGGCGCCAGCGCCAGCGGCAGCACGAGCAGGTAGAAAGTGGGCGGATAGAACCAGGCAAACTGCACTTTCAAGCCGGGCACGGCTGCCTGTTCGGCCACGTACAGTGCCGGCAGATGGTAGGCTGCGGCCGGCGCGCCGTCGAGCGCCAGCCTGGAGGCGCCCCAGAATGTGATGAAGTCGGCGCCGACCGGCCGGCCCTGCTTGTCGAGGTAGCCGTTGGCATGGACGATCCAGGAGATATAGATCGACGCCAGCGANACCAGGGCCGCAAAGGAATACAGCAGCAGCCGCTGCCTGGTCAGCCAATGCGGCTTGCTGGACTGCATACCGTTTCCTCGTCAGGACTCAGCGAGCGCCGCACCATCAGGCCCAGCAGGGCGAGCAGGGCAAACGGCGCCAGCTGTACGTTGGCGAACCTGGCGAAGATCTGCGAGGACGCCGGNAAAGTCCAGGCAACGACCAGCCAGAAACGCTCGCCGGGCCGCCAGCCATGCCGCATGCCGTGCACGCCCATCCAGGCAATGGGAAATGCCAGCCAGGTCATGTCGTAAGCGTAGACATAAGGGCTGACCAGCATGCTGGCGGTCATGAGCGTGGCGCAGCGTACGGCATGGTGCCGGCTGTTGCGCCAGACAAGCACCACCATGGCGGCTGCCATGGTGGCGACCAGCAACTGGGCCGCGTAGGCCAGCGTCAAATCGACCGCGTGCATGCGCAAGCCGACGAAGGCGGTCGGCATCTTGAATGCCGGTAGCATGCCGGTGCTGACGAGTTGCTGGGCATAGGCCACGTTGTCGCGGAAAGCATGGAATGTTTCCCCGCCCATCAAGCCGTAGCTGGATAGCACCAGGGCCAGCGCGGTCACCGCGGCGCTGGCGATGGTGCGCCAGGCGCCGATTGCGATCAGTGCGAACGGGAACAGGACCGCAAGGTGCGGCTTGATCGCAAGGCAGCCGAGGAAGACGCCGGCCAGCACCGGCCTGGCCGGCAGCAAGACCAGTGCCGCTGCTGCCAGGCTGGAAGTGAGGAAGGCGTTCTGGCCATGAAAGGCCGTGGAAACCGTGGCGGGGAACGCGATGATCAGCAGCCAAGGGCGGTAAGGAGCGCAAATGCGGAACAGCAGCACAATGAAGGGCGCCAGTGTCAGCGCCACGAACAGCGGGTAGGCCAGCCAGAAGTCGAGCAGGCCAAGCGGCGCGACCAACAGCAGGAAGGTAGGCGGGTAGAACCAGCTTGCCCATGGNGCCGGCGCGCGCAAGCTGCTGTCTGCCAGCTGCATGACGGGGAACAGTTGCGCCATGTCGTAAGGCGCCGTAAAGCGCCCCTCCAGAGCTAGGCGCGCCGCGCCCCAGAAGACACGGAAGTCATCGGGCCAGGGGGAGCCGAACCTGGCCGAGGCCGATTCGGCATNTTTCCGCATGCCGGCGGGCCGCACGATGAACTGCAGGCAAAGCAGGATGGCCGGATAGATGCGCATGCGCTGCGCGGTGAGCCAGTGGCCATCGTTCTTCATATGGTGACAGGCAGCAGGCGTGCCGACAGCACGATCAGCACAAGGAAGATGGCGAGGATGCGGCTGACACGGTCTTTCAGGGCGAACACGATGGGGTCGTCGTGCATCCGGCCGCGCCGCGCTACCAGCCAGACGCGCGAGACCCANAACATCAGGAGTGGACAGGCCAGCCAGATCAGTTCGGGGTGGCTGTACATCTGCGCCGTCTTGCTGTCGTGGATGTACATGGCCAGCACCAGGATCGCCAGGTAGCCTGAGGAGATGCCCATGGTGGCGACCAGCCCGGCATCATCGTAACGATAGCCGCGGCCGCGCAGGTAGGCGTCCTGGGCCTTGCCTTCGCTCGTTGCGCTCAGTTCGCTGTATCGCTTGACGAAGGCCAGCGACGTGAACAGGAACATGGAAAAGCACAGCAGCCAGAACGAGGTCGGCACGCGGATGGCNACGGCACCTGCAATGATGCGCAGCGTATACAGGCTGGCCAGGATCAGCACGTCGACCAGCGCCATCTGTTTCAACAGCGCCGAGTACAGCATGGTCTGGACCAGGTAGGCAATGATCAGGGTCGTGAAGGTGGCGGACAAGGCCAGCCAGGACAAGCCCACGCCAGCCAGCAGCAGCAGTGGCCAGGTCAGCCAGGCCTGGCGCAAGCTGAGGGCGCCGCTGGCGATGACGCGTTTTCGCTTGCTCGGGTGCTGGCGGTCGGCGGCGACATCGGCCAGGTCGTTCAACAGGTAGGCGCTGGAGGCCACCAGGCCAAAAGTGAGAAAGGCGATCGCTGCTTCGAACACTTTGCCCGCGTCGCCATAGCCATGCACGCCCAGCAAGGGGACGAACACCAGCACGTTCTTGGCCCACTGGTGGATGCGCATCGCGCGCAGCATGGTGCGCAGCGAGGGCCAGGACTGCCTTTCATTGGATGCTAGCAGCTCATAGCTGCCGGCATCGGCAGGCCGTTCGCTGCAAATCCTGTCGAACAGGTCCAGGTGTGCCGCGATCGCCTCGGCATGCTGCCGCTCGCAGCGTGCCACCAGCACCAGTTCGCGCCCCGCCGCCCGCTCGGCGCGCAAGATGTCCAGGATGGACTGGGAATAGGGCAGTGTTGCCGGGTTGAGTGCCGGCCCGGGCTGGCNTGTCCCGCCGAAAGCGAGGTTGAACGCATGGGGCAAGCCGCGGAAAGGATGGCGNGTAATGGTGCGGTTGGCCAGTTCGGCCCGGATGGAAGTGCGCAGCAGGACCCAGTCAAGTTCGACCAGCAAGGGCAAGGTACCTGGGGCGCTGCGGCAAACGTCGCTATCTGGCATCGGCAACTCCTTCGCGGCTCAAGGCATAAATTTCGTAACCGGGCTTTTGCGAGGCTGGGCGCAGCAGCTTCATGCGCCAGCCTTGGCTGGCCAGGCCGCTCAGCGTTTGCTCCCAGAACGGATCGCCGACCAGGGCCATCAGATGGGTGGCCCCGGCTTGTTGCGCGATCGTGCTGAGTGCCTGCGGCCGCTGGCGTCCGGTGGAAGGCAGGGTGAGCCTGCGGTGCACCTGTGCAGCAGCCGGGTCCTTCAAGCCGACCAGGTCGATCAATTGCAACTGGGTACTGAACGAGAGATAGCCAATATCATGCGCCGCCAGCCTGGCATCGCGCGGCAGGTTGGCGGACGCCCAGCGGCTCGCCGCATCGAGGTCTGCCATGACCTGCTGCCGCTCGAAATACCTGGCCACGGTGACAGGCAGGGTCAGCACGGTCAGCGCCAGCAGCACCGCTTGCGCCAGCCGCAGGTGCGGCGCACCTTCGCCAGCCAGGAGCAGGCAGCAGAACGAAATGGGCGCCAATGCATGCAGGTAGCGAAACTCGTTGTAGTGCAAGCCATAGGGCAGGGACCATTGGTAGGCGGCCAGGAAGAGCAGCAGGAAGCCGAACATGAAATAACCAGGGGTGCTGCGCCTGAAATACAGGAATCCAATCACCAGGCCAACCGTCATCGGGTGCAGTGCACGCACGATGGCCCAGCTGCGCACGCCCCAGGGCAGCGTGGCGCTGGCGAAGAAGGCTTCCTTGGCCCCGACGGTGGCGGGGAGCCAGGCGCCGGTGCTGGCCAGTTGCCACGCCAGCCAGGGCGCGCTGGCGAGCAGCACGGCGCACACGTCGTAACCCACCTGGCTCGGCGCGCGCCCATGCCGGTACCAGCGATAAGCGAGCAGGAGGNCCGTGGCCGCTGCCAGATCGGGACGTGTGAATGGCAGCAGGCCGAGCAGGAAAGGCAGGCATCGCGAGCGGTGCCCGTCAAGGCTCCATGCCAAGGCCCAGGCCAGCATGGCCATGGCCAGNCCGGTCTCCAGGCCGTTCAGCAGCTGGTAAGGCGTGTANGACACCAGGGCCGCCATGAGCGCTGCCTGCAGTGCTTGCGTCGTGCTGCAGCCGGCGGCCAGTGACATGCGCGCAATGCCGGTGACATAAGCCGCCGCTGCCAGCAGCGAGAGCAGTTGCAGCGCCTGAACTGCGGGCAGGGCCAGGGAAAGNAGCGCCAGCAACGCCAGGTGGAGCAGGCTGGTTGCCCCGAGCAGAGCGGGCACCCCGGGAAAATTCCATTCCGGCCGGCCCAGCAGAACCTGGCTGTTGTGCAGTGTGATGTAGGCATCATCCAACGGGAACCATGGGCCGCCGGCGCGTGCCAGGAGCAGCAGACCGCCTACGCAGGCGCTGGCGGCAACAGCATAAACCCAGGTAGCAGCCCGCGGCACCGCGGGTAGTGAACGTGTCAGCATCCGATGCCTCCCGCATTAATACTAATGCATTTGCTTTTTTGAAATCAAATGCCAGCAAGGGCCACATTGTCCCAATTTTGCGACAGACGCAGGGACTGTTGCGCCGGCNGGCGGCCTGTGCAAGACTCTTTTCAATTTCGCAATCAGAGTGAAAAGGCTGCATGAAGCTTGCCGTCGTCTATCTCCTGCTGGCAGTGATTGCCACGTTGTGCAATCTGGCGACACAAGATNTGGCGGTGCGCCTGTATGGCGGGCCCGGCAATCTGTGGCTGGCNATGCTGGCGGGCACCGGCGTGGGCCTGGTGGTCAAGTACATGCTGGACAAGCGCTTCATCTTCAGTTTCCGCGCCGATAGCCTCGGCCACGAGGGCTATGTCTTCGTCCTGTACACGCTGGTCGGCATCGGCACCACGCTGCTGTTCTGGAGCGTGGAATTCGCCTTCGACTACCTGTTCCACACCCTTGGCGCGCGCTACACCGGAGGCGCCATCGGACTGGCCCTGGGCTACCTGATCAAGTACCGCCTCGACAAACGCTATGTGTTCCGCCAGGTGGCCGCATGATGCTGCATGGCTGGGGCCGCTACCCCCTGGTCGAGGCGCAAGTCGTGGCGCCGGCCAGCCTCTCCGANCTGGCGGCGGCATTGGGCGCGCCGGCCATTGCGCGCGGCCTGGGNCGCAGCTACGGCGACAGTGCGCTGGCGCCGCGCGTCATCAGTTCCCTGCGGCGCGACATGCTGCTTGGCTTCGATGCCGAGGCCGGCGTGCTGCATTGCGAAGCCGGCGTTGCGCTCGACGCGATCCTGCAGGTGATGGTGCCGCGCGGCTGGTTCCTGCCGGTCACGCCCGGCACGCGCTTTGTCACCGTGGGCGGCGCCATCGCCAGCGACGTGCATGGCAAGAACCACCATTGCGATGGTTGCTTCAGCGCCCATGTGCAGGATATCGAGATGATGCTGGCCGATGGCAGCGTAGTCATNTGTTCCGCGCGCCAGCATGCGGACCTGTTCCAGGCCACCTGCGGCGGCATGGGCCTGACCGGCATCGTGCTGCGTGCCCGCCTGCGCCTGAGGCGCATCGCCAGCAGCGAGATCGAGCAGCACACCCTGCGCGCACCGTCGCTGCAGGCGGCGCTGGAATTGTTCGCCCGGCACGGCGGGGAAACGTATTCGGTGGCATGGATCGACTGTATCAGCCGCGGCAAGGCGATGGGACGGTCCCTGCTGATGTTGGGCGAGCACGCGCCCGATGGAGGGCTCGGCATGGCACGAGCGGGGCGCTTAGCGGTACCCCTGGACATGCCGGCCCGCTTGCTGAACCGCCGTACCATCGGCGCCTTCGATGCGCTGTACTACCATTGGCCGCGCGGCGCGCGCCAGCGCGTGCATTACGAAAAGTTCTTTTATCCACTGGACGGCATCGCCCAGTGGAACCGCCTGTATGGCAGGAATGGTTTCGTCCAGTACCAGTTCGTGCTGCCGGACGAGGCAGCAACGGCGGGACTGGCCGCCATCCTGCAGCAAATTGCCGCCAGCGGGCGCGGCTCTTTCCTCGCGGTTCTGAAGCGGCTGGGCAGGCACAATGGCAACCACTTGTCCTTCCCGCTCGCGGGCTATACGCTCGCGCTGGATTTCAAGGTTGAGCCGGGCCTGTTCGAGATGCTGGAACGGCTGGACAGCATGGTGCTCGATTATGGTGGCCGCCTGTATCTGGCCAAGGACAGCCGCATGTCGGCCGCCACCTTCCGCCGCAGCTACCCGCAACACGAAGCGTTCCAGCAAGTGCGCGAGCGCTACGGCGCGCTGGGCCGCTTCGCCTCCGCACAATCCCAACGGCTAGGACTTTGACATGCAGCGTATCCTGATTGTCGGCGCCACCTCCGCCATCGCCCTGGCTGCCGCGCGCATCTTTGCGCAGCGTGGCGACACCCTGCACCTGCTGGCGCGCAGCGAAGAAAGGCTGGCGGCACTGGCCGCCGACCTGAAGCTGCGCGGGGCCGGCGCGGTCAGCTTTGCCGCCTTCGATGCCAATCAGCTGGAGCAGCACGGCGCATTGCTGGAACAGGCTGTCCAGGCCATGGGCAGCATTGACGCGGCGCTGATCGCGCACGGCACGCTGGGCGACCAGCGCGCCTGCGAAGCCGATTTCGCCCTGGCGCTGCAGGAAGTGCACACCAATGCAATCAGCGCCATGTCGCTGCTGACCATCCTTGCCAACCGCATGGAAGGGCAGCGGCATGGCACGCTGGCTGTCATTGGCTCGGTGGCGGGGACCGGGGGCGGCAATCGAACTATGTCTACGGTTCGGCCAAGGGCATGCTCGATATCTTCCTGCAAGGGCTGCGCAACCGGCTCTACAAGTCCGGCGTGCGGGTCGTGACCATCAAGCCCGGCTTTGTCGATACCCCGATGACTGCCGCTTTCGCCAAAGGCGCCTTGTGGGCGACGCCGCAGNCGGTGGCGCCTCGCATCGTAAAAGCCATGGACCATGGCTGGCCGGTGGTGTACACGCCGTCATTCTGGCGCCTGATCATGGCGCTGATCCGCGCAATCCCCGAATCATTGTTCAGAAAGCTCAGCCTTTAGTGCGAGCGGTTAGATTTGGTGAGACTTTAGCTCCTTGTCAAGCGGCATAATCAAAGCAAGCCCGCCTTCGCGAGGATTGCATGACGGAAGTTCGCAAGCAGCGCATTCTCATCGTTGACGACCAGAGCGTCCATACCGTGGCGTTGTGCGATGTGCTGCGCCAGTACCAGTTTGATGCCGAAGGCTGTTCCAGCGCCGAGTCTGCGCTGGAGCTGCTGCGCAGCCAGTCCTTTGACCTGATGCTGTCCGACCTGAACATGCCGGGAATGGACGGCATCGGCCTGGTCAAGGAAGCCCTGCAGCACGATCCCGACCTGGCCTGCATCATCATGACCGGCGAGGGCAGCATCGCCACCGCCGTGCGCGCCATGCAGGGCGGCGCCCTCGACTACATCGTCAAGCCCTTCAAAGCGTCTTCCCTGTTGCCGGTGCTGGCGCGGGCCCAGGCCACGCGCGCCCTGCGCCTGGCAAACGCCGAGCTGGAGCGCCAGCTGCGCCAGAACGTGATGGAGCTGGCGGAAGCCAACCATCGCCTGGAACAGGCGCGCACCGCGGCCGAGCACGCGAATGCGGAGAAATCGCGCTTCCTGTCGAACATGAGCCATGAGCTGCGCACGCCGCTCAACGGCATACTGGGTTTCGCGCAAATCCTGGCGGCCGACAAGCTGCCGGCCACCCAGCTGGAAAAGCAGCGCTTTGCGCGCAATATCGTGCAATCCGGCCAGCACCTGCTCAAGCTGGTCAATGAAATCCTCGACCTGGCGCGCATCGAAGCGGGCAAGGTGCCGCTGGCGATGGAAGCGGTGGACTTGCCGACGTGTTGCAGGAATGCCGCATGATGGTGACGCCGCTGGCGGCCAAGCGCGATATCAGCCTTGGCTTCGGCGAGGTGCCGGAACGGCGCCTGTGCGCCGACCGCACGCGCCTGGTGCAGGTGCTGATCAACCTGCTGTCCAACGCCATCAAGTACAACCATGACCAGGGCCGTGTCGCCGTGGCCTGCGACGAACTCGATGGCAGCCGCCTGCGCATTTCCGTCAGCGACACCGGGCCGGGGCTGGAACCGGACCAGGTGCAGCACATCTTCCAGCCGTTCCACCGCCTCGGGCGCGACGAAGAAGAGGAGGGCAGCGGCCTCGGCCTGGCCCTCACCCGGCGCGTAGTCGAGGCCATGCAAGGCGCCATCGGCGTCGAGAGCCAGCCGGGCCAGGGCAGCACCTTCTGGGTGGAGTTGCCGCTGGCGCCGGAGACAACCCAACAGGTGCAACATGCGTAGCCGAACCATGCAGGTCCTTGCGGTGTTGTTCATTGTGCTGGCGCTGGGCGTGGCCTGGCTGTGGCAGCAGCAACGGCGGCCGGCCATGCCGCCGACGTCGCTGGTGATAGCGGCCAATACCGAATATGTCGGCACTTGCGCCGTCGTGGCGGCGCAGCAGCGCGGCTACTTCGCCGGACAGGGCTTGTCGGTCAAGGTACTGCCGTTCTCGAGCGGCAAGGCGTCGATGCAGGCGGTGGTCGACGGCAAGGCCGACGTCGGCACCGTGGCCGACATTCCGATCGTTTTTGCCGCGATGGATGGCGTGCCGGTCAAGGTGCTGGCCACCTTCTTCCGCACCGGCAAGGACCACGGCATCATCGGCCGCCGCGACCATGGCGTGCTGACTCCCGCCAGCCTGAAGGGCAAGCGCATCGGCGTCACGCAAGGCACCTCGGGCCAGTTCACGCTGGACGTGTTCCTGAACTGGCAGCGCATGGACGGCAGCGAGGTGACCATGGTCAATTACAAGCCGGAAGAGCTGGGCCAGGCGCTGCAGCGCGGCGACGTTGATGCCGTGGCAGGCTGGGAACCGTTCCTCGGCGCGATGCGCAAGCAACTGGGCGATACCGCGGTCAGCTTTTCCGGCGAACAGGCGTATGAGAGTATCTACAACCTGGTGGCGCTGCAGCGTTTCACCGGCGAGCGGGCAGCCATCATCCCGCGCCTGCTGCAGGCGATCGAGCAGGGCTCGGCCTGGTGCGAAAAATCGCCGCAGGAGGCCCAGCCCCTGCTGCCGGCAACCGCCAAGCTGAACCGTGCGGAAGTGGTGGCTGCGTGGCCGACCTACCACTTCGGGCTGGAGCTGGACCAGTCGCTGCTGCTGGCCTTTGAAGACCGCGCCCGCTGGGCCATCCGCAACCGGCTGGCCAATTCGCGCGAAGTGCCGAATTTCCTCGACAATGTCTACCTGGAAGGACTGGGCGAGGTGCGGCCGACTGCCGTCACCGTCATCCATTAAGCCTCATGAAGATTATCACTCGCCTGAAGTGGGCTCAGTGGCTGTGCCTGGCCGGCGTGGCGCTGGCCGTGCTGCTGATGATTGGCGCCACGCGCCAGGTCAAGCAGGAGTTGCAGCGCAATGAACGCGCCGGGGAAATCGTGAGCGGGGTGGTGGCGCTGCGCTACCTGTCGCTGGAATACGCGCAGACGCAGGAGCGCCGCTCCCACGTGCAATGGCAGTTGCGCAAGGAATCGCTGCAAGGCTTGCTGTTGCGCGACGACCTGTTCAGGGAAGCCGAGGAGGGGCAGTTGCTGCGCGACTTGCAGGAAAGCCTGCCCCTGCTGGCACGCCATTTCTCGGAACTGCTGCTGGTACGGCAGGAGCTGCGCGCCACCCCCGAGCGGGCCGAGGTCCTGCACTTGCTGGAAGCGCGCCTGTTTGGCCAATTGATGTCGCGTACCCAGGACATGATCAAGGATGCGGAGGACCTGGCGCGCCGCAGCCGCCAAGGGGTGCTGCGGGCGCAGCAGAATGCCTCCGCCGTGGCGGCCGGCCTTGGCCTGCTGCTGGCGCTGACCGTGCTGGGCGCGCTGGCCTTGACCATCCGCAGTGTGGCCCATCCGCTGGAGCGCTTGCGGCGCGGGGCCGAACTGGTGGGCTCCGGCAAGCTGGACTTCCGAATGAATATGAACGCCGTCGATGAAGTGGGCGACCTGGCGCGTGCTTTCGATGCCATGACCGAACGCCTGCGGGCCACCACGGTGTCGCGCGACGAACTGGTTGCCGTCAATTCCGCGCTGCACGACGAGATGGCGGTGCGCCATGGCGCCGAGTTGAAGGTGCAGGCCCAGCTCGGACGGCTCAGCCTGCTGCACCAGATGACGCGCTCGATCGGCGAACGGCAGGACTTGCGCAGTATTCTGCAGGTGCTGGTGCGCAACCTGGAAGACCAGTTGCCGGTGGACTTTGCCTGCGTGTTCCTGTTGCAGGAAGGCGTGCTGGAGGCCAGTTGCGTCGGCCTGGGCAACGCCCTGCTGCCAGGCGATGCGTCGCTGAAGGAGGGCGCCCAGGTCTCGATCGACAACAACGGCCTGTCGCGCTGCGTGAAAGGCCAGCTGGTGTACGAGCCGGACATCGGCGGCAGCGAATTCCCGTTCCCGCACCGGCTGGCGCGCGGCGGCCTGAATTCCCTGGTGCTGGCGCCGCTGCAGGCCGAGAGCGTGGTGTTTGGCGTGCTGGCCGTGGCGCGCACCATTCCGAATGCCTTCTCCAGCGGCGAATGCGAATTCCTGCGCCAGTTGAGCGAACACGCCGCGCTGGCGGCGCGCCAGGCGCAGCTGTACGGCGCGCTGCAGCAGGCATACCACACCCTGCATGCGACGCAGCAGTCGGTTACGCGCGAAGAGCGCCTGCGCGCCCTGGGCCAGATGGCCAGCGGCATCGCCCACGACATCAACAACGCCATCTCGCCGGTGGCGCTGTACACCGAGACGCTGCTGGAAACGGAAACCGGGCTCAGCCCAAGCGGCCGCAACCACCTGCAGGTGATCGCGCGCGCCATCGACGACGTGGCGGCAACGGTGGCGCGCATGCGCGAGCTGTACCGCCGGCGCGAACCGCAAATGGAGCTCACCAGTGTCAGCCTGAACGTGCTGGCGCAGCAAGTGGCCGACCTGACGCGGGCGCGCTGGAGCGATATGCCGCAGCAGCGCGGCGTGGTGATCAACATGAAGCTGGAACTGGCGCCGGGCTTGCCTTCCGTGATGGGCTCCGAGCCGGAAATCCGCGAAGCCCTGACCAACCTGGTGTTCAATGCCGTCGACGCCATGCCGGAAGGCGGCGCGCTGACCCTGCGCACCCGCAGCACCGGCGAGCATGCGATTGTCGACGTGGTGGACAGCGGGGTCGGCATGGACGAATCGACGCGCCGTCATTGCCTGGACCCCTTCTTCACTACCAAGGGTGAGCGCGGCAGCGGCCTGGGACTGGCCACCGTCAACTCGATGGCCGAGCGCCACAGCGCCGTGGTGCAGGTGGAATCGATGATCGGGCAGGGCACCACGGTGTCGCTGGCCTTCCCCTTGCCGCAGGCGCATCCGGCCATGCCGCCGCTGGAAGCCCCGGCCACCGCGGTGGCGGTGGCCGAACCAATGCGCCTGCTGGTGATCGACGACGACCCGGCCGTGCTGGCCTCCATGACCACCATCCTGCAGCGCGATGGCCACACGGTGGTGGCGGCCAACGGCGGCGCCGCCGGCATCGAGCAGTTCAAGGCATCGCAGGAATCGAGCCAGCCCTTCGATGCCGTCTTCAGCGACCTTGGCATGCCGCACGTCGATGGGCGCAAGGTGGCCGGCTGCATCAAGGAGCTGTCGCCCAGCACGCCGGTGATCCTGGTCACGGGCTGGGGCCAGCGCCTGATCCCGGAAGGCGACGTCGATGCCAAGCCGGCCAGCGTGGACGAAGTGCTGAGCAAGCCGCCGCGCGTGCGCGAACTGCGCGAGGTGCTGCTGAAAGTGCACAAGGTCGGGTATAGTCCTGCGTCATGAATGATCCAATCGACTTTGCCGCGCACCGGGCGCGGTTGTTTGCCATCGCCTATCGCATGCTGGGCGTGCGCGCCGATGCGGAGGACGTGGTGCAGGATGCCTGGATTCGCTGGCAGGGCGCCGATACCGGCGGCGTGCAATCGGCCGAAGCCTGGCTGGTGACGGTGGTGACCCGGCTTGCCATCGACCGCCTGCGCGCCGCCATCGCCGAACGCGAAGCCTACGAAGGCCTGTGGCTGCCCGAGCCGCTGGTGGCGATCGACGAAGAAACGCCGGAAGCCCAGGCCGAGCGCGCCAGCGACCTGTCGCTGGCCTATATGTGGCTGCTGCAGCGCCTGGGGCCGGAGGAGCGCGCCGCCTTCCTGCTGCGCCAGGTGTTCGATTACGACTACAACGAAGTGGCCGAGCAGCTTGGCAAGTCCGAAGCGGCCTGCCGCCAGATGGTGAGCCGGGCCGGCGACCGGGTGCAGCAAGGGCAGTCGCGTTTCGACATTCCGGCCGACACCCACCGCCAGCTGTTGCAGCGCTTCGTGGAAGCCTCGGCCAGCGGCGACAAGGCGGCAGTGCGCGCCTTGCTGGCGGAAGACCTGGAACTGGTGGGCGACGGCGGCGGCAAGGTCAAGTCCTTCGGCATCGTCATTACCGATCCGGACAAGATCGCGGCGCTGTATGCCGGCATGCACAAGCTGGGCGCCATCGAATACCGCGCCGCCATGGTCAATGGCGAACCGGGCTTGCTGCGCTTTGTGGACGGCCAGCTGGAGTCGGCGCAGGGCTTTGCCACCGACGGCGAGCGGATTACCGGCATCTATGTAGTGCGCAACCCGGACAAGCTGGCGCACATTCTTAACTGACGTGAGCAGGCTGGCAGGCTGCGGAGGGATTGGATATGTTGAGCGAAACCCGCGAGCGTGGCCTGCAGCTTGGAATGCCCGACCTGCTGCGTGCCATACAATACCTGCCGGTCGGCATGTCCATCATCGACCGCGACCTGCAGTTCAGGTTCTGGAACGAGACGTTCTGCCAGTGCCTGGATTTCCCCGATAGCCTGATGCAGCCGGGCGTGCTGCTGGAGGACCTGTTCCGCTTCAACGCCCTGCGCGGGGAATTCGGGCCCGGCGATCCGGAAACCCAGGTGCGCCAGCGCATCGACCTGGCGCGCCAGTTCGTGCCGCACCGTTTCCGGCGCACGCGCGCCAATGGCACGGTTTTGCAGGTGACCGGCCGCCCCATGAGCGACGAACAGGGCCGGGTCATGGGTTTCGTCACCATCTATGAAGATGTCACCACCGAGGCGCGCCAGCAGCAGGAGCTGGAGCAGGCGCACCAGAAGCTGCTGTCGGCCTATGAAGACTTGCGGCGCGCCCAGCTTGACAATAGCGCGCTGGAGAAGGACCGCTTCAAATACTACCAGCTGGCCGTGCGCGACGCCGTGACGGGCTTGTACACGCGCCACTATATGGAAGATGCCGCCGCGCGCCTGCTGCAGCAGCACGAGCGCGACCCTGCCGAACGGGTGGGCCTGCTGGTGTTCGACATCGACCGTTTCAAGCAAATCAATGACAACTACGGCCACCTGGCCGGCGACGTGGTGCTGCAGCGCATCGGCGGAGTATTGAACAGCCATACGCGCCGCGTCGACATCGCGGTGCGCAACGGCGGCGACGAATTTGCCGTTTTCCTGCCCAAGCTCGACCTCGAGCACAGCCTGCAATTTGCCGAACGGGTACGCGGCGAAGTGCGTGGCCAGCGCTTTGAAGGCGCGCTGGCCGGCATAGAACTATCCATCAGCGCCGGCGTGGCCGAGCACCAGCCGGGCGAAACGCTGGGAGAACTGCTGCAGCGTGCCGATGCTGCCCTGTATGCGGCCAAGCGCGCCGGGCGCGACCGGGTGTGCACCTTCCCCGCCCACCCTGAAAAAAATCTTTAGCCGGGCTGTCACAAACCGGCAGGCTGCTCCGTCTAATGGATAAGAAGGCCGCACTGTGCGGGCTTTGCCATCAGACCGAAAGGAATTCCATGAGCACCCTGCGTTACAACTACTTCCAACTGTCCCAGAAATCGTTCCAGAACCTGCTGGCGCTGTCGAATGGCCTGAACCGTGAATTGCTGGGCAAAAAGCTGGTGGACCTGGTCCTGCTGCGGGTGTCGCAGATCAACGGCTGCGGTTTCTGCATCGACATGCATTACCAGGACTTGTTGAAGATGGATGTCGATCCGCGCCATGTGAACGCGGTGGCCGGCTGGCGCGAGGCGCCATTCTTCAGCGAGCGCGAACGCGCTGCGCTGGAATGGTCTGAGCTGATCAATGCGATTCCAGTCCGCGATCCCGACGACGCAGCTTACGCCCGTGTCCAGGAGCATTTCTCCGGCGAAGAGATCGCGGAACTGGGTTTCGTGGTTGCGGTCATCCGTTCCTGGAACATGCTGAACGTGGCGTCGCGCAACCCGATTCCTCGCTAATTTTCCCGCTTGCGCAGTAACAGCAAGGGCAAGCCGGCCAGCAGCATGAGGATCTGTGCCGGCTCGGGAATCGGCGCCGCCAGGAAGCCGCGGATTTCACCGCTCGGGTAGACGTTCGAGTGGATGTTGAAATACGCGGCGCCGGCATTGAGTCCGGCCAGTAGCGCGGCTTCGGCGCCAGCCGTGGTGCCGCCGTTATTGGCCAGGAAAGTCGGATTCCAGAACGAATCTTGCGACGTATCGAAGAACGAGGCGTAGCTGCCGCTGGTTTCGTTCTCCGGGAAGCCGGTCAGTGTCGGCAGCATGGTGGCGACACCCGCAGTGCCGTCACCCGGCACAGCGGTGCAGCAATGGATGTGGGCAGCGCCGCTCAGGCCTGTCAGGTCGGTAAAGCTGGCTGCAATGGTCATGTAGTGGTTGTCGATATCGAACAGCACGGTCACATCGCCCATGCCGGTCGAAGCGTTTGGCGGTGATTCCGCCGCGCCGCTGAGTGCGGCGTTGAAGACGAGTGGATCCGCTTGCGCGGCGCCGCAAGCGGCGACCAGGGCCAGCGTCGCCAGCCCCTTTTTCAGATGAGTTCCCATTAGGTGGCTCCTCCATGTTCGCGAGCCCGTGATAACGGTTCCCCCCGTGTAACAACAAGCAGGCGCGCAGTACAGCGCGCTTATTGTCGCTTCAAGCGTGCATGGCGTGGCGCACGCTTAACACCATNACTTGACGTTCTTCATGAGGAAGGTAGCCTGGCCGCAACTCTTCTGCGAGTAGGCGATGGCTTCCTGCGAACAGCTGCGGGATTTGCCGTCCTTGGCGAAG
>Ga0055524_1000827_pt1 | contig 20428 bp, 18 predicted proteins | sample AraplaCol_mCL_r2_2_FD_55011 | JGI IMG/M metagenome (GOLD analysis project Ga0055524, IMG submission 55011) | Arabidopsis root microbial communities from North Carolina, USA - plate scrape MF_Col_mCL_r2 | ecosystem: Host-associated > Plants > Roots > Endosphere | place: USA: North Carolina...
CCAAGCTGTCCTTCCCGCACCGCGTGCTGCGCCAGGCGCGCTACAAGCAGCCCAAGTCCTATATGGATGCGGTGGCCGCCGGCAATCCGGTGCAGGAAGAGCGGGAACTGGCGCGCGACGAAATGGGTTTTGAGTTCATGTTGAACGCCCTGCGCCTGCAGGGCGGCTTCGAGCCGAACCTGTTCGCCGAACGCACCGGCGTGGCGCTCAACACGATCGAGAAGCAGCTGAACGCGGCCGAGGCCAAAGGCCTGCTGTACCGCGACCATATGCTGATCAAACCCACCGAACTAGGCCAGCGCTTCCTCAACGACCTGCAGCAGATGTTCCTGGGCGAAGACTAGAACTCTTCCCACTCATCGTTGCTCGCTGCCGGAGCGCGGCGCTCGGTCTTTGTGCGGCGTTCCGACGTCCGGTCTGCCGATGCATCGGTCGCTGCGCCCGGGCTGGCGCCCGCGCCGCTGGCCGCCGCCCGGGTGGACGCGCGCTGGGTAGCACGGGCGTCCGGTGCGGCGAGCCGTTTTTGCCGTGCCGTGGCCGCTGCGCCGGCATCGGCCGACGCATTGGAGGCCACCGCGACACGCGGCTGGGCGCTCCAGCGCGCCACGGCCTCAGTGCCAAGGCGGAATGAGGCCGCCACCTGCGCCAGCTGGGCCGCCTGCTCCTGCATGCTGGCCGCTGCAGCCGCAGCTTCCTCCACCAGCGCCGCGTTCTGCTGCGTCACCTGGTCCATCTGGCCAATGGCCTGGTTCACTTCGTCGATGCCCACGCTCTGTTCGCGGCTTGCCGACGTGATTTCGCCCATGATGTCGGTGACGCGCCGCACGCTGGTCACGACTTCGCCCATGGTGGTGCCGGCCTGTTGAACCAGCGAGGTGCCGGCATTCACCTGCGTGACGGAATTGTCGATCAGCTCCTTGATCTCTTTCGCCGCCGCGGCGGAGCGCTGCGCCAGGTTGCGGACCTCGGAGGCGACCACGGCGAAGCCTCGGCCTTGTTCGCCGGCGCGCGCCGCTTCCACAGCTGCGTTCAACGCCAGGATATTGGTCTGGAATGCGATGCCGTCGATGGTGCCGATGATGTCCACGATCTTGCGCGAAGAGGCGTCGATGGAGCCCATGGTCTCGACCACCTGGCCCACGATCTCGCCGCCGCGTGCCGCCACGTCGGAAGCCGCCTGCGCCAGCTGGTTGGCCTGGTTGGCGTTGTCGGCGTTCTGGCGCACGGTGGACGTCAGCTCCTCCATCGACGATGCGGTTTCCTCCAGCGAGCTGGCTTGCTGCTCGGTGCGTGAGGAAAGGTCCAGGTTGCCCTCCGCGATTTCGCTGGAAGCGGTCGCGATGGCCGTGGTGCCGGTCTGCACCTGGCTCACCACGCGCCGCAGCGCATCGTTCATGCCGCGCAAGGCTTTCATCAGGTCGCCGATCTCGTCGCGCGCGGTTTCCTCGTCAAAGTGCGTGGTGAGGTCGCCCTCGGCCACGGTGTTGGCGATGCCCAGCGCGGAGTTCAGCGGCGCCGTGATGCTGCGCGAAATGATCCAGGCGGCCCATGCGCCGAATGCCAGCATGATCACGCCCAGTGCAAGCATCAGGCGGGTGCTGCGGGCGTTGGCTTCATTGATGCTGGCAGCTGTGACGTCGATCGCCTTGCGCTGCTGCGCCAGCAATTCCTTGACCTTGTCCTGGTATGCCTTGGCGGCAGGTTCAAACACATCCCGGTACAGGCGCTCGCCCTCGGCCGCATCGCCAGCCTTCTTGGCATTCATCACCTGGTTCTTCGCATCCTGGTATTTGCCGCGGATGGCGACGGCGTCCTGGTAGATCTTGCGTTCCTCGTCCGACTCCAGCAAGCCTTCGATGGATTTCAGGAGCTCGGCACCGCGCTTGGCGCTATCGGCAATGGCGGTGGCGAAGGTGTTCGACAATTCGCCGTCGCTGCTGCGCGCGATCATCTGCGTGCGCGCAACGGCCGAATAGATCAGCACATACCAGTCGGACACGATGCGCTCTTTGGCCAGTGGCCGGTCCATCATGGCCCGCGTTGCGTTGGCGGTGTTGTTCGAGTGGTAGAGGGCGTTGATGGTGCCGATGGCCGACAGCAGCAGGACGATGCCGAAGCCCGCAGCGAGGCGGGGGCCAATTCGGAGCTTGGACAGGAATTGCATACAGGCCTCCAGAGGTTGGAGTTCTAGTATGCACCTGAAAATTTGCGTGGAAGATATCCCGTTGCAAGGCTGCAACAAGGGATATCACCTAGCTTAAAAAGATCGGGCGGCGCGCAAATCGGGTTTCTCAGCCCACTGCGCCAGCGCATCGGCCAGGCGCTGGCTTTCGCCGATGGCGAAGGTCCAGTCACGGATGCGGGCGGCGTGGTCCTGGCCGTAGTGCTTGAAGTCCGTGCGGTCCGGCAGTTTGCGGTTCGGCAGGCGCTCGACGAAGGAAGGCGAGGGCGAGACCAGGATCACATTTTCCAGTGCGCTGTCGCGGGCCCGCCGCCAGGGCATCGACTTATCGAGCCAGCCCGGCACGATATGGTCGGTGAAGTGCGGATACAGCACCAGGCCTTCGTCGCGCTGGTAAGGCAGGTGCAGGTGGTAGTCGATCAAGCCGCCGTCCCAGTAGTCGCCCGGCGGCGCGCCGTGGATGCCGCTCACTGCTTGCAGCACCAGCGGAATCGAGCCGGAGGCCAGCAGCGCGGAATGCAGGTTTTGCCCGGACAGGCTGACATAGTGCGAGGCGAAGGCATCGAAGCTGGTGCGCAGCCAGGCTGCGTCATCGCGGCTGTCGTGGAAGACCACGCGTTCCATCGCACCGGCCAGGCGGCTGCGCGAGACGGCATTGCCGGCTGCGGCGCGCAGGAAGCCGGCCATCTCGCGCCACTTGCTGCCGCCCGTGTTGGCCAGCGGGCCGATGCCGCGCACCGTGATCACCGACAGCAGGTAGTCGGGATTTGTCAGCATTTCCTCGCCGCGCCCATCAAGCACACTGTCGAGCAGGCCGCGAATTACTCGGCTCACGTAAGCGGCATCGACCTTGTCGGGATACGTCTGGTGGGCATAGTGGTGGGCCAGGCGCTTGTGCGCGGCTACCGGGTCGTGGAAGGCGCCGGCGGCCATGCGCCAGGCGCCGATGGACGCGCCGATCAGGCGGCGCTTGCGCGGCGCCTGTTTCAGCCACTCGCCAAACATCCACTGGTCGATGCCGTTCAGGATCAGGCCTTTGGGGCCGCCCGCCGCGGCGGGAATGATGGCGATGTCGGCTGCCTGCAAGCCTTCGCGCTCAATGCGCTGGCGGGCGCGCTGGCCAAGCCGGATACTGATTGGTGAATCCACTACTTCAAGCCTCCCCCAAGCGCCCGGTACAGATCGATGGCGCTGGTTGTGCGCAGCAGGCGCGCCTGCACGAGGGCCTGCTCCGCGGTGAACAATTCGCGTTGGGCATCGAGCACGTCGAGCGAGCTGGCGACCCCGTTTTCAAAGCGTAATTGTAATAGACGCAGGCGCTCGGCCTGGGCGTCCTGCACCGCGCGCTGGGCGGCCACCTGTTCGCCGAGGTAGGTCCTTGCTGCCAGCGCATCGGCCACTTCGCGGAAGGCGCCCTGGATCGTTTTCTCATAGTCCGCCACCGCAATGTTCTTGCGGGCGTGGCTGACGTCCAGGCTGGCCATATTGCGGCCGCTGTCGAAGATGGGCAGCACCAGTTGCGGGGCGAAGCTCCAGGTGCCGCTGCCGCCGTCGAACAGTCCGCTGAAATCGCGGCTGGCGCTGCCGACCGAGGTGGTCAGCGTGATGCGCGGGAAGAAGGCGGCACGGGCGGCGCCGATATTGGCGTTGGCTGCCTTCAGGCGCTGCTCGGCTGCGCGAATGTCGGGGCGGTTGGCCAGCAGATCGGAGGGCAGGCCGGCAGTCAATGCGTTCATGGCGTCGGCTTGCGCGTCGTCGAGCGGCGGCTGCGTGCCCGGTGCTGCGGGGCGTGCCTGGCCGACCAGCAAGGTGAGCGCGTTGGCGGCTTGTGCGCGCTGGCGCGCCAATGCAAGGGCGGAGGCGCGGGCGGTCTCCATCTGCTGCTCGTTGGAGCGCAGGTCGAGGCGTGAGGAGGCGCCGCCTTCAACACGTTTTTTTGTCAGGTCGAAGGTGCGCTTGCGGGCGTCGTAGGTGCTTTCGGCCAGCGTTTGCTGTTCGGCGAAGGCGCGCTCGGTGTAGTAGGCCTTGGCCACTTCCGCAACCAGGCTGATTTGCGCGGCCTGCTTCGCTTCTTCCGTGGCCAGGTAGTTAGCCAGAGCGGAATCGCTCAGGCTTTTCACTCGGCCGAAGAAGTCCAGCTCGAAGGCGGCGACGCCAAGGCCCACATCAAAGCGCTCGCTCGTTTGCGGCAGGCCGTTGCTGTTCGCAAAGCCCGGCGTACGGCTGCGCGATTCGCTCAGGTTCGCATTCAACGTCGGCAGGCGGTCGGCTCGCTGGATGCGGTAGGCGCCGCGCGCTTCTTCGATGCGCAGGGCGGCGATCCGCAGGTCGCGGTTGTTTTCAAGCGCCGCTTCGATCAGTTGCTGAAGACGGCCATCCGGGAAAAAGGCGCGCCAGCCGGTGTCCACCGCCGACTGCTGCGCGCCGGCTGGCGGCGCAACGGTGGCGCCGACGGCCAGCGGCAGGGCAGGGAAGTTGTCTGCGACCGGCGCCGCGGGGCGCTGGTAAGCAGGCGCCATCGAGCAGCCGGAAACGGCCCCGGCGAGCAGCATCGCCACCGCAAGCGCGCGGAGGTCTGGGGCGAGGGATGCGGAGGATTCAGTATTCATCATTGCTTATTCTCCGGCAGGTCCAGTTCATGTGCGGCCAGACGGCGCTGGCGCTCGCTGCCTTTGAAAATGCGGCGTACGACCACAAAGAACACCGGCACCAGGAACACCGCCAGCACCGTGGCGGTAATCATGCCCCCCATCACGCCGGTGCCGATGGCGCGCTGCGAAGCCGAGCCGGCGCCGGAAGCAATCACCAGCGGCAGCACGCCGAGGATGAAGGCCAGCGAGGTCATAATGATCGGTCGGAAGCGCAGGTGAACCGCCTCCAGCGTGGCCTCGATCAAGCCCTTGCCCTGCGCCTGCAAGTCCTTGGCAAACTCAATGATCAGGATCGCATTCTTGGCGGACAAGCCGATAATCGCAATCAGGCCCACCTTGAAGTACACGTCATTCGGCAAGTCGCGGATATGCGCCCCAAGCAGCGCACCGAGCACGCCCAGCGGCACAACGAGCAGCACGGCCACCGGAATCGATTCGGATTCGTACAGCGCTGCCAGCACCAGGAAGGCCGCCAGCATGGACAGGGCAAACAGCGCCGGCGCTTGCGAGCCGGACAGGCGCTCTTCGGAAGACTGGCCAGTCCACTCGATGCCGAAGCCCGGCGGCAGCTGCTCGGCCAGTCGCAGCAACTCCTCCATCGCTTCGCCGGTCGAATGGCCCGGCGCCGCATTGGCGCTCAGGCGATAGGCCGGATAGCCGTTGTAGCGCACCAGCTGGATCGGTCCCGTCACCCAGCGCGTGGTTGCGAAGGACGCGAACGGCACCATGGTGCCAGTGGAGCTGCGCACATTCAGCCGCAGTATGTCTTCGGGCTGCATGCGCCGCGCCTGGTCAGCCTGCACGATCACCCGCTGCTGGCGCCCGCTGGCGGCAAAATCATTCACGTAAGACGAGCCGAAAGCCGTACCCAGCGTGGCCGAGATATCACTGAACGACACGCCCAAAGCATTGGCCTTCTCGCGGTCGATATCCACCTGCACCTGTGGCGCATCTTCCAGGCCTTCCGGACGCATTCCAGTCAGCACCTTGCTCTTGCCCGCCAGTTCCAGCAACTGGTTACGCGCCGCCAGCAAAGCTTCGTGTCCAAGCCCGCCCCGGTCTTGCAGGCGCGCCGTGATCCCGGTCGCATTACCCAGCTCGCGAATCGGCGGCGGACTCAAGGCAAACACCTGCGCATCCTGGATGTGCGCCAGGCCGCCAAAGGATCGCATGGCAATCGCGTCGGCCGACTGGTCGGGACCTCGCTCCTTCCAGTCTTTCAGCGGTACGAACACCAGGCCCGCATTCTGACCGCTACCCGAGAAGCTGAAGCCCGCCACCGCAATGGTGCGCGCAACGCCCGGCTGCGAACGGAAATAGGAATCCACTTCCGCCAGCACAGCCTCGGCGCGGCTGCGCGAAGCACCAGGCGGCAACTGCACGTTGGCGATGATATAGCCCTGGTCTTCGTTCGGCAGGAAGGAGGAGGGCAGGCGTACGTACAGCAGGGCCACCGCGCCCAGCAGGACGGCATAAATGAGCAGGAAGCGACCGGTGCGCGTCAGGATCTTGCCGATCCAGCCCTGGTAATGCGTCGCTGTGGAGGCGAAGCCGCGATTGAACCAGCCGAAAATGCCGGTCTTGGCATGGTGGTGGCCCGCCTCGACAGGTTTCAGCATGGTCGCGCACAGGGCCGGGGTCAGCGACAGCGCCATCAGCGCCGAGAACACCATGGCCGACACCATCGACAGCGAGAACTGGCGGTAGATCGCGCCTACTGCGCCGCCAAAGAAAGCCATTGGAATGAACACGGCGATCAGCACCAGGGTGATGCCGATGATCGCGCCGGTAATCTGCGACATGGCCTTGCGCGTCGCTTCGCGCGGCGACAAGCCTTCCTCGCTCATGATGCGCTCGACGTTTTCCACCACCACGATCGCATCGTCGACCAGGATGCCGATTGCCAGCACCATGCCGAACATGGTCAGCACGTTGATCGAGAAGCCGAACACCTGCATCGCTGCGAAAGTACCCATAAGCGCCACCGGCACCACGATGGTCGGGATCAGCGTGTAGCGGAAATTCTGCAGGAAGATATACATCACCAGGAACACCAGCGCCACCGCTTCGAGCAGGGTCTTGACCACTTCCTCGATGGAGATCTTGACGAACAGCGAAGTGTCATACGGCACGGTGTACTTCAGGCCGGGCGGAAAATACTTCTGCAGCTCGTCCATCTTCTCGCGCACGATGGTCGCGGTGGCCAAGGCATTGCCGGTCAGCGACTGCTGCACGGCGATCGCCACAAAAGGCTGCCCGTTCAGGCGCGCGCTGATGCCGTAGCTGGCGCCGCCCAGTTCCATGCGCGCCACGTCCTTCAGGCGCACCAGGGAACCGTCGCGGTTGGCGCGCAGCACCACCTTGCCGAATTCCTCGACGGACGACAGCTGGCCCGTCACCACCACCGGCGCAAACCAGGTCTGCGAGCGCGGGTTGGGCAGGTCGCCCACGGTGCCGCCGGCCACCTGCACGTTCTGCTGGCGGATCGCCGCCGTCACATCGCTCATATTGAGCTTGTAGCCGGTCAGCTTGTCGGGATCGACCCACACGCGCATGGAGCGTTCGGTACCGAACAACTGGGCCTGGCCCACGCCCGGCAGCCGCTTGACTTCATTCAGCACATTGCGCGCCAGGTAGTCGCCGATGGCCGTCGGGTCCATGCTGCCGTCGGTCGAATAAGCGCCGACGAACATCAGGATATTGGAGCGCGCCTTGTTCACCTGCACGCCCTGCTGGATTACCGCCTGCGGCAGGCGCGATTCAACGCGCTTGATGCGGTTCTGCACATCCACCGCCGCCAGGTCCGGATTGGTGCCCGGCTGGAAGGTGACGGTGATGCTGACGGAGCCGTTGGAATCGCTTTGCGACTCCACGTATTGCAGGCCGTCCGCGCCGTTCATCTCCTGTTCAATGACGGAGGTGACAGCATCGTCCAGCACTTGCGCCGTAGCGCCAGGATAGGCCGCGCTGACCACGATGGATGGCGGTGCGATGGTCGGGTATTGCGCCACCGGCAGCACGGTGATCGCCAGCGCTCCACCCAGCAGGATGAAGAGGGCGATCACCCACGCAAACACGGGGCGGTCGATAAAGAACTTTGCCATGTGGCGGCCCCTTTACTTGGCCGCCGGGGCGGAGGCGGCAGGCGCAGCGCCCGCCGGTGCAGGCCCGTTGGCTGGGCCTTTCCATGGAACCGGATTCACGGTGCCGCCAGGCTTGGTTTTCTGGAAGCCTTCCACGACGACACGTTCGCCGCCCTTCAGGCCAGAGCTGACCACCCATTTTCCGCCGAGCGAAGCATCCGCCTTGACGGGGACCGAGCTGACCTTGTTGTCGGCTCCCACCACCCAGACCGATGCCCCTTCGGCGCCGCGCACGACGGCTTGCTGCGGTACGGTGATGGCCGCTTCGTTCACGCCCTGTTCCAGCCGGGCGCGCACATACATGCCAGGCAGCAGGGTACGCTCGGGATTCGGGAATTCGGCGCGCATTGAGACCGCGCCGGACGATTCATCCACCGCCACGTCCGAGAACAGCAGCTTGCCCGGGCGCGAATATTCCTGGCCGTCTTCGGTCAGCAAAGTCACGCGCGCCTGGTCCTTGCCTGCACTCTTCAGCGTGCCGCCGGCCAGCGCCTGCTTCAGCCGCAGCAGCTCGGCGGAGGATTGGGTGATGGTGACGTAGATCGGATCGAGTTGCTGCACGGTCGCCATTGGCGTTGCCTCGTTCTGCCCGACCAGCGCGCCTTCCGTTACCAGGGCGCGGCCCACGCGGCCCGAGATCGGCGCAGTCACCGTGGCGTAACCCAGCGTCAGCCCGGCATTCTTGCGCGAGGCGCGGGCCGACTGCAATTCGGCGCCGGCCTGTTTTTGCGCGGTAACGGCATCGTCATATTCCTGCTGGCTCACCGCCTGCGCCGCCAGCAGGGGCTTATAGCGCTTGGCCTTCAGGTCGGCCTGGGCCAGGTTTGCTTCAGCGCGGGCGATGGCCGCATCGGCGCTCTCCACATTGGCCTGGAACTGCGCGGGATCGATGCGGAACAGCACTTCACCCGCCCTGACGTCGCCGCCTTCCTTGAACACCCGCTGCAGCACGATGCCCGGCGTACGCGCCCGCACCTGCGCGATGCGCGAAGCTTCGACACGGCCTGGCAGCTCGTTGGTGATGGTGACGGCGCCGGAGGAGGCGGTGACGACGGATACGGTAGGGGGGGGCGGGGCAGCTTTGTTAGCGTCTTTCTTATCGCCGCAAGCCGCAAGGGTAAGCGACAGGGCGATGGCCAGCGGCAAGGTGCGCAATACAGGTTTCATTGGCGTCTCTTTTTTGTGAGTGGGACTGCGCCGAAAATTGTATAACACTGTTAATTGTAACGTTTTGTATAGCAGAAAATGACAAAAAAGGGCGCCAAAGCGCCCTTTTTGCAAGCAGATACGGGGATCGCTTAGCGCATGGCCGAGATCATCTGCTTCAGCTTATTCGAGTCGGCCACGAAGGCGCGGATGCCTTCGGCCAGCTTCTCGGTCGCCATGGCGTCTTCGTTCAGCATGAAACGGAAAGTCTTCTCGTCCATCGAAATCTTGACGGCGGTGCCGGTATCGGCCGGGGACAGCTTGCGCTCGACCGGCGCCTGGGTGTCGGCCAGTTTTTGCAGCAGGTCCGGCGAAATGGTCAGCAGGTCGCAGCCCGCCAGTTCCAGGATCTGGCTGGTGTTGCGGAAGGACGCGCCCATCACCTCGGTCTTGTAGCCGAACTTGCGGTAGTAGTTGTAGATGCGTTTGACCGACTGCACGCCTGGGTCTTCCGCGCCCTGGTAATCGATGCCGGTGGACTTCTTGTACCAGTCGTAGATGCGGCCCACGAATGGGGAAATCAGCTGCGAGCCCGCTTCCGCGCAAGCGATGGCCTGGCACAGCGAGAACAGCAGCGTCATATTGGTGCGGATGCCTTCCTTCTCCAGCTGCTCGGAAGCGCGGATGCCTTCCCAGGTGGAGGCAATCTTGATCAGCACGCGCTCGCGTGGAATGCCGGCCTTTTCGTACAGGGAAATCAGCTCGCGGCCCTTGGCCACGTTGCCGGCAACATCAAACGACAGCGCCGCGTCGATTTCAGTCGAAACACGGCCTGGAACAAACTTCAGGATCTCGGTGCCGAACGCGATCAGCAGCTTGTCGATGATTTCGCCGGTCGAAGCGGCCGGGTTGTCGCGCACTGCTTTTGCCAGCAGCGGCTTGTATTCGTCCTTCTGCACTGCCTTCAGTATCAGCGACGGATTGGTCGTCGCGTCTTGCGGAGCATAAGCTTTGATCGACTGGAAATCGCCGGTATCGGCAACCACGGTGGTGTATTGCTTGAGCTGTTCGAGCTGGTTCATTGCGGTCCTGGAAACGTGAGGGACGAAAAAACCTATTGTACTAAATCGGCGGCCGCCGCCATGTTGCGTTTACAATGGGCATTATTAGCGAATTCTTATTTTGGTATTCAAGGAGCAAACCATGATCCTAGCCATTGTTGGAGCACTGCTTTTGGCGCTAGGCCTGTTTTCGGGAGCTGCCCTGGTCATGGCCCAGTTGGGTGTGGGCGGACTGGCCGCCGGCGCGTCGCTGTGGCTGATGTTCCCGCTGTTTAGCGTGGCCGGCTACCTGCTGTTCGCCACCGGCGCTCGCGTGGCCAACTTCCGCGCGCTGTCGTTTGCAGTGTCGATTGCCTTGCTGCTGCTGGCCCTTGGCTGCGCGGTAGCCCTGGTGGCCGATGCCACGGCCATGCTGGCGCTGCACGGCGGCACCGGCGCGCTGTGGTACGTACTGCTGATCGCCGGCGCATTGGGCACGACCGGCGCCGCCTCGCATGGAAGGATGGCGGCACCGTAGGATGAGATCAATTGCAGTCATCGGCGGTGGCGTGACCGGCGTCACCACCGCCTACGCCCTGGCCCGCCGTGGCCACTCGGTTACCCTGTTTGAACGCCACCGCTATCCGGCCATGGAAACCTCGTTTGCCAATGGCGGCCAGCTGTCGGCATGCCATGCCGAAGTATGGAACAGCTGGGGCACCGTGCGCAAAGGACTGAAATGGATGCTGCGCGGCGACGCGCCCTTGCTGGTCAACCCCAAGCCGAGCTGGCACAAGCTGTCCTGGTTCGCCGAATTCCTCTCCGCCATTCCCCACTACGAAACCAACACCATTGCCTGCGCGCGGCTGGCCATCGCCGCCCGCGAGCATCTGTTTGGCTGGGCGAAGGAAGAGGGCATTGATTTCGACGCGCGGCGCGAAGGCATCCTGCACGTCTGCCGCGACAAGGCCGGCTTCGATCATGCGGCGCAAGTCAGCGGCCTGCTGGCAAAAGGCGGCCTGCAACGACGCCCCGTCACGCCACAGGAGATGCGCGCCATCGAGCCTACGCTGGAGGGCCGGTTCTACGGCGGCTTTTTCACCGAGAGCGATAGCACGGGCGACATTCACAAATTCACTGTCGGTTTGGCGCAAGCGGCGCAGGCGCGCGGGATGCAAATGGTTTGTGGCGCCGATGTGCGTCACCTGCAGGCAGACGATAAGGGGGGCGCGCGCATCACCTATGTGCGTGATGGCGAGGAGGTGCTGCAAGGCTTCGACGCGCTGGTCGTCTGCGCCGGCACGGCCAGCCGCGAACTGGCCGCCATGCTGGGCGACCGCATTAATGTCTACCCGGTCAAGGGCTACTCAATCACGGTCATGCTGGACGATGAGCCAAGCCGCGCCGCCGCACCCACCGCCAGCCTGGTCGACGACTCCACCAAGCTGGTCAGCAGCCGCCTTGGCGCCAACCGTTTCCGCGTCGCGGGAACGGCGGAATTCAACGGCTTCGACCGCGACATCCGCGCCGACCGCATTGCGCCGCTGGTGAAATGGGTGCAGGAATGCTTCCCCGGCGTGAGCACGCGCCAGGTCGTGCCCTGGGCCGGGCTGCGCCCGATGATGCCGGACCTGATGCCGCGCGTCGGCCCCGGCAAGCGCCCGGGCGTTTTCTATAACACCGGCCACGGCCACCTTGGCTGGACCATGTCCGCCGCTACTGCTGAGCTAGTCGCTCAGCAACTGGACAGCAGCGCAAGATAGTCTATGGTGAAGATTGGCGGCGCGGCCGCCGATCCACAAGGAGACCATCATGCCCCGTTATATTGTTGAGCGCACTTTCCCGGAAGGTTTGCACATTCCCATCAACGCGGAAGGCGCCAAGGCTTGCGATATGGTGATCGGCACCAATGCCGGCAGCGGCGTTACCTGGATCCATTCCTATGTGAGCGACGACCTGCGCAAAACCTACTGCCTGTATGAAGCGCCATCGCCAGACGCGATCCGCAAGACAGCTGAAATGAACAATCTGCCGGTTGACAAAATCACGCAGGTAACGGCGCTGGATCCGTACTTCTACAAAGGCTAGGCCGGCCGCTCGACGACCACGCGGTTGCGGCCTTCGCGCTTGGCGATATACAGCGCGCGGTCGGCTGCCTCCAGCAGTGACTTGGCGTCGTGCAGGCGCTCTTTATCGAAGCTCGCTACGCCGATGCTCAGGGTAACGTGCGGATGCACGGCCATGGGCGCGTGCGCCATTTTCAGGGACTCCACATATGCACGGATTACTTCCGCATGCTGCGCCGCCTGTTCGGGCGTGGTATCAGGCAGCACGGCGGCAAATTCCTCGCCGCCGTAGCGCGCCGCAAGGTCGGCCGGGCGTTGCAGGCGCGATGCGAAGGCCTCAGCCACCAGGGTCAGGCAAGCGTCGCCCTGCTGGTGTCCGAAATGGTCGTTGTAGGCCTTGAAGGAGTCGATATCCATCAGCAGCAGCGACAGCGCGGCGCCCTGGCGTTGCGCGCGGCGAAGCTCGCGGTCGAGCGCCACGTCGAAATGGCGGCGGTTGGCGATGCCGGTCAGGCCATCCACGTAGGATTGGGCGCGCAGGGCTTCGGCCTGGCCGCGCAGCTGGCGTTCGCGCCCCACGGTGTTGCTGACGTCCGCCACTTCCACCATGCAAAAGCGCTCCTTGCCCTCGGTGAATGGCGTCAGCATAACGGCCTGTTCGATGCGTTCGCCGCCCCAGGTGCCGGCGGCAAAAAGAGGGAAGGGCGTACGGTTCTGGTTCTGCGGCAGCACAGACGGCAAATTGTTTGTCAACGCCGTATTCACGGCAAGTTCGAGCCGCTGTCCCGCCAGTTCCGGAAAGGCTTCCTGCAAGGTCAGCCCTTGCACCCGGGAGGCGGCCATGCCGGAACGGCTGGCGAGCCATTGATTCCAGAAAACGATGCGCTGGTCCGCGTCCAGCACCATTAAGCCCAGGTTGGCGAGGCCGAGCACGCGGCCATACAGTGTCGATTCTTGCATGAAAGGCATTATATGGAATTTAGAGCCTAGCGTCGGATTTTTGCGTTGAGAAATTTCCCTATGGAAAAATATAATACCGAGATGAAAAAACTTCTCACCCTCGCCGCGCTCTGCGCCGCCTTCACCGCGCACGCCGCGGAATCCACTCCGCAAGCCGCCCTCGACCAGTTCCTGAAGTTCGAACTGGACGGCGGACGCCTGCACAACGACACCGAAGGCTATTACGAGCAAGTGCATTTGGTCGACGCCTCGAAAACCGAAGCGCTGAATTGCGACGGAGCCCGCTGCAAAGCCACCGTCACTTATACCTACACCGCGACGGCCTCGCTGGATCTGGAACAGGCCGTGCCTCATCCAAAAGGCGGTACCGCCCAAGTCGAATACATCGTGCTGCAGAAAGGTGGCCAATGGCAGGTGGAAACCGGCAAGGACACCCCGCACGTGTCGCGCGTGGCAATGGAGAAGATGTTGCGCGAAGGTTTGTAATTTGGTTAAGTAACCAACAGTCAGGACAGTACGCCGCAGGTATCGTGTAGGCATGACCAGGCGAACCGATTACGCGACAGCTGAAAAAGTCTCCCTGGCGCTGCTTGCCCAGGCGGCGTTCGGGAAACAGGCAGCCATGCGCAATGCGCTGCTCGCAGGCTTGTCGCCAGCCCTGGTCGAGCGTATCCTAGGTCGGCCACAATGGAACGTCCGCAAAGAAGTTGAGGGCGTGGACGTTATCAAAGACCGTCGCCACCAGCAGCGCGAGTCGATGTGAGTATTGGCGACAATCGTGCGTCACGGAAATTTTTTAAGGGTTAACCTTCGGTTATTTATCCTAGGGGACATAACGTGAAAAAATTCTTCGTACACTTCCTGCTGAGCGCATTCACCATGATGAGCTTCCAGCAAAGCGCGCAAGCCGCCATGGTCAGCACCGCACAGGTAGCGGCAGCGGACGCAGCGGCACAAGTCCGCGTCCGCCTTGCCGCAGCGCTGGAACGCGCCGACGTGCAAAGCGCACTGGAACGCAACGGCATCTCCACGATTGATGCAAAAGCCCGCGTCGCAGCAATGAGCGACGAAGAAGCGGCATCCCTGGCGCAGCAGGTTGACTCGCTGCCAGCCGGCGGCGATGGCCTGGTTGGCGCTCTGGTCTTCATCTTCGTGGTGCTGCTGGTGACCGACATCCTCGGCCTGACCAAAGTATTCCCGTTCACCCGTTCTGTACGATAAACGTGCAGCGCCTGCTTGCCACAGCGGCGATAGTCCTGTGTCTGGCAGGCTGTGCGGCGACACAGACCCGTGCGCTGCTTTCAGCGCCGCGCACCGGTCCACACCAGCAAGAACTCAGCGCGACTCCCTTTCACGCCCAGGAGCGCTACCAGTGCGGCCCCGCCGCGCTGGCGATGGTGCTCGGCTCGGCGCGCATCGATGTTTCGCCCGATACCCTGGTCCCCGAAGTCTATCTTCCCGGCCGTGAAGGCAGCCTGCAAATTGAACTGCTCGCAGCGGGGCGCCGCCATGGCGCACTGACCGCGCGCATCGAACCACGCGTTGACGCGTTGCTTGCCGAGCTCGATGCAGGCCATCCTGTGCTGGTGCTTCAAAACCTGAGCCTGCCCATCGTGCCGAAGTGGCACTACGCAGTCGCCATCGGTTACGACATCGACAGCGGCGAAATAATCCTGCGGTCCGGAACCATGCGCCGCATGAAGATGCCGCTTTCGACGTTCGAACACACATGGGAACGCAGCGGATACTGGGGCATGGTCGCACTCGCACCCGGCCAACTTCCCGCCACCACCAAACTGGAAGACCTCCAGCCAGCGCTGATCGCCTACGAAAAATCGGCGCCGCCAAAGTCTGCCCAACTCGCCTACCAAGCTGCACTGCAACGCTGGCCCAACACGCTGCCCCTGCAACTGGGTCTTGGCAACAGCGCCTACGCCGCAGGTGACCGTGGCGCTGCAGCCGAGGCCTTCCGCAGCGCCACCGTAGCCCACCCCGACAACGGCGCTGCCTTCAACAACCTCGCCGTTGTACTCGGCGAACTTGGCAAACTCGAAGAAGCCCGCGCTGCCGCGCAAACCGCCATCAGCCTCGGCGGCCCATGGCGCGATGAAGCCCAGGCCACACTACGCTCACTGCAAACTCCGACCGCCTCGCATTAACCGCCCATAGCGCTACAATGAAGTTGTTCTCTGATAATTTATTGGGGGCTAAAATGAAAATCATTGTATTGAGCCTGGCCGCGGTCGCGGTCTGGTCAACAGCTGAGTTCGCGATCGCTGAGCCACAAGCACAAGGCGCCAACGCCACCCAAGCTGCGCAACCCATGGAAAGCGTGACAGTCAAAGCCCGCCGCTTCCACATGGAACCTCAGCAGTTCTCCGATTATGAGTATGCATACGTACTCGATAACAAAGAGCAGGTACGCTTCAGCCGTAAGGCCGGACGCTTCTTCGTGACCCTCAAGGGCCAGCCAGCGGTAGAAATCTTTGCTGCTTCCACTGACCAGTTTGAGACCAAGAATGGCGCCAAGCTGGTTTTCAGTGAAGGTGGCGAGTCACTGACAATCGACCACTTCGAAGCACTGTGGGCCGCATCGGTCGCGCAAGCAGCAGCCAAGTCCAAAGTGAAAAAATAAGCTCACCAATGCGTGGGGAGGTAGTGTCCTGATTCCTCCTCACGTCCAATTCAGTCTAGTCTAATTGCGGTAGCAAAACTGGCTGGAAGTCCTCGGGGCATACCGAGTGCATAACCAGCATCGGCTCGAAAATTGCCCAGTGGCCGAATCTTCGCCCGATGAGCCAATCGGCTCCCACATTGCAGGCGTTGATCACATTGAAGTTGATGGCCACCGCATGGGCGTTGCCCTTGATCGAAACCCGCCACGGCTTGTCGTGTTTGGATGCGACGCTGGCAAGATCGACCAATCGCAGAAGTTCAAGAACCTTGGCTTCATCGAAGTCGCCACAGACTTCAGCGTGTGCAGTGAATTTCGCTTGGGAGCCAATGGCATCCATGCGGAACGGCACGTCGACGGGCTTCCTGCATTTGACTGATTGAACTTCCCAGTACACCCATTCTGAGCTTGGAATGATTGAAGCAGGCACCAGCATTTCATCGGCCAATGCATCACGCACTATCAACAGCAATAACATAGTCGCCGCAAGGATTTTCCTAATGGCCATCGCTTGGCTGCCTTTGTTCATTGCGCTCGCCTATTGTGCGAAGCTTGCGAAGTAGTCGCTGCCACGATCTCAAGAAGAGGCCCGCGGAAGCGGGCTGCCTTGTTTTTCGGAAGACGGTTAGCCCAGCTTTTTCAATTGCTCACGCGCATAGCCGGCGCTTGGGTGGTTCGGCGCCAGTTCGAGGAAGCTGCTGTAGGCTTTCTTCGCCTTTTCCTGGTCGCCTTGCCGCTGGCGTGCGTCACCCAGGTTCAGGTAGGCGATGGCGCGGGAGGCGTCCATTTGGATCGTGTTTTCGAACCAGCGCGCGGCTTCGGCATACTTGTCCTGCTTGAAGTAGACGAAGCCCAGGTTGTTGGCGGCCAGGCCGAAGTCCGGGCGGTATTTCAGCGCTTCTGTGAAAGCCGCTTCCGCCTGCGCGTACTGCTTCTCTTTGTATAGCTGCAGGCCGCGATCATTTGCGCGCTGTGCCAGCTGGCGGCTCGAGGCATCGACCGGCTTCGGCGCGGCGATTTTCTGTTCTTCGCCTTGCAGGTTCTTCACGACCACTGCATTGCCTTCGGCCTGGCTGCTGCGGCCGGTGTCGAGCTTCTTGTTCAGGGCAATGGCTTCCTGCGACAGCTGTGCGCTGTTCTCGCTCAGGAACTCGGCTTCGGCCGGCAGTTGGAATACGAATTCGCCACCTTCGGAACCTGGCAGGCTGCCGAAGGCTGGCGTCTGCTGCGACACGCTGGACACGGCCGGCGCCACGTAGGCAGCGAGCTCGGTCGCGGTGATCATGCCGTCGCCATTCAGGTCGGCCTTGCCGCCCAGGGCCTGCAGCAAGGTCCAGGTGAAGACGGAGTGGCCGTTAGGTCCGCCGTCCGCCACCATCTGGTCCGCGCCGCCGGCGGTCAGCATCTGGCGGCCGATACGGCGGGCGTTATCGCGCAGGAATGCGGAAGTGCCGCCGCCGCGAGTCAGGCCAAGGCCGCTGTAGCAGGCGTCCATCACGAACAGCAGGTGTTTGGCGTCCAGGCTTTCTGCGATGTTCTGCAGGTCCGTCATCGGGATCGCGTCAACGCTGACTTGCTGTGGATCGGAATCGACCGGGATGATGTAGCCCAGGCTGCGGCCGGAACTCAGTTGGCGAGTCGCGCCGTGGCCGGCGAAGAACACGAAGATACGGTCATCCTTTTTCAGCTTGGCTTCCGCAAGCTTGTCGTGGAAGAGGGCGAGGATGTTGTTGCGGGTCGCGTCGCCATTGGTCAGCGTGAAAACCCGAGCGCCGTCGAAGCCGAAGCGGTTGACCAGGGTGTCGCGAATCGCCTTCGCATCCTGCACGGCGTATTGCAGCTTGGGCCATTTCTGGTAATCGTTGATGCCGATGACCACAGCGTAACTGTTGGCATAGCCGGTGCTGATGGCGACCTTGTCCGGCTCCGGCTTGCCTGGCTTGGTGATCGTGAAGTCATTGCCATCCCATGTGGCGAAGCTGTAGCCGTCTGCGACCAGCTTGTCCAGCACCAGCGGCAGCGTCTTGACGGTGCGTTCATGGATATCGTGGAACAGGATGATGCCGCGCTTTTCCTTTTCCAGCGTGCCGAGGACGCGGTTGGCGATCGAAGTAGGCACCGGATCGGCCCAGTCCAGGGAGTCGATATTCCACATCACCGAGCGCAGGCCCAGTTTGCCCAGTATTTCCAGGCCCTCGGCGTTATGGGCGCCGTAAGGGAAGCGGAACAGCGCCGAGCGGCGTGTGTCGACGGCCTTCAGCAATTGGTCAGCCTGGGCGATTTCGCCATACAGCTGGTCGCCTTTTTCCTTGGAGAGCAGGGCATGGCTGTAGCTATGGTTGGCCAGCACATTGCCACCTTCCAGCAGGCGGCGGCTGGCGGCAGCCTGCTTCTTGCTCAACGCTTCCTTGCCTTGTGCATTGACCTCGCCCAGGTTTTTGCCGACCTGGAAGAACACGCCGGTCACGCCATACTGTTTGAGGATGGCCGCAACTTCGTCGGTATAGGTGGCGTGAGGACCATCGTCAAAGGTCAGCACCACGGTTTTCGGCGGCAGCGATTTGCCGAAGATTTCCTTCGCAGCGTCGTCGGGGTTTGGCTTGCTTGGATACGGCACGATCACGCCGTAGTCCTTCATGATCTGGTCGCGCGTGAACAGCTTCTTCAGGTGCGCGACGTAGTCTTCCCAGCGTTCGCGCTTGGGCACGATGGCACGTTGGTCGAAGCGGGCGAAAATGCCGCTCAACTCTTTATCGTACTGGCGCTCGATGTCTTCCAAAGCCGCCAGGTCTTCACTCACGCGCTTATGCAGCTTGATGCCGGGCAGGGTCTGGTTGGCCGCTGCCTGCTGCTTCATTTCGACCAGCACTTCGCGGAAGGCGAGGCGGTCGGCATCGTACAGGTCGGAGGCGGACTCGATATAAGTTAGGAGAACGTCGTAGGCCGCATCGCGCTGAGCCGCTGGCACCTCCTGCAGCTTCGCCAGCAGTTCGCGCGCCTTTCCAATGCGTTCGACGTTCTCATGGAACAGCACCTGGCCCACCTGGCCGGCAGCCTTGCGGTCAAGCTCGGATAGTGATTGCTCTTCGGCCAGCAGTACGATGATCTTGCGGTAGTTGGCCAGAATGCTTTGCATCTCGGCTTGCAGCGGTGCGTGCGCGTCCCCGGCGTTGGCGACAGCATTCGCGGAGGCAGCCGCCGGAGCAGGCAAGCCACCCGGGCGCACGGACGATTTGAAGTATGCGGCGCCAGCGGCAGCTGCAGCCGCTGCGATGACGGCCGCGCCAATCACGAGAGGTTTGGAAAGCTTCATTTTTTGGTAACTAATTGCAAGAATGCAATTCTACCCCGGCTTGCGAACCGGTGAAGCCTTTTAGCCGATGAAGGAGTCGAACTGCATGTCGAATTCCTGCAGCGCCTTTTGTGCGTTCTGCATTTTCTTGCGGAATTCGGGGCCGCGTTTCAGGGCCAGGCCGACGGCCAGTACGTCGATCACCACCAGATAGGCCAGGCGGGCCGAGATCGGGGTGTAGGGGTCGGTGTTGAATATCAGGTCGATCGGGATCAGCACCGTCGCCGCTTCCGCCAGCGGGGTGCCGGATGGCGCCAGCACGATCACGTCCGCGCCGCCTTCCCTGGCCAGCTTGGCTGAACGCACCAGGGCGGGGCTGTTGCCGCGCTGGGAGATCGCGACCACGGCGTCGCCTTCATGCAGCAGGGCGGCGGAGATGCTGTGGATTGCGGGGTCGGCGTATGCCACGGTCGGCACGCCGGAGCGGAAGAATTTGTGCTGCGCGTCTGCCGCGACGATGCCGGAAGTACCGTGGCCATAGAACTCGATCTTGCGGGCGCGCGACAGGATATCGAGCGCCTTCTGTACCGGTTCCGCGTGCAGGTTGTTGCGCAAGTCCAGCAGCGTGTTGATGGAGCGGCTGCAGATTTTGTTGACCAGGTCGGACGCCAGATCGTCCTGCGCCGGCTGGTCGTTCAGGCCGGGGAGGGCGAGGGCCAGGCCCTGTGCCAGCTTCAGCTTGAACTCATGCCAGCCGTCGTAGCCGAGCGTGCGGCAGAAGCGCACCACGGTCGGTTCGGACACTTGCGCAGTCTTGGCCAGCGCCGTGATATTGGCGCCTACCGTCGCAGTCGGATTGTCTAGCACCGCCAGCGCAACCTTGCGCTCCGATTTGGAGAGCAAGTCGAGCTGGGTGCGGATGGAGTCGAGGAGCATTAGTCTTCAGGGAGAGCTTCTTCGCGCCATTGTAGCCCGTCGCGGCCGATCAGGGCACTGGCGGCGGCAGGTCCCCAGGTGCCGGAGGCATAAGGCAGCGGCGCGGAGTCGTCCTGTTCCCAGTTGTTCAGGATCGGCTCGACCCATTCCCACGCGGCTTCCAATTCGTCACCGCGCATGAACAGGGTCAGTTGGCCGCGCAGCACGTCAAGCAGCAGGCGCTCGTAAGCATCCATACGCGGCATCTTGAAGGTTTCGCGGAAGTCCAGTTCCAGCTCCGCCGGTTTCAGGCGCATGCCTTCGCCCGGGGTCTTGGCCATCAGGTTCATGCGCAGGCC
>Ga0055524_1000846_pt1 | contig 20082 bp, 16 predicted proteins | sample AraplaCol_mCL_r2_2_FD_55011 | JGI IMG/M metagenome (GOLD analysis project Ga0055524, IMG submission 55011) | Arabidopsis root microbial communities from North Carolina, USA - plate scrape MF_Col_mCL_r2 | ecosystem: Host-associated > Plants > Roots > Endosphere | place: USA: North Carolina...
CTGTGTTTATGACTAAAACGAAGCAGGAATTGGTGGAAGTGTTGACGGGGCCGGAGCGCCGGCGGCGGTGGTCGCCGGACGAGAAGCTCGCGATGGTGCGCNAAAGCTGNGAGCCGGGCAAGACGGTGTCGATGGTGGNGCGCCAGCATGGCGTCCATCCGAATCAGCTCTTTCATTGGCGCAAGCTATACCAGGATGGCAGCCTATCGGCGGTCAGTGCCGGTGAAGAAGTCGTGCCGGCATCGGAGCTGAGCGATGCGCTCAAGCAAGTCCGTGAGCTACAGCGCCTGCTGGGNAAGAAGACTATGGAGAACGAGATTCTCCGTGAGGCAGTGGAGGTGATGAAGTCGCGAAAATGGATTGCGCGCTCACCCTCATTGCCGGGGGACGACCTGTGAAGCGGGTCTGCGAAGTTCTCGGTGTAGCGCGCTCAAATGTGGCAGAGAAGCTGGCTCGTCCTGCAGACTGGCAGGATGGGCGCGGCGCCAGGCAAACCGACGATGCAGGGTTGGTCGAGGAGATTCGCGATGCGGTCGCGCATTTGCCCAGCTACGGCTATCGCCGGGTATGGGGCGTACTGCGCCGGGAACGAGAGCATCGTGGCGCGCCTCCTGTCAACGCGAAGCGGGTCTATCGGGTCATGCGAGTGTACGGCTTGCTGCTGCAACGCAGAGTGGCCCCGCCTCGCCCGCAGCGCAGGCATGAGGGTAAGGTCGCGGTAGCAAAGACGAATCAGCGGTGGTGCTCTGACGGTTTTGAGTTCCGCTGCGACAACGGCGAGCCGCTGCGCGTGACGTTCGCCCTGGACTGCTGCGACCGCGAGGCGATGAGTTGGGCGGCGACCACTGGCGGGCATAGCGGTGACGTGGTCCGCGACGTGATGTTGGCCGCCGTCGAGAATCGCTTTGGAAATGTGCTGAAGACGCCGACGGAAATTGAATGGCTAACCGATAATGGCTCAGGCTACACGGCAGACAAGACCAAGGCGTTTGCGTCGACAATCGGCTTGAAGCCACTGACCACGCCGGTCTGCAGCCCGCAGAGCAACGGGATGGCCGAGAGCTTTGTGAAGACCATGAAGCGCGACTATGTCGCCTTCATGCCCAAGCCTGATGCCGAGACGGCAGTTCGCAATCTGGCCATTGCCTTTGAGCACTACAACGAGCAGCACCCCCATAGCGCCCTGAATTACCGCTCTCCGCGCGAGTTCAGGCGTGCGATGGCCTTATCAATCTAAGGGTGTGACCGTGTCCGGGGATACGGGGGCAAATCCAAACTGGTTTGGGAGCAACGCTATGGAAAAGGGGCATTCCACCAGTTTGTGCTCGCAGACAAAGAGGCCGTCTACACGTTTGATGCAAAGTGGCATCTTGTCGCTTGGGGCCCTACAGATGGGGAGATTCGATGGATGTCCCGCCTGCGCAGCCCAGGTGTATGGGGGCCTGTTCGGTTCGGAAGGTACCTCGCCGCTCTATCCCAGGAGGGGCACATTGCCGTGCTGGATCCCGAGCGCGAAATAAAGATATGGGAGGGGCAGGTTGGCGGAAGATACCACCAGCCTCCAGCGATAGCATTGGATACACGTATTGGTGCCGTGATGGCGACGGCAAGCAATGACGCGGGGCTGAAGTTGTTTCGGATAAACGAGTTCTATTGCAGGTGAGGTGTCAATTTTGAGTGAGGCTGATAACACCGCGCACGTCGCCATCGTGGGATCTCCAGGCGACACCAATGAGGCGGCCAATCGCGCGTATGTAGTCATTACCCAGGTCAAATCGCATCGAGTCATCTACTACACGGACGACCCGGATTTCGTCCCGGCGGTGGAAGAAGACTGGTACTACTGTGGTCAGTACCGTGGTGAGTTGCCAGGCGGGATGACGCTGCGGAATTGCTGGTCTTGGCGTTTCAACGGCTCGGCGTTCACACATGCTGGACCAGCTGCAAAGCCCAATCGTGCGACTGCGCTCGTCGAGCAGAACAAAGCGGCATTGCTTCGACTCCTGCACAGCAAAATTGACGACATACGGCGTCCGCTTCTGCCTAGTTGTGCGGGCGGGGAGGCGCTTCGCGCCGCAAAGCTCCAGGAAGCAAATGAGTTCCTGGCGCCGCAGGGAACTGAGCGGTGGTCATACCCACTCCTGGAGTCATACTGTACGGCACGCAATATTCCGCTGCAGGAGGGCGCTCAACTGATCATCGACATGGCCGGCGAGCAAACTTCCGTGATGTACGAGACAGAGAAGCTGAGGGAGGTGTTTGCGCTGGAGATTCAGGCGGCCACCACGCAGGAACAGGCGCTTGATATCCGCGCGAGGATGGTGGATGCCTTGCATCCAGCCCTCAAGAAGAGGCTTAAGTTCGTCGCGCCAGACACGGTTCCGGTAAGATCAGATGCGCCGATGGAACCTGTGCACCGCACACACGAAGTTGCGAGGCTGAAGGCGCAGTTGATGGATGCGGTGAACAGAAAACGACGTGCTCTGCAATCAGGCTACGTGGAGAACTCCGAGGCTCGACGCAGGAAGGTTTGGCTTGCGCAGACATATCTATCCACCGATGGGGGGCGTTCGCAGGGCGTGGATTTTAGCCTGATCACGAACTTGGCTACTGCTCGAGGGACCGATGTTCGCGATGCCGCACAACGTATTCTCGACGCAGCCGGCGAACATGCCCGGATCTTGTTCGAAACTGAGGCGTCGCGAGATCAACTTCTGGCCCGTATCGAGCGCGTTGCGACGGTAGACGAACTGCGAGAGGTTTCGCAAGCGCTCGAACATTTCTCATTGCAGGTCAGGAAGGCCGACGACGCCAGCGTCGCCTGGCTATGAGAACACTAAGGGTGACGAGCCTGCCGGCCCACGTTGCCTCACGAAATACAGGCTGATCTCAATGGCAACTGTTCTGTATGCATGGGAGCTTGGTGGAGGGCTGGGACATGTGGCAGCAGCCGTGCCGCTCTTGCAACGCCTTCGGAAAAAGGGGCACGAGATTCATGTCGCGATGCCAGATCAGCGCCCAGCCCGGGAATTTGTCAAGCCCCACAACTTCCATCTGAGGCTTGCGCCAAGCATCCGAGTTGCCACTACCGTTGCCTCTCCGCAGGTTTCATATGCCGAAGTACTTCTTTGTGCGGGCTTCTATGATGCGAATATTCTCTACGCCAACGTCAAGAAATGGCTGGAGATGTTCCACGCAGTGCGGCCCGAGCTCATCATCTTTGACCATGCCCCGACGGCGCTGCTTGCGGCGCGCTTGTACCCCGCATGTACGGCCACATTTGGTCCCGGCTTCTTTCGCCCACCCTCAGTCACGCCACTTCCCCACTTCTACGCCGACCCTCATGACCTAGAGGGGCGCATGTACAGGAGCGAGAAGCGGGCACTTCTTGCTTCAAACCAAGTTCTGCAGAAGGGTAAAGGGCGGCGCTTGCATTCATTACAGGCGCTTCTGGACGTAGACAAAGACTTCCTTTGCACCTTCCGGGAGTTGGATCACTATGAGCGAAGCAAGGAGCAGCGGTATATGGGCCCAATCTTCTCTGCGGATGCTGGTAGTGAAGTTACGTGGCCGCCGGGCGGACGGTTCAAGATATTTGTGTATCTGAAGACGGACGCTCCGGTCTCTGCCGAGATCGTTGACGCCCTGTGTCGGTCTGACCTCGCTTGCTTCGTCTATGCGCAAGGTGAGACATCGCTTGATGGCGATATCTCAACAAACGTCCGAGTGACACGCAACCCTGTAGCGCTGCGCTCTGCTATCAGGGATGCGGATATGGTCGTCTGCCACGCGGGCCACGGTGTCGTCGCGGCAACGCTATTGGCCGGAAAGCCTTTGGTCTTGGTGCCGTTAACTACGGACCAGTTCATCGTTACGAGAAATGTAGAGAACATAGGGGCGGGCGTCGGATACGCCCCCGGATTTCGGCCCGAATCTCCGTTTGCACTGGTACTTGCGACTGCCCTTGAGGATACTTCGTTGCGCAAGGCCGCGCTGGGGTTCCAGGCGGGCCACCGGGATTTTGATAGCGACGCACAATTGAATGTCATCGCGAAGGAGTGCGACGAGCTGGTCAAAGCAGCTCGCGTATCGACAACATAGCGGCGAAGCGCTTGATAGGTCGTCACTCACCATGCCTTGTAAGTCATGTCACATCGTCGAATGAACCACGCGCTCGACCAATCCTCGGACCTATTCGTCTTAGCGCCCTTCGTTATCCTGGACGACGATGCCCTCGTTTGCAGGCAGGGCGAGCAAACCGTGACCGTAAGGGCACCCAAGTCTCTATTGAGGGAAATTTGCTTTGCTCATGACGGGACAGCCTCTATGTCGAGATGGCTGGAGGAAGCGTCATGCCGCTGGAATGCTGACGACTTGCATAGGCTCGTGGATCGACTCGTGGATGCGAGAATTCTGGTTCCCGTGTCGATGCTGGCGCAGGAAGTGTGGCGGCATGTCAAAAATCCCCGAAAGCTCGGGGTGCCAGCATCGCCAGCGATGTGTCTCGACTACCAGTACGAAGGTATCACGCGGGATAGGTTCGACTCGCTGGAGGGCGCGCGAATTGCCGAGGAGAGTTCGTTGCTGAGGTCCATGACCCGTCGGCGTTCGAGTCGAAAATTCGTGCCTGGAGACAGCAACTGTCACGCGCTAACCAAGCTCCTGTGGGCCGCATACGGCCACGTTGACGCGAAAGAAGAGAGCGATGGCAAATGCCGCCGAACGGTGCCGTCACCAGGAGCCCTGTATCCGTTGGATATCCATATTGCGCTGTTTTTTCCATTGGATGGCTACGCAAGAGGGATATATTCGGTCAGATATGGTGCCGAACGCACGGTAAGCCTGTGGCCGGTCTCCACCGATGTTGCGCTGTTGCACCGGTGTTTCAAGGACCCAGCACTGCTCGAGCATGCGCTGGGTACTGTGATCATATCTGGCAATTTTGAACGATGCGCACGAAAGTATGGGCTCAGGGCGCTTTCGTATGTCCCCCTGGAAGCTGGGCATGCTGCCCAAAACCTGCTGCTTTGCGCGGAAGAGCAAGGCCTTGGGACTGTGGAGATTGGTGGCATCGAAGAAGATCGCCTTGCAGAGTTGCTCTCGCTGCGGGACGGCACCACTCCGCTTACTACCATCATCTTTGGACATGTGTCTGATGACGACGCAGGCCCCTCTTTGGCGCAGGTTGATTTCGAGTGGATTGACACGTCCAGCTGGCCGCTAAGTGAAGAGGCATATGTGGGGCGGGCGCGCCTGGTCGAGTCGCGTCACTGGGCAACGGGCCGTGGGCACACGCCCATTCTCGCGTACCAGAAAGCTGTCATGGAAGCGCATGAGCGTCGGGCATGCGAGACGCCTCGCGGCATCGAGTGGGGCCGGCTAGCGGAGGTTGCCGGAGCAATTCGACCCGAGCAGTTTGTACGATATTTGCCGGACCAGTATGACCTGCCGAACTTTCCGTACCGGCCATTTGACGTCGACGCGGCGCACGCGTGGGTCAAGGCCTCGGACTACCGCTCGGGAAGACCGTCCTATGTGATGGCGGATCTGACTTTCTACGCCAGTGCGCTACAGAAGATGGGCGCTTGGAGCGGATACACTGCGGCGAGCAATTCCGGGGTTGCGTCGCATGCAACATGTGAGGAGGCATTTGACCACGCGCTGGCGGAACTCTTGGAAAGACACGCATTCATGCGCTTCTGGTTGACTAACAGCGGCCACAACTCAATTGACCCCAGGACACTACCTGTCTCTGTCCAAAGACGGATTTCCTGCCTGAGCGACTTTGGCGCTCAGATCGTTGTCAAGGATATTTCCTGCGGGGAGATACCCGTGGTAGCGTGCATAGGAAGGCTTCGCGACAGTCACGTCACACGGGTCTCCGCATGCGCAAACGTCGACGTTGAGGGTGCCATTGAGCACGCGCTTTTCGAACTTGAAACACTTCTATACCCCTGCCAAGACAAGGGCGGCTACCGTGAATTGGAGGCCGACCACGTCAAGTCACTACGCGATCACGCCGATCTCTATGCGCATCCTCGTCATTTTGACAGGGCCAGCGCACATCTGTTTCGGGATGGCCGGGCTATCGGAATGAGTGAGGTCGGAAAAACCTGTCCGAATGAATGGGATGAGGTAGTTGACCGGGTGTATCGTCAGTACGGAGGCATAGAGGTCGTGTCGCTCAAAGCCAATGCTCCAACATTAAGACTCCTGGTTCCGGGTCTGCTTGCGCTTTCAGGAGGTTTTCAAACGGAGCCCTGTGGCTCTCTGCCAGAGAACGAACGTCAGCGAGCGTTCGATTGGATATCCACGAAATCGCCGCATCCTTTCGTCTGATTCGAAGATCCGACCCAAATCGCGTATTCTTTGGACCGTAAGATCCAGCATTCAAGGTTAGCCCTGCGTAAGGGCCTGATTGGATATCAGAACAGTGACGGCCATCACTCAAATTTCAGAATTGGTTTCGATCATCCGGCAACAGCTCGTTGCTGGTGGGCGGGTACGAGCGCCGGCAAAGCGTGATAACAAGTTGGTGGCCAGCAAAGGTGCGTCGCCCAAGCTCCTCGATGCCGTGGTTGTACGTGCGCGAGCGCTGCAGTCTGACGATCCTCACCGGAATCGCAAGGCGTTTCGCATTTTCCTTGAGGCTACGTTAGCGGCAGAGCTTGGAGAAGAGCTATTGAACGACGCAGCCTTCCAAGAACTAGTCGACAAAGTTCACGAGCAAATGGGACTGGACCCCTCGATCAGGGAAGTAATGGAGAAGGCCGGCGCGTCGCTCACGACAAAATGACACGCTGCTCCAGGTAAGCGTTGATGCCTTCAGATTGGCGTTCAACACGATTGCGATTGATGGAGAGCGCCGGGCTGCTAGGAATAGACCAAATCGACGCGCCTCGGGAAGCCGACCCGCTCCAATCGGCCGAAACCGAACCGGCTCGGGCGAACGCGACTTTCTAACGGGGATCCTCCCACGTACGAGTGAGGATGACGGGAGGATCCCAATCGCCCACGCTCCACCTATGCCGGGCGAGGAGGGCGCATCCTGTGAAACAGTCCGCCAAGAACGGGGCAACTTGAAGCGTTGTAGCAGCGCGGTTGCGCAGCGAGACCTTTCTCAAAAAATGCAATTAAGCGCCAAGATCGGGCCGCAGCAGCAAACGGGGCATTGCGGCAGCCATCCCATGTGAGACTATCCGCTCCTCGGCTGATGCGAGGAAGCGCCTTAGATCCGAACATGTCTACGTGCTGCGAATCTATCGGCTGGCAGGATGGTGATGAGCGCCACCAGGGGACGCCAGTGCCGGATCCCCTCAACTTTGTTCTGAAGTGCGGCCAAAGAATGCCTGCGGGCATGACCCTTCCAGGGTGATTCCCAAATTTTTGGGCGTTATAATCATCCCCGCCATTTCGGCGCTGTGAAGCGGACGCGCGGAGTCGGTTTTAATGGTTTGCGACAAGTGACCTATTCTCGCGGAGCATCGGCTCCCATTCCCTTCCGCTAGCGCCCTTTGTTCCAAAAACCGGAACCGCTCATTACAGTCCGATAAGGACTGCATTTAAGGGAGGACTGGCGCTGGAACTGCTCGGAAACTGACAATGCATGAATGCACGGGTGTGAAGAGATAAGAATGAGAGATGAGTTTAGCCAATCGGTCGTCGTTGCGCTGCGCGAGCGCGTCAGCGGACTTTGTTCGAACCCTGATTGCAGATGTCCAACCACTGGGCCAAATAGCGATGCCGCGAAGGCAACCCGCATTGGCGTCGCTGCGCACATAACAGCGGCATCTCCAGGTGGACCCCGCTATGACCGCGCATTATCCAGTCAGGACAGGTCATCCGCAAAAAACGGAATTTGGCTCTGTCGGGTTTGTGAAAGGAAGATCGATGTAGATTCGCAGCGATATCCCGTCCATTTGTTGCTCCACTGGAAAGATAGTGCGGAGGATGAGTCCAGACGAAATCTTGGTGTGCCAAAAAAAGATAATGCACAACCCAGCGGTAATGCAGGGATGCACTGTCCTCACTGTAATACGACGTTCTCTTCCCGACAGACGGTCTGTACTGGATGTCGCGGACAAATTGTTTGGGGTGCAACATATCAAGAGCGGAAGACGGCAGCGATTTCCGGTATGGCCGCCGCTGGCTTGCCTTTAATCTGGATATGTAGTTATTTTGATATAAATATTATTAAATTAGGTGGCGGGCTTAGAGATTTTATTCCGTTTATTTCGATATTGGCAACCGCATTTTTTAGCGGGTTGTTTTGTATGAGGCAAATGGAAGTCTATCGAAGAAATCGTCCCCCGAGGATTTTCGTTCGGCGAATCGTCTAACAATCAAGAGACACGCCGCAATCGCCGGCGCCGCGGCGTAGTAGGGAGGCGGCAACGTAACGGGGATGTTCCGCAGCAGTGGGTTTTGGCGCGTGTACCGCCTATGATCGAGGAGTCACGGTGCTGAATCTTCTTCGTTGCTTACCCGTTCGCCGGCCGGCAACATGATTGCCTTCCAGTCAATTTGGTCACCCTCGGCGAACGCTTTCTCAAAGGCCACAAGTCCGGTGTGCCCGGGATGGTTTTCTACCGCAAGACGCACCAGTTCGCCAGCTTTCACCATGTCATTCTTGGCACGATAACGTTCGGCGAGTGTTAGGCTGAATCCCACCTCAAACAGCCTTGGAAAGCGAATGCCACTGCGCCTGTCTCTGCGCTTGAAATATGCATCGTGGATCTTCTGGTGTTCGTCGAGACTCCAGTCGATGGCCTGGTCCACGACAAGGTGCGCCAACATTGCTTCTGACGACGGCTCCGACATCTCGGCCATATATGGCGCGAGTACCTTGGCGTATTCGGATGTGCGCGATGCAGGTGGATGCTGCTTGTTGAATAGGAAGTGCAGTATCAGGAAGGGGAGGCGAGCCGGCTTCTTCCACGATGGGAGAGTTTTCTCTACCGCCAGGAGTAAAGGACGCAAATCGACCAGCTCCGCATTTGGGTGCCCTTCGAACACAGGCACGAGTAGTTCCGCGAAGCCCTCAAGCCTGGACTTTCCGTCTTCGGGCGCTACGTTTTCATGGGAGCCTATCCAATACTCTGGTGAGAGCGACATGCGAACAATCCCTGCCCTCTCCAATGAGTAGTTGTACACTTCCTTGTCGACGATTTTTTGCGCCATGACAAAGTTCTTGATGACATGCCGTGCAAGACGTGATAGCCCCTGCAGGGTCAATGTCGTAATGCCATCAGTTCTTGCTGTCTCGGCAAACGAATGCCCGAGCGTCAATGGTGCCGGAAGCTCTTCCAAGTTGTGGACGTACTTGGACCGAACGTTATAGGCGACGGCAAGCGCATCGGCGAGATCAGACCTGCCGATGGCCCATTCTTGGTGGATTGCCTCTTCGCGAAAATATGCGGGTGTAACCAGGGACAAGGTGAAATCCCGAAAGCGGCGTCCGAGCGACGTATGCTCGATGTTGAGCAGAGCGTCTTTAACTCGGAGGGTGATTTCAGTCGTCGCTCCTTCGAGGGCTGCTTCGATGGGCCGGCGCTTTTTCTCGTCGTAGTCCTCCCACGTTGCTCGATGTCCGTCGAAGCCTTGAGTGAGCGACTCCAGCGATGCGACGAGCAGCGTGTAGGCGAGCTCAAGGTCATCGGCCATCCGATGCATCGCTGTCACATATGTGCGGATGGCACGCATCACGCCGAGGAACGTCTTCCGTTCTAGCCCAATCAATTGCCGAACGAAGCCGACGAACTGCTCTACCTCATCTTCCCCACAAAAAACCTGCTGGTCAAAGACGCGCTTTACCAGCTTTTTTGGTGCGGCGAATGTTGAGACTCCAGGATTGTCACTGAGCAATCTCTTGAGCAGGACGGCATCTGGCGTGCAGGTAACGTTCATGCCAAATGCTACCACCGTAGCGAAGTCCTTCAGATACGGGTCGATGCCATGCGATACAAGTACCTCCCGACCAGACGCGATGGCTTCGAACCGCTCAGTCATTTCGAAGACCAAGGTGTGTCGATCGCGTAGCGTGCTGGTGTACAGGAGGTTGCCCGCTGCTGTTTGAATTTCCTTGTTGTAGAGATAGAGGTTGGAGTAAAGCGCGCCACGCAGCGCGTTCTCGCGCCCAATGCCACGGTCAAAAAATTTCCCACTGCTGATCTGAAGCATTTGCGCCAGCCCTAGATTCGGTAGCGTTGATATTACCCTCTCACATGGGCACACCGCTTATGAACTGGTGGTCGGCGTCATCCGTCATCCGGAATTGCCAGACGGACGGCCGGTGTCGGTTGCCAACGCATCTTGAATCCCGCGGACGTGCCGCAATGTCCGCGTGAAGCCTGTAGCGACGACCGTGCTCAGCGACCTCGTTATCTCGGTGATGGGTGACACCCTCCTTCTGAGGGGTGTAATCGCTGAGTGGTTGCCATAGTGTTGAGAGAATCGACGTGCGGGGTGCCACCAAACGTGCCCTGGGGCGCGCCGTCCAAATAGTTGAAGGACCGCGCCTAATGGGACCGGTTTGATGATTTGCGGGAGCGGTAGTGGTCCTCGTGGCTGATAAATCGGCAAGCGTTGACAGACTTCGAACAACCCAGTGGGGGCGATATGGTCGGGCCTCAGTCAAGCGGTGGCATTACCTACGACATTGTTACCCATGATGTGCCAATGCGGGAGTGGACGATCCTCGCGCAGGATCCTTTGGTCCTTGGCGAGGGCGGTCGTGCACTGACGACGACAGTGTCGTTGTCAGCAGAGCGGCTGGAGCGGGGTCCCAAAGGGTTTCGGGTCCACGTCATCGACTACGATGCATCCAGCGACATCCTCTACAAGTCGCGAGACGAGGATATCGACACCGACGTCTTTGCAGGGGTGACGGACATCGGCAAGCTTGTCGCTAATCCCCATTTCCATCAGCAGAACGTTTATGCCATCGCAATGGCGACCTTGCAGACGTTCGAGAACGCACTTGGACGCACCGTTCCCTGGGGATTCGAGGCGCCAAGTCACCAGATCAAGGTGGCCCCGCATGCGTTCGCGGATGCAAATGCCTACTATTCGCGCGAATCGGAGAGCCTCAATTTTGGGTATTTTCCCGGTGAGAACGGCAAGATCGTTTTCACCTGCCTCTCCCATGACATCGTCGCGCATGAGACGACTCACGCCCTGCTCGATGGCCTAAGGCCATACTATCTTTTGCCTTCGTCTGCTGACCAGGCGGCCTTTCACGAAGGCTTTTCCGACATCGTCGCCTTGCTGTCAGTCTTCAAGAGCGGCGCCATCATTGACCGACTGCTGGAACCTCTCGCAAAGCCCGGGGGACTGATCCTAGCGGCTAACCTGAAGGCGTCCAAGCTGAGCGGTGCCCAATTTTCCAAGCTAGCGAAGGAGATGGGCGCTGCCTTGACGGGGGTGCCAACGTCGGCATTGCGAGAGTCGCTCAAGATCAAGCCTGACCCAGCGCACTACACGAGTGACGATTTTGCGGAGCCGCACGATCGCGGGGAGCTACTCGTCGCAATCGTCATGCACGCGTTTTTTGAGGTGTGGGAGCGGCGACTCGCGCCCATTGCCAAGATGAGTGCCGGTGGCGTCGCGCGATCGGTGGTGGTGGAGGAGGGCGTCAAGGCCGCACAGCACTTGCTTCGGATCCTCATCCGGGCGCTCGACTACATGCCTCCAGTTGATCTCACCTTCGCAGATTACCTCAGTGCAATTCTCACAGCCGATCTGCAGCTCCATCCCGGTGATGGGCAATACGGATATCGGGAAGTACTCAAGCGTTCGTTCTCGGCCTTCGGGGTAGAGCCGGCTAGTCACCTGAGAACGGACGGTGCATGGGATCCACCCCGCGCCAGTGCTTTCACCCTAGTTGGCACCCATTTCGAGCGGATGCAGCGTGACCCCGTTGAGGTATTTAGGTTCGTATGGGAGAACAAGAAGGCGTTGGGCATTCATCCTGACGCCTTCACCCGCGTCACCTCGGTTCGGCCAGTCGTCCGAGTGAGCAACGATCAGACGATCCTGCGCGAGACCGTTGTTGAGTACATCCAGCAGCTGTCCGTGTACGCGAGTGAGCTTGGCAATCTCGGGATACACAGACCCGAGGAGATGCCGACGGCCAAGCTTATACATCTCTTCGGCGGGGGCACGTTGATATTCAATGAATATGGTCTGCTCAAATTCCATATTGGCACCGGGGTGACCAGTCCCAAACAGAGCGATCGCCTCCAGAGCCTTTGGAATCGTGGCCACTTTGCCCAACCGCGTTCGGTGACTGCTCGCATCGCCGCGTTGCACCGCGATAGGGAACTGCGCCAGGCGTTCCCCGTGAAAGGAGGGTGGTGAAATGCCAAGAGCAATCAAAGCCCGCACCAATGGCCCCCACGAACTGACCCTGCGTAGCTACAACGTTGGCTTTGGCGACTGTTTCTTGCTCACGTTCCACTATGCTGCGTTCGACCGCCATGTCTTAATTGACTTTGGCTCGATGCGAGCACCACCTGGCAAGTCCCTGTCGGGAAACCTGCTGGAGATTGCCCGCTGTATTGAGAAGGATTGCGCAGGCAAATTGCATGCGGTGGTTGCCACCCATCGACACCAGGACCATATCAGTGGTTTTACCTACAAGGGAGGGAGCGGGCCGGGCGCCATCATACGGGCGCTCGCGCCGGACATCGTCATTCAGCCGTGGACAGAGGATCCTCAGGCGCAACGAGATGCGTTGGAGCCGACAAAGGTCGCGCAGGGCAAGGCCCGCAAGGCAGTCCAGCAACATTTGCGGACGCTCAATGACATGAACCGCTTTGCCGGATATGCGGAGGTAGCGGCAAGCCATCTCAAGGGTAGCCATCTTGCCGAACTGAGGAACCAGCTTGAGTTTCTGGGTGGGGACAACAAGCTTCCCAATCGGGATGCCGTCGAGAATCTGATGGAGATGAGTCCCGAGCGTCGATATGTCTATGCGGGTGCGTCGGCTGGGTTGGAACATATCCTTCCGGGGGTCGTGACTCATGTCCTGGGGCCACCAACGCTAAAGCAGGACGAATCCATCAGAAAGCAGAACCCGAGGAACCCTGACCAGTACTGGCATCTGGTTGGCGCACGGTCCAGTTTTTGGGCCAAACGTGGTCGGATCGCAATGTTCCAGGAAACCAGCGGCGCGCTATTTCCCGAGTATGTGGCAAAGAGAAAGCCTTGGGACATGCGTTGGTACCGATACCAGGCTCAGCAAGAGCATGCCGAAAATATGCTCTCCATAGTCCGTCAGCTCGACAATCAGATGAATAACACGAGTGTCATCCTGCTTTTCGAGATTGGGGGGAAGTTCGTTCTCTTTCCTGGAGACGCCCAGTACGAGAACTGGCAGTACGCGTTGTCGGATCCTGCTGTTGTCGACCGCCTTGCTAGAGTTGGAGTCTACAAGGTTGGTCATCATGGCAGTCTAAATGCCACGCCAAAGGACCTTTGGAATGGCTTCGCTGCTCGAGGCGGAAAGACAAAGAAGGATCGTCTTATCACCTTGCTGTCAACACTCGATCACGCTCACGGTCATGAGGAGTCGAATACCGAGGTGCCTCGAAGAACACTGGTGAAAGCGCTCCAGACAGAGTCGCAGTTGTATGACACCAGAGCGATTCTGAACGATCAATATCGTTCTGTCGTGCGGATTCCGCTGTGAGGATGATGCAAGAGATCGATCGCTGACACATCGGGTCGGGATAGTTAAGACGTCCCCCTCCCGGACTGCAACGCTTCGAAAATCGAAGCTGTGATGTCTTGCCGGAAGTCTTACGCCACTGGAGGCGACTTCTCCTTAGTGTGGCTCGCCTCTTGAGGCAGGCGCTTGATGTACGGGTAAAACTGGTGCACATTAATCGCTCCAGAATAAAAACAAGCGTTCGGGAAGCCATCCACTAACTGAGCATGATTTCGAATCACTACGACTGGGAACCCGGAAGTCCACCACCGACAATTCGTCGCCACAGCGAGGTCAAGCACGCGATTCTGCGCGCTTACCTCGTCGACTACTTTCTCACACTCGTTTCTTCACCGGCGCAAGACCGAATCCGATTGACGATCGTCGACGGCTTTTGCGGGGGCGGTTGCTATAAAAATGGCAATGGGGACAAGGTACCGGGGTCTCCCATCGTTATTCTTCAAGCGATGCGTGAAGCGCAGGCGCGGATCATGCTCGAGCAACAGCGCAGAAAGAACATCGTTTTTGACGTCGAGCTCATTTGCATCGATGAGTCCGCGGCAGCCATTGCGTATCTCCGTCACGAGCTTGAGGAAATGGGCTATGGCAAGGAACTGCAGGAGGACAGGATTCGGACACTGACTGGTACATTCAAGGATCTGGCGCCCAAGGTCGTCGCTCAGGCGAAGGATCGATCGCGTAGAAGTGGCCGGGCGATTTTTGTGCTGGATCAGTACGGCTACAAAGCTGTCCCCCGCAGTGTACTGTCGTCGATATTCGATACGCTTGATCACGCTGAAGTCATCCTGACTTTTAACGTCGATTCGCTGATCAACTATCTCTCACCACGTACGCTCGCGGCGTTTGAGCGAACGACCGGGTTTGCGGGCGCTATCTCCGCGGCGGATCTCGACCGTAGCATCAGAAGTCCGGGGTGGCGCGTTCATATTCAGTCCAGCCTGTACGCGAACATTACCAGCGGTTCCGGGGCGAAGTTCTTCACGCCATTCTTTATCCGGCCAGAACGCGGTCATGGCGATTTTTGGCTTTTGCATTTGTCGCGACACTGGAAAGCCCGTGACGTCATGGCCACCGCACACTGGCGTTACCACAATCATTTCGGGCACTACGGCTTGCCAGGGTTTGACATGCTGCACACCGGCTACGCTGCCAAGCTCAATCCCGAAAATAGCCTCCAGGCGGCGTTCGAGTTCGATGACCTTGCCAAGTCGGCAAGCAACAATGCGATGCTGGAGCAAATTCCGTCGATGCTTGCTAAGTACCCCGACGGAATTCCTTTCGGCGATTTCTTCCTCGGGAATATCAATACTACGCCGGCTACCCGAAAAATGGTGCAGGATTCCATTCTTGAACTCGTAAGGGGCAAGGAGGTGCACGTGCTCGGGGAGGTCGGGCAGAAGCGCAACGTCCGAACCGATCTTCGTGATGAGCACATCTTGCGTCTTCCTTCGCAGACGTCGTTCTTGTTTAACTGAAGTCGGCGGTACCTTCGTATCATGCGCAAGCAAGCGTGCATAGGTTGCGAATTCCTAAGGCCACGGTCTCACGATATACATCTGCTTTCGGAAAGTGATGGAAAACTATAACGTCCCGCAGGCGTACCTTACCCGAGAACAAGCCTGGATTAAGCACATGCTGCTCCAGTCCTATCTCGAAAAGCTGATGCTGATTATGGGTGCAGCACCACCGAGTCAGTCGGTGGTGGAACTGTGTTATGTGGACTGCTTCGCTGGACCCTGGCAAGACGCTTCAGAAGCGCTGGAGTCCACCTCGATCGCGATCTCCCTGCGGACACTGGAAGTCTGCCGGCTAAAACTAGAGATGAACGGGCATCGCGTGAAGATGCGCGCCTTGTATATCGAGCAAGACGCGAGTGCATTCGCGCGGCTCGAGAGATATCTGAAGGAAAGTGCCCCCGCAGCTATCGAGACCTCTTGCTTAAAGGGAGACTTCGTGCAGCTGAGAGGCGACATCCTGCGATGGGTTGGCACAGGCCCATTCTGCTTCTTCTTCGTCGATCCGAAAGGCTGGACCGAGGTTGCAGTTTCCACGTTGGAGCCGCTGTTGCGCCGGCCCAAGTCAGAGTTCCTGATTAACCTCATGTATGACTTCGTAAATCGGACGATGTCGATGGTGGATCGAAAGGACGATATGACGGAGCTGCTAGGTGAGCCGCTGGAGGTACAGGGGCTGAGTCCGCTGGAGAGGGAGAGCCTGATCATTCAGACTTACCGTCGCAATCTCAAGTCGCGCCTCCCGTCTTCCAACCCGCGATTCCCGCCACGAGCCGCGCATGTACAAGTGCTGGACCCAGAGAAGAACAGGACCAAATATCACCTGGTCTATCTGACATCACACCCTAAAGGTGTCATCGAGTTCAAACGGCTTTCCGAGCCCGTGGAAGAGGCTCAGCAGAAAATACGCGCTGACAAGAGGGCTTCGAAGAAGCAGCAAACCACGGGAATGGGCGATTTGTTTGGCCCCGAAAGCTTCCTCGATCCGGAGGCAGGGCATGCGGGTGCAGCCGAAGTCGACCGCTTTTGGCACGCCTATCTAAAGGACGGTCCACGGAAAATCGACATGCACGCGTTTGCCACCATTCTTGAAAAGACAGACTGGTTCGAGCGCGACCTGGACGCATCGCTAGTTCGTCTGATCAAAGCCGGAAAAGTCACCAACTGTTCCGCAGACGCAAAGCGGCGCCCGAAGCATCCAGTTCACTACAATGGGCAAGGAGAAACACTGGAGTGGACGGGGCGGGATTGAGAGTACTGGGCGGAGCTTGTTTGCGTCGAGCGAGTCGCAGACCCGCACCGTACCGCTTACTTGGATAAGGTCCTTGGGAATTGATCCCAGTGCCGCCCGAGCAAAACCCGCCCCGTCTTTCCCTTGCCGACAGCTGCTACGGACACTTCCGAGTGATCCTGGCGGAAAACCCTAATCGGCGTACTTTTGCGCAGCGCTTCCGAGACGTATTCCAGCGGTGCCCAATGGCCCCATTGCTTGAAGTGGAATGGGACCTTTGCTGCGACACATTGCCGCTGAATATGTGCGGGCCACTGGGGATCCATCGGTCTCGAGTGGGCGCCAGATTCTCCGCCAGCTATGACCCAGTCGACGCGATTGCCTACCTGGTTCGGGCGCAGAAACTCAGACAGGTCGATCGCAGAAAGCAGTGGCTCACAGGAAAGGAAGCGCACGGACGGCGAGGAGAACTGGAGCAGGTGCTTGATCCTCTTGTTCGCGGAGGCTTGGTTCTCTACGGTCGCTCCAAGCCAGACATTCCGAGGAAACTCATAGTCCTTAGGAAGCTGTTTGCGTACCAGGTGAATACGCTTGGTCAACAGCAGCCAGTCCAGATGCGGAGTTTCTGCAATCAGATTTAGCAACCGAAGTCGCGGCTCCTTGAGATCAGCCCGATTCTCGAAGACGTCTGCCATCGAAGCGCAGAACACCCGCCTGCGCACCCCGTCCTTCGCGGCGTCGCGATTCCAACGCAAGGGTTCCTTCCAGTGCGATTCACTAAAGAATCGCCTGGGAGTTTCCGGACCCCACAGGCCTTCCCCCAGCCGCTTTGCCCATGTCTCCGCATAGCAGTTATCGCAGGCGGGCGACACCTTGACGCAACCCCACCAGGGATTGAACGTGTGATGTGTCCATTCGATGCGCGAATCTTTGCCCATTGCTGATGACTTGCTCCAGTTAGCGCGACATTTTACCGAGACTTTGCAAAGCGACAAGTTGGAGGCGAGGGCCCGCTTCGGGAATTCCTTTTGACGCGCCTTCTGCAAGTAGCGTGCGTCGAGGAGATGCGAACTGTATATATGTACAGTATAGCAAATCGTGCCAAAGTGCGTGCAAAAGTTGCAATGTGGGAGTGCGCGTAGGCCGATAGGTTTCAACAGATAGGACCGTCAGCTGCAACGGGTCGCCTGGTCACTCACCGGGCTGGTGGCTGACTGCGATTTGAAAACCGGGCGTACCAAAGCGTGACACTGCGGAGCCCCCGCCTTGACCGACACCATGGATGCGCTTATCCGGAGGCGGTACGAGTGCAACTCAGATCCACCAAGCGGGCACATGCTGTTGGTAGTCCGACAGGCAGATACCTGAGGCCTTCCAGCGATAGACTGGATCTTCAAGTTTTCACCTACCGGCCAGGCGTACGGCGAGGGTGCCAACTTCCGAGTGCTGGGGTGAGGGGATCGGCGGCGATGGCCTTGAGGATCCTTCTCCGGTGTGCCACTATCAGTGCGTACGCATCCTCGTGTGGAGATGTTCAGACTTACCAATCGTACGTCGATCTGAGCAGCTTGGATGCGCCACATCTTCTTTCTATCTTGGTTGGACTTAATAAACTATGGGACGAGTATCACGTGCTTGTGCGAATGAGAATAGGCAGAGAATTCTGTCTGTTGCCTGTGCCATGTTTCGCGCGCGTGGAATCGACAAGGTGAGTATCGCCGAGATCATGAACGCAGCTGGCCTTACGACAGGAGGGTTTTATAACCACTTCAGTTCCAAGAACGCACTGATAAAAGAGGCCGCTGCCATGGCGTTCGACCAAGTGGGCGACGCTTGGCGGGATTCGCCAGCGGCGCTTGACGCCAGTGTTGGGCGCAAGCCTGAGCTCGAAGCGCTCGTGCATGGATATTTGCTTGATGATATACCGGAGAAAAGATGCCCAATGCTGGCATTCGCAAGCACCCCCATTTCGACCGAAGAATTAGATGAGGTAAGAGAGGTCTATGGGGATGGCGCTTACTCAATATACGAGAGCGTTAAGACATCGTATCGCCTATCAAGAAAAGAAGATGATGAGGATCTGCTGGTCCTATTTAGTGCATTGGTAGGTTACAAACTTATCGCGGAGTCTATTGATGACGCTGAGTGGAAGCTGGCGTTACGCACTGCGATCATTAATGCAGCTAAATCTCTAGCCTCTAATTCGAATTGAATTGGAAAAAAGCACAACGTCGTTGTGCGGCATCAGCGCCTTAACCCAGGGCGAAGCAAACGCCGGCTACCCGTGGCGGCCGAGCGGGTCGATCAGCGCCTGTAAATTGGTCGGCATCCCGAAGCAGGTAGCTGATGCCCTGCTGGTCTACTGAGTACTGGGCGTCCCGCGTTCCTGATCCGCGGCTTTCAATCCGCTAGGACACATCCTCCACGTCGGCCGCTGGCTGATTTCGCGTGCGTGAGTTGCTAGCCCCGCGCGACGCTGAATGTGGCGGAGCCGCGGCTGCTGTTGAGGCTCCCGGAGTCCGGGAGTCAATCCAATCGATGCAACATAGACGAGACCCTGCCTGAGTGCAGAAGGGCCGTGCATGATACGGCCGCGCAGGAGTTACTACTGCCGTCACTCACTCCGAGCTTGCGCCTTTCCAGGCAGGCCAGTGGTTCTAGCTAGTGAGCGAGACGTTGGCGAGTCCCGTAGACCTGCAAGTTGCAATATGCGACTTGGCAAAGAGGCAGAGCGACGCCCGCAATTTCAGCTCGTTTGAGCAGGTCGCCAACGATGGCATCTGCCTCGATGCGGGGTGCTCCCTGAGCGATATCCCGCATCATTGACGCTGCCCAGGAGGATGACTCGTCCAAAAGCCTGCTCCGCGCGTCGGCCAGCAAATTTTCCGCCAATGCGTAGCCAGCAAGCTCCGCAACCTGAGCGCATTCGCTGATGGCCTGCTCCATTAGCTTGCGGCCGTCGCGTGATTTCATGATATCGCCCACGGACCCCCGCATAAGGCAGGTCATTAGTGCTCCTGCCGCGATTGTGGCCCACTTGTTCCACAGGTCCTGTTCAATGTCGTTGGACAGATGGCGAACACCTGGCGTCCGGGAAGCCAGCGAGTGAAACGCCGACGCTTTAGCGTCGGCACTCTTCATCCGAGATCCCACGATGAGTTTGTCCAACCCTCCCGCGTGAGAGATTGAACCGTCGGTCGCAAGCGTCGTGGCAATGTACGATACGCCGCCCAGCACTCGTTCTTTGCCGAAACGTTGATCAAGCGTGTTATATGCCTCTAGGCCGTTGACCAACGGCAGAATGACAGTATCTCCCGTGACAGCGGGGGCGATAGCGTCCAAGGCTGCATCGAGATCATAGGTCTTGCAGGTCAGAAGTATGACGTCATAGCCTTCGCCAACATCTTCAGCCAATACAGTGCGAACGGCACCCTCAAAATTTCCCAGTTCGCTGTGTACACGTAGGCCATACCTCGCCAGCGATTCACCGCGTTGAGGACGCACCAAGAATGTGACATCGGCGCCGGCCTGGATAAGCCGCGCGCCGTAGTAACCGCCCATACCACCGGCGCCGAGTACTAGTATTTTCATGGCTATGGATTTCAGAA
>Ga0055524_1000848_pt1 | contig 20050 bp, 29 predicted proteins | sample AraplaCol_mCL_r2_2_FD_55011 | JGI IMG/M metagenome (GOLD analysis project Ga0055524, IMG submission 55011) | Arabidopsis root microbial communities from North Carolina, USA - plate scrape MF_Col_mCL_r2 | ecosystem: Host-associated > Plants > Roots > Endosphere | place: USA: North Carolina...
ATCGCCCTGGCGGACCTGCGCATGGATTATGGCCGCGCCAGCCTGTCGGAAGCCGACACCCTGGCCGACCCGATTGCGCAGTTTGCCAAGTGGTTCAATGAAGCCATGAAGGCGCAAGTGAACGAGCCGAACGCGATGAGCGTGGCCACGGTCGGCAATGATGGCCGCCCAAGTTCGCGCATCGTACTGATCAAACAGTACGACGAGCGCGGCTTCACCTGGTACACCAACTACCAGAGCCAGAAAGGCCAGCAACTCGCGGAAAACCCGCACGCGGCAATCCTCTTCTTCTGGCCCGAACTTGAACGCCAGGTGCGGATCGAAGGGCGGGTAGAAAAGACGTCGGCGGAAGACAGCGACAAATACTTCTATAGCCGGCCAGTGAAAAGCCAACTCGCGGCCATCGCCTCGCAGCAAAGCCGCCCGGTGGCAAGCCGCGAGCAGATGGAACAGCAGTATGCCGCCGTGGAGGCGGCCTGCGGCGAGCAGCCGCAAAGGCCCGAGCACTGGGGCGGTTATCGCCTGGTGCCGGAGCGCGTGGAATTCTGGCAAGGGCGCGCCTCGCGCTTCCATGACAGAGTAGTCTATGAACTGCAGGCGGACTCTAGCTGGAAAAAGGAACGCATCCAGCCCTGATCCACCTGTTACAGGGAAGGGGCAGCGCATGTTTGTACAGAACCGCATCAACAGCTGGATCAGCAGCATTGCCCCGCAAGTCGCCCTGCCCCTGAGGATAGAACTGTGGAATGGCCGCAGCTTCGACTTCTCCCCGGCAGAAGCGCCGCGCGTGACGATACGCGTCCCCAGCCCCTCCGCGGCGCGCTACCTGTTAAAACCCTCTCTTTCCAGCCTTGGCACCGCCTATGTTGAAGGCGCGATTGAAGTGACCGGACGCGCGGTCGACATGATCAAGGTAGTCAACGCCCTCGCCCGCAGCTCGCTGAAAGACAGCGGCAGCCTGGCCCGCATCGCCCGCACCTTCCATCACAACCGCAAAGGCGATGCCGAAGCGATCCGCTACCACTACGACGTATCCAACGAGTTCTACCAGCAATTCCTCGACCCGAATATGGTGTATTCCTGCGCCTACTTCGAAAACGGCGACGAGGACCTGGCGACCGCACAGATCAAGAAAATCGACCACATCCTCGCCAAGATCCAGCTGAAGCAAGGACAGACCTTGCTCGATATCGGCTGTGGCTGGGGAGCGCTGGTGATTCGCGCCGCGCAAAAGTACGGCGTGCGCTGCGTCGGCGTTACCTTAAGCGAGAACCAGCTCGAACTGGCACAGGAGCGCGTACGCGCCGCAGGCCTCGACCACCTCATTGAAATCCGCCTGCAAGACTACCGCGACGTCCGCGGCACTTTCGACCGCATTACCAGCGTCGGCATGTTCGAGCACGTCGGCGTGAAGCACCTTGTGGAGTACTTCGGAATTATCAACAAGCTGCTGGCCGATGACGGGCTGGTGATGAACCACGGGATCACCTCCACCGACCCCGATAACGGCGAAACGCCTTACGGTGGCGGCGAGTTCATCGACAAGTACGTCTTCCCTCACGGCGAACTGGCCCACATCGGCCAGGTACTGCGCGCCATGCAGGAGGGGCAGCTGGAAGCCTATGACGTGGAAAACCTGCGCCGCCACTACGCCCGCACCTGCACCATCTGGACTGAAAATTTCGAAGAGCACGAAGAGAAGGTACGCGAGCTGGCGGGCGATAAACGTTTCCGCATCTGGCATGTGTACCTGGCCGGCTGCGCCTATGCCTTCGACCAGGACTGGATCAGCCTTTACCAGATAGTATGCGGCAAGGCAGGTCGGCACCCCTCATCGTTACCGTGGTCACGCCAATATATGTACAAGAAGTAGATAAACCATTAGGATGTAAAAAACATCCTCTTGGCGGACATCGTTGAAAACCCTGCTACTAGCGATCACGTTGTCCTGCTTCGGCGCAGCGTCTGCGCAGGACTTCTGCCGCTACCAGACCACGAACCAGCTGATGGCAGACAGGGAGTTCACCAACGAACTGGCCCGTTTCATCGGCGACGGCCAGGAAAAATACTACTACTCAGGATCGGTATTGCACCAGGTTTTCGAAGGCCTGGGTGGCCCGCCGGATCCTATCAAGTCACTCGACTACAATATCCGCTTCGCTTCCGCATGCCGCATCCACAGCTGCGATGAAAAAGCCGCTGTCGCCATTGCATGCCCACACCAGATAATCGCTGTCGGTATCATCTACTACCCAAGACGTGCCGCAGTAATGACCATACTAGGCGACAAACGCCCGATCGCCATCGACCGCGCATTCAAAGAATGGAAAAAGTCGTACAGCCATTAAGCACCGAACACGCCGCGCAATACCGCGCACTGATGCTGCATGGCTACCAGCACGAGCCAGATGCCTTCACCGCCGAACCAGGCGAGCGCGCCAGACTTCCTCTCTCATGGTGGGAGCAACGGATTGGCGGCGACCAGCAGAACACCATCGCCTTTGGCGCTTTCCGTGACGGCGAACTGGTAGGTTGCGTCGCGCTGGAATTTTCGACCAGGCCCAAGACCAGGCATAAGGCTCACTTGATCGGCATGTACGTGCTGGACACATGGCGCGGAAAAGGCCTCGGCCGGAAACTGGTCGAAAGCGCGCTGAGGTATGCCGGCCAGCGGGTCGGCATCGAAGTCATCACCCTGACGGTCACAGAAGGCAATACTGCAGCCATTGCGCTTTACGAGGCGGCTGGCTTTGCCAGCTTCGGGGTAGAACCAATGGCGATGCGGACTACGGAGGGCTTTAAGGCTAAGGTCCATATGTGGCGGAAAGTGACTGGCCGATAAACGGACGCCGTCTGAGCTCGCTCATGCTGTGAAAAAGCGTCATGAGTTTTCTTCGCATGGATTAGGCAGTTTTATTGCGATGAACTCCAAACAAACGCAATAGCGGTGGCCTCTCGTCGCGATTAGTCGTCGTGATAAAATTTACAACAACGTCGATTTGACGTCCACTTAACGTTGGGCCCTATAGATGAAGGCACGATTGGTCAGTATCGAAAAAGACGAGGGAGGTGCTGCCGTGATCTCTTTCGATGGTATTGAGGTTACGGCGATGGATTGCCTCGGATATGCGACGTCGGCTCAGTCCTATCCAGCGGTCGGCCAAATTTTTGAGCCTCGCTTCACTTGTCTGTTTGACGATGATGATCCGGTTGACTGGAACTCGCTGTTTGGTGGGAATCCCTTCGACGGGCAGCGACTGGAATCAACAGGTACCTGGTCCTACCGCGCATACGGAAAATTAGTCGCGGCTGATGGTACAGATCAAAATCTTCTGGCTGATTGCGGTGGGCCGTTGGTTCCACTTCCTATCAATGTCTGCAAACTGCTCATTCAACACGGACGCGCTAAGCGCATCCGGTAATTCAACCACGTTGAGCCATATGAACATTATCCCCTTGATTGATCTAAACGGCCGCTCAATCGCCAAGTGGGTGGCAATGGAAATGGCGCTATCCGATGGCGCTCACGGAGATAGATCTATTCTGTGGGAACACGAAAGTATTCCGTATCTCCAGCTTACGAGCATTGACGTTCTGATGGAGGATGGAGCGCGTTATCGATTACTTTCCCAGGCTGATGATGGAAGCGGGTTCTACGGCTTATACCTTGGTTCTATTGACGCCCTTGATACACCGTCGACATACGAAGCTGGGAGCATCTTCCGCACACGTGAATTGAGTGAATTGCCGGTTGGTCCGGTGACCGTGGCCATCGCTCAAGCTGATGGGCCGAACGCAATTCTACGGATTGAAGTCAACGTGAATTCGCATACTATTTCGTGCTGGGCGGCTGAAGTCTACGAAGAGAACGATGGTTCATTCCGCATGGTCGGCGCAGATGAATCAATTCTTCTGCAACTTGACGGAATTCGACCCAAGAATAATTTCCAGCGGATGCCATTCGGCGCCGCTGCGGAAAAAGCACATGAAAACTGACTTCGGCTCGTTGGACGCCTCGATTATTGAAACTCTTGCCAGGCGATCTATGCAGCTAAGTGAACTCTTGTCGGTTACTGCTGTCCGTGACCAAGCTTTGCGTCTGAATGTTCGGCGCGCCGGAGTTTCACCAAGTGCGAGTGCCGACAAAACGATCAACGAACGGTTGCAGGCGCTTCGACGGAGCGGCAAAATCACTTATGATTCAGCTACAAGTCGGTGGGACTATGTCAGCGCATAACCATTCACTCCAGCGGGCGCCTTTGACGCCTCTGATCTAGATGTTAGATTTTTGGAGACCTCTCGGTGAGATTGAGTAACAGCATCAGTGGTGCTATCAGGACCTTCTCATACTTTATGGCTAGTGGCTCACACTACATGCTCCAAGGCGTTGATTACCTGTCCTTGTACGGAAAAGAACCGAGCGCCATTGAGCAGACGTTCGCTTTCTTTGCGAATGTCTTGGAATGCGACGAACGTGGCCAAGTATTGAATGCAACATATGCGCAACGGCGAGCTACAGACTATCTCCGGTCGTACTGCGATTCGTCATTCGAGGTTCAACCGCCTTTTGAAGAATGGGAAATGGCGCTGTACGAGCCGCCTCCGCTCAAAGATGCAGAACAATCTCGTTGAGAGCAATGAAAAAACTTGTGGTCTTTTCGATTGTCGTCGCTGCATTGGCTTTTGTCGTCTTACGTAGCGATGGCGTTTCGGTCATGATCAAGAACGTTGGCCCCGATCCTATGAGAGAAGTGGTCGTTCACGTTACTGGTGCGTCTTACCACGTTGGAGACCTTCGACCTGGAGAAAGCGCCTCTGTCAAAGTTTGCCCCAAAGGTGAAACTCACGTGGAAGTGGCGCAGTCCAAGGGAGAGCGATTGGTTATCAATAGCTATTTTGAGCCTGGATATTCCGGCGAAATCTCCGCTGAAATCAGCACTGCCAAAGTAGTCGCGGTCAGGAGTTCGGTTGCCCCATGACGTTCTTGCCCAACAATGCAGTCAACTGGACTGCCTCCACGCTGCGCGTTCCGGCAACCAGATATCTCGAAAGTTTGACTGCAATGAATCGCCGCAAGCTCACATTTGAAGAGTCCGTACAAAGGACGTGCTCTTTGCGCCTCACCAATTGCGGAGGTCCTACTGCACATGGAGTTGGTGGCTACGCTTGCGAGAACTGTCTTGCTCATATTCTTACCCAATTTAGCGACGATCAGCGGCTAAGTCGGCAGCGTTGCAGCCATTGCGGGAATAGCCCAACATTCGTTACTTCCAATAGCACGGCTGTTTGCGAATCATGCACTGCTCAGGGCCTCGCGGCGGCGCGGCGTTGGTACAACAAAGAAGGGGTGGGCTAATGCTTAGCCTTTACTTTCAGCGGACGCCCAAGGGCACCGCTGAATCGGCACAATAAGGTCTTCCCAATTTTTCGAGACGTAGTAGCTCCTCGATCAAGTCGCTGAATGTTCTTGAGGTGCCGCTTACTTCCAACGTAAGGATTTCAACTGTGACTTGGCGATTTGTCGGCTCTTGCTTCGCAAACGAGCCTTTTCTTCTTGATGAATTCAACGTCTGGGACTACTCATGGGAACCAGTCAATGGAATGAGGTTTGCGAATCTAGGCTCGCGCAGTTGTCCTGATCCAGTACCCGTTTATCAGATTCTCGGTGATGGAAAGGCCGTTCGCTTTGCAGCACACGAAATGTCAAACTGCGTTTGGGGCTTCTATCGCGAGTTGCAGCCCTAACACGTTCTTTTATATCCGGACGCGCTAGATTTCTAGCAGCTCGCAAACGCTCCGTTCAGGAGCTCCCAGACGTTTCTTCCAAAATGGTTATTGTGATTTGGCAACGTGTTAATATTTGCCAAAACGATAATTTGTACGGGAGTTTGCTAAGGAATGAACGGACAACAAAAAGCGGCACGCATTCACCGTCTTCTTGGCTTGATTTACGGCCTTGGCACAACAATTCTCATGCTTTTCGCGTTTCTGATTCCGTCAGAGTGGAAGGCAATGGCATTTAGTGCCGGGGTATTGGTTGCCCTATCCGCGATGCATTACACGGTCGCTCATGGAGCCGAGAAGGGCCGCAACTGGGCTCGACGCGCATCGCAACTCATTGCGATTCCCCTGCTCTTCGGCTTCCCAATCGCGACACTCACTGGCGGCGCTTTGATCGCAGCTTCGTGGGAGGCTTGGGAACTGGAATCCGAAACCGTCTCGTGAAGAGCGAACCACGCAATGCGAAAACTCTTATTCCTTTACATCGCACTTCTTAGCGCCAACGCCCTAGCAGGTGAAGCGTGCGAAGCGCGCGCCACCTTGGCTGGGTCTTTGGTGCCCACGAAGTACGCCGTACGCGAAAACCTGCGTGATACACCAACCGACGGCCCAATGGGCGAAGTGTGGCGGTACCTGGCCTTTATGTCTTCAGAAGACTATCTAAAGCTCGGCGATTCGCAGGAACAGATTCAACATACGGCCAGGCTAATCGCCAACAACGATATCACTGGCGATTGGCGTATCGAAATTCTCGTGTTTAATGAGTTCTTCCGTGAAGTCTGTGAAGCAAAGCTAAACGTTCTTGATATTCCATCTCTTGATGCAAAGGCCCTTGGCAGCTGTTTCGGTGATACACCGCCAGGGAAAGAAGACTTTCCAAATTGCGTTCGCGCGCAAGTGAAGAAGTTCAACAACCGCCAATAATCCGCTTAGAAAGGATGTGCATGCAGCCGTCAAATAAGCCATACAAACCGGGACAATGGATCCTCATGGGCACGGCTCTCGGAGCATTCATAGGGATACTCCTTGGTAAACTCGCCCTGGGAATGATTTTCGGATTCTTCATCGGAGTCGCAATCGATTCCAACAAGCGCAAGGCAAAGGTGGAGTTGGACAAGGACTCGAACAACGATGGCGATAGCGCGCAGTGACGGCGCATCAGCACTTCTCCCTCCTATGAAGACGCTTGTAATTCCTCCTGCCGCAAAGCGAGATGAAAACTCGATTCAAATGCTCAGTGCATGGATTGCGGAACAAGGCCTCCACTGCACCCTGAACATTGGGATGTGGGATAGTGCCGGCCATGACGAGCCTAAGGCGTGGGGCATTCTTCTGGCCGATGTGGTTCTCCACATTTCGAATGCCATTGGCGAAAGCAAAGGAACGCCATCGGAGCAAGTGCTCCTGGAGATTTTCGATAGCCTTGGAAATGAGCTAGATGATCCAACATCTCCAGCAAAGGGAGAATTCCATGTTGGCCACTCATAGCGCGGAGACACGGTGGGCCGATGACTAGGTTGAGCCGAATGCTCCAACGGACCGCCAAGCTCATTGCGTTGGTCCTGCTCACTACAGTGACCTTGTTCGCTGTCACTTCTATTGGACCGTTGAGTCATCTTCCTTCATTCAACGTGGTGAACGAGGCCTACCTCATTCGGGTGCGCAATCACGAAATCCTGCTTGGGCTTTCCGGCTTTGTTGCAGCACTCCTCGCAGGCTCGCTTTTTCGAGAAGGGATTTTGACGTCGGTCGTCACAGCGATCTTGGCAGGCGTGTTTTACTATGCCTGGTCGCAAGCCGGAGATGTTAGGCAGCTATCGGAATTTCTTGAAGGGCTGTTGGATTTCTCCATCCGCTATCTGCTCGCAGGTGCCTGCGTTGTGATTGCTTTTCTCGGAGCGAAGAAATTACTGGGCCTACTGAGGGCAAGGAATTCTTGATGAAAGTTCTGGATCACGAACCTCAGAGTTGGTTCCTGTTGGAAGAAAACGGCGCGCTTTATCTTGACGCGAACTGCAACCACAGCTTCACTGGTTACGACTTCCTGCTCGAGCTAGACGCTAAAGAAACAGCCAAATTCCGGAGTGAAGGACGAGCATATCTTTCATGGCTTGCTCAAGACATTCACTATTCAGCGCCCATCGTCGCAGCAAGCAATTCGCAGTACAAAGGGCGTGATCGTTCAGCAGAATACTCAGAGCGAGTCACCGCTGCAGTGAACGAGTGGAGACAAGCTGGAAACGCCAACCCAACAATCCAGGAGCCGCCCTTGAGTGACCGTTTTGACCGTTACGCCCCGCGCCTCATCGCCTTGGTAAAAGAGTCGATCACGTGTTCTCCCGGCACTTGGAACGCAGGATTCTTGACGATTGACTGCGACGGCTCATACATGAACTACTCCCTGAAAAACAGCGCGAGCGAAGACAAAGCCCAAATCAGCGGCGAGCTTAGACAACTCTGCGAAGACCTTTACGTCGAGATGCGACAATCGGGCGACTGGTGGGTTAAGGCAGTACTCCACTTCTTCCAGGTAGATGGGACCTGGTCGTACAAGGTCGACTTCACTTACCAGGACAAGGCGACTCCTCGGCAAAATCCGGCCAAGCCTTGGTGGAAGTTTTGGAATTGATCACTGGACTGGAAGATGCGACTACTTAATTTCCTCGTGTGCTCAACTCTGGCCGTTGGTAAGGCAGCTCTGGCCGGCGAACTCGCACTCAAAGAGACTGATCTCTACACCCTCTCCTGCCTTAACGGAATTGATTATGCAGAGATGCGCGCATATTGCAGTAAAAGGTTCCCCGATTTACGTGACCCGATAGAAAAATCTGTCCAAGATTGGCGCTCGCGGAATGCCGAGGCAATCAAGGAGATTGACGACGCTTGCACGGCGAGGATCCAGAAGCTGGAATCTCAAGATGCGGCCAGGCTGAACGAAGTGAAGAAATATGCCGAGCAAATGTCAGCGATTCCAATGCAAAACAGGCCAGGTTATGACGAAATAAGCTTCAAAAGCGATTGTCGAGCTCTGGCCAGAGAGTTCGCCGATCCTCAGCGAGGAATCATCTCGCCCAGCTTTGCACGTGAGATCAGGACCCATGGATTCGAATGATATGGAGAATCCATGCGCAGATTCCTGATGCTTGCGTTGCTCGCTATCGCGTGTCCCACAACAACAAACTTCATTGATTAGCATGCTTATCCAGTCCGAAAAATTTGATACTCGCTTGGGGGAACCGGCTGGATGGTCTGATCACGTTTTCAAGTACTGTGATTTCTCAAACATCTCTACAGAGGGCGGAGACGTCGATTCAGTTTTCATCGGATGCACGATCGAGAACTGCGAATGGTATTGGGGCCTGTTCAACATGGCGATCTTCGTCGAGGTCACGTTCAAGAATTGCACGTTCCTAGGCACTGGTTTCTCCGGAAGCAAATTCATCGAATGCGACTTCGTTGACTGCGAGTTCATCAAAGACAATCTCGGTGGAGCGTGCTCCTTCACAGACGTAGAGTGGTACGGCTGCAGTCAAACTAATTGTGGCGAGCTGGCAAATGAATTCAAAAGTCGGCGGATGAAGTGAGCAGTCACGGTTTAGCCGCGTGTTAGCATTTGCAAAAACATCAACTCCATCGAAGGTGCCATCTTGAGCAACTCCTACATCGTCGCACAACTCAACGCCAGGCTTCAGCCAATGGACCGCGGCGAATACTTTGAAGATCCGCTGGATGAAGTGCTCCTCGCTGCAGGCCTCGGGGAAGTAAGCGGTGGCGGCACCATGCAGTCCGAATCAGGAGAGATCGAATACTGCGATATTGAAATCCAGGTCACCGGTGACCCAGCGGAAGTGGAGCGGATCGTCATCGAGAATCTCGTCAAGAGTGGTGCCCCAAAAGGCTCCAAGTTGATCATCGAAAGCCAGGACCGAGAGGTTCCCTTTGGCGATGCCGAAGGACTGGGCGTCTATTTGAATGGCACGGACCTACCGAAGAATGTCTACGCCGAGTGCGACTCTAACTTTGTCTACACGGAGTTCAATCGCCTGCTCGAGGGCGTTGGAAGTGTTCTCAGCTTTTGGCAAGGCCCAACGGAGACCGCTTTGTATATGTATGGAACATCATTCCAGGAAATGCAGACGCGTCTTACCCCGTTCCTCGAAAGCTATCCGCTGTGCGCGAAAGCGCGCGTGGTGCGCATTGCCTGATAGAGCCAGAACATAACTCAACTTCCGAACTCCTCGGTTTTAGAAATGACTAAGAAGATAGTAAATGGCGCATTCTCTATTCGTTGGACGCCGCGCGTTGGCTTAGCGCTAGTCCTGGCCCTCTCAAGCATCGGAGCCTCTGCAGAAAAGATTGATGACAAGGTTCAGATGGTGCGCGAAAGAGATAAGATCATGAACGCGGCAATCGCGGAAGCCAGGAGAACGCTCGATGACTTTCTAGCCCTGTCAAAAAAGCCGCCAGCCGGAGCGACGCATTTCAAGTTGAAGGTGCAGCTGTCGGATGAAAATGGCGTGGAGCACATGTGGTTTGTGCCCTTTAAGGAAATCGAAGGTGGCTACGCGGGCGTCCTCGCCAACGAACCGTACGTCGTCAAGTCCGTCACATTAGGTAAGGTCTATGCCTTCAACCGCGAGCAAATCAGCGACTGGGGCTATCAGCAAGACGGCAAGCAAATAGGCAGCTTCACCGTTTGCGCCTTGTTCAAGACCATGCCGGCTGACGACGTTGCCCGCTACAAGAAAGATCATGGGTTTGTCTGCTAATGGACTGGGCGCCAATTACTGAGTCTGAGCTTTGGGACTTGATCCTCGCGGCGGAAGCGCGCATGGAGCCGCCAGAAGCAAAGTTGTGGGAGTGCGTTCGTATTCCGCCTCATAAATGGAAGGAGCCGGCTTACGGATCGGATGGTGGAGGGTTTTGGGTTGTTGGAATCATCGGGAACACTGTGATCTGGTACAACGACATCGAGGATGGCTTCAATCAATCGGCCTATCGAGACCACGGAACAATTGGGGAATACTGGTGTAATCAAGATGAGCTTGAGCACACATTGCATAGCCTCCTTTATCGCATAGAAAGCGGGCTTGTGAATGCGCGTTCAGGACCGCCCATCGCCGGGGCATATAAGCTCGAGACGCCCAAATGATTGACCGGAAAGAGGCAAAGCCAGGCTGGCCCTTTCGTTGAACTGCCGGGTGGTGTGGTAATCAATCCACTGGTGAAAGTTCAGAGCATTTATGAGGATGGACCCGCACACAGTGTCGTAAGATTCTATGCTTTTGTCGAAGCCAGTATGCGCGGCGAAAAAAATTAACCATAACTATCAGGAGATCACATGAAACGAGTTACCGGAATCGGCGGTATTTTCTTCAAGGCCAAAGATGCACAGGCATTGCGGGCTTGGTACAAGCAGCACCTGGGTGTTGATGTTCAAACCTGGGGTGGCGCTGCGTTTGACTGGACTGATGATGAAGGCAAGCCGGTCGGCGGCACTACCGCCTGGTGCATCAATTCGAACGAGAGCGACCACTTTGCTCCAAGCTCCTCCTCGTTCATGGTGAACTACCGCGTTGCGGACCTCCACGGATTGGTCAAGGCCTTGCGCGAGGAAGGCTGCAATGTGCTCGAGAAAATCGAAGAATCCGAGTGGGGCAAGTTCGCCTGGGTCATGGATCCGGAGGGGAATAAGGTCGAACTGTGGGAACCACCGGCAGGTCAGTGAACAAGCTTGGCAAGCAAACGATCGCCACAGGAATCAGCTACGCCTTTCTCGTTACTATCGTGTCGGGCGCTTCAAGAATCCTCGCGGGTGAAGATTCATTTGTCACGACAGCGATTGTGGCAAACGCCATCGCAACCTCAACCGCCCTTACAGCATGGAGTGGCGCCCTTTTCCAGAAAATGGGGGCGGGGATTCAACCGCCGGGTTTCCTGGGCTGGATTGGCTTGTTCGTTGCGGGCGTGCTCACAAGCGCCCTTTTCCTTTTCATTGACTGCGGACACCACCTTCCCTCTGCACTTGGCGGCGTTGAGTGCGACGGGAAGTCTGGCGTAGGAATCGTGTTCACCATCGCCGCCATGTCCATGACAGCGATCTCGCTGCCAAGCGCACTGCGCGTCTGGCTGATAAAAAAACTCGCCTGATTGTGACGCAATGCGGACCGTGACAGATGCCATGCCACGGTCCGCTTCCCGCATCAGTTAATGGTGAAGTTGGCGTTGGAAACGTCAAAGAACACATTCCCCACCGCCTCCACCTTGATGCGCGCGGTAGTCGTCGTTTCGGGCGGCAGTGTTACCACTTTGCTGCCGTTGTTCGGCGTACTCGCCGCCAGCACATAAGGGAAGGTCAGGCCGCCGTCAGTCGACAGGCTGATCTTGACATTGGCTGTGCTTACCGGCGCTGCGGCGGTATTGGCCACGTTCCAGGTCACGTTCATCTGCGATCCGTGCGCCACCGTCATTGCCGTATTCGGCGCTGTCACCAGGAAGGGGCCTGCGCCCGTTGCCAGCACCAGAGCCGTGGCTGCGCTGCCCACTCCGCCATGTCCGTCACGCGCGGTCAGGCGGAAGTTCAGCGTGGCAGGACGTGCGTTCACCTTGCTGTAGCCGGTATAGCTGGCCGTCGGCAGGAATTCCGAGAAGCAGGCGATGTTGTCGACCGTTGGTGGCGATGCCGCCGCCGGACAAGAACCCGTTTCCGCATTGGTGTTATTGGCCAGGATTTGCGCCATGTCGGGGAAGACGCGCGTTGGGTTGGTGTTCACAGCGTTTTCACCTGGCGAGCCGTATTGCAAGGCGTCGCTGTCACTGACCATCGCTTGCAGGCCGAACTGGCGGAACAGCGGGCCATTGGCCTTGCTGTTGCTGATCAATCCAGTGCCGCTGTTGCCGGCCCGGTCGTTCTGTTCCCACATATAGGTCATCACCTCCCCTTCCGCATTGCTTGCACTACCTGTCAGCGCGAACGGAGTGCGGATAGGGATGGTGTAGCTTGGCACGACGCTGACTACCGGCACGCTGTTGCCGGTCTGCGTGACTGCGCCGCGCTTCCTGGTCGGGCCGCCCGCGACGATCTCGCCCACGCTGCCACTGCATCCACCGGTGCAGTTTGCGAGTTGCAGGGTTGCGGCCACGGCACTAGCGAGTGAGCCGCCGAAGGTAACGGTAAAGCCTGCATCGCTGACTGCGCTGACGGAAACGCTGGCGCCGGACGGCCATCCTGGAATCGCTTCGATTGCCGCCTTGATGCCATTCGTCGTGTAGCTGGCGCCGCGGACGATCGGGGCCGATGTGCCGCCGTTATACGACAGCGTGAATTGCTGGCCATTCGTTGTGAAGCCACGCAGCACGCCCATCTGTACGGATGTGAGGTTGGATTCGGTGCCCGAGGTATAGGCGGTGATTTCATCGAAGCTGCGCTGCGACCAGTAGGCGTCGCTGTGCCGCTGCAAGTCGTCGGTGCCGCAGATGCCGGCATAGGCCATGATGGACGATCCGCTGCCCGGTTCCACCGACGTGCCGGCATTGCGGTTGCCGCCGGAGCAGCTGCCAGTAACGCCGTTGAACGTGTGGTTACCCGCGAACTGGTGGCCCATTTCGTGTGCCACGTAATCGACTGCGTAGAAGTCGCCTACCGGCGTTGGAATGCCGGTGCAGCCCTGTGCCTTGTAGCTTCCGCCTACAACGCCCAGGCTGGCGATGCCTCCGCCGTTCAGGCCAAGCGCGATATGGCCAACATCGAAATTGCCAGCACCAGCCAGCAGGCCAACAACGGTGCGGTTACGGGTCAGCGTTGCGCCGCTGCAGCCGGATGCCTGGTCTGCGGTGAAGCATGCCGTGGCTCCGCATGGGCCATTGGCGCCGGTCATCTGCGCGTCAGTGTCCAGGTTCAACGCGTCGGTGTTGTTGATCAGGACCAGGCGGATCGAAGTTTCATCCTCGTAGACTTGGGTGACGCGGTTGATCAGGCTTACCTTGGCTGCTGTTACGTTGGCGCTGCCGCCAAAGTAAGTGGCGTAGGAAGGATCGGTCAGCAAGGCCAGGCGATAGGTACGCAGTTGCGCGCCTGCGGCAGCTGCGGGGCTCACCGAGTCTTTCACGACATGGTACGAACTGGTGGTGCTGTTCGTACCGTCAGTGGCGGTAACGGAGTAAGCGCCTTCGCCGCGCGATGGATCGGCGGCGAAAGTCGTGGACAGCACGCCTTCCTTGTCGGCGGAAACGACCATGCTGTGCACGGGGCCGAAGTCGTCGCCTTCATTACGCACCGTAACCGTGATCGTGGCGCCGGGAGCAAAGCCTGCACCGCGCACTTCCACTTCATCACCTGCGTGGACGAAGCTGCGCGTCAGGATCACTTGCGGCGTCTTTATCTCGCCCTCCTTGAAAACGCCGTGGCGGTTGGACAGGTCGCGTGCGTGGTAGCTGGTGTATACGCTGTCGTCGAGGTGGTTGGCCGGGTCCACATACCAGGCGCCGTTGGGCGAGCGGACCGATGCTTTCAAACCAAGCGGCGTGATATCCATGCGCAGCGTGGCGGATGGGTCGTCGATGCCGCGGCCGGCGTAGGTGCGAATCTCAGGGTGCTTGGCTGCCAGTTCCGGTTCCATGACCGGCGAATCGACGACGCGGAAGCGCTGGTAGCCGCCTTCCGGGTGCGGCAGCGAAATGATCATGTCGCTATGCTTGGCCGACTGTGATTTTTCGTTCGGCGCATGTGCCAGCAGTTGCGCCATGCCGGCGCGGTCCAGTGTCGCTGCGTGATAGCGGCGTGGCAGCGCGGGGGCTGAGGCGCTCTTGCCATGCACGCGTTGTACGTCGGCCTGGCCGGCATCGCGCCAGTAGGCGCCGCTGGCCTGCACCGGGATGTTTCGTTTGCTGTTGTTTTCTGCTGCCAGGGTATTTACTGCGCTTAGGATTAGCGCACTCACGAGCGCGAGCTTCAGGGGGGTATGCGTAGTCATTCCGTGCCTATTTATTTGAAAGGTTGTTGGAGGTCGAAACTGTGCAACTACTGCAAGGGACGAGTATTTCGGAATTGATGGCTTAGCTCAAGCAGAGTTCGTTAGCGGCGTCGCCAGAAGCAGACAGCATGTGTGCGGTATGCCGCATTCGCCGTGGGGCGCGCGGAGCTGCGCACAGCGCGAATCGGCCATGCTACCATTTGCAAAAATGTTAATTTGAAGCAAAACGAAATGTTTTCTGCCGACGCCATCTACGTACAGGTTTTCTCCGACCGGTTCATTGTGAAGAACATCGATACCGATCGTTCTCTCGTTGTTGAACGCAACCTCGAATATGCGTCGCCACGTATGCTGATCGCCGACTTCACGACGGCTTTAAATCAGCTAACGGACGCTGTCAAATCGTTGCGTCGTGGCATTTTCGCTCCCGCCCCGCAGATTCTCGTGCATCCCATGGAGCAAATTGAGGGCGGGGTTACGCAAATAGAATACCGTGTTTTTCGGGAGCTGGCTTTAGGCGCAGGCGCGTCCAAAGCAGCCATTCACGTTGGACCGGTCCTTGCTGGTGAGTCCATCAAGCTGGCAATCCGCGAGGACAAGCAATGGCAAGCATCGAAAGCAGTGTGACGATCAAGGCGCCGGTCGACTTTGTCTATCGCGTCTCGCAAGACTATGCGGTGCGTTATGACTGGGATCCGTTCCCGGAAAATATCTCCGTCGTGGCGGGCGATCCAAACGCTCTGGCTGCCGGTAATCAGGTTCTGGTGAAATCCAAGCTGGGCATGGACATGCTGGTTGAATTTGTACAAGTCATGCCGCCGACACGGGCTGCCGTGAAAATGATCAAGGGGCCGTGGTTCCTCAAGACGTTTGCAGGGTCCTGGATTTTTCAGGATGGAGAATCGGATTCACAGACAGAGGCGCGATTCCGCTACACGATCATTGCGAAGCCTAAGGTCTTGCGATTCCTGGTCGAGCCTTTGGCAGCCCTCTATTTTTCCCGCGTTGCCGGCAGGCGCCTCGCGGGGCTGAAGGCATATTGCGAATCAAGGCAGGACGCCAGGGAGGCATCATGACTGTGAAACGAATGGATAACGTCGGCATCGTGGTGGAAGACCTGGATGCGGCGATCAGGTTCTTTACCGAGCTTGGCCTCAAGCTCGAAGGGCGCGCTCCGGTTGAAGGCGATTGGGCGGATGGCGTCACCGGCCTGCACAATATGCGTGTAGAGATCGCGATGATGCGTACGCCGGACGGTCACAGCCGGCTTGAATTGTCCCGCTTTCTCGCGCCGGCCGTGGTGGCCGATCATCGCACAGCGCCAGTGAACTCGCTGGGCTACCTGCGCGTCATGTTCGCGGTGGAGGATATCGACGACACGCTCGCACGGCTCGGCAAGTTTGGTGCGCAGGTGGTCGGCGAAGTGGCCCAGTATCAGAACATCTATCGACTTTGCTATATCCGAGGTCCCGAAGGAATTCTCATCGGCTTGGCCCAAGAGCTGTCACCTTGAATAAAAAAATGGACGACGTCACAAGAAAAGAAATCCTGTCGCTGGGCCGAACCGCTCATGATTTGACGGAGCAGTCGTATCAACAACACCCCGCGACCCGGGGTGATCCTGGATGGACTGAGAAGCAGCGCATGCTCCTTGCCGACATGGCGCTTCATCTGCTCCAAACCTCAATGAAAGATGGCGAGCTGTCGGAAGAAGATTTGAAACGAAACCTGTTTTCAATCCTGACTATTTCGGACCAGTTCCTTCAAGGCCACGATCTCAAGGCCTTTGCGGACAAACTCTATTCGCCATGCTGAAAACACTTCGCCTTGCGCTACTCGCCGCCGCAATGCTTCCGCTTTCCGTCTACGCGGCCGTCATCCTCACTCCGCAAGTTGCGGCAGTGAGCAAGCTGTATGAAGCCTTCGCCTATGAGGCGGTGGTGGATTACCCGGTCGGACGCGTCTTTATCGACCAGACGAAGGAAGTGCTGCTTCGCTACATCACGCCAGAACTATATGAACTCATTCATCGCGACCGGCTCTGCGCGATGTCCACGCATGAGATTTGCCGGCTTGATTTTGCGCCGCTGTGGGCGAGCCAGGATCCCGCCGGCTCCACAGTGAATTTCGAAACAGGGCCAAGGGGCAATACCGTGATTGCGCACGTCCGCGCCGGCGCCCATTCCACCAAAATCACGTACTCACTGGTACAAACCAAAGGTGGATGGCGTATCGACGATATCATCTATGATGACGAACGTCCCACCTTGAAAAAAATCCTGTCTCAAGATTGAAGATCGGCCAACAAAGCGCAAGAAGATTGATACCAAGGAGTGAGTAATGGATAAAGCAGGTTTCTGGAAAATCATCGAACAATCGCGCGAGGAGGCGGACGGCGATTCGGAAGAACAGCTGGAGATTCTCGGCGATCTTCTGCACGAACTGCCGCCCGACGAAATCGTATCCTTCGACCGCCACTTGTCCGAGTACCACGCACGGGCAGATCATTGGGACCTTTGGGGCGCGGCATACATCATTGGCGGCGGCTGCTCGGACGACGGCTTCCTGGATTTCAGGGGCTGGCTGATCTCTCGCGGCGAGCATGCCTACGAGGCTGCGATGGCAGATCCGGAGTCGCTGGTCAACGTTGTCAAGGACCACGACGGTAACTGCCAGGTCGAGGGTTACCAATACATCGCCTCGCAAGTATGGGAAGAGAAGACAGGCAAGTCGGAATTCCCTTCGCATGACCTGCCGCGCGGACAAGACACCGCAGGCACGCAGTGGAAAGAAGAAGACCTGGCAGCGAAGTTCCCAAAGCTTAGAAAAAAGTTCGCCTGACATTCATGCGCAGAGTCGTTGGGGAGGTACCTTGATGAATGATGTCGTTGCACCAAAACAGATTGCTGCCGGCCTCACTGAACACTGGTCCCCGCGCGTCGTGGCGGAACTTGACGACTCATTCGTCAAAGTCGCAAAGGTCCTTGGTTCGCTGGCCTGGCACAGCCACGACAACGAGGACGAGCTTTTCTACATCCTCAAAGGCTCGCTGACCATTGAGATGGAAGACCGGACAGTCGTCTTGAACGAGGGCGACACCTTCGTGGTTCCGAAAGGCGTCAGGCACAACCCCGTTGCGGAACACGAGTGCCACATCATGCTGATCGAGCGAAAATCGACCCTGCATACCGGCACTGAAGTAACAGCAAAAACACGCAGCCTTGCCGATCAATTGCGACCGGTTTGAACCAGGAGACTTCACATGGACGCATCTCCGTACCAAGGCGAAAAAACTTACCTCCACCTCGGCCCCGAAGGGACAGCGATCCCGCTCGAGGTCGACGAATCGTTCTGGGAGAAGCTAAGCACTGGCGGCTTCGATCACCTCGGGCCCGGGCGGCTGGTATCGACTTACGATTTCAACGCGGACTGGCCAGGCTGGGAGCAACACCCTGCCGGCGAAGAGGTAGTCGTCCTGATTTCCGGCGCAATGGAGTTCGTGCTGGAGACGGAAAACGGCGAACGGAAAATCATGCTGAACCAGCCCGGCCAGTTCCTGCTCGTCCCACGCGGAACCTGGCACACGGCCAACGTCGCACAAAGCGCCAAGACGCTCTTCATCACGCCTGGCGAAGGGACGGCGCACCGCCCTAGGTCTTGAGCTTTTCAGCGTAAGTCTTGCGGAATTTGGCCACCTTGGGCGCGACCACGAAAGCGCAATAGCCCTGCAACGGGTGCTGGGCGAAGTAGTTCTGATGGTAGTCCTCGGCCTTGAAGAACGGAGCCGCCGGCGCCAGCTCGGTGACAATCGGCGCGTCCCACACGTGGGCCATTTCGCCAATCACTTGACGGGCAGTGGCTTCCTGTTCGGGAGTTTCATAGAAGATCACAGAGCGGTACTGGGTGCCGACATCGTTGCCTTGCCGGTTCAGGGTCGTCGGATCGTGAATGGTGAAGAAAATCACCAGCAGGTCGCGGTAGCTGATTTGGGCCGGGTCGTACTCCAGCCGCACCACTTCCGCGTGGCCGGTTTCGCCGGTACAGACCTGTTCATACGTAGGATTGGGCTGCGCGCCCCCCGTGTAACCGGATTCCACCTTGGTTACACCTTTGACTTCCAGGTACACCGCCTCCGTGCACCAGAAGCATCCACCGCCCAGGATTGCCACCTCAGCCATATCGCCCTCCTCACGTACCGGAAGTATTACTGTAGCGCAAATCAGCCCGCACTGCTCAAAAAGTGCCGCCTTAGCTAAAATCACTGTCGCTTTCGCCAAAGGTTAGACTATCGTTCTTTGGCATAATCTCTTTGAAACAAACAGGTACCGCATGAATACCAGCTCCCCACGCGCCACCGAGCGCGAGTTCGACAGTGTGCATTTTCGTCAAGCACTGTCGCAATTTGCTACCGGTGTCACCGTGATCACGACGCGGCTTGCTGATGGCAGTTTCCGCGGCTTGACGGCCAGTTCTTTCAACTCCGTCTCGCTGAACCCGCCATTGGTGCTGTGGAGCCTGGGCACTGGCGCCAACAGCCTGCCCATATTCAGCGGCAACTCGCACTATGTGATCAATGTGCTGAGCGCCGACCAGGCCCACTTGGCCAAGCTGTTTTCGACCCGTTCGGAGGATCCGTTCGGCACCGTCGAATATGAGCTGTCGCGCACCGGCCAGCCGATCCTGAAGGGATGCACGGCGTGGTTTGAATGCCACAACCGTAGCCGCTACCCGGAGGGCGACCACGTGATTTTCGTGGGCGAGGTGGAGCAATGCGAGTTTGCGGGGAACGCGCCGCTGGTTTTCCACGGCGGCCAGTTCCGCGACCTGTTGAAATGATTGGTTTTTTATAATTGTTTTACAAACAGAGAGAGACAGGAAGCAACATGAGCAAAGCCGCATTCCACTGGGACGATCCCCTGCTGCTGAACGACCAGCTGACCGACGACGAGCGCATGGTGCGCGATGCCGCCGCGGCTTACTGCCAGGACAAGCTGCAACCACGCATCCTGGAAGCTTTCCGCCATGAACAGATGGACACCTCCATCTTCCGCGAAATGGGCGAACTGGGCCTGCTGGGCCCAACCATCCCGGAACAGTACGGCGGCCCTGGCCTGAACTACGTGGCCTACGGCCTGATCGCACGCGAAGTGGAACGTGTCGACTCCGGCTACCGCTCGATGATGTCCGTGCAGTCCTCCCTGGTGATGGTGCCGATCTATGAATTCGGTACCGAAGCCCAGAAACAGAAATACCTGCCAAAGCTGGCCACCGGCGAATGGATCGGCTGCTTCGGCCTG
>Ga0055524_1000851_pt1 | contig 20015 bp, 16 predicted proteins | sample AraplaCol_mCL_r2_2_FD_55011 | JGI IMG/M metagenome (GOLD analysis project Ga0055524, IMG submission 55011) | Arabidopsis root microbial communities from North Carolina, USA - plate scrape MF_Col_mCL_r2 | ecosystem: Host-associated > Plants > Roots > Endosphere | place: USA: North Carolina...
GACGTTGTGATCGTTGGCGGCGGCCCTGCTGGCCTGGCGGCAGCGATCAAGATCAAACAGCTGAATGCGGATACCTCCGTGGTCGTGCTGGAAAAAGGCGGTGAGCTGGGCGCCCACATCCTGTCCGGCGCCGTGATGGATCCGAAAGCTATCACCGAGCTGATCCCTAACTGGAAAGAGCTGGGCGCGCCGCTGAATACCGAAGTCACCGAAGACCGCGTGCTCTTCCTGACCGAGACCAAGGCATACAAGACCCCGAACATGCTGCTGCCTAAGTGCTTCGAGAACCACGGCAACTACGTGATCTCGCTGGGCAATGTGGTGCGCTGGCTCGGCCAGCAGGCCGAAGCCCTGGGCGTGGAAATCTTCCCTGGCTTCACCGGCGCCGAAATCCTGTACAACGACGATGGTTCGGTCAAGGGCGTTGCGACCGGCAATATGGGCGTCAAGCGCGACGGCGAACCGGGCCCCGATTTCCAGCTGGGCATGGAACTGCACGGCAAGTACACCCTGTTCGCCGAAGGCGCACGCGGCCACCTGGGCAAGCAGCTCATGGCCAAGTACGACCTGAACAAGGGTAAAGACCCTCAGTCCTACGGCATCGGCATCAAGGAATTGTGGGAAATAGATCCATCCAAGCACAAGCCTGGCCTGGTCATCCACACCACCGGCTGGCCGCTGGACACCAAGACCTACGGCGGCTCCTTCCTGTACCACATGGAAAACAACCAGGTCATGGTTGGCTACGTCGTGGGCCTGGACTACGAGAACCCATACCTGTCGCCATACGAAGAATTCCAGCGCTACAAGACCCACCCGGAAATCCGCACCTTCTTCGAAGGCGCCAAGCGCATTTCCTACGGTGCGCGTGCGATCACGGCGGGCGGCCTGCAATCGCTGCCTAAGCTCGTCTTCCCGGGCGGCGCGCTGATCGGCTGCGACGCCGGCTTCCTGAACATGAGCCGCATCAAGGGTTCGCACGCTGCGATCAAATCCGGCATGCTGGCTGCCGAAGCCGTCGTGGCTGCACTGGGCGCCGGCCGCACCGCCGACGAACTGGCTGCTTACCCAGAGGCCTTCGAGAAATCCTGGCTGCACGAAGAACTGCATGTGGCGCGTAACGTGAAGCCCTGGCTGAAGAAAGGCCTGTACCTGGGCTCGCTGATGACCGGCATCGACCAGATCGTCTTCCGCGGCAAAGCGCCTTGGACCCTGCATCACTCGACCCCGGACCACGCCTGCCTGCGCCCTGCTTCGGACTTCACCCCGATCACCTATCCTAAGCCGGATGGCAAGCTGACCTTCGACCGCCTGTCCTCGGTGTTCATCTCGAACACCAACCACGCGGAAGACCAGCCTATCCACCTGACGCTGAAAGATGACTCGGTTCCGGTGAATGTCAACCTTGCCAAATATGCAGGTCCGGAATCGCGCTACTGCCCGGCCGGCGTGTACGAATTCGTCAAGACCGACGAAGGCCAGGACCGCCTGCAGATCAACGCGCAGAACTGCGTGCACTGCAAGACTTGCGATATCAAGGACCCGACCCAGAACATCGTCTGGATCACGCCTGAAGGCGGCGGCGGCCCGAACTATCCAAATATGTAAGCAAAAGCACAAGGGGGCTGCGGCCCCCTTAATTATTTCCACGCGGCATTTAATCGCCCTGCCCCTGCGGTCGTCTTGTACTCTTGAGAGCGCACAAATCGCTCCTCGACTTGAACCACTTACCAGGAGCTTGCAATGCTGAGCCTTCACACCAACGCAGCGGCGCTGTCCGCGCAAAATTCGATTTCGCGGACCCAGTCCTCGCTGTCGACCTCGATGACCCGCCTGAGCACCGGCTTCCGTATCAACTCGGCAATGGATGACGCGGCCGGCCTGCAGATCGCCACCCGCCTGAAGACCCAGACCAGCGGCATGGGCGTTGCCATGCGCAACACCCAAAACTCGATCTCCCTGATGCAGACTGCCGAAGGTGCTTTGGACGAGACTTCCAATATCCTGAACCGCATGAAAGACCTGGCAACCCAGGCCGCCGATGGCTCGTCCACCGCTGCCGACCAGACCGCGATGCAGAAAGAATTCGACTCGCTGACTGACGAACTGTCGAACATCTTCACCAACACCAAGTTTGGCGGCACTTCCCTGCTGAACTCGGCCGGCGGCAAGATGACCGCTGCGATCACCTTCCAGATCGGCGCCAGCTCCGGCGAAACCCTGTCGGCCGACTTCACCGCTGAACTGGGCACCACGGGCGCCGGTACCGGCGCGGCAGGCAAGATCAAGCTGGCCGCCGCCGGCTTCACCGACGCGGGTGCGGGCGCAGCGGCCGGCACCGAGCTGACCGCCGCCGGCGCAGCCAACCTCTCGATCGACAAGCTGGCCACCGCCATCGACGCCGTCGGCGCACTGCGCTCCAAACTGGGCGCGGTATCGAACCGCCTGGACCACGTGTACAACAACCTGTCGAATATCTCGACCAACACCAAGAACGCAACCGGCCGCATCATGGACGTGGATTTCGCTTCCGAATCCGCCCAGATGACCTCATCGCAAATGCTGCTGCAAGCGGGCACGGCAATGTTGAAGCAGTCGAACAGCCAGTCGTCCCTGGTGCTGTCCCTGCTGCAGTAATTCCGTGGCAAGTTTGAAAGGAAGCCAACCGTTCGTGGTTGGCTTTTTTATTTTCAAAAAATTTCCACTCGGAATTTAATGCGCTTCGTTCCACAGTCGCCTTGTACTCGTAAGAGCAATCACCAACCCCAGGAGTTAGCATGCTGAGCCTTCACACAAACGCAGCGGCCCTTTCCGCACAAAACTCGATCTCGCGCACCCAGTCCTCGCTGTCGACCTCGATGACCCGGCTGAGCACCGGCTTCCGTATCAATTCGGCCATGGACGACGCGGCAGGCCTGCAGATCGCCACCCGCCTGAAGACCCAGACCAGCGGCATGAACGTCGCGATGCGCAACACCCAGAATTCCATCTCCCTGATGCAGACTTCGGAAGGCGCGCTGGACGAGACTACCAATATCCTGAACCGCATGAAGGACTTGGCGACCCAGGCAGCCGACGGCTCGTCCACCCCTGCCGACCAGACTGCGATGCAAAAGGAATATGACTCGCTGACCGACGAGCTGAGCAACATTTTCAACAATACCAAGTTCGGCGGCACCACCCTGCTGCAGAACCTGGCGACCGGCGCCAGCCCAGGCAAGCTGTCCTCCGCGATCACCTTCCAGATCGGCGCAAGCTCCGGCGAAAAACTGACCGCCGACTTCACCACCGAACTGACCAACGCATCCGCCAAGATCCTGGCAGCGTCGGTCGGCTTCAAGGACGATGGCACGGCAGGCGCTGCTGCCGGTGCCGAGATCAGCACCTCTGCCGCTGCAAACGGAGCAATCGACAAGCTGGCGACCGCCATTGATGCCGTTGGCGCACTGCGCTCCAAGCTTGGCGCCGTGTCGAACCGCCTGGACCACGTCTACAACAACCTGTCGAATATTTCGACCAACACCAAGAACGCCACCGGCCGCATCATGGACGTGGACTTTGCGGGCGAATCGGCGCAAATGACCTCTTCCCAGATGCTGCTGCAAGCCGGCACCGCAATGCTGAAGCAGTCCAACAGCCAGTCTTCCCTGGTCATGTCCCTGCTGCAGTAATCCTTCTCCGGCAATACCAAAAGGCCAACCTTCGCGGTTGGCTTTTTTTATGTCGAAAAATTTCCGCTCAGTATTTAATACCTTCAGTCCTGCCGTCGCCTTGTACTTTTGAGAGCGCAGAAAATGACTCGCTGCTCAATTTGAACCAATAACCCAGGAGTTAGCATGCTGAGCCTTCACACCAATGCAGCGGCCCTTTCCGCTCAAAACTCGATCTCCCGCACTCAGTCCTCCCTGTCGACCTCGATGACTCGCCTGAGCACCGGCTTCCGCATCAATTCGGCGATGGATGACGCTGCAGGCCTGCAGATTGCCACCCGTCTGAAAACCCAGACCAGCGGCATGAACGTTGCCATGCGCAACACCCAGAATTCGATCTCCCTGATGCAAACCTCGGAAGGTGCGCTGGACGAGACCACCAATATCCTGAACCGAATGAAAGACCTGGCGACACAGGCTGCCGACGGTTCCTCCACCAATGCCGACCAGACCGCGATGCAGAAGGAGTTCAACTCCCTGAGCGACGAACTGTCGAACATTTTCAACAACACCAAGTTCGGCGGCACCAGCCTACTGCAAAAAGCAGCCGGCACCAGCCCAGGCAAACTTTCCGCTGCAATCACCTTCCAGATCGGTGCGAGCTCGGGCGAAAAACTGTCCGCCAGCTTTACCGCTGAACTGGCGACGGCTTCCGCTGACATCAAACTGGCCGCCACCGGTTTCGTGGACCTGGGCGTTGCCGGCGCTGCAGCCGGCACCGAAATCAGCGACACCGCAACCAGCTCCGCTTCAGTCGGCGCCACCAACGCCAATGCCACCATCGACAAATTGGCTACCGCAATTGACTCGGTTGGCGCGCTGCGCTCCAAGCTGGGTGCGGTATCGAATCGCCTGGACCACGTCTACAATAACCTGTCCAACATTTCGACCAACACCAAGAACGCCACCGGCCGCATCATGGACGTGGACTTTGCTTCCGAATCGGCGCAAATGACTTCGTCGCAGATGCTGCTGCAAGCCGGCACCGCGATGCTGAAGCAATCGAACAGCCAGTCCTCCCTGGTCATGTCCCTGCTGCAGTAATTTCGCCACGCTCCCGAAAAAGCCAACCTTGCCCGGTTGGCTTTTTTTTTATTCCAAAAAAATTTCCACTCGGCACTTAACGCTCGCAGCCCAACAGTCGCCTTGTCATATTGAGAGCGCAGATTTCCACTCGCTGCTCGACTTGAACCAACCACCCAGGAGCTAGCATGCTGAGCCTTCACACCAATGCAGCGGCACTGTCCGCGCAAAACTCGATTTCCCGCACGCAGACTTCGCTGTCGACGTCGATGACCCGCCTGAGCACCGGTTTCCGCATCAACTCGGCAATGGACGACGCTGCAGGCCTGCAGATCGCCACCCGTCTGAAAACCCAGACCAGCGGCATGAACGTTGCAATGCGCAACACCCAGAACTCTGTCTCGCTGATGCAGACCGCAGAAGGCGCGCTGAACGAAACCACCAACATCCTGAACCGCATGAAGGACCTGGCAACCCAGGCCGCCGATGGCTCGTCCACCGCAGCCGACCAGACCGCGATGCAGAAGGAATTTGACTCGCTGACCGACGAACTGTCCAACATCTTCGGCAACACCAAGTTCGGCGGCACCTCCTTGATCGCCACCGGCGGCAAGATGACCGCGGCGATCACCTTCCAGATCGGCGCCAGCTCCGGCGAGAAGCTGTCGGTGAACTTCAACACCGAACTGGCCCAGGCTGTGACCGACATCACCGCAGCAACCGGTGGCGCCGGCACCTTCAGCCAGGCAGGTACTGCAATGGTTGCGCCGGGTACCCAGCTGACCGCCAGCGCCAACGCGGCGATCGACCAGTTGGCCACCGCGATTGACTCGGTAGGTGCGTTGCGCTCCAAGCTGGGCGCTGTGTCGAACCGTCTGGACCACGTGTACAACAACCTGGCCAACATCTCGACCAACACCAAGAACGCAACCGGCCGCATCATGGACGTGGACTTCGCTTCCGAATCCGCCACCATGACTTCGTCGCAGATGCTGCTGCAAGCCGGCACCGCGATGCTGAAGCAGTCGAACAGCCAGTCCTCCCTGGTTCTCTCCCTGCTGCAGTAATCGCGCAGGTTGCTTGAGAAAGCCAACCCCGCGCGGTTGGCTTTTTTTATATCGCCGTATTACTATCAGTTTTTATGGCACTCGACCGCGTTACACCTTCCAATCCGGCCCTGAGCATCCACGATCGCCAGGTACGCGACACGCCTGGCCAGATCAATGCCCAGCCGGTTCCTCCCGTTGCCCAGCCGCCGGGCGATGCGCCCGAGTTCGCGCTGCAAAACGGCCTGCCATCTTCCGTTGGCGTCCTGATCGATTCGATGGAAGGCGCCGCGCAGCAAGGCCAGCTTGCCAAGGCAGGCGCTTCCGCGGTTGCCGCTGCTGGCGCCATGCTGGCGCAGGAAACGCTGTCGATGCAGCCCAACCAGCTGTTCAACCTGCGCCAGCTGGTCTGGCACAATCCCGACACCAACCAGCTTGCCGCTTCGTGGCAGGTCATGGTGCGCACCTATGGCGAGCAGCGCGCCGCCCTGATGCAGCAGCATGAAGGCCGCCACGTCCCGTCAAGCCTGTTCATGACCGATCCGCCGCCTCAGATGCAGCGCGCGAACCATGGGCTGGTGTCCGAGCTCGATGCATGGCGTTTCGCCGTCTACGCCTGGGGCGCCGAGAAACTGACGCTGCGCGTGATTGCACGCGATCCCGGTCAGGAAGAAGGCCCGGACCAGCGCCGCCGCCGTCCGCGCGTGGCGCTGCGCCTTGAATTGAATTTGCCCGATGTCGGCAAGGTAGCCGTGCAGATGGAGCCGGCGGAAGGCGGCATCGTGCTGGAAATCGCCGCCCAGTCCAATGACGGCGTGCAGCGCATGCGCGCCCTGTTGCCGCAGCTCGCCGCCATCATCGCCGGCTGCGGATTGCAGATCGTGCGCGCACGCCTGATGCGTGAGCTGTCGCCTCTCACATCCTTTGAAAACGATCCCTCGCGGGCACAGGTTTCCCTGCTCACCGCCGCGGTGTTCAAGGCGATGGCGGAAGTTGCAGTGTTCCTGTCCCAGCCGCGTTTGCCGGACGCTGTGCAATCGGTTTAGTCCAATACCCCGGCTCCGCATAGATCGCTTTCAGCTCGTCGATGAAGAAGCGGATCTTCGCCGGCAGGTGGCGCTGCTGCAGGTAGACCGCCATGATGTCGTAATCGGGCAGCGCAAAATCATCAAGCACCGTAATCAGGCTGCCCTCCGCCAGCTGCGCCTGGATCTCCCACGTCGAACGCCACGCTAAGCCAAGGCTCTCGCACGCCCAGCGGTGCAGCAGCTCACCGTCGTTGCAGTCCAGATTCCCCTGGACCCTTACCGTTACGGGCTTGCCGCCTTGCTGGAAATACCAGCCGCGCTGCTGGCCGCCCTGCAGGTTGAAGGCGAGGCAGTTGTGCTGCGCCAGGTCGTCCAGCGTACGCGGAATGCCATTGCGTTCGAAGTATTCCGGTGTGCCGCATACAACACGCCGGTTCTTCGCGAGGCGCACCGCGACGAAACTGGGGTCGATTACACCGCCGATGCGGATGCCCAGGTCATAGCCTTCGCGCACCAGGTCGATCACCTGGTCGGTCAGGTTGAAGGACAGCTGCACGTCCGGATTGGCGGCCAAAAAGCCCGGCGCGTGCGGTGCAACATGCTGGCGCCCGAACGAGGCCGGCGCGGACACGATCAAGTGGCCCGTGGCCTTGTGCCTGCCCTCCGAAATATTGCGCTCCGCGATGTCCATATCAGAGAGCAGCTTGCGGCAATCCTCCAGGAACACATTGCCCTGCTCAGTCAGCGTCTGGTGGCGCGTGGTGCGGTGCATCAATTTCACGCCGAGGCGTTTCTCCAGCGCATCAATTCGTCGCCCAAGCATGACCGGCGTGATGTTCTGTTCCAGCGCCGCACGGGCGAGGCTGCCCTTCTCGACCACGGCTACGAAGGCCTCGATTTGCTTCAGTTTGTCCATGACTTTGATTATTCCATACTCGAGGTATCGAATGAAACGATTTTTTGTCGTCTTATCAGGGGCGCGCTTCGCCGATAGCATACAAAACATCAACAACACACTTTGCATGCACATCAGGAGATCACCATGGCAAAAATGACGGCAGCTGAAGCAGCTGTTCACGTACTGCAGAAGGAAGGCATTTCGGTCGCGTTCGGCGTACCAGGCGCTGCCATCAACCCGCTGTACGCTGCGCTGAAAAAGAACGGCAAGATCAAGCACATCCTGGGCCGCCACGTCGAGGGCGCCTCCCACATGGCAGAAGGCTACACCCGTGCCGCCCCTGGCAATATCGGCGTCTGTATCGGCACCTCCGGTCCTGCCGGCACCGACATGATCACCGGCCTGTATTCGGCACAAGCGGACTCCATCCCTATCTTGTGCATTACCGGCCAAGCGCCACGCGCCCGCCTGCACAAGGAAGACTTCCAGGCCGTGGACATTTCGTCCATCGCCAAGCCGGTCACCAAGATGGCGACCACGGTCCTGGAACCGGCCCAGGTGCCGCGCGTATTCCAGCAAGCCTTCCACCTGATGCGCTCCGGCCGTCCGGGTCCGGTCCTGATCGACCTGCCGTTCGACGTGATGATGGCGCAAATCGAATTCGATCCGGAGACCTACACCCCGCTGGAAGCCTTCAAGCCGCGCGCATCCCGCGCCCAGGTTGAGAAAGCGTTGGAAATGATGATGGAAGCGGAATACCCGCTGATCACCGCCGGCGGCGGCATCATCAACGCCAACGCATCCGCCCTGCTGCAGGAATTCGCCGAAATCGTCAACGTGCCGGTAATCCCTACACTGATGGGCTGGGGCACCATCCCTGACGACCACCCGCTGATGGCGGGCATGGCCGGCCTGCAGACCAGCCACCGCTACGGCAACGCCACCGTGCTGGCATCGGACTTCATCATCGGCATCGGCAACCGCTGGGCGAACCGCCACACCGGCTCCGTCGACGTCTTCACCGAAGGCCGTAAGTTCGTGCACGTCGATATCGAACCAACCCAGATCGGCCGCGTATTCGGTCCGGACCTGGGCATCGTGTCCGATGCCGGCTATGCGCTGGAACTGTTCATCGAAGTGGCCAAGGAATGGAAAGCCGCCGGCAAGCTGCGTGACCGCACCGGCTGGGTCGCCCAGTGCCAGAACCGCAAGCGCACCATGCTGCGCAAGACCGACTACGACAACGTTCCGGTCAAGCCACTGCGCGTCTACGAAGAGATGAACAAGTACTTCGGCCGCAATACCCGCTATGTGTCCGCGATTGGTTTGTCGCAGATCGCTGCCGCGCAGTTCCTGCACGTCTATCAGCCGCGCAACTGGATCAACTGCGGCCAGGCAGGCCCGCTGGGCTGGACCATCCCTGCTGCGCTGGGTGTACGTGCTTCCGATCCGACCACCGACATCGTGGCGATTTCGGGCGACTACGACTTCCAGTTCCTGATCGAAGAACTGGCCGTGGGCGCGCAATTCAAACTGCCTTACATCCACGTACTGGTGAATAACTCCTACCTGGGCCTGATCCGCCAGTCGCAGCGCGGCTTCGACATGGACTTCTGCGTGCAGCTGTCCTTCGAAAACGTGAATGCGCCGGAACTGAACGGCTACGGCGTGGACCATGTGGCTGTCGTGGAAGGCCTGGGCTGCAAGGCGATCCGCGTGCACAAGCCGGACGACATCATCCCTGCTTTCGAACAGGCCCGCGAGCTGATGGCCAAGTTCAGTGTGCCGGTCGTGGTGGAAGTGATCCTGGAGCGCGTGACCAATATCGCCATGGGCACCGAGATCAACGCCATCAACGAATTCAACGACATCATCGACGTCGCTTAAAAGGGAACTGCAATGCCTAAATACGCTGCCAACCTGACCATGCTGTTCAACGAGCAGCCTTTCCTGGAACGCTTCGGCGCCGCTGCGCGCAACGGCTTCAAGGGTGTGGAGTTCCTGTTCCCGTATGAATTCGAACCGCAACAGATTCACGAGCAACTGGAGCAGCACAAGCTGGAAATGGTGCTGCACAACCTCCCGGCCGGTAACTGGGCCGGCGGCGAGCGAGGCATCGCCTGCCACCCGAACCGTGTCGGCGAGTTCGAACAGGGCGTGGAAACCGCACTCGCCTACGCCAGCGTGCTGGGCACCCAGCGCATCAACTGCCTGGTCGGCATCAAGCCGCAAGGCGTGGCCGATGCCGATGCCCGCGCGGTCCTGGTGAGTAACCTGAAGTTCGCCGCCAACGCGCTGAAACAGGCCGGCATCCCGCTGCTGATCGAACCGATCAACACTTTCGATATTCCAGGCTTCTTCCTGTCGGGCACCCGCCAGGGCCTGGACCTCATCGAATCGGTCGGCTCGGACAACCTGTTCCTGCAGTACGACATCTACCACATGCAGCGCATGGAAGGCGAACTGGCCAACACGATCAAGAACCACCTGTCCGTGATCAAGCACGTGCAGCTGGCCGACAACCCTGGCCGCTTTGAACCGGGTACCGGCGAAATCAATTACCGCTACCTGCTCAACTTCCTCGACGAAATCGGTTACGACGGTTGGGTGGGCTGCGAATACAAACCAAAGGCCGGCACCGAAGCCGGCTTGGGATGGCGCCAAGTGTTGGCTGCCTGAATAACACACAGAGGAGAAAGTAAAATGCAAAAACTCGGATTCATCGGTCTCGGCATCATGGGCGGCCCAATGGCCGGTCACCTGCAAGCAGCTGGCCACAAACTGTACCTGCACGATGTGAAGAACCCGCCGGCCAACCTGGTCGAAGGCGGCGCCACTGTCTGCACCTCCGCAATGGAAGTGGCCAAGCGCGCCGACATCATCTTCCTGATGGTGCCGGACACCCCGCAGGTGGAAGAAGTCCTGTTCTCGGAAGACGGCATCGCCGCCGGCCTGAGCGCCGGCAAGATCGTGGTGGACATGAGCTCCATCTCGCCGATCGCCACCAAGGAGTTCGCCAAGAAGATCAACAAGAAAAGCTGCGCCTACCTGGATGCTCCGGTATCCGGCGGCGAAGTGGGCGCCAAAGCGGCCTCGCTGACCATCATGGTGGGCGGCCCGCAGGAAGCCTTCGACACCGTCAAGCCGCTGTTCGACCTGATGGGCAAGAACATCACCCTGGTCGGCGGTAACGGCGACGGCCAGACCACCAAGGTGGCCAACCAGATCATCGTGGCGCTGAACATCCAGGCCGTAGCCGAAGCGCTGCTGTTCGCCTCCAAGGCCGGTGCAGATCCTGCCAAGGTGCGTGAAGCGCTTATGGGCGGTTTCGCTTCCTCGCGCATCCTGGAAGTGCATGGCGAGCGCATGGTCAAGCGTACCTTCAACCCGGGCTTCCGTATCGCCCTGCACCAGAAGGACCTGAACCTGGCACTGCAAGGCGCCAAGGCACTGGGCGTGTCGCTGCCTAACACCTCGGCTACCCAGGAACTGATGAATGCCTGCGCCGCCAATGGTCTGTCCGGCCTCGACCACTCCGCGCTGTGCCAGGCGATCGAACTGATGTCCAACCACCGTATCGCACAGGCTTGATATGACGTACGCCCCAGCCCCACGCGAGCTCTTGCTCGACCTGTATAACGCCGCCATCGGCGCGGTCCATCCACGCAACCTGGTACAGGACTACTTGCCAACGCCGCCCGCCAATGGCCGTACGCTGGTGATCGGCGCCGGCAAAGGCGCCGCAGCGATGGCGCAGGCAGTGGAGCAGCACTGGCAAGGCCCGCTTTCGGGGCTGGTGGTGACGCGTTACGGCCACGGCGCCGATACGAAACACATCGAAGTCGTCGAGGCTTCGCACCCTGTGCCGGATGACGCCGGCCAGAAAGCTGCCGCGCGCATGCTGGACATGGTAAAAGGCCTGACCGAGAACGACCTGGTGCTGTGCCTGATTTCCGGCGGCGGCTCGGCCTTGCTGGCCCTGCCAGCAGAAGGCATCTCGCTGGCCGAGAAACAGGCGCTGAACAAGGCTTTGCTGAAAAGCGGCGCCACCATCGGCGAAATGAATTGCGTGCGCAAGCACCTTTCCGCCATCAAGGGCGGGCGCCTGGCGCTGGCCTGCGGCAAGGCCCGCGTGGTCACGCTGCTGATTTCCGACGTGCCGGGCGACGATCCGCGCGTCATCGCCAGCGGCCCGACCCTGCCTGACGCAACCACCAGCGCGGAAGCACTGGCGATCCTGTGCAAGTACCGGATCGAGATTCCGAAAAGCGTACTGGCCCACCTGCAATCCCCAGCCAGCGAAACGCCGAAGCCCGGCGACAAGCGCTTTGAAGGCCACAGCCACCATGTCATTGCGACCGCGCAGCACGCGCTGGAAGCGGCTGCGGCGAAGGCGCGCAGCGCCGGCCTCACACCTTACATCCTGTCCGACGGGATCGAAGGCGAGGCGCGCGATATCGGCTTGATGCACGCCTCCATGGCGCGCCAGGTCATCGCGCACGGCCAGCCGTTCCAGCGTCCATGCGTGATCCTGTCCGGTGGCGAAACCACGGTCACGGTGCGCGGCAATGGACGCGGTGGCCGCAACGTGGAATTCCTGCTCAGCTTCGCGCTGGCAATGGAAGGCGCTGCAGGCGTACATGCAATCGCCTGCGACACCGACGGCATCGACGGTTCGGAAGACAATGCCGGCGCGCTGTATGCACCGGACTCCCTGGCCCGCGGTGAAGCCAGAGGGGTCAGCGGCAAGCACCTGCTGGCCAACAACGATGCCTACAGCTTCTTCAGCGCCCTGGACGACCTGGTGGTCAGCGGACCGACACGCACCAACGTGAACGACTTCCGCGCCATCCTGATTCTTTAAGCAGATTTTTGAGAATAGAGAGAGACATCAATATGCGTCGCGAACGCAAAGCAAAAATCGTTGCAACCCTGGGCCCCGCCAGCAGTGATCACGCCACCATCAAGGCGTTGTTCGAAGCCGGCGCGGACGTCTTCCGCTTCAATTTCAGCCACGGCAGCCACGCCGACCACCAGGCGCGCTACGGCATCGTGCGCACCATTGAAAAAGAGCTGGGCCGTCCAATCGCCATCCTGGCCGACCTGCAGGGCCCCAAGCTGCGCATCGGCCAGTTCGCCGAAGGCAAGGTAACGCTCGACGCCGGCGCCGAATTCCAGCTGGACCAGTCGGCCACGCCGGGCGACGTCACGCGTGTGCGCCTGCCGCATCCGGAACTGTTCGCAGTCGTCAGCGCAGGCCAGTCCTTGCTCCTGGACGACGGCCGCATCCGCCTGGAAGTACTGTCGAACGACGCCAACACCATCCGCACCCGCGTGGTGAATGGTGGCGTGGTGTCGGACCGCAAGGGCGTCAATGTGCCGGACGCGGTGTTGCCTATCCCTGCGCTGACCGCCAAGGACAAGACCGACCTGGAATTCGCGCTGGGCCTCGGCGTGGACTGGATCGCCCTCTCCTTCGTACAGCTGCCGGAAGACGTTGTGCAGGCCAAGGAGCTGGTGCAAGGGCGCGCAGGCGTGCTTTCCAAGCTGGAAAAGCCTGCGGCACTGGATCGGCTCGAAGAAATCGTCAGCGTCTCGGACGCCGTCATGGTGGCCCGCGGCGACCTTGGCGTGGAATTGCCGCCTGAACGCGTGCCCGGCGTGCAGAAGCGCATCGTGCGCCTATGCCGCAAGCACGGCAAGCCCGTGGTCGTGGCGACGCAGATGCTGGAATCAATGGTCAGCGCTCCTGTGCCGACCCGCGCGGAAGCTTCCGACGTCGCCAATGCAGTCTATGAAGGTGCTGATGCGGTGATGCTGTCGGCCGAATCGGCCAGCGGCGCCTATCCGGTGCAGGCGGTGTCGATCATGAACCGCATCATTTCCGAAGTTGAACGCGATCCGCTGTATCCGGCCATGATTGAAGCGCAGCACCAGGCGCCGCTGCCGAACAAGGGCGATGCGATCAGCGCGGCCATGCGCGATGCTGCACGCATTATGGGCGCCAAGGCGATGGTGGCTTACACCACCTCCGGCCATAGCAGCCTGCGTACAGCGCGTGAGCGGCCCATGGCGCCGATCGTGAGCATTACGCCGAAGCCTGAGACGGCGCGCCGCCTGGCGCTGGCCTGGGGTGTGCATAGTACCGTGAGTCTGGATGTGAACAGTGTGGATGAAATGGTGGCCGCGGCTTGCCGTACTGCGCTGAAGGAAGGATTCGTGCAGGCGGGGGATCAGATTGCGATCGCTGCGGGTACACCGTTTGGTCAGCCGGGCAGCACGAACTTGCTGCGGTTGGCGGAGATTTGGCCGCAATAATATTTCAAGTACAGTCTTTCTCTTTTTGCGCCGGTCCTCCAACCGGCGTTTTTTTTTGAACCTCTGAAACCGGCAAACCGGGGTACGACCCAAGGGACTCGGCGTCCCCGTCGTACCCCGGTTTGCCGGTTTTAGAGGTTTTACTCCCCGCGCTGATGCACCTGAACGCCAGCAGCATAGGTCGCAGCAATAGCCCGATCATCGCCAAGCAGCGCAACTGCAAACAGCAACTCCTCCAAACTATTGCAACGCGTAGTCCTTCTTTCCAGCAACGGCGTCGCCTTCGGATCAACCACAACAAAGTCGGCTTCCGCTCCGGCGACAAAATTCCCCACCGTCCCCTCCAGCTGCATGCTTCGCGCCCCGCCCAGCGTCGCCATATAGAACATGCGCAACGCCGGCAAATAAGTACCCCCCATGCGCGCCACCTTGTAGGTCTCGTTCATGGTCTGCAGCATCGAGAACGACGTCCCGCCGCCAACATCGGTTGCCAGCGACAGTGCCACGTTCTGCCGATCAGCCGCAGCAAAATCAAACAGCCCGCTCCCCAGGAACAAATTGGAAGTCGCACACATCGACACTGCTGCGCCGGTGTCGGCCATGCGTGCACGGTCCTCATCATCCAGCCAGATGCAATGCGCATACATCGACCGTTTGCGCAGCAGCCCGAACTTGTCATACACATCCAGGTAGCTGCGCGCCTCTGGGAACAGCGACTTCACCCACGCCACTTCATCCGTGTTTTCCGCCACGTGCGTCTGCACATAAGTATCCGGATAAGCACGCGCCAGCTCACCGCACATGGCCAGCTGCGCCTCGGTGGAAGTCGGCGCAAAGCGCGGCGTCAGGGCGTACATATTGCGGCCCTTGTTGTGCCAGCGATGAATCAGTTCCTCGCTCTCACGGGCGCCGGTTTCCGCGCTGTCCTGCAAGAAGTCCGGACAATGACGGTCCATCATCACCTTGCCCGCCGCCATACGCAGGTTGTGGACTTCGGCAGCGCCAAAGAAGGCATCCACCGACTCCTGGTGCACCGTGCAGTACACCATGGCTGTGGTAGTGCCGCAACGCAGCAGCTCTTTAACAAAGAAATCCGCCACACCACGCGCATGTTCGGGGTCCTTGAACTGGCGCTCGGTCGGGAAGGTGTAAGTATCCAGCCACGGCAACAGGCCTGGCGCCGGCGAGGCGATCATGTCCGTTTGCGGGTAGTGGATGTGGGTGTCGATAAATCCCGGCATGATGATCTTGCCGCGGTAATCGCGCACCTGGGTTCCGGGCGGCAGCGTGTCCTTCAGGCGATCAAAATCACCCGCTGCGACCACGCGGCCCTGATCGACCACCAGCAGGCCGTCTTCGTGCCAGGAATGCGCCTTGTCGCTCAGGGCCGGATCGGCCGTGAAATGAAGGATACTGGCGCGGAAAGCTTTCGTATTGCTCATAACGTCGTCCTAGCTGCCCCGGTAAGTCGAATATGCCCATGGCGAAACCACGATTGGCACGTGGTAGTTGGCCTCGACATCCGCAATACCGAAGGCGATGACGACTTCGTCGACGAAGCGCGGCTCCGGCAGCTTCACGCCCTGCCCCGCGAAATAATCGCCGGCTGCGAAAACCAGCTCATATTTGCCCGCAACGACTTCTCCGCCTGTCAGCAAAGGCGTCTCGCAACGGCCGTCCTGGTTGGTGGTGTCGGCCTTCAACAACACTTTTGTGCTGCCTTCGACACGGAATAGCTTCACCTTCACACCTGCGCCAGGCTTGCCCTGGGTGATGTCCAACACGTGTGTACTTAGTTTGCCCATAAAGGTCTCCTCTTGTTAATGACAATGCATGAAGAAAATCATATACGGCAGGGCATTGCGATATATACACGGTGGTGAATATCAACCATGAGGGACACGGACATAATCAGGTCTCCATATCAAAAAATCACAGGAGACAACATGCAGCAAGCATTACGCGTAGCGGCAGCAGGAACTATCGCTGTCCTGGCCCTGACCGTGGGCGCCCAACAGGCCAGCGCCGCCGACTGGAGTGACACTTCCATCGGCTACCGCTACGGCACCAGGTTCGCCGAGCCGTACAACCCGCAGGACATCCACAAGCAGATCCTGAACTGGACGTATGCCGATGGTTACAAATACGGCGGCAACTACATGAACCTCGATTTCCTGCGCTCCGACGGCGCGGACAACAACGCCCACGAGGCCTACCTGTTGTACCGCCACACGCTGGACCTGGGCAAAGTCAGCGGCAAAGACTTCAAATTCGGCCCGGTGCGCGGCGTCGGCCTGACCGCAGGCTTCGACTGGAACACCAAGAACGACAATACCTATAACTCGCGCAAGCGCATGATCGTCGCCGGCCCTACCCTGATGGTGGACGTGCCGGGCTTCCTGAACGTGAGCCTGCTGGCACTGTGGGAAAGCAACCAGCCCCTAGGCATCGCCAACCGCTACAAATACGACACGCACGCCATGCTGAACGCCGCCTGGGGTATCCCCCTGGGTTCGGGCTTCAGCTTTGAAGGCTTTGCCAACTGGATCGGCAACAAGGGCAAGGACGAATTTGGCGGCCAGACTTCTCCAGAGGTGAACATCGACGCGCAGGTGATGTATGACCTGAGCCGCCACCTGAACGCCAAGCCGAACACCTTCAAGGTCGGCCTGGAATACCAATACTGGCGCAACAAATTTGGCAACCCGCATAATATCCCGGGAAGCACGGCCAAAACGCCAATGATCCGCGCGGAGTACCACTTCTAACGCGAAGCTCATTGCACGACCCGTAGTGGCATGCCGGATAGCACCGGAACAAGTAGTTCAAAAAAAGTCCTATAACGGAGACCCCATGAACAACCTGCTATACCAGGTGGACGACCGTCCACCGCCAATCACCACCGCCCTGCTGGCGGCCCAGCACATGCTGGCCGCCCTGGGCGGTATTATCGCCGTCCCGCTCGTGGTCGGCGCAGTCCTCAAACTCCCCGCAGACCAGGTAGTTGCACTGGTCAACGCCGCACTGCTCGGCTCCGGCATCGTCACCACCATCCAGTGTATTGGCGTGGGACGGGTCGGCATTCGCCTGCCTTGCGTCATGGGCACCAGCTTTGCCTTCGTCGGCGCTGCCATCAGCGTTGGCCTGGAGCACGGCGTGCCGGGCATTCTGGGTTCATCGCTGGCCGGTTCGGCCATCATGATCCTCGGTAGCTTCTTCATGCCGCAGATCCGCAAGCTGTTCCCGCACCAGGTAACAGCCGTGGTGGTGACCATGATCGGCCTGTCGCTGGTGCCGGTCGCAGTTGATTGGGCCGCCGGTGGCAAGAACGCCGGCGCCAATTACGGCGACCCGACCAATCTTGGCATCGCGCTGTTCGTACTGGCTACCGTGATCGCCCTGGTGCAATTCGGGAAAGGAATCATCTCCGCTTCCGCAGTTGTCCTTGGCATCGCGATCGGCTATGCAGTGTGCCTGGGCCTCGGACTGGTGAACTTCACGGCAGTACAACAGGCCGCAGTGTTCTCTGTTCCAAAGCCCCTGTACTTCGGCATGACCTTCCCCGTTAGCGGCATCCTCGCCATGGCGCTGGCCTATGTGGTGACGATTGTGGAAACCACCGGCACCTTCATGGCGCTGGGCTCCGCAACCAACACCAAGATGAAGGGCAAGCTGCTATGCCGTGGCGTGCTGTGCGACGGCCTGGGTTCCGCCTTCGTTTCTGTGCTGGGGGCTCCACCTGTATCGACTTTCGCACAGAACGTCGGCGTGATTTCGCTGACCGGCGTGGCAAGCCGTTACGTGGTGGCGCTGACGGGCGTGTTCCTGGCTGCAGCCGGCCTGTTCCCCGTCCTGGGTGCGATCGTCGTGACGATCCCGCAGCCAGTGCTGGGCGGCGCCGGCCTGATGATGTTCGCCATGATCATTGCCGCTGGCGTGCAGATGCTGGCGAATGTCGAACACGATAAGCGTACCGGCCTGCTCATCGCTGTGTCGGTGGGTTGCGGCCTTGCCGTGTCGGCGCGTCCGGAACTGCTGGCCAAGCTGCCATCCTTCGTGCACGAGATTTTTGGTTCGGGCATTTCCACCGCCGCTATCGTGGCCGTGGTCCTGAACCTGGTCTTGCCGGACCGCCCGGTTGCAGTGCATGATGACGAGGAAGAAGATGATGTACCGCAGCCGATGCTGATTCCTAAAGTCGGCTGATCCAATCCGGACCTGCATCCGCAACGATGCAGGCCCGGTGTATTTTCAACATTGTTTCCGCATAGCTTATTGCTTTGTTTCCGCAGTGTTCAATCATTTCAAAGAACTGGAAACAAAATGTCCAAGATCCTCCTGATCAAACATGCGCGCGTCGTCGTCACGATGGACGAACAGCGCCGCGAAATCAACGACGGCGCCATCTTCGTGCGCGATAACGTCATCGAACAAGTCGGCCCTTCCTCCGAGCTGCCTCAAAGCGCCGATGAAGTGATTAACGCCGCCAACCACGTGGTGATCCCCGGACTGGTCAACACCCACCACCACATGTACCAAAGCCTCACGCGCGTGATCCCCGCAGCGCAGAACGGCGAATTATTCAACTGGCTGACCAACCTGTACCCGATCTGGGCCAACCTGGATGCGGAAATGGTGCATGTATCGACGCTCACAGCGATGTCCGAGCTGATCCTCTCCGGCTGCACCACCAGCAGCGACCATCTCTACATCTACCCCAACGACTGCAAGCTCGATGACAGCATTGAGGCGGCCGCCAAGATCGGCATGCGCTTCCACGCCGCGCGCGGCTCCATGAGCGTCGGCCAATCGAAAGGAGGCTTGCCACCGGATTGCGTAGTGGAAGACGAAAAGGCCATCTTGCGCGACACCCAGCGCCTGATCGAGACTTACCACGACGCGAGCCGCCATGCCATGCAGCGCATCGTCGTCGCGCCCTGCTCCCCATTCTCCGTCTCGCGTGACCTGATGAAGGAAGCAGCCGCACTGGCCCGCAGCCACGGCGTTTCCCTGCACACCCACCTGGCGGAAAACGTCAACGACATCGCCTACAGCCGCGAAAAATTCAATATGACGCCCGCAGAATATGCCGAGGACTGCGGCTGGGTAGGCCACGATGTGTGGCACGCCCACTGCGTGCAACTCGACGACGCCGGCGTCTATATGTTCGCCCGCACCGGCACAGGCATCGCGCATTGCCCTTGCTCGAATATGCGCCTGGCATCCGGTATCGCCCCGATTCGTAAGATGGTCGATGCCGGCGTGCCGGTCGGCCTGGGCGTCGACGGTTCCGCCTCCAATGATGGCGCCCACATGCTGGGCGAAGTGCGCCAGGCCATGCTGCTGCAGCGCGTCGGTTTCGGCCCGGATGCCATGACCGCACGCCAGGCGCTGGAGCTGGCCACGCTGGGCGGCGCCAAGGTCCTTAATCGCGACGACATCGGCGCCCTCAAGCCAGGCATGTCCGCCGACATCGCCATGTTCAAGCTTGACCAGGTTGCGTTCGCCGGCGCCCTCCACGACCCGGTGGCGGCGCTGGTCTTCTGTACCCCGGCCAACGTCAATTACAGCATCATCAACGGCAAAATCGTGGTCAAGGACGGCATCCTGCAGACCATCGACCTGCCGCTGGTGCTGGAACGCCACAACCAACTCGCTGAGAAGCTGGCACACGCAAGTCACTAGCTTTCAATAGTTGCGAAATTGAAATACTATCCAAACACGCACGTATGTTCGTGTCTGTTGGAGAGTCGGTCATGAAAAAAATCATGCTTTCGCTGGCAATCGCTTCCTCCTTCGTTTTCACCAGCTTCGCGCAAGCCGCCGAAGCAGCAGCTACGGTCACTGCAACCTGCAAAGATGGCACGCCCTATAGCGGCGCCACCATGAAAGGCGCTTGCAAAGGACATGGCGGCGTAGATAAAAAAGCCTCCGCAGCGTCAGCTGCATCCGCGGCCGCAGCGCCAGCCGCGGCTCCGGCACCAGCGGCCGC
>Ga0055524_1000883_pt1 | contig 19550 bp, 18 predicted proteins | sample AraplaCol_mCL_r2_2_FD_55011 | JGI IMG/M metagenome (GOLD analysis project Ga0055524, IMG submission 55011) | Arabidopsis root microbial communities from North Carolina, USA - plate scrape MF_Col_mCL_r2 | ecosystem: Host-associated > Plants > Roots > Endosphere | place: USA: North Carolina...
GGCCAGATGTTCCACCAGTTCTTCGGCGAGAACATGCTGCGCGCCGACGTCTGCAACGCAGTGGAAGAACTGGGCCAGCTGCTGGACCACACCGGCCCTGTCGCCGCGTCCGAGCGCAACGCCGCACGCATCTACAACGCCGACCACGCCTATTTCGTCACCAACGGCACCTCCACCTCCAACAAGATGGTGTGGCATTCGACCGTGGCGCCCGGCGACATCGTCGTGGTTGACCGCAACTGCCACAAATCGATCCTGCACTCGATCATCATGTGCGGCGCGATTCCTGTGTTCCTGATGCCGACCCGGAATAACCTGGGCATCATCGGTCCGATCCCGCTCGAAGAGTTCACGATGGAGAGCATCGAGCGCAAAATCGCCAACAACCCGTTCGCCCAGGCTGCCGCCAACAAGAAGCCGCGCATCCTGACCATCACCCAGTCGACCTACGACGGCGTGGTGTACAACGTGGAGACCCTGCGCGAAATGCTGGACGGGAAAATCGACACCCTGCACTTCGACGAAGCCTGGCTGCCGCACGCCACCTTCCACGACTTCTACAAGAACATGCACGCGATCGGCAAGGACCGTCCGCGCGCCAAGGAGTCGATGATCTTCTCGACCCAGTCGACCCACAAGCTGCTGGCAGGCCTGTCGCAGGCTTCGCAGGTGCTGGTGCGCGACTCCGAGACCGTCAAGCTGGATAAGGACGCCTTCAACGAGGCCTACCTGATGCACACCTCGACGTCGCCGCAGTACTCGATCATCGCGTCCTGCGACGTGGCAGCGGCCATGATGGAAGCGCCGGGCGGCACCGCCCTGGTGGAAGAATCCATCCTGGAAGCACTGGACTTCCGCCGTGCGATGAAGAAAATCGACGAAGAATGGGGCCAGGACTGGTGGTTCAAGGTCTGGGGTCCGGACACCTTCGCCGAAGAAGGCATCGGTTCGCAGGAAGACTGGATCTTTACCGAAGACAGCAAGAAGTGGCACGGCTTCGGCGACCTGAAGCCGGGCTTCAATATGCTCGACCCGATCAAGGCGACCATCGTCAACCCGGGCCTGTCGCTGGACGGCCAGTTCGGCGAGACCGGCATCCCTGCGTCCATCGTGACCAAGTACCTGGCCGAACACGGCGTGATCGTTGAGAAGTGCGGCCTGTACTCCTTCTTCATCATGTTCACCATCGGCATTACCAAAGGCCGCTGGAACACGCTGCTGACCGCCCTGCAGCAGTTCAAGGACGACTACGACAAGAACGCCCCGATGTGGCGCATCCTGCCGGAATTCTCGGCTGCCAACCCGCGCTACGAACAAATGGGCCTGCGCGACCTGTGCCAGCAGATCCACGACTTCTACAAGGCTTACGACGTGGCGCGCCTGACCACCGAGATGTACCTGTCGGACATGGTGCCTGCAATGAAGCCGTCGGACGCTTTCGCCAAGATGGCTCACCGCGAAATCGAGCGCGTCCAGCTGGACGAACTGGAAGGCCGTATCACCGCCATCCTGCTGACGCCTTACCCACCGGGCATCCCGCTGCTGATCCCGGGCGAGCGCTTCAACAAGACCATCGTCGATTACCTGCGCTTTGCGCGCGACTTCAACGAGCACTTCCCGGGCTTCGAAACCGACGTGCACGGCCTGGTCAAGCGCGAAGTAAATGGCAAGCGCGATTACTTCGTAGACTGCGTCAAACAGTAATGAATAAAGCCCGCTGCGAAGCGGGCTTTTTTTTTACGCGGCGATTGCCACGGTCAGCGTCACGACGTAGCCGTCCGTGACGTTGCCGGTCATTGTGCCAAGCTGCAGCGCGTATCCGTCGCTGAAGATGTTGTCGGTGGCGTAGCTGATATGCGTCAGGTTGGTCGCCGAGCTGCTATAGCCGGTGGTGGCATAAACCTCGTTCAACGTCGCCATCGGGAAGGTGAACTGGGAGGTCTTGATGCGGTTCGAGGCACTCGTGCTTTGCGCCAGGCTGCGGTACACCTCGAAATGCACGTGGGGCATGCGGCCGTCGTAACATCCCGGGAAGATGGTGGTAAAGGACAGGTTGCCGTCGGCGTCAGCCTCCTGCACGCCGCGCAGGTAATTCTGGTCCGTCACCCCGCTGGAGTACAGCGAGTAGCGGCCTTCACGGTCGCAGTGCCACAAGTAGACAGCGAAATTGCCGGCCGCGCCGCAGCTGTTATTCGCGTTGACAATCTTCAGTTTGATCGTCAGCGGAACGCCGGCAGCGGTACCACTGGCGCCATTGAAGCTGCTGCGGATATCAGCCCGCACTACACCCGTTTGCGTCAGCACGTTGACGATACCGCTCGCGTTGCTGTTGGTGCCATCGCCTGGATAAGGGCCACCCGTTTCTTCCGGGATGACGGAACAGCTGCCGCTGGTGCTGGTACCGGTAGTGCCGCTGCCGGTGCCGCTGCTTTCACTGCTGCTTGCACTACCGTCACTGCCCGAACCTCCGCCGCAGGCCACCAGCGGCAGGGAAGCTGCGCCGGCCATCAGCCAGCGCAATGACCGCCGTCGCGAGCTGCCCATGTTCATCATCGCTTCCAGGTCCGCCGCCAGGCCGTGGTCATGAGCGTCCATTGAGTCTCCTCGTTATGCGGTGGTGTTAATCAGGTTGCCGCTGCTGCCTGCCTGCGGCAGCTTGTCCGACAATGTCTGCAAGAAGCTGGCGAGCTTGGTCTTGGAGTCGCTACTGTCCGCGCCGAGCGACTCGAGCAGCGAGGAGAACGAGGTCTCCAGCGAAGATGAGCCACTGCTGTCGGCATCATCATCTTGCAGCGACGAGATCAGGCTTTGCAGATCCTGCGCGAGCCGGCCGGGTCCGCCGGCGCCACCTGGGCCGCCTGGACCTCCCGGCCCGAACTGGCCAGAGCCTCCGGCCGTTCCCACTGCGCCTGAAGCTGCGCTCTCAGAGCCGGCGCCCTCAGCCGACGCACCGCTCGCGTCACCTTGTTCGTGCAAGGACGTCATCAGCTGCTGCAAGAAGCTCCCCAATGCCGACGCGGCACTTTCCTTATCGCTGGCGGCTACATCGGTGACACCCAACGATTCAAGCGCCGAGCCGATCGCGCTGATAAAACCACCCTCGCCCGACGGCGGGCCTGGAGGCGGCGGAGGTGGCGCCTGGCGCGCCTTGTCGGTACCGGTGGACGACACCTGGCCGGTGTAGCTGCTACTGGTAATCGAATTAACGTTCATGGGGACCTCCGCGCTGGCGGCGCTCCATACGCTCATCCAACTGCTTGCGCTGCTCCGGCGTCAGCACGGCCAGCACCTTCTGGTGCGTGCGGATATGCGCCAGCATCAGGTTCGCCTGCGCCTGGGCGGCAGCCTGCGCCAGCTTCGCGGCGGTAGCATCATCAAATTTCTCCGCATTGCGCATCTCGTGCAAGGCACGCATTGCCTTCTCGTGGGTCCGCTGCTGTTCGCGCAGATAAGGTTCCTGGCTGTGCATCAACTGGAAAATCTTGTCTTCCTGGCTATCGGACAGCTCGATACCATGCAGGAAAGGCATGCCGGGCGCGCCAAAATGGCCTGGACGGCCTCCCGGCATTTCGCCGCGCGGGCCGCCGAATGGTGGGCGATCGCCCTCCGGCGGCGCGCCCTCTTCCGCGCTGGCCGCAAGCGGCAGCGCCATCGCAACAGCCAGCAGCAGCTGGATCAATTTGCTCTTATTCATTGTCAATCTCCAGTGATAGGTAGGAGATTCCATTCTCTGGCTACGGCCTGTAAAGCGCCGTAAGTCGCAGGTAAAAACGTGTAAAGATGGAGGAGCCCGGCAGGAGCGATTTGTTATCATGGGCGCCATGAACAAGGTCCTATTGATTGACGACGACGTCGAACTGGTCGGCATGTTCCAGGAGTACCTGGCGCAGGAAGGCTTCGACGTCACCACCGCCCATGATGGCGAAACCGGCGCAGCCACCGCGCTCACCGGGCTGTACGCCATTGCCGTCCTCGACGTGATGATGCCGCGTATGAACGGCCTGGAAACGCTGCGCCGCATACGCGCGGTAAGCCAGATGCCGATCCTGATGCTGACAGCCCGTGGCGACGATACCGACCGCATCGTCGGCCTTGAGTTGGGCGCGGATGATTACGTCACCAAGCCATGCACGCCGCGCGAACTGACGGCCCGTATCCGCGCCATCCTGCGCCGCACGCAAGCGGCGCCTGATACCGGCAGCGGCCCCCTGGTCGTGGGCCAGTTGTCCATGTGGCCCGAACAGCGCCGCGCGGCCTGGAACGGCATACCGCTGGAGCTCACCAGCACCGAATTCAACCTGCTGGAAGTATTGGCGCGCAATGCAGGAAAGCCGGTCAGCAAGAACGTGCTCTCCGAACAGGGGCTGGGGCGGCCGATGGCGCGCTTCGACCGTAATATCGATGTCCACATGAGCAGCTTGCGGCATAAGCTCGGATCGATCTCTGACGGCCGTTCCTGCCTGCAGACAGTGTACCGCCTGGGCTACCAGCTGATTCGGGAGTAAGCCGTGGGCCGTTTGTTCTGGAAGTTTTTCTTTTCGATCCTGCTTGCCCAGGTAGCGGCGACTGCAGCAATTGGCGGTGCGGTGTGGCTCAAGGCCCGTGCCGCTGCCGAAGCGCGGCCGTCCGACCTTGAAACAGGGCCGCCGGCGGATATGGCCATCGAGTCCGCAGCGGCCACACTGGCTTTCGGCGGTACCGACGGACTGCGCCAGCTGCTGGAAAACATGCCGCGCCATCGCGTGTATGCCGTGGGCGACGATGGCAAGGAGCTGCTGGGGCGAATTACCACGCCGGGCATGCTGACGGAAGCGCAGAAGATGCTTTCCAGCGCCGATCCACACGGCGTTCGCAACGTAACCTCGCCAAACGGCCAACGTTACATGCTTTTCCTGCCATCGCGCCGCCACCTGGGCGAGCTCGAAGGCCCCGACTCACGCGCTTTGCTGGCCGGTTCAGGTATCCCCGGACTCGACCCGCGCGCGTTCCGCCGCCAGGACTTCCACCGCCCTCCGCCACCTGGCGGAATGTCCGCCGGCCCCGCGCGGGACGCGTCCAATACGCCGGGCGCACATGGCCCAGCGCCCGTCCCGGCAACTGGAGAACGCCAGGCCGATGGCCAGCGCCCCGCCGAGCCGCCGCCAGAAGGTAGCCCCGCAATTGGCGCATCGCCGGAAGCCGCCCCCGGCCCCGGCCCTGGCCGCGGCAAGGGCGGCGGTCCTCCACCACGCTTCCGTCCACTGACTCCGTTCATTCCTATCGGCGCTGCCGTACTGGCAAGCCTGCTTTTTGCCGCCCTGCTAGCCTGGTACTTCGCCCGTCCGATCCGCGAGTTGCGGCAAGCATTCGATGCAGCTGCTGGCGGCGACCTGGCGCCCCGCTTTAACGCCAAGCCCCGCGCCGGCGGCGATGAACTCAGCACGCTTGGCCGAGATTTCGACCGCATGACGGCCCGCCTGCGCGCCCTGCTGGATGGCCAGAAGAACCTCCTGCACGACGTCTCGCATGAACTGCGTTCGCCGCTGGCGCGCCTCCAGGCAGCCATCGGCCTGGCCCACCAGCAGCCCGAAAAAGCCGCCGCCTCGATGGAGCGCATTGAGCGCGAAAGCGTCCGGATGGACAAGCTGGTCGGCGAGCTGCTGACCCTATCCCGCCTTGAAGCAGGTGCATTCGACGCACCAATACAGGAATTCAGTCTCGGCGAACTGCTGGACGACATCCTCCAGGACGCCACGTTTGAAGCGGCCACCAACGGCCGCGAGGTCGCCTTCACCGGCAACGCCGACGCCCAGCTCACCGGCCAGCCCGAATTGCTTGCGCGCGCCATTGAAAACGTGGTGCGCAACGCCATCAAGCACAGCCCGCCTGCCGGCAAAGTCGAGGTGGAAAGCTCGCGCGACACGCGTTATATCCGCATCCGCGTAATGGACAACGGGCCAGGCGTGGTTCAGGAAGACTTGGGGAAGATTTTCCAGCCCTTCTACCGCGGCAGCAGCACGGAAAAAGACGTGGACGGACATGGACTGGGCCTGGCAATCGCCCAGCAGGTAGTGCAGCAGCACGGGGGCCGCATAGCCGCCGCCAATCGTGCTGGCGGCGGACTTTGCGTGGAGCTATCGCTCCCGCTGGCTGAAACTTAAGCCTTTGGCAGGGTCACGCCGTGCTGGCCCTGGTACTTGCCGTTACGGTCTTTGTACGAGGTCTCGCAGATCTCGTCGCTCTCGAAGAACAGCACCTGGGCGCAGCCTTCGCCGGCATAGATCTTGGCCGGCAGCGGGGTGGTGTTCGAGAATTCCAGGGTCACATAACCTTCCCACTCAGGCTCGAACGGGGTCACGTTGACGATGATGCCGCAGCGAGCGTAGGTCGATTTGCCCAGGCAAACGGTCAACACATTGCGCGGAATGCGGAAGTACTCGATGGTACGGGCCAGCGCGAAGGAGTTCGGCGGGATGATGCAAACATCGCTCTTCACGTCAACGAAGGAGTTCGAATCGAAATTCTTCGGATCGACGATGGTGCTGTTAATGTTGGTGAAGACCTTGAACTCGTCGGCGCAGCGGATGTCGTAACCGTAGGAGGAAGTGCCGTAGGAAATCACCTTGCGGCCGTCCACGGAGCGTACCTGACCCGGCTCGTAAGGCTCGATCATGCCGTGTTGTTCCGCCATGCGGCGGATCCATTTATCGCTTTTAATCGTCATCGCAGAAGCTTTCTGGTTTAAATAATGGTGCGGATTTTACATCAGGCGCGCAGGCGCCGGGGCTCTTCGACGGCCTGCGGCTGCTTGCCCAGCATCTGGATGATCAAATCGCGTGTCAATTCAGCGGCATGGCGCGGCATCTCCATCGGGAACAGGTGGGAGCCGCGCATCATGCGGAAGTTACGGCCTACCAGGTTACGCGTATGTTCCAGGCCAGCCTGGCGGTTCTCGACCGAGTTATCACCGGCCACATAGGCCACAGGCACCGGGAATTCGCCCTTCACCAGCTGCCCGATGTGATGCGGAAGGCTGCGGTAGATGGCCGTCTCAATCTCGCGGCGGAAACGCAGCTGCACGCCTTCCGGATGTGCCTCGAGTCCGTTCTCAAGATAGTCCTGCAGCACGCCCGGCGCCCAGGCGCCGAAGACTTCCTTGCTGGCGAAGTGGCGCATAGCTTCTTTTTCGCTGGGCCAGACGTTGCGGCGCTTGACCGAAAAACGCGCCGGAGAATAGCGGTCGGCCAGGCGGGTCTTCTTGAACAGGCGCCAGAAATTCGCGCGCCAGCCTGCAACTACCGGGGAATCGAGCATGACCAGGCAACGCACCAGGTCCGGACGCTGTGCGGCGACCATCAGGCTGAGCATCCCGCCCAGCGAATGGCCGACCAGGATCACCGGTTCCTTGTGATAGCGGGTTTCCAGTTCGGCGATCAGCTCCTCTACGAGCTTGGCCCAACCATCCTCCACAGGATATCGCGGGTTGTGGCCGTGCATATCGAGAGCCTGTACGTCGAAATCCCGGCCAAGGTACTCGAAGAATTGGCGGTAGGTGCCCGCCGGATAGCTGTTCGCGTGTGCGAAATGGACTTTCGGTTTCGTCATCAACTTATTCTAAAAGCTATGGCAATACGTGTTTTGTGCAAAGCCTCTAATTATGCCAGCAGCAATGCCTGTCGGCCATATTTACAAGTTGCAAGATGAAAGAAAGACAACTCATTCAGCCAAGAGTTTCGGCATGGAAAATGCTTGGTTCTCGTCGCGGCATTTCTCTAACGAAAAAACTTACATTGAGGAAATCATGCGAAAACAAATACTGGGGATGGTTGGCGCAGCCTTGTTCATAAGCTCGACCATCGTTCTCGCGGCGCCCATCCCGACCAATGTCGGTGTGATGACGAGCGCTGGAACAGTCAATTGCGCAATGACCAGCGATGGCATATGCAGCTGGTGGACGTCTAATCCGTCCGGATACGACACCAAAGGCGGCACGACCTCCACCCTCCTTTCGAGCACATCAAGCGCAAGCGACGCGCGCGGCACGGCGATTTCCTACGGCCACGCGAACATGGCGTCGTATTTGCCAACGCTGCATGCCTACGCCAGCAGCAATGGCAATTGGGCTCCAGATTTTTCCGCGCTGGCAGGAACTGTTTATCATGCCGGTCCGCCTGCGATCTACTACACGGGCCAAGGGGCCTCCGTTGCAGACGCCAATGTCTGGGTCGCCCAAGGCTACGAATATATCGGCGCCGGGCCGTTCACGTTGACGGTCACCGCGACGCTGAGCAGCATTTTCTCGGGCAGCGGTGAGCTCGGCAAGGTCGGCCACTCTGGTTTTTCCCTGAGTATTTTCGATACCGAAGGCTATGTGTTCAATTCGAACTACTACGCGCCCTCAGCTCTCCTCACCACTTGTCCGATCATGGGCAATGTGAGCAATTATTGCAAAGCGCATGGCGCAACAGTCTATGCAAACGACAGAGACTTCCTCTACGATTCCGGCACGCTTACCAAGACGGTGAGCCACATCGTCAACCCGGGCGATAAGTTCTTTGTCGGGGCTTTCCTCGATGCCAGCGTTTGCTGCGGCAAGACCGTGGATTCGTCGCACACGCTGGACCTGGCATTCAATGACTTCTCCCAGCTCGTCAGCATAGACGTGCCAGGCGTCGTCCCCGAGCCAAAGGCCTTGCTGCTGTTCCTGACCGGCCTGGCCTTGCTGGTGCGGAGCAACGCTCGCCCGCGTTCAGCCCAGCAGGCGTGAATTTGCGTCGCTGCGGAACACCAGCGGCTTCAACTCCCCGGCCGCCTGCGCACGATGTGCATGCACCACGACTTGCTTCAGTTCACCGTGCGCAGCTGATTTTCCGCATACCGGGTCCGGATTTCTGGCATCGCCAGTCAATGCCAGGGCCTGGCAACGGCAGCCGCCGAAATCCTTGTCCTTGTCCTCGCATGTACGGCAAGGCTCCTTCATCCAGGCATCGCCGCGGAACCTGTTAAAGGCTTCGCTCCCGTACCAGATATCGTGCAAGCTCATTTCGCGCACATCCGGGAACGCCATGCCAGGGATGCTGCGCGCCGCGTGGCAAGGCAGGGCCGCTCCATCCGCCGACACGCCCAGGAACACCGATCCCCATCCGTTCATGCATGCCTTGGGGCGCGTCTCGAAGTAATCCGGCACCACGAACAGAATCCGCAGCCGGTTGCCGATGCGCTCCCGGTATTGATTGACGACCTCCTCGGCCTTGCGCAACTGCTCCTGCGTCGGCATGAGCTGGGCGCGATTCACCAGTCCCCAGCCGTAATACTGTGTGTTGGCGAGTTCCAGGTATTCCACGCCCATGGCCAGCGCCATCTCGATGATACGCGCGACGTGATCCAGGTTGTAGCGGTGCAGGACCACGTTCAGCACCATCGGGTAATGGAATTGTTTGATCAAGGCGGCCACGCGTGATTTCAGCTCGAAGGTGCGGGTGCTGCTCAGGAAGTCATTCATCTCCCTGCTCGAATCCTGGAACGAGAGCTGGATATGATCGAGGCCCGCTTCAGTCAAGCGGCGCAGGCGCTGTTCCGTCAAGCCGATGCCGGAAGTGATCAGGTTCGTGTAGTAGCCCAGCTGGCGCCCCTCTGCCACCAGCTCTTCCAGGTCGTCGCGCAGCAGGGGCTCGCCGCCGGAAAATCCCAGCTGCACCGCGCCCAGCTGGCGGCCCTGGCGCAGCACATCGATCCACTGCGCGGTATCCAGCTCATTGGGCCGCGTGGCGTAATCCACCGGGTTGTAGCAGAACACACAGTGCAGCGGGCAACGGTAAGTCAGCTCGGCCAGCAGCCATTTGGGCGGCGCCACGGCTGCTGCCTGCTCGATGGCGGCGCTAGACAAGCCAGCCTCGCTGCTGTGCGGTGGCGACAAAATCCTTTACCGATGCGGTCAATCCACTCGTACTGAAGGCCTGTTCCAGCTTCGCCACGATTTCGCCCAGCGCATGACGGCCGTCGCAAAGCTTGAGGATTTCGGCTGCACTGGCGTTCAGTTTGACCATGCCTTCCGGGTACAAGAGCACATAAGCGCCCTGCGCTTCTTCCCACTGGAGGCGGAACATGCGCGACAGTCTTGGTTGATCACTCATTGCCGCCTCCATAAGCGAGCTCAATCGCGTCCATCATGGACCACAGCACATTCAATTTGAATCGCAGGATTTCCAGCGCCCGTTCCTGCTGCTCGCGGCCCTGGAAATAGGCCAGTGTCACCTGCAGGCCATGTTCGACGTCGCGCTGGGCTAGCGGAATGCGGCTGCGGAAATAATGCAATCCTTCCGCTTCGATCCAAGGGTAATTCCTGGGCCAGCTCGCCAGCCTGTCTCGATGGATTTTCGGCGCAAACAATTCTGTGAGAGATGAGCAGACGCCTTCCTGCCATGGGGCCTTGCGCGCAAAATTCACGTAGGCGTCCACGGCGAAACGCACGCCGGGCAGCACATGTTTCAGCGACCAGAGGTCCTCGCGCGGGATGCCGACGGCCTCACCGAGCCGCGTCCACGCTTCGATGCCGCCGGCATTGCCGTCGCAGCCGTCATGGTCCTGGATGCGCAATAGCCAGCGGCGACGCGTTTCCCGGTCCGGGCAATTGGCCAGGATGGCTGCATCTTTCTGCGGAATCGAAATCTGGTAGTAGAAGCGGTTGGCAACCCAGCCCCGGATCTGGTCGGGCGTCAGGCTGCCTTCCTGCATGCGCACGTTGAAGGGATGGTGAATATGGTAGTACTTCTCATTCGCCATCAATTGGTCGATGAAGGTGGCCTTGTCCCAGCGTGGCTGGAAGCCGACCTCCTGGCGCGACATCATATTCATAATTGCACCTCCAGGCCGTCATATGCCAGCTCGATGCCATGCCTTAGCAGCGTCGCATGCTGGGCGGAGTCTTCATCGAGAACAGGATTGGTATTGTTGATGTGGATGAGGATTTTGCGGCTCGCCGGCATACCGTCCAGGACCTCGATCATTCCTCCGGAACCATGCTGCGGCAGGTGCCCCATGGCTGCGGCGGGCTTGTTGGAAAACCCGAGCGTGATCATTTCATCTTCGGTCCAGAAAGTGCCGTCGACAAGCAGGCAATCGGCCTCGCGCATGGCGGCCGCCGTCATCGGCGCGATGGCGCCCAGCCCGGGTGCGTAGAAGAGTTTCCTGCCGCTGGCAATGTCTTCGACGAGCAGCCCGATATTGTCTCCCGCTACCGGCGCTTCGCGATGCGGCGAGTATGGCGGCGCCTTGCTGTCCAGCGGGATGGCCGTCAAACGCAAGCCCTCCAGTTTGGGGATTGCAAAGCTGCTGCGATCACCATGCTGCACAGGCAATTCATGCCAATGCACGCCGCAGTAATATCCGAGCACGCGGGCCAGGGGAAAGCCGGCCTGCAAGTCCTCCCAGACAGGCGCGCTGCAATACAGCGGGATCGTTGGCCCCTCCCGCAACATCATCAAGCCTGTGACGTGATCGACTTGGGCATCCATCAACAGCACGGCTGCGATACCGGTATCGCGCACTGAACGTGCCGGCTGAAGTGCGGGCGTGGCGCGAACCTGGGCCAGGACGTCGGGCGAAGCATTCACCAGCAGCCAATCGGTACTGTTAGCCGAAATCGCAATGGAAGACTGGGTCCGCGGCCGGCTGCGCACCAGTCCATTGCGAAAACCGTCGCAGTTGCGGCAGTTGCAATTCCACTGCGGGTAGCCGCCGCCTGCCGCCGAGCCGAGTACGATGATCTTCATGATGCAGATTGGCCACCGCAGGATACGGCGGCCATTTCCATTTAGCGGTTGAAGATGTACAGCGTGATTTCAAAGCCGAAGCGGAAATCGATGAACTCTGGGTTACTCCATTGCATGACAGTCTCCTTGATGTAGGTTTGGTGGCGAAAGTCCGAAGGACATTCACCCCTTACACCGCAAACTCCATGCCATGCCTGGTGGGCGAAAGGTGCTCCGTAATGGAACACAGTGGTGTTGCAAGTGTCCCGTTTTGGCTTGTTCAACGGCCGTACCAATAGCGGGCATGCTGTTGACGGTATGCGCTCAGGACTGGCGTGGCGCCAAGCTCCATCGTGACGGCCCCGGCTTCGTCCGTCCGCCAGATACCCGAGCCCATCTCGACGTAGCGCCCCAATACATCGGCGCGCGGGTGGTGGTAGCGGTTGCGGTAGCCGAGCTGGAAAATGGCGTGGCGCGGCTGGACGGCAGCCAGGAAGCCCGGCGTCGACGAGGTGCCGCTGCCATGGTGCGGCACAAGCAAGACGGAGGCGCGCAGCTTTTCCGGCATCGCGGCCACCAGCGCTGCTTCCTGAGGCGCTTCAATGTCAGCCGCGAGCAGCATGCCCGCCCATTTGGTCGTGATTTTCAGCGTACACCCGCGCGCATTTGGCTTAAGGCCAGGATCGTCGTAGCTGGCTGCCGATGGTTGCAGCATCTCAAAACGAACGCCGTCCCATTCCCACGCTTGCCCGGCCACACAATGCGAGTGCTGCGGCGCGGCCTTCGCAATCGGATGGGCCTCGGGCAGCGACGACAGCAACCAGCCGGTATGGATCTCGCGCAGGATTGCCAGCGCACCGCCTGAATGGTCGGTGTCGCTATGGGTCACGATCATCCCATCCAACGCATTGATGCCGCGCGCCCGCAGGTACGGCAGGATGACGCGGTTGCCGCCATTCGTTTCAGGACTATAGGCCGGGCCAGTGTCGTACAGGAGGCGGTGCGTACTCGTTTCGAGCAGGACTGCCATGCCCTGGCCCACGTCGAAGGCGGTCGCCCGCATCACACCAGGCGGGGGACTGTCCGGCTGCGCTGCCAGCAAAGGCAGCCAGCAGGCCAAACCGAGCCAGCGCATCGGCCAGCCGCGCGGGGCAAGCGCCCACGCTGTGCCAACCAGCGCGAAAACGAACATCGGCCAAGCTGGCGCAGGCGCCGACCAGACCGCCATCGGCTGAGCCGAGAGCCACTGCAGCCAGTCGAGCAAAACAGCCAGCAGCCAATGCGCGGCCTGCAGAACCGGCGCCGCCAGTGGCGCCGGCATCACACTGCCCACCAGCGCCAACGGCGCGACCAGCAGGCTGACAACCGGGATCGCGACCGCGTTCGCGAGCGGGCTGACCAGCGAAACCTGCGAGAACAACAGCATCGTCAGTGGAACCAGCCCTACCGTCACCGCCAGCTGCGTGACGGCTGCTTGCCGCAAGCTTTCACGCAAACCAGCCGCCCGCGCCGCCCAACGGCCGCTCCATCGCGCGCTGTGAGCGGAGTCCGCCTCACCGCAATCCAGCTCGGGATGCAGGCGTGCCATCCGGCCTGACGTCGCGTACAGGATTGCAGCAACGCAGCCGAACGACAGCCAGAATCCCGGCCACATCACCGCCCAGGGATCGAGGATGACCACCACGCCTGCGGCTAGCGCCAGGACATAGGAGATCGACGACAATCGGTCCAACCATACCGCAATGGCAACGACAGCCAACATATACAAAGTTCGCTGCGCCGGCACTCCGAAGCCGGCGAGCGCGACATAGCCCCAGGCAGCCAGCATGCCGGCTAGCGCGGCGATGCGGGCAGCAGGCAGCAGCAACGGCAGCTGCCACTCCGGCACAAAGAAGGACTTCCGCCACACCCACCCAACGAACCAGGCCGCGATCCCGGCGATCATGGTGATGTGCAGGCCCGAGATCGACACCAGGTGTGAAATCCCGGTCCGGCTGAAGACCTGCCAATCCTGCTGCGAAATCCCGCGCTGATCGCCCACCACCAACGCTGCGATCACCGCGCCGTAGCGGGCTTCCGGCAACGCAGAGCCGATACGCTCCCTTATCGCAAAACGTGCGCGCTCAACTGCGTTGTGGGCCGACGGGACAAAGCCGGCCAGCCGCGCGTTGCGGCCTTCCGCGCGCACATAGCCCGTAGCACGGACGCCCTGCTCCAGCAGCAAAGCCTCGTAATCGAATCCATAGGGATTTGCATTGCCGTGCGGCCTTTGCAGCCGGACTCGAAGGTGCCAGCGCTCGCCCGGCAGAAGCTGCGGCGGAGGCGGCGCGCCATGACCCGAGCGGGCGCCCGAGTACCATGACAGCACGACCTTCGGCGGAACTGAAGAAGGAGATTCAACGGCGAAGTTGAAGCGGATGCCGCTATCAAGTCGGCCCGGGAGGCTGTCAATCGTGCCGATAACCTCGACATCGCGGCCCTCGTCCGCCTTGTCCAGTTCATTCGACAAGGCCCCGGCGGCAACAAATGCGGCCCACACAAAACCAGCCAGTGCGCCGGAGACTGCAGCCAACAGCGCGCGCAGCGGCGGCCGCTTCGCCCTCCCAGCCAGCGCCGCAGCAAGCAGCGCGCCGCACACGCACGCAATCTGCCCCGCCACGCCGGGCAGCACGGCCTGTGCCTGAAGCCAGGCAACGCCGCCGATCAAGCCGAGGATTGCGCACCGCATCTCCCCTCCCCGGCGGTCTTGCCGGTCAGGCGGCCATCAAGGCCCGCAAGCGCGGCATGACATCTAAAGCATTTTGAGTCGTCGTCCCTGCGACCAGGTCGGGCGCCTCGCCGCGCAGGCCGGCAAGGGCCTCGCCGATCCCCGCCACCTCGGCCGGCGTGTTCACGCCCGGATGTACCCAGGAAGGCGCAATATCCGGCGCATCCGTTTCGACGACGATGGAAGAAAGCGGCAACTCCGTCGCCAGGCGCCGGATTTGCAGCGCACGGGTAAAAGTCAGGTTGCCGCCGAAGCCAAGCTTGAACCCTGCATCGATATAAGCCTGCGCCTGCTGGAAGCTGCCATTGAAGGCATGGGCAATGCCGCCGGCCGGACTGATTTGCCGGACATGCTTCAGCACTTGGTCCTGCGACTTGCGCACATGGCAAAGTACCGGCAATTCAAAATCGCGTGCGATCTTAAGCTGCTCGCGCAGGAAATACACCTGCTTCTCGCGCATTTCAGGTTCGCATAGCATGGGAATGAAGAAATCGAGCCCGATCTCGCCAATCGCCACAAAGCGAGGATCGGCCATTGCTTCCGACACCGCGGCACGCAACGCAGCAAGATCATCCTCCACCGCGTGCGGCACGTAGATCGGATGAATGCCCAAGCCGTAGCTGGCATTCGGCGCCTGGTGCGCCAGCTCGCGCACAATTGAAAAATTGGCACGGTCGACCGCTGGAATCACGACCATGCCCACGCCGCGCGCCTGGGCATCCGCAGCCAGCGCCAGCGAACGGTCGCCGAATTCGTGGGCATCTAGGTGGCAGTGGGTGTCGATCCACATGGTTCGCCTCTCAGGCAGGATTCAAGCCTTCATCGGTCAGGCGCAGCATGCGGTCGCAGCGCTCGGCCAGGCTGGCATCGTGCGTCACGATGATGAAGGCGGTGCCCAGGGTGCGCGACAGCTCCAGCATCAGGTCGAACACCTGTTCAGCGGTCGCGTGATCCAGGTTGCCGGTCGGTTCGTCTGCCAGCACGCATGCCGGCTGGGTCACCAACGCACGCGCCAGCGCCACACGCTGGCGTTCGCCGCCGGACAGCTCGCCCGGCACGTGGGTCACACGCTTGGCCAGGCCCACGCGCGCCAGCATCTCCTGCGCCTGGCGTTCGGCATCCGCGCGCTTCACGCGGCGGATCAGCAGCGGCATGGCCACGTTGTCCAATGCAGAGAATTCCGGCAGCAGATGGTGGAACTGGTAGACGAAGCCCAGTTCGAGGTTACGTAATGCGCCGCGGCCGGCTTCATTCAGCTTAGCGAAGTCCTCGCCTTTCAGCACCACGTTCCCGGTGGTCGGGGTATCCAGCCCGCCCAGCAAATGCAGGAGGGTCGACTTGCCGGAACCGGAAGAACCGACAATCGCCACACGCTCGCCACGCTGCACCGACAGGTTGATCTTTTCCAGCACCTTCACCACGTAGTTCCCCTGGGTGAAAGTCTTGCCGAGATTGCGGCAGCTCAGTACATCATTCATAGCGCAGCGCCTCCGCAGGTTTGACGTTTGCAGCCCAGCGGCTTGGATACAGGGTCGCCACGAAGGCCAGCAGCACGGCAACAACGCCGATGATCCCGACATCGGACCAATGCATGTCCGATGGCACCGAGCTAATTGTGTAAATATCCTTCGGCAAGAATTGCACTCCCAAGAGGTTTTCAATAAATGGAACAATGACGTCGATATTCAGCGATACCAGCACGCCGCCGGCCACGCCGAGCACCGCGCCGAGCAGGCCGACCAGCGCCCCCTGGATCACGAAGATCTTCTGGATCGAACGCGGCGAAGCGCCAATGGTACGCAAAATCGCGATATCGGCCTGCTTGTCCGTCACGGTCATGACCAGCGTGGACACCAGGTTGAAAGCCGCCACCGCCACGATCAGCGCCAGCACCACGAACATCATGCGTTTTTCAGTTTGCACCGCCGCGAACCAGGTCGCATTGAGTTTTGACCAATCCCGTACAGTAATTTCCTTCGGGACCAGCTTTTGCAGCTCGCCAGCCACTTCCGGCGCGCGATGCATATCGGCCAGGCGCAGCCGCAAGCCGGCGGGACCTTCCAGGCGCATCAGCCTTTGCGCATCTTCGATATGGATGAAGGCCAGGCTATCGTCGAATTTGGGGTGCCCGGCCATGAATACGCCTGCCACGGTAAAGGTACGCATGCGCGGCAGGATGCCAGCCGGCGTCACAGTCCCTTGCGGCAGAACCATGGTCACCTTATCACCCAGGTTCACCTGCAGGGCGCGCGCCAGGTCGATGCCCAGCACAATACGGAATTCGCCCGGTTTCAAATCGTTGAAGCTGCCATAACGCGTGGTGCGCACCAGGTCCGAGACGTTCGGTTCCTGTTCCGGCAGCACGCCGCGTACCACTGCGGGACGCAGTGCCTCACCGCCGTGCGACAGCATGGCTTCGATCTGCACAAACGGCGCGGAGCCTTTCACTTCGGGATTGGATTGCAGCTTCTTCGCCAGGTCTTGCCAGTCCGGCAAGCTGGTACCGCGCTCGAACACTTCCACGTGGGCCAGCACCGACAGCATTCGGCCCGTCACGTCCTTGCGGAAGCCATTCATCACTGACAGGATGATGATCATGGCCGCCACGCCCAGCGCAATGCCGCTGACGGAGATCAGGGAAATAAAGGAAATGAAGCTGTTGCGCCCACTACGCTTGCCCGCGCGGGTATAGCGCAGCCCAACGATCCATTCGAATGGCAGATTCTTACTCATAACGCAGGGCCTCCGCAGGTTTGACGCGGGCTGCCCGCCAGCTTGGATACAGGGTCGAAATAAATGCCAGCAGCAAGGACGTTGCCCCAATCGTCCCAACGTCGCCCCAGCGCAGGTCTGACGGTACGGCGCTGATGAAATAGATTTCCTTGGACAGGAAGTGCACGCCAAACAGGCTTTCAATCCCGCTCACGATCGGTCCCACATTCAATGCCAGCAGCACACCGCAAGCCACGCCAATGGCCGTGCCCATCACGCCAACAAGGGCCCCCTGCACCACAAAGATCTTCATGATGGAAAACGGCGAGGCGCCCAGCGTCCGCAGGATGGCGATATCGGCCTGTTTGTCAGTCACCGTCATCACCAGGGTCGCGACCAGGTTGAAGGCGGCCACCGCGATGATCAGGGTCAGGATAATGAACATCATGTTTTTCTGCGATTTCACCGCAGCGGACCACAGGGAGTTGAGCTTGGTCCAGTCGCGTACCACCAGGCGGCCTTGCAGTGAAGTGCGCAGTTCGGCCGCCACCTCTGGCGCCTTCTGCATGTCCTGCAGGCGCAGGCGCAGGCCGAACGGGCCAGTGGCATTGATGATTTGCTGGGCATCGTCCAGGTGTACGAGCGCCAGCCCGGAATCGAATTCGTTATGGCCCACTTCAAAAGTACCGGCGACAGTGAACGAACGCATCACCGGGGACATGTTTTGCACCGAATTCCCTTGCGACATGGCCAGGGCAATGCGGTCGCCAACCTTGACTTCCAGTTCCTTCGCCAGTTCGGCGCCCAGCACAATGTTAAAAGCGCCCGGCTCCAGCACGTTCAGGCTCCCCACTTTCATCTGCTTGCCGACCTCGGACACCTTGGACTCTTCGCCCGGCAGGATGCCGCGCACGATGGATGGGCGCAAGTGGTCGCCCCCATGCACCAGCATCCCTTGCATCTCAATGAACGGCGCAGCACCTTTCACCTGCGGGTTGCGGGCGGCATCGGCGGCAACTGCGCGCCAATCCCCCAGTCCAAGACCGCTTACTTCATACACTTCCACGTGCCCCAGCACCGAGACCATGCGGTCGGTCACCACCGTCTGGAAGCCGTTATAGACGGACAGCACAACGATCAGGGCGGTGACACCTAGCGCGATGCCTGCCATCGAAATCGCGGAAATAAAGGAGATGAAGCTATTGCGCCCATTGCGCTTGCCTGCGCGCGTGTAGCGCAGACCAACCAGCCATTCAAACGGCATTTTTAGTAAATTGACACAGTAAAGCCCGCAGTTTGCCATATAAAGAGATTCCACTACAATGCCGCATGGCTTCCACAACCGTCGTCCTTCCCTTTGCCTTGCCGCCAGCCGAACTGGCTCCGGAGCTCTCCCGCAACTTGCAGGCCCCTTCCCTTGCCGCCCTCCTGTCGCGCAATAACTTGCTAAAAAAGCATTCAACGAGCGAGGATAGCCGCATCCTGCCCCATGAAGCGTGGCTGGCGGGTGAGTGCGGCGGCCTTGCGACGGCGGTGATGCGGGGCTTCGGACTCGCTCCTGCGGAAGGCCACTGGTTTATCGTCCATCCCGTGCATATCCAACTGGCACGCAACCACCTGGTGCTGGCCGATTCGCGCCGCCTGCGGTTGGACGAGGCGGATTCACGCGTACTCTTCGATCTGGCAAGGCCGTTTTTCGACGAGCTGGTTTGGGGCGATGCCGAGACCTGGTTCATGCGCGCTGACGACTGGCAGGAGCTGGCGACCGCCTCCCCCGATGCGGCCATGGGCAGCAACCTGGCTGACTGGATGCCGGCCGGACCGACTGCCCTGGCGTTCAAGAAGCTGCAAAACGAGATCCAGATGCTGTGGCACGAGCATCCCGTCAACGAAGCGCGCCAGTTCCGCGGCCTGGCGCCTGTCAATTCATTCTGGATGTGGGGCGGCGCAAATGCTCCCGCCGCCGCGCGCGCCGGGAGCATGGCCGTCGCCAGCTGGCCGGCCGCAGGTCCAGCGGGCAAGCCGCCCTCCTGGCTGGCCGCCATGGCTACGCCTGGCAAGCCCGCGGCGCCGGGCGAAGCTGGTACCGTCGTCCTGCCCCACTTGATTCCCATGGGCGCGGGCAACGACTGGGGCGCCTGGCTGGGAGCCATGCAGCAACTGGAAACCGAATGGTTCGCCCCATTATTGGCGGCCTTGCGCGATGGCCACACTGAAGAACTGACCCTGATCCTGTCCGGCCGCGATGGCTGGACCGAAATCCGCACCAGCAAAGCCGCCCTGCGCAAATTCTGGCGCGCACAGAACCTGAAGAACCTCTCGCAATGACCCGAATCGCCATC
>Ga0055524_1000885_pt1 | contig 19543 bp, 17 predicted proteins | sample AraplaCol_mCL_r2_2_FD_55011 | JGI IMG/M metagenome (GOLD analysis project Ga0055524, IMG submission 55011) | Arabidopsis root microbial communities from North Carolina, USA - plate scrape MF_Col_mCL_r2 | ecosystem: Host-associated > Plants > Roots > Endosphere | place: USA: North Carolina...
TGATCGGCGCAGCACTTGCCGCAGCCGGCGCCACCTATCAGGGGCTTTTCCGCAATCCCCTCGTCTCGCCGGATATCCTTGGCGTTTCCGGCGGTGCCAGTCTCGGCGCCGTCATCGGCATCTTTCTGTCGCTGCCGGTCCTGGCAATCCAGGCGATCAGCTTCGCAGGCGGGCTGCTCGCCGTCGCCGCAGTCTATGCCGTCGGCATGGCAATCCGCGGACGCGATCCGGCCCTGACGCTCGTTCTGGCAGGGATCGCCATCGGCGCTCTCGTCGGTGCCGGCATATCGCTGATCAAGATCCTCGCCGATCCCTATGACCAGTTGCCGGCGATCACCTATTGGCTGCTCGGCAGCCTCACTGCGATCACGCGTCTCGACGTCGTTTCGATCCTGCCGTCGCTTTTGATCGGGCTGGTGCCGCTGGTGCTTTTTCGCTGGCGCATGAACCTGATGACGCTCGGCGACGAGGAAGCCCAGACCTTGGGCGTCGACACGCGTCTTACCCGCGCATTGCTGATCGCGGCGGCAACGCTGATCACTGCGGCGGCCGTCTCCGTCAGCGGCGTCATCGGCTGGATCGGCCTCGTCATCCCGCACATTGCGCGCATGCTGGTCGGCCCGGACTTCCGCCGCCTGCTGCCGGCCTCGATGATATCTGGTGCTGCCTATCTGCTTGTTGTCGACATGCTGGCGCGCAGCATTGCGCTCATCGAAGTGCCGCTCGGCATCCTGACCGCTGCCGTTGGCGCGCCCTTCTTCCTGTGGCTGCTCGCCTCCGGCCGGAGGGCCTGGCTATGACGCTGGACATCAAGAATCTCGCCTTCGGCTATGGCGGACGCACGGTAGGCGAGAATGCCTCCCTGTCGCTTGAGTCCGGCGAGGTTCTGGCCCTGCTTGGCCCCAACGGCGCCGGCAAGACGACGCTGTTCAAGACCGTCCTCGGTCTCCTGCCGGTCAAGGCCGGCGATATTATCCTGGACGGTCGACCGCTTTCCGCCTGGTCGCGGCGCGAACGCGCCAGGCAGATCGCCTATGTTCCGCAGGCGCATGCGGCACTTTTCCCGTTTACAGTGCTGGAGGTGGTGTTGATGGGGCGAGCCCCTCACCTCGCGCCGTTCTCATCGCCTGGCGCTCGCGACCGTCGGATTGCCATGGAAGCGCTTGGCGGCCTCGGCATGGCCCACCTTGCCATGCGCCCCTATACCGAGATCAGCGGTGGCGAACGCCAGATGGCGTTGATCGCCCGCGCACTGACGCAGGAACCCGCCATCCTCGTCATGGACGAGCCGACCGCCAATCTCGACTATGGCAACCAGATGCGGGTGCTTTCGCATGTCCGAGCGCTGGCGGCACGCGGGCTTTCGGTCGTGCTTTCGACGCACAATCCGGATCACGCCTTCCTGGTCGCGGACCGCGTCGCCCTTCTCCACGCCTCGAAACTCAGCGCGCTCGGCTTACCCAAGGACGTGTTGACGCCCGCCTCTCTCAAACAACTCTACGACATCGATGTGGTGATCGGCTCGATCGACGGCAGCGACGCCCGTCTCTGTGCGCCGCGCCTCACCACCCCCTCTATAAGGAAAGGAACTGACCATGGTCCGCCAGAACGAAATCCGTGAGAACGAGGTGGCCGTGGTACCGCCCGCGGCAACCGACGCCGGTCTCGTCTTTATCGGCCGCATTTCCACGCCCTGGACCTCGCGCATGGAAACCCCTCGCCAGGGTCGGCATGACGGCCCGGTCTGCCGTATCGAAATCTTCGAACCCTGGGTCCTGGCGCTGAAAGGCGTGGAGGCGTTCGAGCGGCTGGAAATCCTCTACTGGCTCGACCGTTCGCGGCGCGATCTGGTGTTGCAAAGCCCAGCCAGCAACGGCGAAGTGCACGGAACATTTTCACTGCGCTCGCCGGTTCGGCCGAACCCGATCGGCACCTCGATCGTCAAGCTCGAAGCCGTGGAAGGCTCGAGCCTTCTCGTGCGCGGCCTTGATTGCCTCGACGGTACGCCACTCATCGATCTGAAGCCCGACCGGACGCTGTTCAAGCCGATTGCGCCGCCGCAACGCGGCGACTTCGAGACCGGCGACGGCAAAGCGCATTACTGCCAGAAGGCGTGATCCGGTCGCGATTTGGCAGGGCGCGACGGTCGATCCACGCGCCCTTGCCGCAAGCGTATCAGTCGATGCCGACCATGACATCCGAGGCCTTGATCACCGCATAGGCTTCGCCACCGACCTTCAGGCCAAGTTCGTCGACCGACTCGTTGGTGATCGCTGCAGTCACGATCGAGCCGCCGACGTCGATCCGGACATGGGCGGTGGTGGCGCCCTTGATGACTTCGACAATCTTGCCCTTGAGGCGGTTGCGCGCGCTGATTTTCATGCGGTTCTCCTTCGTGTTGACCAGGCTGAATGTCGCGGTCACCGCATTCAGCCGCTAGGCCGGACGGGGTTTACCCCGGATCGCGGCTGCGAATAGCGGCGTTCGAGGCGAAACAGTATCACCGTCGCGCATGGACGTGCAGTCTCCCCGCAGCATTGTCAGGTCAATCGCGGAGCGTGATCCACACCGGCGCATGATCGCTCGCACCCTCCATGCCACGAACCTCCCGGTCGATGCCGGCACCGGTAAGCTTGCGAGAAAGCTTGCGGCTGAGCAGCATATGATCGAGCCGAAGCCCCGCGTTGCGCTGCCAACGGTTCCGGCGATAGTCCCAGAAGGTGAAAAGCTGGTCCTTCGGGTGGATCTTGCGCAGCGCATCGAGCCAGCCCTGGTCGAGAAGTTCGCCGAATGCGGCGCGGCTTTCGGGCTGGACCAGCGCATTGTCGTCGTAGGAGGTTGTCGGGTAAATGTCGCGCGGCTCCGGAACTATGTTGTAGTCGCCGGCAAGCACGACAGGCAGATCTAGGGCGAAGAGTTCGGCGGCATGTTTGGCCAGACGCTCGTGCCAGGCAAGCTTGTAGACGAACTTGGGGCCTGGCTGTGGGTTGCCGTTGGGCGCGTAGAGACAGGCGACCAGGATGCCGCTGACGGCAGCCTCGATATAGCGCGCCTCGGCATCCGACGGGTCGCCGTCGAGCCCGACACGGGTCAGCACCGGCTCGCTGTCTCGGGCGAGGATCGCGACACCGTTCCACGCGGATTGTCCCTGCCGCACGGCGCCGTAGCCGGCCGCTTCGATCGCCGAGCGCGGGAACTGCCGATCGGGCGCCTTCAACTCTTGCAGACAGACGATGTCCGGCTCCGCCTCGCCCAGCCAGGCGATCAGGTTGTCGAGCCGCCTGTTGATGCCGTTGATATTGAAGGTGGCGATCTTCATTCCGGCGATCGGATCAGCGTGTCAGCCGGGCAGCCCAGGCTGCCACCGCATCGGCCAAGGTCCTTAAATGATCGGCGGTCGAAAAGCCGGAAATGCTCTTGCGCGGTTTGAGATCATGGTCTCCGTCCTCGAGCCACAGGACTTCGATCGCATCGGAAAGCACGTAGTTCTGCACTTCCTCGCGCGTGCCGAATTCGTCGCGGGTTCCCTGGCAGATCAGCGTCGGCGTCTTGAGGCCGGCCAGGTGCTTGGTGCGCAGTTGCTCGGGCTTGGCTGGCGGATGGAAGGGATAACCGAGGCAGAGCAGCCCGGTGATCCTGCCGGCCGCATGCAGCGGATCGGCGATCATGCTCGCGACGCGTCCCCCCATCGACTTGCCGCCGATGATAAGTGGGCCTTTGACGTCCAGATCCTCGATGGCGGCGAGATATTCCGGATTGAGCGTGTCGGCGCGAGGCGGCGGCTTGCGCCCCTCAACGGTGCGCCTTGCCGCCATATAGCCGAACTCGAAGCGTGCAACGCGAAAGCCTGCCGTCGCAAGCGCCCCTGCGGTCGCGGTCATCGAAGCCGAATCCATCGGCGCGCCGGCGCCATGGGCAAGAAGGATGGTGACCGCGGCATCGTCGGGTCCGTCGAAGAGAAATTTGTCGCCCATATCAGCCTGTTCTCGGGCGGCTCTGCAGGTCGACATATTGCACGCCGCGCTCCGCCGTTCGCGCCCATTCGCTATCGCTATCGAGTTCGAGATAGCGGGTCCACCAACGCTTCGCCTCCGCGAGATCGCCGGCATCGAATTCGAGTTTCGCCAAGTTGAAGACGGCGTCGGCATAGTCGCCGTCGATCTCGATCGCCTTCCCGAGATGCCTGCGCGCGGCGTCGATCCGCCCCCGTTCGTTCATCAGCCCCGCGAGGTTGAACCAGGCCTCGACGAAGGATGGATCGAGCTTGATGGCGCGGGCGTAATCATGGGCCGCATCTAGCTCCCGTCCGGCTGCCTTCAGGCAATTGGCGCGGTTGAAGGCCGCGACCGAATCCGTCCGGTCCATGGCAAGATAGCGTTGATAGAAGGCCGCAGCCTCCAGGTAGTCGCCATTGGCTTCCGCCTCCTCGGCCAGATCGAAGAGATCTTCCAGGGCGGCATCGTCGGGTGTGTCGAGATCGAAGAGCAATTGCCCATTCAGCTCGCTCAGGCCCTCGGCGCTGCGGGCATAGATCGCATCGGTGCCACCGTGGTGCAGCGAAAGCGCCGTCAACGAGGCGACCGGTCCGGAGCGATGAACGGACCGGGCGATCGCGCTCCAACTCGCGCCGCTGGCAATCAGCTCGGCATATTTCCTGGCGAGGATGAGGTCGCGGAACGAGTAGGGCTCGCTGCCATGCTCGAAAGCGTCGAACAGGGAGAGCAAGTCGAAGATGCGCGGCGAGAGCCTCGCCTGATCGATCAGCGACTGGCGACTAAGCGCGGACGCAGCCGGCACCGACATCAACCCCAAAAGGCGAAGAAAGCCGTTCTCGCTGATAAGCCACCGCCCGGACGAATGTTCGGCATCGAAACGGGCTTCGATCTCCGCCTCACTCGATTTGGCAAGCAGGCTGCGGCCGAACACCAGATAGGTCGTCTGGCGCGTCACGCCGCGACGCACGTGGCCGTGCTGGCGCTCGACCTCGCGCGCCACAAGCCGGCGCGGGAAGGCCGACAACGCCCCGACGATACCGAATGTCTGGCCTGCAACAGCCATCAGGCTTTCTTCTTCGCGGCCGGCTTTGCCGCCGTCCGCTTGGCTGGCGCTGCCGCCTTGGTGGTTTGCTTGGCTGCCGGCTCGGCCTTGGGCTTGCTCTTTGCAGGCGGCTTCGACTGCGACAGGCTCGCCTTCAGCGCATCCATAAGGTTGATGACATTGCCGCGCTCAGGGGCTGCCGCAATGATCGGCTTATGACCTTTGAGCTTCTCGCGGATCATCTTCATCAGCGCGATCTCATAACGATCCTCATAGTTCTTCGGGTCGAAGACCGTCATCTTCTGCTGGATCAAGGCTTCGGCAAGCTGCAGCATTTCAGGGTCCGGATGACCAACGGGTACATTGCCGAAATATTCAGCGGTTCCGCGCACTTCGCTCGGGTTTCTCAGCGTACAGACGAACATTCCGGTTTCGCGCGCGCCGATGGTCACGACGCGTTCACGGCTCGAAAGCACCAGGCGCGCGATCGCCACCTTGCCGCTCTTTTTCAGCGCTTCGCGCAGGACGACGAAGGTTTCCTCGGCCATCGCGCCGTCGGGCGCGAGATAATAGGGCGCGTCCTGGTAGATCACGTCGACGGAGCCTTCATCGACGAAGGCCTCGATGTTCATCGTGTGATTGGATTCGATCCTGACGCTGTCGAGATCGCTGTCCTCGATGATGATGTACTTCTTGTCCTCGTATTCGTAGCCCTTGACCAGATCCGAGCGCTCGACGAGCCCGAGTTCCGGATCGACCGGCTTCATGTTGATCCGGTTGTGGGTGTCCTTGTGCAGCTGGTTGAAGCTGATGCGCTCGCTCGAACTGGTCGCCGGATAGAGCCTGACGGGGCAACTGACGAGACTGAGTTTGAGATAACCTTTCCAACTTGCCCTGGGCGCCATTGATGTCTCCTACGCGGCCAAACGCATTACGTCCTCGTTTCGGACAGAAGCGGCAGATCCTTGGCAAAGTCGTCGATATCCGCCCAGGGATCGCCGAAAGTATCCAGAAGTCCAGGCAGCGAAGAATAGTTCAAATCCTCCGGAGCGTCGATAGTCTCCAGATCCGCCCACTGAAGCGGGGCCGAAGCCGGCAGATTGGTGCGTGCCCGCAGCGAATAGGGAGCGGCCGCCGTATGGCTGCGGGCATTGCGGTGGAAGTCGATGAAGATGCGCTTGACGCGGTTTTCCTTGCCCATGGTCGTGGTAAAGGTCTGGGGTGCGGTCGCCGCCAACCGCGTCGCTATCGCGCTCGTTGCCTGGTGTGTCTTCTTCCAGTCCAGCTTCGGCTTGACCGGCACCACGACGTGGATGCCGCTGCCGCCAGACGTCTTGACGAAAGGAACGAGGCCGATTGCTTCCAGCTCGCCGCGAATATGGACCGCTGCCTCGACCACGTCGCGCCACGAGATCCCCTCGCCGGGATCAAGATCGAAGACGACGCGATCGGGCTTCTCCAAGCGCGTGCGCCGCGAACCCCAGCTATGAAGCTCGATCACGCCGAACTGAGCGAGCGCCAGATAACCCTTCGTGCCTTCGATCGAGAGGAAGGACTTGCTCTCGCCCTCGGAATTGGTCGCGTTGAAGCCGACGATGGAGGGCGGCATGCCGGTGAAGGGATGGCGCTGGAAGAAGCAATCGGCCCGCTTCCCCGTCGGGCAGCGGAAAAGCGACACCGGTCGTCCGAGGATATGCGGCAGCATGAAATCGCCGACGAGCGCATAGTAGACGGCAATGTCGAGTTTGGTCGGTCCGGATCTTCCGAACACCCGGCGGTCGGCGTTGGTCACCTGGATCGTCGCCAGGTCGGCGTCCGTGATCAGCCGCTTGCGCGGCGCCGTCGCCGGGGCCGAAAGCTCGACATCGCGAAGCCCCTTGAACACCGCATGCCGCAAGACATTGTCGGTCGTGCGGTTGGAGTAGTGGATGCGGGCGGATAGCACCGGCCGCACCCAGAGGATTTCCTTGGGCGCACCGTCCAGCGCGGTCTCCCCCCCGCGCAAGGCTTGCAGCCGGGCGAGTAATTGCTTGGCTGTCGCCGCATCGAAGCCGGTGCCGACCTTGCCGCGGTAGTGCAGCTCGCCGCCCACCCACTCCCCGAGCGCCAGTGCCGCCAGCCCCTCGGCCGCCTCGGAGACGGTGTAGCCTGCGATCACGAAGTCTTCGCTTTTGAGCGCTTTGGTCTTGGTCCAGGTCTGGGTGCGTCCGCTGCGGTAGGGTGCGGAGGCACGCTTTGATACGATCCCTTCCAGCCCCAGCTCGGCCGCCTGATCGTAGAGCCCGCGCCCGTCACCTTCCACATGATCGCTGAACTGAATGGCGGAACGGCTCGATATCTGCCCTTCAAGCAGCTGAGCCAGCAGACCCTTGCGCTCTTCCAACGGAACTTCGGTGAGATTCCAGCCGTCGAGATGGAGGATGTCGAAGGCATAGAAGACGAGCTTGCCATCGGTCCCGGATGAAAGAGCCTCCTGCAACAGCGAGAAGCGGCTGATGCCCTTGTCGTCGAGAGCGACGATCTCGCCATCGATCATCGCTTCCCGACAAGGCAACTTTCGGAATGCGTCTGGCAGATCGCCGTAGCGTTTCGTCCAGTCGAGCCCGCTGCGCGTGATCAGCCGTACGGAACCATCCGAGAGATCCGCCATCGTGCGGTAGCCGTCGAACTTGATTTCGTGCAGCCAAGTCTGTTCTCCCGGTGAGGCCCCGGGCGGTTTCGGGATAGGGCTGGCGAGCTGCGGCTCGATCCGCTGCGGCTTCGGACCTTTCACAGCGCCCGGCAGCGAACCAGGCTTGAGGACGGCCGGCTTCGCCGCTTTAGCCGGCTTCTTTGGCGGCTCGACCAACTCTTCGATGCGCCGCCCGCTTTTCACGCTCTCCGGGCGTGCCGTCAGAATGTCGACATCAGGATCGGCGGCTGGATCATGCTCTTTGAACAGCAGCCAGTTGCGCGTGTCGTCGTCTCCCGGTTTCGGCTTCAGCCGCGTCAGCATCCAGCCGCCATTGAGCTTCTCGCCGGCTAGACGGAACTTGAACGCGCCGGTTCTCAGGCTCTTTTCGATATCGTCCATCGGTGCCCAGACGCCGGTGTCCCAGACGATCATCGGTCCACCGCCATATTCGCCTTCCGGGATGACGCCCTCGAAGTCGATGTAGTCGAGCGGATGATCCTCGGTCTCGACAGCCAGCCGTTTGTCGGCGGGGTTGAGCGACGGCCCCCTGGGGACCGCCCAGCTTTTCAGCACGTCGCCGACCTGTAATCTGAGATCATAGTGATCGGCAGTGGCATGGTGCTTGTGCACGACGAAACGATTGCCCTCCCCGCCACTTCTTCCGGCAGGCTCCGGCGTCCGGGAAAAGTCCCGCTTCGCACGATAGGTCGTGAGTTTCGACGTCGCCATGCAGCAAAGCTAGAACGTGTTCGCAAAGGTCGCAATATCCGCCACGGCCAGGACACGCGGCACAGAAATTTCGGAAAACAATTGCTTTCTCAACTCGGCTCACCTAAAAAATCGAAGAATTTGGAAAGCCGCCATGATCGAAAAGCAGAAGCCGCCACGCTCCCGCGGCCGTCCCCAGGTCCGACCGGACGACGAGACGCGCCAGGTGATCGTCCTCGCCGCCGAACGGCAATTCTGCGACCTCGGCTACGAGGCGGCGAACATCAACGTCATAGCTCAGAATGCCGGCGTTTCCACCAAGACGCTCTATCGGCTGTTTCCCACCAAGGCCGATCTCTTCGAGCGCGTCATCTCCCTCAGGATCGCCGAGTTCGTACTGGAAGCCGATGAAGAGAACCTGGAAGATCTGGGCGTAAGGGGTGGCCTGGTGCACCTGCTTGCCGCCTACGGACATCTCGTGCTCTCGCACGACACGATCGCGATCATCCGCCTGGTGCTCGCCGAGGCAGAACGCTTTCCCGAAGTTGCTGCCACCTTCTGGGAACAGGCGATCCAGCGGACAAGTGCCACCTTGGAGCGATGGCTGAGGACGCAGGTGGCCCACGGCCGGCTCGCGGTGGCAGACCCGCGTCTGACCGCAGGCATGCTGCGCGGCATGATGGCGATGGAGCCGCAACGCGCCGTCATGATGGGTTGCCTTGGCACCATCGACGAGGCGACGATCACGGCGCGAGCAGAAAGCTGCGCCGACATTTTCCTGACAGGCGCCTTGCCGAGATAGAGCCGTCGCTCTCCACGGCAAACTTTGGCGATGTCATCCAGCTGTCATCAAGCTGTAACGTGAGACAGTATAACTCTCCGCGCGGAAGCCCTTCCGCCGGACGCATGAGGCGTCGCGACCAGCCTTCGGCATGGCCTCCTCCCCTTGCACGTCCGGTGATTGTTATGCGTTTGTCCGCGAAGCTTCCTCTCGCTGCGGCGGCTCTGGCCGCCTTTTCCATTGCTGCCACCAGTCTTGCCAGCCTGACCGTCAGCGGCAATCTCTCGTCACGCGCGGCAATCGAAAAGCTGGAGGCGCTCGCCGATGCCCGCCGCAACGAGCTACGCCATTACCTCACCACCGTGGAAAACGACCTGCGCAATCTGCAAGCACAGAAGTCCGTCGCCAAGGCGCTAACCGACCTCAATGGCGCAGCCGCCAAGTTCGGGGAAAAGACCGAAAGCGAATTGCAGCGCCGCTACCTGGCGGAAAACCCCAACGCCGAAGACAAGCGCGCCCTCTATAGCTCCGCCGGCGTCGACGACTACGACGCGCTGCATGCGCGCTATCACCCGTTCTTCCGGCGCTTCGCCGAAGCCCACGGCTATCGCGACGTGCTGCTCGCCAATCTCAGCGGCGATGTCGTATACGCCCTCAACAAGAAAGGGGATTTTGGCGTCAACCTCAAGGACGTGGCCTGGAAGGACACCGGGCTTGGCCGCGTCTTCCGGGAAACGGCCGAGGGAACGGACAAGAGCAAGCTCGCCTTTGCGTCCTACGAAGCCTATGCCCCGCTTGGCGGCAGCCCCGCTGCGTTCGTCGCCATCCCCCTGGAATCGATTGACGGCAAGATCGGCACGCTGATCCTTGAAATGCCGGATGGGCGCATCGGCGAAATCGTCGGCAACCGCACGGGCCTTGGCGAAACCGGCGAAACGATTTTGCTCGACAGTAACGGGTTCTTCCTCGCCGACAGCGCCGCCACACCCGGCAACGATATGCTGAACGCCCGGATCGTGGCCGACCAGCCGGCGGAAGACGGCATCGTCAGCAGCAGGCTTGCGGATTTCCGCGGCGAGGAAGCCCAGATGGCGGCCACCAATCTTGATGTTTTCGGCACGCGCTGGACCATTGCTGCGGTCATGACCTCGCGGGAGGCCTTTTCCGCGGTTACCGCCTTGCGCAACTGGACGCTCGCGACCGCGCTTGCCGTCCTCGCGGCTGCGCTGGCGATCTCCATCTGGTACTCGCGCCGACTGACGCACCCGATTACCGGTCTCGTCCGCGACATGAGCAGGCTCGCCGATGGCGACACGACGATCAGCGGTGTTGGCGGTACCCGCAAGGACGAGATCGGTGACATGGCCCGCTCCGTCCTTGTTTTCCGGGACGCTCTTCGCGACCGTGCCCGCCTCGAAACCGAGGCAGCGGAGACGCGAACCATGATCGAGGAGGAACGGCACGGCCGCGAGACGACCCAGGCCGAGGTATCGCGCCAGATCAACGAGGCCGTCGAAATGCTGGCCTCGGGGCTCGAACGCTTGTCCCACGGCGATCTGACGGCCCGCATCGACCGCCCCTTCGGCGCCGGCTTCGATCGCCTGCGCTCGGACTTCAACCTGTCGCTGGAGAGCCTGGCGGTCACGCTCGGTGACGTGAAGGCGAGAAGCGCCGAGATCGACGGCGAAACCGGCGAGATGCGCGACGCCATCGGCCAACTCGCCAAGCGCACCGAACATCAGGCGGCGACGCTGGAGGAAGCGACCGCGGCGCTCGGCGCAATCACCGCCACCATCGGCCGCACCGCAGAACACGCCACATCCGCAACCACGATCGCCGCCGCTGCCAAGGCGAGTTCCGATCGTTCGGGTCAGGTGGTGATGAACGCCGTCTGCGCCATGGCCCAGATCGAGAAGGGATCGGTCGCCATCTCTCAGATCATCGGCACGATCAACGATATCGCCTTCCAGACCAACCTCCTGGCGCTGAACGCAGGGGTCGAGGCGGCGCGTGCCGGCGAAGCGGGTAAGGGCTTTGCGGTCGTTGCCCATGAGGTGCGGGAACTCGCGCAGAAGTCGGCGCAGGCCGCCCGGGAGATCAAGGCGATCATCACCGCGTCGGCCGAGGAAGTGGCGAAGGGCGTTTCTCTCGTCAGGGCCGCTGGCGACGCGCTCGACGAAATCTCCGGTCAGATCCACGCGATCAACGAGCAGACGCTGCAGATCGCGGGCGACGCGCGCAACCAGGCAACCGACCTGCAGCACATCAACCAGACCATGCTGTCGCTGGACGCCGTGACCCAGCAGAACAATGCGATGGTCGAGGACAGCACCGCCATGACCCACAGGCTCTCAGGCCAGGCATCCGCCCTGTTCGATCTGGTCGAGCGCTTCCGCACGACATCCAGCGGACGTCGATCTGAAACGGCCGCGGTGGAGCGGGCTGGCCTTCGCCGCACGGCCTAGCACCGCACATCGGCGCCGCCATCCAGACGCATGGCTGCCACCGCTTTGGCGCCGCGACCACGGCCTTGACGCTTCGCCGAACGCATTTTACGCCATGGCGGGAGTGCTCATGGAGCGCGGGGAAATCATGCGGATAGCCAGCCTTGCGATGTATGTCAGCCCTCAGCCGCTCGCGGCCGCAACGGCAACGCTCTGGGCGTTCCTGCGCGACGACCTGCGGCGCGAGGGCCTGACGGATGTGCCCGACCGATTGGACGCCGTCCTCCATCATGCCGATGCCTGGCTTCATCCGGCGCTGCTGCTCGCGCAGACGTGCGGTTATCCCTACGTGCGGCATTTGCGCGGCAAGGTTCGCCTTGTCGCTACGCCGGTCTACGGGCACCCGGGCTGCGACGGGCCCGACATGTGCAGCTTCGTCATCGTGCGAGCAAACGCACCGGTCCGTTCCCTTGAAGATCTCCGGGGGACACGGGCTGCCATCAACGATCCGATCAGCAATTCCGGAACCAACCTGTTGCGCGCGGCGATCGCGCCCCGCAGCCGCAATGGCCGGTTCTTCTCCTCTGTTGCCGAAGCCGGCAGCCATTTGGCAAGCATCGATGCGGTTGCATCGGACACTGCCGACGTGGCCGCCATCGACTGCGTGACCTATGGCAATACGCAACGTTTTGATCCGGAACGCGTGGCCGGTCTGCGGGTCTTGACCGCCACTGCCAGCACGCCGGGCCTGCCTCTCGTCACCCGCGGCGACGCCTCGGACGACGAGCTTTTGCTGCTGTGCAGTTCACTCGGACGGGCGATTACGGAGCCCAATTTGGCTGAGGCCCGCGCTGTGCTTTCCCTAAAAGACTTCGCGGTTCTGTCGGATGCCGATTACGAGCCTGTGGCGGAACTGGCGCGGTTCGCGCATCGTCTCGGCTACCCCGAGATCGCCTGAAGACGCGCAGTTGAGTTCAGGTACGTCAGCCTGCCTGTGCCAGCGCCACCGCATCGTCGCCGGCCGGGAAATGGAGCTGGCCGGACAAATCGTTCGCCGCTTGCCAGACGGCCTCCGCGACGTCGGCCTCGGTCGTCACCAGAGACGGTGCTGCAAATTGGGCGAAGATCGGCGCTGCGAATTCGGCATAGGCCTCGGGGATCAGGTCCTCGACCCGCATCGTCGTGTTGTGAGCAAAGCGCGTGGTTGGCGCGTAACCCGGCTCGACCAGTTTGACACGGATATCGAAGGCGGCAAGCTCGTGGGCAAGCGAACCGGTGAAGCCAGTGATCGCCGTCTTGCTGGCGGTATAGGCGGCAGCCAGCGGCATGGAAGCAAGCGTCACGCTGGAGGTGACGTTGACGACGACGCCGGACCGGCGAGCACGGAACTGCGGGATCACCGCCTGGGTCATCGCCATCACGCCGAAGGTATTGGTGTCGAAGACCTTGCGGATATGGGACATCGGCGTTGCCTCGAAGGCACCCACCACGCCGATGCCCGCATTGTTGACGAGCGCATCGATCGGACCGCTTTCCGCGATGGCGGCTGAGACGCTGTCGGGATCGGTGACATCGAGTGCCAGCAAACGAAGCCGCTTCGAATTCGGCAGAATATCGTGTCGGGGCGAGCGCATCGTGGCAATCACGCTCCAGCCTTCGGCATGAAAGCGGCGCGCAGTCTCCAGCCCGTAGCCGGAAGAGCAGCCAGTGATCAGTACGGTCTTCATAGCGGTATCCTTCGTGGTTGCGATGGAAACGGAGTACTGCGCGGACTGCGGACGTTCTACGGCTTGAAGTCCTGATTTTATTTGCTAGCATCCTGAAATGACCGATCCCCTCTCGCAGCTTATTCAGCTTCTCCGCCCACGCACAGTGTTCACCAAAGGCATCAGCGGTGCCGGCCGCTGGGCGGTTCGCTACTCCGAATTCGGTCATCCGAGCTTTTGTACCGCCATCGAGGGATCGTGCCGGCTGGCAGTCGATGGCGAGGCGCCGGTGACGCTGCAGGCGGGCGACTTCGTGTTGTTGCCTCGCACGCCGGGCTTCACCATCTCGGGCTTCGATCCGGTTCAGCCGACCTTCATCGATCCCAAGGCGGCGCCGTCACCGGTCGGCGAAGTTCGCCATGGCAGGCAGGACGGCGAACCGGACGTGCGCCTGCTCGGCGGCTATTTCGTCCTCGAGTCGCCCGACGCCGGACTGCTCGTTTCGCTGCTGCCGGCATTGATGCATCTGCGCGGGATAGAACGGCTTTCGACGCTCGTCCGCATTGTGGGCGAAGAAGCACGCGACGAACGCCCGGGCCACGACCTGGTTCTCGCACGCCTTGTGGAAGTGATGCTTGTCGAGGCGCTTCGATCAATTGAAGGGGAGAGCGCGGCACCCGGCCTGTTGCGCGGGCTGGGAGATGCGCGGCTGGCGGTGGCCATTCGCCAGATCCACGCCGATCCCGCCCATCCCTGGACCGTGACGGAGCTGGCGCACGAGGCCGCACTGTCGCGCTCCGTCTTCTTCGAGCGCTTCACGCGCGCCGTCGGCGTGCCACCGATGGAGTATCTGCTCGTCTGGCGCATGGCGATCGCCAAGGACCTGCTGCGGCAACGCGAACTGGATCTTGCCGCCGTCGCCGAACATGTCGGCTACAGCTCGGCAAGCACCTTCAGCACGGCCTTCAGCCGCCATGTCGGGCAACCGCCAGGGCGCTACGCGCGCATGGCGGCTGCCCAATAATACCGGCACGGCTTCTCGTGAGAATTGTCTCAAATACAGAAGTCAGCCACATTTACACCCTGCTCTCTGGCCTATAGACGAGCCTTGGGGCCCGTAAACGGACCCCGGGCCAACAGAGAACCGCACCTCATGCTCCGACGCCTGTACGATTGGACAATGTCGCTCGCGACACGGGAAACCGCCATTGTCTGGCTTGGCATCATTGCCTTTGTCGAAAGCTCGATCTTCCCGGTTCCGGCCGATCTTCTCTTGATCCCGATGGCGCTGGCGCGCCCGGAACGGGCCTGGCGCTATGCGCTCGTGGCGACGGTCTGCTCGGTACTTGGCGGCATCGCCGGCTGGTATCTCGGCCATTATGCCTTCGACACCATCGCAAGGCCATTGCTCGAGTTCTACGGCAAGCTCGACACCTTCGAGCATCTGAAGGCCTCGGTCGACAGTGAGATGCTGGCATTGCTGCTCGTCACCTCGGGCCTGGCGCATCTGCCGCCGATCAAGGTCGTGACCATCCTTTCAGGCGCCGCCAACATCAATCTCGGCCTGTTCATCGTCTCGGCGATCATTGCCCGCGGCGCGCGATTCTTCCTGCTCGCCTGGCTGCTGCGCCGTTTCGGCGAAGAGATCCGGGATTTCCTCGAAAGGCGTCTTGGCGCGCTGGCGGGCGCGGCGGCGACAGTCCTGATCTGCCTCTTCGCCGCACACCGCTTTCTGTCCTGACGGACCGCGGCCGGAATTACCTGCGCGGCAGTGAGAGCGGCGCAAGCGTCCCCATTGCGCGACCCTTCGTGTCGTTCTCAGCCGCCTTGCGGCAAGCGTAGTCCTGCGCTTCCTGGAGCTTTGCGAGCGCGCCGTCATAATCGATCAAGGTCGGGCGGCCATCACTGACGACGCAAGTGCCGTCCACGTGGACACGCTCGATCGCCCGCTCGGCCGCGCAATGCAGGAGATTGCGCAAGGGGTCGTAGACCGGCTGCATGGCGTGGTGCCTGAGATCGACCACCAGGAAATCCGCCTTCGAGCCGACGGCGATCCGGCCGATGTCGTCCCGGCCAAGTGCCCGCGCGCCGGCGGTCGTCGCCGCCTCGAAGATGTCGCCGGTGGATACGTCGAAGACGGACTTGCCCGAGAGCCGCGCGCAGATCATCGCCTGGCGCATTTCTTCGAGCATGTTGAACGGATAGCTGTCGGTTCCGAGCGCGACGTTGACGCCGGCGCGGCGGTAGCGGCCGACCGATTCCAGTGCCATGCCGCTGCGCGAGAAGGTGACCGGGCAATGGGCGACGGTCGTCTGGCGTTCGGCGAGCAGACGCAAGTCGATCTCCGTGCGCTGTCGCGTCCAGGAATGGCTGTCGACGAAGATGCAATGACCAAGGATCAGGTCCTTGCCGAGCAGACCCAGCTTTTCGAGATATTGTACGGCCGTCAGCCCGTGCCGGCGCAAGAGTTCTTCGTGCTCGGTCATGGTCTGGGCAGCATGAATGGTGATCGGCATGCCGCGCTGACGCGCTGCCGCCACCGCATCTTGCAGCAGTTCCGGCGAGCAGGTCTCGATCTGCGACGGTGCGACGACGCCGCCAAGGCGGCCCGATGGGTGTGCATTCGCAGTATCGACGACCTCAAGCGCTCGCGCAAAGGCATCGCGTCCCCGCGCCCTGTCCCAACGGAAGTCAAGACGATGGCTGTCTTCGACGTGCCATTGCGCTTCGCGGAAACCCGGCGCGACGAAGGCGCGTGCACCACTTTTGGCAAGCGTCGGCAGCCAGCTCGCATGCGGGCCGGCAATATCGAGCAACGTGGTGACGCCACTACGCATCAGGTCGCCGACCATGACCGTCAGCGACGCCTCGATCGCATCGTCATCGATTTCCAGAAGGTTGGAGTATTCGTAGAGCGCATTGCCCCAGAGCGCTGCCGTCCCCATGTCCTCGAAGATGCCCTTGGAGATCGGCTCCTCGCCGGAATGGCAATGCACGTTGACGAAGCCCGGCAGGATCATCCGGTCGCGGCCGGAGCTTTCGCTGACGAACGGACCGTCATAGTGGCCGCCGACATGCACGAAGCCCTTCTCGTCATAGGCGACGTCGGCGTCGTTGAGATAGACATGGCCATTAAGCTTGCGGTCGAAGGCGACGAGCGTATGCGCTTTGCGGATGACGTGGATCTCTTTAGTCATGCGTGGTCCTGAAATATTGCTCGAGGAAACGGCTGTAAGCCCCCATGAGAGCGCTGAAAACGAAGTATACAACAGCCGCGAAGACATAGCCCTCCAGCACCGCGATGCCCTGCCATTGCGGGTCGCGCATGGCGGTGCGGACGGTGTCGAGGAAGTCGAGCAGACCGACGATCGTCACCAGCGTTGTATCCTGGAAGAAGCCGATGAACAGGCTGACCAAGGGCGGAATGACCTTCTTCAGCGCCTGCGGCAGCACGATTTTACGCATGATCTGCCAGTAATGCAGACCCAGCGAATGGCCGGCCTCGACCTGCCCGTTGGGAACCGCCTGCAGGCCACCGCGCACGATCTCGGCGATATAGGCGGCGGCAAAGAGGATGATCGCCACCTGCGCCCGGACGAGCTTGTCGATGGTGATGCCATTGGGCATGAACAGGGGCAGCATGACCGTCGCCATGAACAGGATGCTGATCAGCGGCACCCCGCGCACGATCTCGATGAAGCCGACGCCGAGGACGCGGATTGCCGGAAGGCTCGATGCGCGGGCGAGCGCCAGCGCAATGCCAAGCGGGAGCGCGCAGGCAAGCCCGATGAAGGAGAGCATGAAGGAAAGCGGCAGCCCGCCCCATTGCGTCGTGGGCACGACCGTGAGGCCGAAATAGCCGCCCGCCATCAGCACATAGAGCACCGGCAGGACGACGGCGATCCAGGCGATCAGCAGTCCCCGCCCCCAGACCTTCGGCATCATCGAGACGAGGCAGGCGCCGAGAAACAGAAGCATCGCCGTCAGCGGACGCCATTGCTCTTCAAAGGGATAAAAGCCGAAAAAGATGTAGCGCATCTTCGCCGACAGGAACGGCCAGCAGGCGCCGCTCGTCGCCTTGCATTCCGCCGGCGTGCCGACAAAGGTAGCGTCGACGAAGAGCCAGCCGATTGCGAGCTTGGCGAGCGCAAAGACCGTGCCGAGGCAGAGGATGGTGATCAGCGCATTGCCGGGCGTGCCGAAATAGGCGCTGAACCAGCGGCTGCGCGATGCCGGTGGCGCTTCGCGGCTCAGCGCAAGCGTCGCATTGCTCACGAGGGTGTCGACCTGTGTCATGGCTCAGCGCTCCCTCAGCGCGACCCGCGCATTGTACCAGTTCATCACCAGCGAGATCAGGATCGACAGGCCGAGATAGACGCCCATGAAAATGGCAATGGCTTCAATCGCCTGGCCCGTCTGGTTCATAATCGTGTTTGAGACCATCACCAGATCCGGATAGCCGATGGCGATCGCGAGCGAGCTGTTCTTGAACACGGTCAGATAGGTGTTCGTGAGCGGCGGAATGATGATGCGCAGCGCCTGCGGCAGGATCACGAGCTTCAGCGTGCGTGCCCGCGACAGGCCAAGTGCCGTCGCCGCTTCCCACTGCCCCTTGCTGACTGCCTGGATGCCAGCGCGAACGATTTCCGCGACATTGGCCGACACGCTGAGCGTCAGCCCGAGCAGAAGCGCCACGAATTCGGGGCGCAAATGATAGCCGCCGCTCAGGCGGAAGCGGCCGAGTTCCGGCACATCCCAGGTGACCGAGATGTTTGCGAAGAGGATGGTTGCGGCGAGCGGCAGCAGAAACGCGATCGTCGCGAACAGGGCAATCGGCCGCTCCTTGCCGGTTACGATGCGGCGGCGGCCGAGAATGCGCGCGGTAACGACGGCGGCAGCGACGCCGACAACAAAGGCCGTGACCAGCGCAGCGAAACCGCTCTGCCAGTGCAGCGCCGGCGTGACCAGACCGCTGTTCGACAGAAAGACGCCGGGAAGCATCTCGATCGCCTGCTTGACTGGCGGAAAGACGGAGATGATCAGCGAATACCAGAGCAGAAGATAAAGCAGCAGCGGCACGTTGCGCAGCGCTTCCACATAGGCAAGCATCAGCCGCGACAACACCGGATTGTGCGACAGCCGCCCGATGCCGACCAACAGCCCGAGAACAGTGCCGAACAGGGCAGCGAGCAGCGAAACCTTGACCGTGTTGGTGATGCCGACGAGGATCGCGCGGCCGATCGTATCCGTCGGCTCATAGGTGATGGCAGATTCGGTAATGACAAATCCGGCCTGGCGCGCCAGGAAGCCGAAACCGGTCGCAATATCCTGCTTGGCAAGATTGGCGCTTGCGGTGCTGAACATCACCCAGGCGATGAGCAGCACGACGCCGACGGCGATCACTTGATAGAGATAGGCGCGAATGCGCGCGTCATAAAACAGGGGCATCGGCACCCGTCCCTTGGAGCACAATGATCTCGGGCCGGCGCGACCCAAGATCATAACTTGATCGATTTCTATCGTTTATAGTACGGCGGCATACCGCGCGCACTCTCCACGGGCCGATTAGGCACCATGTGGAGACGTGGACCCGAGCGAAACGCGCGGGCCCGTCGATTCTCAACGGAACGGCGGTGCGTAGAGCAGGCCACCTTCGCTCCAGCGCGTGTTCGGGCCACGCGTCAGGCCAAGCGCGGTCTTGGTGCCGAGGTTGCGCTCGAACACTTCGCCGTAGTTCCCGACGCCCTTGATGATGTTGTAGCCCCACTTGTTGTCGAGGTTCAGCATCTTGCCGAGTTCTTCGCTGACGCCGAGCATGCGCTGGATCTCCGGATCCTCGCTCTTGGTCATCTCGTCGACATTGGCCTGGGTGATCCCACGCTCTTCGGCAGCCATCAGCATCCAGGCAGACCAGGAGACGATGTCACGCCAGTTGGAATCGTTCTGGCGAACGGCCGGCGCCAGCGGCTCCTTTGAGATCGTTTCCGGCAGCACGACGTAATCGTCCGGGTTGTTGGCAACGGCGCGGATCGAGGCAAGGTCCGAACGGTCGGACGAGATCGCCTCGCAGCGGCCGGAGAAGAAGGCGTTGCGGTTTTCGTCCGGGCTTTCGAAGACGACCAGCTCGAACTTGCCGCCGATCGTACGGAAGAAGTCGCTGAGGTTCTGGGCGGTCGTGGTGCCCGGCAGCGTG
>Ga0055524_1000891_pt1 | contig 19357 bp, 16 predicted proteins | sample AraplaCol_mCL_r2_2_FD_55011 | JGI IMG/M metagenome (GOLD analysis project Ga0055524, IMG submission 55011) | Arabidopsis root microbial communities from North Carolina, USA - plate scrape MF_Col_mCL_r2 | ecosystem: Host-associated > Plants > Roots > Endosphere | place: USA: North Carolina...
GTGCGGTGCGCAGCCAGGCGGCGCAGCAGCGCGCCCACCGCGAACTGGAACGCGTGGCACAGGAGCAGGAGCAAAGGGCCGAGCGCAAAATGCAGCTGGCCCAGGTGGCGCTGCAGATGCAGCAGGCGCACGACCGCCAGGCGCGCCTCGACGCTTTCCTTGGCCAGTGCCACCTGTTGTTCGGCGCCATGCAGGGCACGATTTACACGGTGGAGGGCGACGGCCTGGCGCTGGCAGCCAGCTTTGCCGGCAGCGACGCGCCGCGGCGCTTGGCCATGGGCGAAGGTTTGCTGGGCCAATGCGCGTTGGAACGCCAGCCGCGCGTGGTCAACGCCGGCGAGGCCGGGGCGGCCTGGCGCATCCGTTCCGGCCTGGGCGGCGCGGCGCCGGGCGCCTTGCTGCTGGCGCCGGTGCAGCTGCAGGGGCGCTTGCTGGGTGCGGTGGAACTGGCGCTGCTGCAGGCGCCCGACGCAGCCGCCTACGAACAATTCCTGTCGGCGCTGGAACTGCTGGCAATCAATATGACTGCTTAGGGAGGGGCCGTGGCGCGCTTACTGAGAAGACTGGAACGACTGGGCCTGGGCTGGAAACTGGCGCTGGGCTTTGCCGGCAGCCTGTTGATCACGCTGGCCTTCGGCCTGCACAACGTCACTACCCAGGCCCGCATGCATGACGAGATCCTGGGCATTTACAAGAACGACCTGCTGGGCATATCCGACGCCAAGGATGCGCTGATCGCCTTCGCCCAGCGTGGCCGCGCCTTGCGCCAGGCCCTGCTTGCGCGCGACAAGGCGGGCCGCGATTACGCCTTGTCGCTGGTGGACGACGCGCTGGCCAAGCAGAACCGGGCACTGGAGGAGCTGCGCCCGCGCATCATCCGCGAGGAAAACCGCAAGAACCTGGCCGAATTCGAAACCGCCTACGCCGACTACCAACAACGGGTGGACGAAGCGGTGCGCATGCTGCGCGCAGGCCAGCTGGAACAGGCGGGCGCCATCGTGGCGGACGATGCGTTCCAGGACTACGCCGTTCGCGCCAACAACGCGCTGACGCGCATCGCGGAAATCAAGGAAGACAGCGCGCGCCACCAGATCGAGGAAATGCAGGCGCTGTCACGCTACGAAAAGCAGCTGACCTACGGCTTGCTCGGCTTGAGCCTGGTGCTCGGCGTCCTGTTCAGTGTCCTGGTGGGGCGCTCAGTGCGCCAGCCATCGGAACGGCTGCGCAGCACCGTGCAGCAGCTGGCCAAAGGCAAGCTCGGAGCCGAGGTGCCGCTCACCGATTTCCCGAACGAGATCGGCAGCCTGGCGCGTTCCATCAAGGTGCTGCAGGAAGAAGCCATCAAGATGGAGGCGCAGCGCTGGCTCAAGACCCACCTCGCGGCCATCGGCAACGACCTGCAATCGGCGGATTGCGCGGCGGACCTGGCGGTGCGCACCCTGGCGGCGCTGGCGCCACTGGTACAGGCCGGCCATGCCGCCTTCTACCTGTTCGATCAGGAGGCGGGCAGCTTGTCGCTGCTGGCGGGCTACGCCATGCGCGGCAATGCAGCCGCGCAGCCGGGCTTCCTGCTGGGCGAAGGGCTGGTAGGACAGTGCGCCGCCGAGCGCAAGGCCATCGTCATGCGCCAGGCGCCGCCCGGCTACGTGCGCATCGGTTCCGCGCTGGGCGAGGCCGACCCGGCCAGCATCGCCATCGTGCCGGTGCTGCGCAACGAGTTCCTGTTGGGGGTGATCGAGCTGGCAACGCTGGAACCGTATGGCGACCAGGCTCAGGCCCTGGTCGACGGTGCCTTGCCGGTGATCGCGATGAATATGGAGATCCTCGAGCGCAACGAGCGTACCCGCGTGCTGGAGGAACGCAGCCGCCTGGTGCTGGGCGCCGTCAGCGACGGCATCGTCGGCATGGACCTGAACGGGCGCGTCACCTTCGTCAATCCGGCCGCGCCGGCCTTGCTGGGCTATGAGGAAGGGGAGCTGGTAGGGGCGGCCTGGTTGCAGGACGAGGAGCAGTTGAAGCGCAAGGACGGCAGCACCTTCCCGGTCGACCATGCGGCAAGGCCGATGTACAAGGACGGGGCGCAAGTTGGTTCAGTGGTGGTCTTCCGCGACATCACGGAACGCAAGCGGCTGGAGGAGGAAATCCGGCGCACGAACTTCCTGGCCGATATCGCGCTGGAACTGACCGACTGCGGCTACTGGGTGGTTGACTACAGCGACCCTAATTACTACACCATGTCCGAACGCGCCTGGCGCCTCCTGGGCGAGCCGCCGCGTCCCGGGAGCCGCTACCACCTGCAGGATGAATGGTTTGCGCGCCTGGTGGAAGCCGATCCGGAAGGCGCCTTGCGCACGGCGGCGCGCGTGCAAGGCGCGATCGACGGCACCTTCGACAAGTTCGACGCAGTGTATGCCTACAAGCGGCCGCTGGACGGACGCACCATCTGGCTGCACGCTGTGGGCAAGGTGGTGCGCGATGAGCTCGACGGCAGTGCGCGCTTCATGTACGGCGTGTACCAGGACATCACATCGCAAAAGGCGGCGGAAGACGAACTGCGCGTGGCGAAGGAGCAGGCGCAGGCGGCCACCCGCGCCAAGAGCGACTTCCTGGCCAATATGAGCCATGAAATCCGCACGCCGATGAATGCCATCATCGGCATGTCGCACCTGGCGCTGCAGACCGACCTCGATAAACGCCAGCGCAACTATGTCGAGAAAGTGCAGCGCGCCGGCGAGAACCTGCTCGGCATCATCAACGACATCCTCGACTTCTCGAAGATCGAGGCCGGCAAGATGACGGTGGAGCAGGTTGATTTCGACCTGGACGACGTGCTCGATAACCTGGTCAACCTGATCGGCTTCAAGGCCGAAGACAAGGGCCTGGAGCTGCTGTTCCAGGTGGCACCGGACTTACCGACGGGCCTGGTGGGCGATCCGCTGCGCATCGGGCAAGTGCTGGTCAACCTCGCCAACAATGCCGTCAAATTCACCGAGAGCGGGGAAGTGGTGGTCGGCATCGAGCAGTCATTTTCCGGCGGCGACGGCATCGAACTGCATTTCTGGGTGCGCGACTCCGGCATAGGCATGACCGAAGCGCAGAGCGCGAAACTGTTCCAGTCCTTCAGCCAGGCGGATGCCTCCACGACCCGCAAATACGGCGGCACCGGCCTGGGGCTGGTGATCTGCAAGAACCTGCTGGAGCTGATGGGCGGACGCATCTGGGTCGAGAGCGTGGTTGGCAAGGGCTCCACTTTCCACTTCACAGCGCGCTTCGGGCTGCAGGCCAATCCCAAGCCGCGCCGCATGTTCCGCGCCGATGAACTGCTGGGCGTGCGCGTGCTGGTAGTGGACGACAACGCCTCGGCGCGCGAAATCCTTTCCTCCATCGCGCGCAGCTTCGGTCTCGAAGTCGACGTGGCCTTCAGCGGCCAGGAGGCGCTGGATCAGGCGGCACGGGCGGCGCAAAGGGGCTCGCCCTACGACCTGATCCTGATGGACTGGAAGATGCCTTCGATGGATGGCGTGGAAACCGTGCACCGCCTGCAGTCCGGCAAAGCCGGTGCGCTGCCGGCGGTAATCATGGTGACGGCTTATGGACGCGAAGAGGCCTTGACCAGTGCGACCGAGCGCCAGGTGCCGCTCCAGTCCGTGCTGACCAAGCCGGTGACGCCGTCGGCGCTGCTGGAAGCGGTCGGCGAGGCGCTGGGCAAGGGCGTGCTGATCGAAAGCCGCCGTGGGGCGGAGCGCGACGTCCAGCATGGCGAAGCGATGGCGCGCCTGGCGGGAACGCGCGTGCTGCTGGTCGAGGACAACGAAATGAACCAGGAGCTGGCGATCGACCTCCTTGGCAAGGCCGGCATTGACACGGTGCTGGCCAACCATGGCCAGGAAGCGCTGGATATCCTGGCGCGCGACACGCGCTTCGACGGTGTATTGATGGACTGCCAGATGCCGGTGATGGATGGTTTCCAGGCTGCGCGCGAAATGCGCAGCAATCCCGCTTTCGACAAGATGCCGATCATCGCCATGACCGCCAACGCCATGTCGGGCGACCGCGACAAAGTGCTGGCCTGCGGCATGCAGGACCATATCGCCAAGCCCGTCAACGTGGCGGAAATGTACGCCACGCTGGCGCGCTGGCTGCGGCCCGAGGCCGGCGCTCCACGGACGGTCATGGCCAGGCCGCGCGCCGCTGCCGTCACCGGCAATGGCAATGGCAACGGCAAAGCCGCGCCGCTTCCGGCCCTGCCGATGGTGGACGTGCGCGCCGGACTCGCGACGGCCATGGGCGACGACAAACTGTATCGCCGCCTGCTGGCCAAGTTCCGCGATGGGCAACAGGACTTTGCCGCGATGTTCGTGCAGTCCCTGGACGGCGGCGATGCCACGGCGCCGGAGCGCCTGGCGCATACCTTGAAAGGAACGGCTGGCAATATCGGCGCACGCGGCGTGCAGCAAGCGGCGCAAGAACTTGAGCAGGCGTGCCAGCAGGGCGCGGCGCGGATCGAACTGGACGGGCTGCTGGCCGGCGTGCTGGTGGAACTGGACCCGCTGCTGATGGCGCTGCGCGCCCTCGATTCCGCCGCGCCGGCGGCGCTTGCGCATCCCGAGCTGGTGCCGGTGGCCGCCGCGCCACTGGCCCGCTTGCGCCACCTTCTCGCCGACAGCGATTCGGAAGCCGCGGAATTGTGGGAGGGGCAGCTCGACCAGTTCAAGGCTGCCTTGCCCGATCACTGGCGCCGCATCGCAAACGAATTGGGAAACCTGGACCTGGAAGCCGCGCTGGCGGCGCTGGACGAAGCAATGGCAAGCCTGGAGGAAAAGTGAGATGGAGCTGGAACTGATCGCAAAGAAAACCGTACTGCTGGTCGACGACTCGCCTGACAACCTGCTGCTGATGAATGACCTGCTGAAAGACCTGTACAAGGTCAAGGTCGCCAACAGTGGGGAGAAGGCGCTGCGCATCGCCGCCACAGGCCAGCCGCCCGACGTCGTGCTGCTGGATGTGATGATGCCGGAAATGGACGGTTACGAGGTATGCCGCCGCCTGAAGGCCGATCCCGCCACGCGCGACATTCCCATCATCTTCCTCACCGCGAAGACCGAAGTGGAGGATGAAAAACTGGGCCTGGACCTGGGGGCGGTGGACTACATCACCAAGCCGATCAGCCCGCCCATCACGCTGGCGCGCGTGCGCAACCACCTCATGCTGAAGGAGCACGCCGACTTCCTGCGCGACAAGAACGCATTTCTCGAAAAGGAAGTGGCGGCGCGCACGCGCGAAGTGGTGGCGATCCAGGACGTCACCATCCTCGCCATGGCGTCGATGGCCGAAACGCGCGACCTCGATACCGGCAACCATATCCGCCGCACGCAGTTCTACGTCAAGGCGCTGGCCGAACGCCTGAAGGCGCACCCGCGCTTCAATAATGTCCTCACCGAGGGTTTTATCAGCCTGCTGTTCAAATCGGCGCCGCTGCACGATATCGGCAAGGTCGGCATTCCCGACCGCATCCTGCTCAAGCCTGGCCGCTACGAGCCGCAGGAATTCGAAATCATGAAGACCCACACCACGCTCGGCCGCGATGCCATCGAACATGCGGAGCGCGCCCTGGGAACACCGATCGCCTTCCTCTCGCTGGCCAAGGAGATCGCTTATTCGCACCAGGAGAAATGGGATGGTTCTGGCTATCCGGAAGGCCTGGCCGGCGAAGCGATCCCGGTATCCGCGCGCCTGATGGCGCTGGCCGACGTCTACGACGCCCTGATCAGCCGCCGCGTCTACAAGGACGGCATGGCGCATGCGGAGGCCGTGCGCATCATCACGGAAGGCAAGGGCAGGCACTTCGATCCTGACGTGGTCGAAGCGTTCATGGAACTGCAGGACGAGTTCCGTGCAATCGCCGCGCGCTTTTGCGACACGGATCATGAAATGGCGGAAAAGAAGGCGCAGGTCGAGCGCCAGAAAGGGGCGTGAGTTCCACGCCCCTTCAGGAGGAAATTACTTGGAGCTGTAGATCTTGTCGAACTCGCCGCCGTCGTCGAAGTGCTTCTTCTGCGCTGCGCGCCAGCCGCCGAATACTTCATCCACGGTGAACAGCGAGATCGGCTTGAAGCTGGCCGCATACTTCTTGAACACGGCGTCCGAACGCGGACGCAGGTAGTGCTTGGCGATGATCTCCTGGCCGGCATCGGTGTACAGGAAGTTCAGGTAGGCGGTCGCCTCCTTGCGGATATTTTTCTTGTCCACGACTTTGTCGACCACGGCCACCGGCGATTCCGCCAGGATCGAGGACGACGGATACACCACCTCGAAGTTGTCGCCGAATTCAGCGCGCACCAGGTTCACTTCGTTCTCGAAGGTCACCAGCACGTCGCCGATCTGGCGCTGGGTAAAGGTGGTGGTGGCAGCGCGGCCGCCGGCGTCCAGCACCGGCACGTTCTTGAAGATCTTGCCCACCAGTTCACGCGCCTGCGCTTCGGTCCCGCCTTTCTTCAGGACCGAACCCCATGCCGCCAGGTAGGTGTAGCGGCCATTGCCCGCTGTCTTCGGATTGGGGATGACGACCGCCACGCCAGGCTTGGCCAGGTCGTTCCAGTCCTTGATGCCTTTTGGATTACCCTTGCGCACCAGGTAGACCATGGTGGAGTAGGCCGGCGCAGCATTGTTCGGGAATTTCCTGGCCCAGTCTTGCGCCACCAGGCCGTGGTCGGCCAGCATGTCGATGTCGTTCGCCTGGTTCATGGTGACGACCGACGCTTCCAGGCCGTCGGCCACGGCGCGCGCTTGCTTGGAGGAGCCGCCGTGCGACTGCTTGATGGTGACGTCGGTGCCGGTGCTCTTCTTGTAGGCAGCGGCGAATGCCGGGTTGATGTCTTTGTACAGCTCACGTGCCACGTCATAGGACACGTTCAGCAAAGTCACTTCGCCGGCCGCTGCGACCGGAGCGAAAGAGATGGATGCCGCCGCCAGTGTGGCGCCGAGTGCAAATGCGATTTTGTTATAAGTCATGGCAATCTCTATTGTTAAAACAGATAAGCATGGTCTAGAATCTCGCGCCGAAATGAAACAACTTATTCGTTATAAGCTTAGATAAGGGCCTCCGCACCGTCGCCGACGGGCTTTTTGTTGCTGGTGTATAGTCCAAATATTGAATACTTGTGAGCACGCATGAGTTTTGAAATTCGCCGCGCGGAAGCGAAAGACGCCACGGCAGCCTGTGAGGTGCTGCGACGATCAATCGCTGAATGTTGTGTGCTTGACCATAAAAATGATCCGGCCATCCTGGGGGCCTGGCTTGGCAACAAGACGCCGGAAACCGTCGCGTCCTGGTTTGCATCCCCTACCAACTTCTCGCTGGTCGCAGTGGAGGAGGGTGTCGTCGTCGGCGTCGCCTTGCTGACGGCGGCCGGCAAGCTCGCCTTGTGCTACCTGCTCCCCGAAGTGCGCCAGCGCGGCGCGGGCAAGGCGCTGCTGGCCTGCGTCGAACAGCAGGCTTGCAGCTGGGGTGTCAAGGCCCTGCAGCTGCATAGCACCGCCACCGGCGAGGAATTTTTTGCCCGTCAGGGTTATTTGCGCGCCGGCAATGTGCGCTCGCCCTACGGCGTGGACACGGTCTTCTTCTGGAAACAGCTCGATGGCACCGTGTGCGACGCGAGCAAACCGAAACGCTTCTGCGGATGTAACTGACAGCGCCTGCCTGCGGTTCAAACGAACAATGCCTATTGGACATTCCTGCTAGAGTGTCTTATCGACAAGCTTCGTGCAGGAAGGATCATGCTCCAGCCGCAGAACAACCAGACCGATACCTTCATTTCGACTGGCATCGCCGGACTCGATGAGATCCTGGCCGGCGGCCTGACCAAGGACAGGCTGTACCTGCTGGAGGGCGAACCTGGTACGGGCAAGACCACCATGGCACTGCAATTCCTGGTGGAAGGGGCCAGGCAGGGCGAGCAAGTGCTGTATATCACCCTGGCGGAAAACGAAGTGGAGTTGCGCGCAGTGGCAGGCTCGCACGGCCTGTCGATGGACGGCATCACGGTGCACGAAATCATTCCGGCCGAAAGCATTCTCGACCCGGATGAGCAATATACGGTTTTCCATCCGTCCGAGGTGGAGCTGGGCGAGACCAACCGCCATATCCTTTCCCAGATCGACAAACTCAGCCCCAGCCGCGTGGTGCTCGATTCGCTCTCGGAGTTGCAGTTGTTGGCGGGCAATCCCTTGCGCTATCGGCGCCATGTGCTGGCGCTGAAACAGTACTTCGCCAGGCGCGCCTGTACGGCGCTCTTCCTGGATGACAAGACGGCGGTAGGCGGCGACCAGCAAGTGCGCAGCATCGCGCATGGCGTCATCTCGCTGCAGCAGCACGAATCGGGTTACGGCGCCGAGCGCCGCGTCTTGCGCGTGCTGAAATACCGGGGCATCAACTACCGGCGCGGACCGCATGACTATGTGATCATTTCGGGCGGCGTGCTGGCCTATCCGCGCATCGTCGCTGCAGATTCGCGAGAAATCATATTACGGCAGCAAGTGTCCAGCGGACTGGGTGCGCTGGACGCGCTGCTTGGCGGCGGTATAGAGGAGGGCTCCAGCACCCTGATTTCAGGACCGCCCGGGACCGGCAAATCCAGCCTTGCGGCACAGTTCGTCAAGGCGGTAACTGAACGCGGGCACAAGGCCGCCATGTTCGTCTTCGAAGAAGCGCTCAACACCCTCCTGAACCGGGCCGATGGCATCGGCATGAGCCTGCGCCAGCCGCTGGCCGACGGTTTGCTGTCGGTGGTGCAGATCGATCCGGCCGAATTATCGCCGGGACAGTTTTCCCATGCTGTCTGCAAGGCGGCCGACGATGGCGCCAAAGTGATCGTGATCGACAGCCTGAATGGCTACATGAATGCGATGCCGGAGGCGCGCTTCCTGATCACCCAATTGCGCGAGGTGCTGACCTATCTGGGCCAGCGGGGCGTGGCGACTTTCCTGGTCGGCGTACAGCAGGGCATCATTGGCCCAATGGGCAGCACTGTCGATGTCAGCTACCTGGCCGACAACGTGCTGCTGCTGCGCTACTACGAAGCCAACGGCGCGGTGCATAAAGCCCTTTCGGTATTCAAAAAACGCGGCAGCGCGCATGAAACCACGCTTCGTGCATTCGAGATTACCCGCCAGGGCATCCAAGTGGGGCCCGTACTGGCTGATTTTCGCGGCATCCTGACCGGCGTTCCCGTCCGGGTCAGCGAATCGAAGGACGAAACGAAACATGAATGAGCTGGAACAGCGCATCGTCATCTTTGCCCCGGTGGGTAAGGACGCACGCCTGATCCGGGAGGTGCTGGGGCATGCCAGCCTCGATTGCCAGGTTTGCCCTGAACTGGGCGACGTCGTCACCGAGTTGCAGCTTGGCGCCGCTGCACTGTTTGTCATTGAAGAAGCGTTCAACGCCGAGTTCCTGCGCGGATTGACCGATTACCTGGCCGCTCAACCCGCATGGTCGGATTTACCGGTCCTGGTGCTGAGCAAGGAAGGCTTGGACTCGCCGGGCATCCAGAGGATCTTTGAAGAGCTGGGCAATGTCACGCTGCTCGAACGGCCGGTGCGCAGGGCCACGCTGGTCAGCGCCGCGCTGTCGGCGCGGCGCGCCCGCCGCCGCCAGTACGAGATGCGCGAAGTCGACCGGCGCAAGGATGAATTCCTGGCCATCCTCGGCCATGAGTTGCGCAATCCGCTTGCGCCGATCCGCACGGCGGTGGACGTACTGAACACCATGCCGGACAGCTCGCCCCAGGTGCGCGAGATTGCCCTGGTTGTCGAACGCCAGGTCAGGCACCTTACACGCCTGGTCGACGACCTGCTCGACGTGGCGCGCATCACCAACGATAAGGTGGCCTTGAAACGCGAATGGGTCACCGTGGATACAGTGGTGCAGCATGCGGTAGAGATTTGCCGGCCGCAGATGACAGCCGGCGGGCACGCGCTGGACCTGCGCCAGCCGGCGGGAAGTGTGCTGTTGTCCGGCGACCGGGCAAGGCTGGTCCAGAGCCTGGCCAATGTGCTGGGCAACGCCGTCAAGTTTTCGCCACCCGGTGCGGCCATCCACCTGCGCGCCGAAGTGCAGGATAGCGACATCGTCTTTACAGTGCGCGACCATGGCGCCGGGCTGGAGCCGGAAGCTTGCTCGCGTATTTTCGACTTGTTCGTGCAGGGCCACGCCGGGCGCTCTCATTCACTGGGCGGCCTGGGTATCGGCCTTAGCCTGGCGCAGCGTTTTACCGGCATGCATGGCGGGACCATACAAGTAAGCAGCGAGGGCCGCGGCAAGGGGTGTGAATTCGTGCTGCGCATGCCGATTGTGGTGGCGGAACGCCGCAGCCGCGCGCGGCAGGACGCTAACGCGGCGAGCCCCCACGCTGCCGAACAAGTGCGCATCATCGTTGTGGACGACAATGCGGATGGCGCAGACATGCTGCAGGTCATGCTGGAGATGGAAGGCTATATGGTCGCCAAAGCCGGGACGGGACAAGGCGCTATCGCACTGGCGCAGCGCATCCATCCGCACGCCATCCTGATGGATATCGGGCTGCCCGATATGCAAGGTTATGAGGCAGCGCGCCGCATCCGCGAACTGCCTCAGGGCGACGACATCGTTTTTATCGCCATGACAGGCTGGGGCCACGATGGAGCACGGCGCCACGCCACCGAAGCGGGCATGCAGCACTACCTCGTCAAGCCGGTGGACCTGACTGTGCTGCGCAGGCACCTGGCCCAGATTCGCGATCACGCGCTGCTCCGGGCCTGAGGCCCCGGGGCCGGTCAGCCGGCTTTCGCCTTGGCGGCCGCGTTGGCACGCAAGGTCGTGACATTGTCATAGCCGATGCCCCAGTTATCGGTTTCCACTTCATCGATGATGACGAAGGTCGTGGCCGGGTTCTTGTTCAGAACTCGCTGCAGCAACTCGGTAGCGCCCTTGATCAGTTCCAGTTTCTGTTCAGCGGTGACGCCTTCTTTGGTAACGCGGAAATTCACGTACGGCATGGTGTAGCTCCTTTGGTTGAAAGTGGGTGTTGGATGCAGCGCCAGGCCAATGCGGCGCCCAGCAGAAGCAGGATGGTCGAGATTGCAAGTGCCAGCCGGATGTCGTGCATGGCGCCGAAAATGGCCACGCCCATCGCGCCGCCAACCTGGCGCGCGGTGTTCAGTACCGCCGACGCGGTGCCGGCCTGGCTGCGGTCGACGGCGGAAAGAATCGACGTCGTCATGGCCGGCACGGCCAGGCCCATGCCGGCTGGAATCAGGGCCAGCCCGGGCAGCATTTCCAGGAAACTGGCGTCGCTCGTCACACCGACGATCCCCAGCAGCGAATAGCCCGCCGCCCCAACCAGGCCGCCGATAATCATGGGTGAACGCGAACCCAGGCGTGCTTGCATGCGGCCACTGGCGATGTTGGAAAAGATGAAGGTACCCGTCAGCGGCAGGAATACCAGTCCTGCGTGCATGACCGAGAAGCCGCGCACCTTCTGCAGGTAAAAGCTGAGCACGAAAATCACGCCGTAGTAAGCAAAGTTCACCAGCACGCCAAACAGTACTGCACCGGAGAAGCCGATGTCGCGGAACAGGCCAAGCGGCAGCATGGGAGCGGCACTGCGCTGCTGGCTGCGTACAAACAGGGCGGCGGCCACCAGCGCGACGACGAAGGCGCTTTGCACCAGCGCGCTGCCCATGCCCATCCCGTTGACTTCGATCACAGCGCCGATGAAGGCGGTCAGTGCGACGATGGCGAGTACTTGTCCAACGATGTCGAAGCTGCGCGCCGGATCCTTGCCGCTCAGGGCAGGGACTACTCGCAGTGTGAGCCAGAAGCCCAGCACGCAGATTGGCACGTTGACCCAGAAGATGCTGCGCCATCCGGCAAAACTCATCAGCAGGCCGCCCAGCACCGGCCCCGCTGCGATCGATACGCCGCCCGCCGCCGTCCACCACGCGATGGCCTTGGCCAATTGCGCGCGGTCACGTGCGTAAGTGGCATTCAGGATCGCAAGCGAGCTGGGAACCAGCAGCGCCGCCCCCACACCTTGAACGGCACGCGCCAGATTAAGCGCCAGGGCGCCAGGCGCCATTGCACAAGCCAGTGACGCCAGGGTGAACAACGCGAAGCCCGAAAGGAACACACGACGTGCGCCGAAGCGGTCGCCCAGCACACCTGCCGACAGCAGGAAGACGGCAAAGCCCAGCGTGTACGCATCGACCACCCACTGCAGGGCACTGACACTGGCGCCCAGTTCGCGGCCGATTTCCGGCAGCGCCACGTTGACGATGGTGACGTCCAGCTGGACGATGATGAAGGCAAAACTGGCGGCCAGCAGGACGGCGGGTGAAGGCTTGTTCATAGTGAAGCTCCCATTTCTTAGCTTGAACTATAAATCGCTTTCGCCATCAATAAAAATGAATAATAATGAACAAAGCTATCTCAAATCGAGAACGAAATGGAACTCTCCTCCCTGCGCATTTTCAAGACCGTTGCCGAAGAAGGCAGCGTGACCCAGGCCGCCGCGCGCCTGAACCGGGTGCAGTCGAATGTGTCGGCCCGCCTCAACCAGCTGGAAGAATCGCTGGGCGTGACGCTGTTCAACCGTTCGGGACGGCGCATGCTGATCACTGCCGAAGGCAGCCGTTTGCTGGAATACGCCGACCGCTTGTTGCGGCTGGCCGACGAAGCCCAAATGTCGGTGCGTGGTGAGCAGGAGCCTTCCGGCCAGTTGCGTATCGGCTCGATGGAAACCACGGCCGCTGCGCGCTTGCCGAAGGTGCTGGGCGCCTTCCACCGCAAATACCCGCAGGTGGACCTGCTGCTCGACACCGGCCCCACTGACTACCTGATCCAGCAAGTGCTCAACCATAAGGTCGACCTGGCGCTGGTCTCGGCCCCGATCGAACGTCCCGAGCTTGAGCAGGTGCCGGTGTTTATGGAAGAGCTGGTGCTGCTGACTGACGCATTGCACGGCCCTGTTGAAGGACCGGCCGACGTAGCCCAGCGCACCTTGCTGGGATTCCGCAGCGGCTGCTCCTACCGGCGCCGACTGGAATGGTGGTTCGCCGACGCCGGCGTTCCCCACGCGCGGGTCGCCGAATTCGGCACCTTCGAAGCCATCATCGGCTGCGTTGCCGCCGGCATGGGTGTCGCGATGATGCCGCGCGAAGTGCTGCGCCAGCGCGGCCTCAGCAAGACCGTGCAATGCCACACCTTGCCGCCCGAAGTCGCCGAAGTCGAAACGATGCTGGTGTGGCGCCGCGATATCCCCCACCACGCCGCCCGCGACGCCTTCATCGCCAGCCTGACCGAATAAAAAAGGGGACGTAACCAAATAAAAATGGGGTACGTCCCCATTTTTATTTGGTTACGTCCCCTTTTTTTTTAGCGGAAAAAAAAAGCCCGCAGGTGCGGGCTTTCTCGTCAAAGCAGGGCGGCTTAGAGGGCTGCCAGTGCTTCGTTGAAGGTTGCGCTTGGGCGCATCACGGCGGAGGTCTTGGCGCTGTCCGGCAGGTAGTAGCCGCCGATGTCCGTTGCCTTGCCTTGCACGGCGTTCAGCTCGGCGACGATCTTGGCTTCGTTTTCGGACAGCGACTTGGCCAGCGGTGCGAACTTGGCTTTCAGCTCGGCGTCTTCGTTCTGCGCTGCCAGGGCCTGGGCCCAGTACATCGACAGGTAGAAGTGGCTGCCGCGGTTGTCCAGCTCACCGGTGCGTGGCGATGGCGACTTGTTGTGGTCCAGCAGCTTGCCGGTCGCTTCGTCCAGGGTCTTGGCCAGGATCTTGGCTTTGGCGTTGCCGGTCTTGATGCCCAGTTCTTCCAGCGATACGGCCAGTGCCAGGAACTCGCCCAGCGAATCCCAGCGCAGGTGGTTTTCTTCCACCAGCTGCTTGACGTGCTTAGGAGCGGAGCCGCCGGCGCCGGTTTCGTACATGCCGCCGCCCGCCATCAGCGGAACGATGGACAGCATCTTGGCCGAGGTGCCCAGTTCCAGGATCGGGAACAGGTCGGTCAGGTAGTCGCGCAGGATGTTGCCGGTCACCGAAATGGTGTCCAGGCCGCGCGATACGCGTTCCAGGGTGTAGCGCATGGCGCGAACCTGGGACATGATCTGGATATCCAGGCCGGTGGTGTCGTGGTCTTTCAGGTAGGTCTCTACCTTCTTGATCACTTCCGCTTCGTGCGGACGGTAGGTGTCCAGCCAGAACACGGCCGGCATGCCGGAGTTGCGGGCACGGGTGACGGCCAGCTTGACCCAGTCACGGATCGGTGCGTCCTTCACCTGGCACATACGCCAGATGTCGCCTTGTTCCACGTTCTGGGTCAGCAGCACTTCGCCAGTGGTCAGGTCGGTGATGTTGGCGATGCCGGCTTCCGGCACTTCGAAGGTCTTGTCGTGCGAGCCGTATTCTTCGGCTTGCTGCGCCATCAGGCCAACGTTCGGCACGGTGCCCATGGTCTTCGGATCGAAGTTGCCATGCCATTTGCAGAAGTTGATCATCTCCTGGTAAATACGGGCGAAGGTCGATTCAGGCATCACTGCCTTGACGTCGGCGGTGCGGCCATCGGCGCCCCACATCTTGCCGCCGATACGGATCATTGCCGGCATGGACGCGTCAACGATCACATCGTTCGGAGAGTGGAAGTTGGTGATGCCCTTGGCCGAATCGACCATGGCCAGCTTCGGACGGTTTTCCAGGCAGGCGTGCAGGTCTTTCAGGATCTCGTCCTTCTGCGATGCCGGCAGCTTTTCGATCTTCTCGTACAGGTTAGACATGCCGTTGTTCACGTTTACGCCCAGTTCGTCGAACAGCTTGGCGTGCTTGGTGAACGCGTCCTTGTAGAAGATGCGTACGCAGTGGCCGAACACGATCGGGTGCGACACCTTCATCATGGTGGCTTTCACGTGCAGCGAGAACATCACGCCGGTCTTGTAGGCGTCGTCGATCTGCGCTTCGTAGAATTCCAGCAGGGCTTTCTTCGACATGAACATGGAGTCGATGATTTCGCCGGCTTGCAGGGAGACTTTTGGCTTCAGGACGATGGTCTTGCCCGATGCGGTCAGCAGTTCCATCTTCACGTCACGCGCTTTGTCCAGGGTCATGGACTTTTCGCCGTGGTAGAAGTCGCCATGGTGCATGTGCGACACGTGGGTGCGCGATGCCTGGCTCCATTCGCCCATGGAGTGCGGGTTCTTGCGTGCGTATTCTTTCACGGCTTTCGGAGCGCGGCGGTCGGAGTTGCCTTCGCGCAGGACCGGATTCACGGCGGAGCCGATGCACTTGCCGTAGCGGGCTTTCAGTGCTTTCTCTTCTTCGGTCTTCGCATCTTCCGGATAGTCAGGCAGCTTGTAGCCGCGCGCTTGCAATTCGCGCACGCAGGCAACCAGCTGGGAAACGGATGCCGAAATATTCGGCAGTTTGATGATGTTGGTGCTTGCGTCCTGGGTCAGTGCGCCCAGTTCGGCGAGGTTGTCCGGCACTTTCTGTGCGTCGGTCAGGCATTCCGGGAAGGCTGCCAGTACGCGGGCGGCAACCGAAATGTCGCTCGTTACGACGTCAACACCGGCAGGTGCTGCGAATTTCTGCACGATCGGCAGCAGGGAATAAGTCGCCAGCAGAGGCGCTTCGTCGGTAAGGGTGTAGATGATTTTGGAATTTTGAGACATGTTTTATTCCCTCGAACGCGGATGAAGTCTTATAGAAGACTGAGCTGAGGCGCATATTGTACGCGCTATTCGGCCATTTTAGAAAATCAGTACTAATCCGTAGGGTTATGCTGCAGCGCACTTTCGCACCGTATCCCAGGTGCGTGTCGTGATGTCCTTGCCAAATGTTTTTTCGATAAGGCGCATGAAGACGGGACCATCGGCGCTCGGGAGATAGCAGGAAAATACTTCGCGCCCGCGTACGCCCAGCACGCTGGCGCCGCTCATCTCCAGCGGTAATGCGGCTTTGGGTTGCGGTGCCTCGCGCAGGAAGCTCACCACGCGCTTGGCGTCGGCAGGGGCTTTGAAGGCGGGGTAGGGGTCGTTTTCCATCATGTCCTTGAGTTCTTGCTGCGGGCGCACGATGGTATAGAAGCTGCGGCCCAGGGCCTTTTCCATGGCCGCCTCGCATTTCCGTTCGAGGACGGAATCGCTGCCGGAGCGGGCATCGAATGCTACATTGCCACTTGATAGAAGCGTTTTGACGTTGGAAAATCCGGCACTTTCGAAGGCGGCTTTGAGTTCCGGCATCTTGCAGTTCATCGGGCTGACGCCGCGGAGCAGGGCAATATAGCGAGGCATTGTGTTTCAGATAAGAGTTGAGCCGAGGGGATTATCGTTCGAAACGGACGGCGAAGCCACCCTGCTGGTGTCGGCGATCGTTGCCGGGGTGGCACTGCCGAGTTCCTGCCGCAACGGTACATGCCGCACCTGTATCTGCCGGGTGCAAAGCGGCACGGCGCGCCATGTCATTGATTGGCCCGGCTTGAGCGCAGAAGAAAAGAGGGAGGGGTATATCCTTCCTTGCGTGGCGGTCGCGACGTCCGACCTGGTAATAGTGCCTAGTGACAATTAGTGAATTTATATGGTTTTCAAAATGATAGTATCTCGGGATGAATACCTCCCTTGAAAACCAGATGATCTTCTGCCGCGCTTGCGGCAGCAAAATGCATATCACCGCTCGCGCTTGCCCAAGCTGCGGAGCGCCAAGCCATTCAGTGTCGGCGACGGACAAGCGCATCTTGCCGGCGGCAATCCTTTGCTTCTTCCTCGGCTGGCTCGGTGTGCACCGCTTCTATGTGGGCAAGATCGGCACCGGCATCCTGCAGCTGCTGACCTTTGGCGGCTTTGGGATCTGGGCGTTTATCGACTTCATCATGATCGTCGTGGGTTCGTTCCGCGATTCGGACGGCAACCTGATCGACCAGTGGACGTAATTGGCCAGTTTACGACAAATTGTTAAAGGGCTTTCTTAATTCCCCGAGCTGTTGCTATAGTTAGCCTATTGCATATAGTCGTAAATTCCATGGCAACACGCAGAGACTTCCTACATATGATGGCGGGCACCGCACTGGCGGGCCTGCCGCTCATCGGCCGCACGGCACAGGACCCGGAACCGCCGCCCGATATCTTCGACGCGCAGATGCTGGACCTGGAATTCTGGGTCAAACCGCGCACTATCAGTGTGATCCGCCCACAGAGTGGCGAGAAGGCCCGCCTGCTGTACTGGAAGGACGGGGACATCATCGATTCCGCATATCAGGAGCTGTGCCATTTGCTGCGCGATGTGAATGGCAAGGAGACGGCGCCGATCGATCCGAAGTTGTTCGAGACGCTGTGGGGCGCGCAAGCGTTTGTCCAGCGCTTCGGCATTGAAAGTCCGCTGGAGATTTTGTCGGGGTATCGGACGCCAGCTTCCAATAAGCGGCTGATCGAGCAGGGTATCCCGGCGGCGCGGCAATCGCTGCATATGTGCGGGCGCGCGGCGGATATTCGCATTCCGAACCTGAATGCTGAGGTGCTGGGCGGGCTGGTGCAGAGTTTCCGGCAAGGCGGCGTGGGGTTCTATTACCGAGAGGGGCCGCGCGGGGGCTGGATTCATGCGGATACGGGGTTGCAGCGGACCTGGAAGGGCTAAACCTCGAAAACCGGACAACCGGGGTACGGCCCAAGGGCCGGACCCCGGTTGTCCGGATCATAACGGTTTTCAGTGGTAGTAATACGCCGGCGTCGGCACCGCGTCCGTCCTGGCAACCCGCTCGGCCTCGAGGTCGACTTTATGGTCCCACCAGATATTCCATCCGACCCGCTGATCCTCGACCATCTCCGGGTGCTCATCGAGTAGTTTCCCGAAGAACGCATCGAACTCAGATACATATTCGTTTACTTTCATACCACCTCCCATCGATTCGGTTACACTCCTGACCCATGTTTAATGAAGAAGACGAAGCGGCGAAGCCGCGCTTTCGCCCGGTGCCCTGGACTGCACTGGAAACGCCCCAGGATGTGGAGCTTTGGATCGCCGAGCACGACCTCGCGCTGAAGGAACACGTCGGCAAGCAGGAAACCGGCTACGGCGTGTGTTTCAGCCTGGCCGAAGGAGGCGATATCTATATGCAGACCACCGAGGGCGCCGTTATCCTCGATGTTACTCCTGAAGCTGATTGGGTGGAGCCCTTGTTGTGCGCCATTGCCGGCGCCGAGCCGCCGAAGGGCCGGCTGTGGACCCTGCCCGAAGACAAGCTGATCCAGCTCATCCTTGGCCTGTCCACCCTGGTCGCCAGCACCACCCTCGTGGTGGGCCACAAATTTGGCCGCAGCCGCTCTTTCTAAAGGATTTCCGATGCGCATGATCGCAACCCTTCTGTTGGCCGCCGCCGCACTGCACGCCAACGCCGCCGACCTGCTGCAAACCGTGAAAGCGCGCGGCACACTGAAAGTGGCGATGGAAGGCGTCTACCCGCCATTCAACTTCAAGGAAAAAAATGGCGAGCTGGCCGGCTACGACGTCGACGTCGCGCGCCTGGTGGCGGGCAAGCTCGGTGTGAAGCTGGAATTCGTGACTTCGGAATGGGCGTCGATCCTGGCCGGGCTGGCCAGCAATAAATACGACGTCATCATTTCCCAGGTCGGCATCAACCCCAAGCGCGAACAAGTGTTCGATTTCAGCTCGCCTTACATTTACTCCTCGCCGATGCTGATCGTGCGCAAGGACGACAAGAACAACTGGACCGCACTGGCACAGCTGAAAGGCAAGCGCGTGGGCGCCGGCCAAGGCAGCGTCTACGAAATGCAGGCGAAAGCCGTGCCGGGCATCGAGGTCAAGGGCTATCCCGCTTCGGCCGAGCAGATGCAAGACCTGGCACTGGGCCGCATCGACGCCGCCCTGAACGACAGCCTGATCGCCGCCTATATGCTGAAGACCACCAAGCTGCCGATCAAGGCGGGAGCGCGTGTCGGTGCGATCGAACGCATGGGCATCCCCTTCCAGAAGGGTAATCCGGAATTCAAGGCAGCCATCAACAAGGTGCTGGCCGATGCCGCCGCCGACGGCAGCCTGAAAGCCATTTCCATGAAATGGTTCGGCGTTGACGTGAGCAAGGCGCCATAAGCATGGAGTGGCTGGACCTGCTGCACGAAGCGGCTCCCGTCATGCTGAAGGGCGCCAGCTACACCCTGGCGTTTGCCGTGGCATCGATGGTGGGCGGCCTGGTGCTGGGCTTCCCCACGGCTGTCATGCGCATCCTGCCGTGGAAATGGCTGCGCTGGCCGGCCAATGTGTACGTCAGCCTGATGCGCGGTACACCGCTGCTGGTGCAGATGTTCGTGATTTACTATGGCCTG